>Tibetan_p1__coassemble_270_pt1 | contig 29726 bp, 24 predicted proteins | sample Tibetan_p1__metabat2_high_PE_008 | metagenome-assembled genome bin Tibetan_p1
TCTTGGCATCGCGGAACATTCTTTCGACAGGCAGGTCTCTGGTATAGCCGTATCCGCCCATGAGCTGGATAGCTTTGGTGGTGACATCCATAGCGGTTTCTGCAGCAAACAGTTTTGCTTCAGCAGCCAGTACGGAATAGGGTTTGCCTTCTTCTTTAGCCATGGCAGCTCTGTAAACCAGCATTCTTGCAGCATCAACCTGAGTCTGCATATTGGCCAGCTGGAACTGAGTGTTCTGGAATTTGGCAATGGGGCGGCCGAACTGTTTTCTGGCCTTTACATAAGGAATGACTTCATCGATTGCACCCTGTGCAATACCAAGAGCCTGAGCGGCGATACCAATACGTCCGCCATCCAGAGTGGTCATGGCGATCTTGAAGCCCTGGCCTTCCTTGCCAAGGAGGTTTTCCTTGGGAATGCGGCAGTTCTGGAAAATCAGTTCTGCAGTAGCGGAACCGCGGATACCCAGTTTCTTTTCGTGCTGACCGATGGTGAATCCGGGAGTTCCCTTTTCAACGATGAATGCGGAGATACCGCGGGTACCCTTGGATTTGTCAGTCATGGCAAAGATGACATAGATGTCAGCTGCGCCTGCGTTGGTGATGAAGATCTTGGTTCCGTTCAGAACGTATTCATCGCCATCCAGAACAGCTGTTGTCTGCTGCATGGCAGCATCAGTACCGGCATTGGGTTCTGTCAGACCGAATGCACCCAGCTTTTCGCCGCTGGCCAGTGCCTTCAGATATTTTTCTTTCTGTTCAGGAGTGCCGTACTGTGCGATGGGCCAGGTTCCCAGGGAAGTGTGAGCGGAGAGTACTACACCAGTGGTAGCGCACTGCTTGCTCAGTTCCTCAACTGCAAGAATATAAGACAGGTAGTCTGCCCCAGCTCCGCCGTATTCACGGGGATAGGGGATTCCCAGCATTTTTGCCTGACGCATTACTTCAACGTTTTCGATTGGGAAACGTTCCTGTTCGTCAACATCAGCGGCATTTTCTTTCACTTCTGCTTGGGCAACTTCCCGGAACAGCTTCTGCATGAGTTTCTGCTGTTCTGTTAAATTGAAATCCATAAAATGAAGTTCTCCTTTCCTCTTTCGAATGAACTTGGATTAATGAAACAGCTCTTTCGAGCTTCCTGTTACCAGGCATGAGATCGGACTGTTTCTGCCCTACAAAACGACCCGCATTGGTATTTCGGCGGGTGCTTTCGTGAGTATCTTAAGCACGAAAAAAATCAGTGTCAACGGAATTTGTACAAATTTTCACAAATAACCTTGCGAAATATTAACGATATTTCACATATTTACGGTGAAGCGCTTTCACTGAATGACCCGAAACGATGAAATGTTCTGTTACCACTGAATTTCAGTTTTTCCCTTTTCCAGCCGTCCCGAAGATCTGTGATCAACTGGCCATCAGCGGAATAGGGGCTCTGAAAGCTCTTCAGAATTTCGGTGTGAGACTGATTTCTGGCCGAAATACGCTGTAGACAGGGCTGTTCTGTCCTCGCTTTAAGTTTATTATGACTATCCGAAATTTCCAAAAAGAATTCGAATTGAAAAAAGCCTCACTTAAAGTGGATAGCGCTGATAGAAGATGCAATGCAGAAAATGGAAATCAGCATGCAGAACCGCTTTCTTTATCCGGATGCATTCCTGACTGCAGCAGACAGATTTCGAATTGTGTGATTATGGGATGGAGTGCCTGACCTTCTGAGCAGCCAGGGGTCTGCCTGAGCAGACAGCTGCAGCAGCCGGATCTGTGCGCTTCGGATGGATCTGGGTCTTCCCTTCCTGATCCGTGGCTTCTTTCCGGTGTTTGCGATCCAGCATTTACCATCTGTTGAATTCTCCGTTTTTGTAAATGGTTACATCTGCTTGGCATGATCCGGTCTTTTCCTCACACCGTCGGGGACAGTCGTTTCCTGGCTCCTTAGTTCTGAATCAGGTTGCTACTATATATTATTCATATTATTCCTTGTTCTGCTGATTCTCATTCCACCCGGAAAATGGCTGATCTGCTGTTGGTTTCGTGAATCTGGCACTGAGCCACATCCGTGACAGTGCCAGAATTTTACATAAACAGGCTGAAAGATGTGATTTTTTACGTTAAACTCTAGTTATACAGTGATCGACCAGATCGAAGGAATTTCTGCGTCCCGGCTGCGAGCCCAGGGGCTCGTGCACGCTTTATACGTGTGAAAGAATTCACAAAGACGTTGAAATCCCCTATCTGGGAGAGTACACTGAGTGCGTATCTCAGCACGGCTGAAGTGCTGAGTAGAAAGAGGCAAATTCTTATGGATTACAAAGCTTATATCGTTGGTGCAAAGAGAAGCGCCATCGGCACATTCATGGGTTCCCTGAAAAATGTACCTGTTGCAGAGATGGGTGCTACTGTTCTGAAAGCTGCTCTTGAACAGGCAAACGTTAAACCCGAAATGGTAAACGAAGTTATCATCGGTAACGTTATCTCCGCAGGTCTGGGCCAGAACATCGCCCGTCACATTTCCCTGGATGCCGGCATCCCCAACACAGTACCTGCTCATGCTCTGAACATGGTCTGCGGTTCCGGTCTGGAAGCTGTTATCGAAGCTGCTATCCGCATTAAAGCCGGATGGGGCGACATCTTCGTAGCTGGTGGTGTTGAAAACATGTCTGCTGCTCCCTATCTGATCAGCGGCAAGAACCGTCAGGGCGTTAAAATGGGCAACCAGACTGTAGTTGACTCCATGATCAACGATGGTCTGACCGATGCCATGAACAACGTTCACATGGGTGTTACAGCTGAAAACATCGCAAAGAAATACAATATCACCAGAGAAGAACAGGATGCATTCGGTCTGGCCAGCCAGCAGAAAGCTCTGAAAGCTATCGCTGAAGGCAAATTCAAAGACGAAATCGTTCCTATCGAAGTTAAAGAACGCAAGAAAACCGTTATTTTCGATACTGACGAACATCCCAGACAGACCACTGCAGAAGCTCTGGCTAAACTGAAACCCGCATTCATCAAAGACGGTACAGTTACTGCAGGTAACGCTTCCGGTATCAACGACGGTGCTTCCATGATCATCGTTGCCAGCGAAGAAGCTGTTAAGAAATACAACCTGAAACCTATCGCAGAAATCATTGGCTGCGGTCAGGGCGGTGTTGATCCTCTGACAATGGGTCTTGGACCTACTCCTGCTATCCTGCACGCTCTGGATAACGCAGATATGAAACTGGATCAGATGCAGCTGATCGAGCTGAACGAAGCCTTCGCTTCTCAGTCCCTGGGCGTAATCCATGAACTGATCGAAAACACAGGCATCGACCGCGAAGCTCTGATGGAAATCACCAACGTTAACGGTGGTGCCATCGCTCTGGGTCACCCCGTAGGCGCATCCGGCAACCGTATCCTGGTTTCCCTGCTGTACGAAATGCAGAAACGTGGACTGGAATATGGTCTGGCTTCCCTGTGCATCGGCGGCGGTATGGGTGTTGCTGTCATCGTTAAGATGTGCAAGTAGTCTCATCAGACAGCCTTTATCTCATTAAACTATTACAACTAAACTATTACAACGCGAAAAGGACGGTCTCATTGGCCGTCCTTTTTCTTTATATCCTGTTTTTCCTGCTCTCTTCCCCGCCCTGCAGGTTATCCGGTACAGCCTGAACTGGCTTGCGGGTGTATGATCAGGAAAGAACGGAGGCAGTGTTTCAGCTGCAGACTGCTTCACAGATCCCTAAAAAAAGAGGTTTTGACTCAACAGGGTGCCGGAATGCCTGCAAAAATCAAAACCTCTTTGATTATTAACGAGTCCAGATGAATCTGATCTTCTGTAAGAGACCAGAAACGGTCGCAGCCGGCATCAACCAGCCGCGTCTTCTATATTATTATTATTATTATTAACGGCTGAATCTGAATCATGAACAGCAGGGATTCTCTATTCAGAGAAGTCCGCACTGGCGATGGTGTTCTTCCATTCCATCTGATTCATCTTCTCGATGCCTTCTTCTGTCAGATACTGATCATCAATGGCCCGGGCAACCTCGCAGATGGAGACGTATCTTCCATTATCCAGGGCAAGGAACTCTGAAGAAGAACCGCTTGTCAGCCCGTATCTCCCCTCTTCCTGATCCGACTTTTTTAAGAAGTACATGGATTTCTGACCAATGTCTGTCAGAAGATCGTCCGCGGGTTTGTTCACAAACAACGTGTCATCCTCTTCGCTGACGTCACCCATCATCTTTTTCATATCCTCTTCATTATCAAAGGATGCGGCCATCTGGCTGGCTGTAGCCACTCCGTTCATTTTAGGGATCTGGATGATGTCACCGGGTTTCAGGTCTCCCCTGATCACTTCCTGGACCTCTACGGTGCAGTTGGATCCGATGAATCCATTCTGACAATAAGGAGTCACCTCGGTGACCACACCTACGATCAGATCTGTAGAATCGTCGGCAATTTCCTCTTTACTCGTATAAGTCCGTGCGACAAGGGAATCCGCTGACATTCCCGCACCAGCTTGCTCGGTAGAATAGCTGGCAAATTTTTCAGAAAGCGGCATTTTGCTGAATTCAGTCTGGGCAGTCCCTGGTCCTTCTGCAGCTGAACAACCGCACAGAAGAACAGACAATGCTAATAACAGGTTACGCTTTTTCATAGCTGGCTCCTCTCAATGACCAGGCGCTTTACGCCTGTGTTTATAATTATTCTATGTTTTTTTTGCTAATGGTCAAATTAATTCTTACTTTGTAAGATTGCGTCAGATTGAGATGAACCAGATATTTCCTGAATGCCGCAATTCATCGATTCTCCCCTCCCTGTACCATGTCAGGTATACCTGACCATCCGGCAGAGAGCAGCAGGATCACATCGTCGCGGAGAGTGAGAATCCGTTCTGGCAGCTTCTGTGCAATCCGGCATACAGACCATCCCCTGGACCAAAAACGAACCGGATTCTCCTTTGAAACAGCAAGAAAAAAAGCAGAACGTCAGTTCTGCTCTTCGTTGTTTTCTTCCGTCTCTTCAGGAATATCAATCGTCCTGAGGATGGAGTCAATTTTTCTTCCCTGATTAAGAGAAGTGTCCTGGACAAAAATCAGATCCGGAATCTTGCGGGCCTTGATGGAGCGCGCCAGCATGGATTTGATGGCTCCCTTGGAGGAGCGCAGCACCTTCATGCCGGCATCGTTTCTTTCCTGTTTTCCAAGGAAGGAAACGTAAACTTTTGCCTGGGACATATCCCGGGTGCATTCCACGTCAGTAACGGTCACAAAGCCCAGCTTGGGATTCTTCAGTTCGAACTGAAGAATCCGGCTGATTTCTTTCAGAAGGATCTGGTCCATTCTTTCCTGTTTAAGCGTCATTTTTTACTTCCTGATCTTCAAAGGCTTCAATTACATCTCCAACCTTAATGTCATTAAAGTTTTCGATGGTTAATCCACATTCAAATCCCTGAGTAACTTCCTTCACATCATTTTCAAATCTGCGCAGAGAGCCCAGTTTGCCTGTGTAGATGACAATGCCATCGCGGATCAGGCGAACGGAAGATTCTCTGTGAATGACACCGTCGGTCACGTAGCTGCCGGCGATGGTGCCGATGCGGCTGACCTTGAATGTCTGACGGACTTCTGCCTGACCGGTAACGACTTCTTCGTAAACCGGGGCCAGCAGACCCTTCATGGCAGATTCCAGCTCTTCCAGAGCCTTGTAGATGATGTTGTGCAGACGGATTTCAACGCCTTCTTCTTCAGCCTTCTTACGGATGGCTGCAGTAGGACGGATGTTGAATCCATAGATAATCGCATTGGAGGCACTGGCCAGCATGATATCACTTTCGGTGATGGTGCCGACGGTGGAACGGATGACGTTGACCTTAATGGTATCTACATCCAGTTTTTCCATGCTGGCTTTCAGAGCTTCTGCGGAGCCCTGAACGTCAGCCTTGATCAGCACGTTGATTTCCTTGACGTCGCCTTCGGAAATCATCTTGGCCATGTCTTCCAGGGAACGGGCGCTGGTGGCGTTGCGTTCCTTTTCAATCTGTTTTTCCTGACGGTGTCCGGCGATTTCGGCTGCCTTCTTGTAGGAGTCGTAAACCATGAACACGTCACCGGCTCTTGGCACTTCGTTCAGACCAATGATTTCCACAGGCATGGAAGGTTCTGCTTTTTTCAGTTCCATACCTCTGTCGTTGGTCATCTTACGGATACGGCCATAGGAGGTTCCGACAACAACGGCGTCGCCGGATTTCAGAGTACCCTGCTGAACCAGCAGAGTAGCAACAGGTCCGCGGCCCTTGTCCAGCTTGGCTTCGACTACGGTACCGGAAGCCAGTGTATTGGGGTTGGCCTTCAGTTCCTGCATTTCAGCAACCAGCAGAATGGCATCCAGCAGATCGCCGACGCCTTCGCCGGAACGGGCAGAAATCTGAGTGAAGACGGTATCGCCGCCCCATTCTTCAGGCATTACGCCTTCGTTTGCCAGTTCGGACATGACACGCTCGGGATTGGCACCGGGCTTGTCGATCTTGTTGACTGCTACAACAATAGGAACACCGGCTGCTCTGGCATGGTCGATGGATTCCTTGGTCTGAGGCATAACGCCGTCATCCGCAGCAACGATCAGAACGACAATGTCGGTGATCTGAGCGCCACGGGCACGCATGGCGGTGAAGGCTTCGTGACCCGGAGTATCCAGGAAGGTAACCTTCTTGCCCTTGACGTTTACCTGGTAGGCACCAATGTGCTGGGTGATGCCGCCAAACTCCTTGTCGGTGACATTGGTTTTACGGATGGTATCCAGCAGTGTGGTTTTACCGTGGTCAACGTGACCCATGATGGTGACAACGGGAGCACGGTCTTTCAGATCCTTTTCGTCGAAGGTTCTTGTAGAGATCTGTTCTTCAATATCATCTTCATCCACAATGACTTCCTTGTGGGGAGTGACATTGAATTCCATACAGATCAGTTCGATATCCTCGTCGGTGAGGGTGGTGTTGATTGTGGACATGTTGCCCAGCATGAACAGGAACTTGATGATTTCAGAGGAGTTTCTCTTCATCAGTTCTGCCAGCTGGCCGACGGTCAGAGGTCCGGAGTAGGTTATTTCCTTCGGATATTCAACACGGGGTCTGGGAGTGTATCCTCCGTTTCCTCTGTTGTTTCCTCTGTTATGGTTGTTTCTCTGATTGCCGCCTTTTTTTGGAGCCGGCTTTCTGCGCTGTGGCTTAGTTGCCATCAAATCACCTTCCTTTTCACTGCTGCTGGGTTTCTGGCTTCTGGTCAAGCTTTGCAGCGATGGCCCTGGCAAACCCTGTATCACTGATTCCCAGACTGGACATGGCTTTGGTGGAAAGCCTGTCAAAGTCTTCCTGAGGCATCTCCAGGCAGGGAATATGGGCAGTTGCACATTTATTCAGAAGCTTGTTTCTGCGGTTGTCACCGCAGGTGGAAGAGTAAATCACCAGCTTTGCCTTTCCGGAAATAATGGCTGGAATCAGCCCGTCTCCCCGGATCGTCTTTCCGGCCCTCATGGCCATCTGGATCAGACCTTCCGCTTTACTGGCCATGGATCATGTTCTCCAGCTCCTGATAGATTTCTTCAGGAATCTCCATCTCCAGAGCCCTGGCCAGAGCTTTGTTTTTTCTGGCCTTTTCAATGGTCTCCAGAGAGCGGGAAACATAGGCTCCATGCCCGTTTCTCTTGCCGGTGGGATCGACAACGATCTCATTTTCCGGCGTGCGCACCACCCGGATCAGTTCCTTTTTGGGAAACCGTTCCTGGGTAACCACGCATTTTCTCATCGGTATCTTTCTCATAGATCAATAGTTGTCATCGTAGTACTCGTCGTACTCTTCATAGTCCACATCGTCGTTCCAGGATGCGCTCATTTCCTCTTCCAGTTCGTTCTCCTCGATTTCGCGGAGTTCGTCTTCGGTGTAAATGGGCTGAATCTTGGCGAAAGAAGGTTTCTTCTTGGCAGAAGCCTTCTTTTCTTCCCATCTGGGCTTTTCGTCCTTCTTCTTGTGAGAAGGTCTGGATTCCTGTGCCGGTTCGCTGGAAGCGGAAGCAGCGGATTCCAGTTTGGATGTGTACTGGGTGTTTCTCTTTTCTGCCAGGGACTTTCTGTTTTCCTTGGCAATGCGGGCCAGTTCTTCCATTTCGTCCAGCTCGCGTTCTTCTGCAGGCTCTGCGGCAGGCTTTTCAGCCTTGTCAGGAGCGGGCAGTTCTGGTTCTTCTACACCAGCCAGAGTTTCCACATCAGCGGATTCATAGGACTGGGGTTCGTCATAATAGGTGAAGCCTACGCCTTCAATGCCGGCATGTTCTTCATTGGCATTGCGCAGTTCTTCCAGGCGCTGACGCTGCTTGTAAGCCAGTTCAGCTGCCTTTTCATCTTCGTACTGGCGGTGCATTTCTTCTGCAGCAGCCAGGTAGTCAATTCCCTTTTCAGCCATCTCGGACTGGGACTTGATATCGATGCGGTGCTCAGTCAGCTTGACAGCCAGACGGGCATTCTGACCCTTTTTACCGATCGCCAGAGAAAGCTGGTTATCAGGGACAACGGCGATCAGGCCGCGGTCCACATTGGGGTTGGGCAGAACGACAACGTTCTGGGCAGGAGCCAGGGCATTGGCAACCAGCTGCTGGAGGTCATCAGACCATTCGAAAATGTCGATCTTTTCTCCGTTGAGCTCGCTGATAATGCTCTGTACACGGCGTCCTCTGGGGCCGATGCAGGCACCGATGGGGTCGATGTTTTCGTTATGGGAGTAGACAGCGATCTTGGCTCTTGCACCGGGATCTCTGGCAATGCTCTTGATTTCGATGATGCCCTGATAGATTTCAGGCACTTCGCGTTCAAACAGTCTGCGGATGAAAATGGGAGTGGCACGGGAAACCTGTACCTGAGCACCCTTGCTTTCCTTGGCGACATCAGTGATGACCACCTGCAGAGGACCGGATTTGGTTCTGTAGTCTTCGCCGGGGATCTGGGCGGAATGCTTCATCATGGCCAGGCAGGAACCTTCCTGGTATTCTCCATTGGTGCCGCCGCCAAGACGAACGAGAACAAAGTTGTTTTCAACGGATTCCACCGTACCGGTGACCATGTCACCAACCTTGTCGTGATAGTTTTCATAGACGCGGGCTTTTTCCGCTTCTTTCAGTTTCTGACGAATGACGTTCTTGGCCAGAATAACGGCGCCGCGTTCCAGATTGGACAGATCCACTTCTTCGGCATCTTCATCACCCAGCTGGGCAATGGGGTTGTTCTTTCTGGCATCTTCCAGAGAGATTTCCATGTCGTCATCGGTGACTTCATCCACGATTTTGCGCATGTGGTAAACGCGGAACGAATTATCGTCAGAGAATACAGTTTTTACTACTACCTCGGGCAGTTCAACGCCCTTGGGCAGATTCAGGCTTTTTCTGTAGGCCTTCTCCATAGCTTCGGAGAAAGCCTGCTGCAGAATGTCATCGGAAACGTGACGTTCTTCCAGAAGCTGCTGATAAGCCTTCTGGAACTCCTGAGTCTTCTTATCTTTCTTGCTCATTTTTTCTCCCTTTTATTTATACTTTTACAGCCGTCATGATCAGAGCGATGTTGTCTCTGGCAATATCAGCTTTCTTGGGACGGCCTTTCACGAAATAGCTGATCACAATATGGTCAGCGTCAGCCTCGCTGAGAGTACCCACGAGATCGTTCATTCCGGCCATGGGCTGATTCAGTTTGACGTAGACGTACTTGCCGACATTGTTCGCAATCTCTTCATCGTTGCGAAGTTCTCTTTCAGCACCCGGTGAGCAGACTTCGAGCATGTATTCTCCATCGCCGTCATCTTCTTCATCCAGTTTTTTGCTGATCAGATCGGACATCTCGGCACAGGTATCCAGATCCATGGTTCCATCCTGCTTTTCGATGCTGATGCGAAGTACAGGTGGTTTCATGGAAGTATCCCATTCCAGATCGTACAGCCTGCATCCGTGTTCTTCGAGCAAAGGAACCAGCCATGTTTTGATTTTATCCATTGGGTTCTCCTTAACAAAATTCAGGGGAGCGGTTTCCCGCTCCCTCGACGTTTTATTCATCGGTAATATAGCATGTTCATCAGATGTGAGCAAGCGGAAGGAATTTTGTCAACAAAACTTGTGTATTTTTTCCTTTCTCTGCTGCCTTCGGGCATTTCGCTGTTCAGCTGTATTTTCTTTCCATCTTTCAGTTTTTTCCTGTTTCTGCCTCAATTCAGGCGTTCTCTCTTCTCTTCTGTTCAAAAATCATTTGTAAATCATTCAGTTTTAAGCCGTGAGAAAGATTTGATCTGATCCTGAAAACCGGCCTTTATACTATTGGTAAGGTATACTATTGGTAAGGCTTACTTTTTGTAAGCAGCCCTGCCTTTCAGGGCGCTCGATCCCTTCAGGATCACAGGAGAAAATCATGAAGCATCAAACACTCTGTGCGCTGCTGGCCGCTGCCACTCTGGTCAGCAGTGAATTTTCAGCCATTCCGGTTGCCGCAAAGCCTGTCCTTCTTCCGGAAAGCCAGGCTGAAGTGAAGGAAGACGTCCCTGCTTCCAGTGCAGCCGAAGTGCTGGAGCAGGTCAAGACCATCCCGCCTGTTATAAACGAGGATGGAACAGCCATCATTCTGCCGGAAAGTTCCAGCGACCAGTACGAGGTGCAGCTGTACGGTTCTTCCAATGAATCCGTCATCGACATGAACGGGACCATTCACTCTCCTCTCGAAGATATGGAAGTCTATGTCATGTACAAGGTGGTGAACCGCGAAGATGAAACGGACTTTGCTCTGGATCAGAGAGCAGAAACCAGCCTGGTCATTCCGGGCCGCTTTACCCGCCAGGAACAGGACAACCCCAGACCTGATGTTCTTCCCGCCATTCAGGAATGGAAGGGATCCACAGGATTCATGGATCTGGCGGACGATGCCCGGCTGGTCATCAGCAGTCCTGCTCTGCAGCAGACGGCAGAAACCATCGCGGAATACTTCCAGGGACTGCTGGGTTACACCCCCGAAATCAGCAGTGAACCAGCCAGAGCCGGAGACATCGTTCTGAATCTGGATGAAGAACTCCAGGTTCTCGGTCAGGAAGGCTACACCCTCGATACCGCTGACGTAGCGGTGATCAGTGCTCCATCAGCCAAAGGCATTCTTTATGGAGGCACCACCCTGGTGCAGATTCTCATGCAGAATGAGAATTCTCTGCCCAAAGGCATGATCCGGGACTATCCGGCTTATGAAGTCCGCTCCTGCATGCAGGACGTCGCCCGCTTCTACATGCCTCTGGACTATCTGGAAGAAGTCACGAAATACATGGCCTTCTTCAAGCTCAACGAGTTCCATGTTCACATTAACGATAACGGCGGTGAACAGGCTCATGCCCTGCGTGTTGAAAGCAAAAAGTATCCGGAACTCAATCAGGGTCTCAATCCGGATGAAGTCTATTCCCAGGAAGATTACCGGAATTATCAGAAAGAAGCCGCCCGTTACGGCATTGAAATCGTTACCGAAATCGATACCCCGGCTCATTCCGGATTCATCGGGGAATACGACAGTTCTCTGATGTTGGATGGCTATCACATCGATCTGTCCAACGAAAATGTCCTTCCCTTTATCAAGTCTTTGCTGGATGAATATCTGGACGGAGAGGATCCGGTCTTCCAGGGTACGAAGTTCAATATCGGAACAGATGAATACAACAAGGACTATTCCGAAGACGTCCGCGCCTACATGAACGAGCTCATCGAGTACGTCAGCGGCAAAGGCCGGGAAGTGCGCATGTGGGCCTCCCTGGGCACCAACGGATTTAACGGAATCACTCCGGTTTCCAACAAGGCGGTAGGTCATTACTGGTCTGCCAGCTGGGCCAGCTATGATGAAATGCTCAACATGCGTTATCCCTGCATCAACAACAATGACGGAAATCTGTATTCCGTCCCCGGAGCCGGCTACTATCACGACCACATTGATCTTCGCGGCCTGTATCAGACTTGGGAAGCCAACTATCTGGTTCCTTCCTATCACATTGCCAGGTCGAACCCCCTGATGCTGGGATCAGAAGCTGCCTGCTGGTATGACGCCAAGACCGGCATGAGCCAGTTTGATGTCTTTGACCGCACCAGAGAGCAGATTGCTCTGATGGCTGAGAAAAACTGGACCGGTGACCGCAAAGAAGGACAGACAGCTGACGAGTTTATCGCCCGCGTGGACAAACTGGCCAGAACCAGCCCGCTGGCCAACCCTGCCCGGTATGTAGAAAGCCAGACCGACACCGTTGTGTCCTATGACTTCGAGAATACACATGACACTCTGGTCAGGGATTCCACAGACAATCATTACGATGGAACCATCACAGACCTGCAGGTTCAGGAAGATGCCTTCCGAGCAAACAATCACGTTCTGGAACTGGATGGCGATGGCTACCTTTCCATGCCCTTTGATTCCATGGGTTTCCCCTATTCTATTTCCTTTGACCTGTATCTGGAAAAGGAACAGGACGAGAATGCCGTTCTCTTCTGTGGGCAGGATGGAATTCTCTATGCCAATTATGAAGGCACGGGCAGACTGGCCTTCCAGCGCAAGGGATACACCTATCTCTTTGATATTGAAGTCCCCGAAGAAGTCTGGACCACCATCCTGCTGACCTGCGATCACAGCACGGCAAGACTGTATTTCAATGGCATCTTTGCCGCCGATGCCCATTACTACAAGGTCAGCGGTGCGTCCAAGGAAGCCAGCTCGACCTTTGTTCTGCCCCTGGAAGAAGTGGGCAGCGGCATTCATGGCGCTCTGGATAATGTCACCATTCTGAATCACGCTTCTTCCTATGAGGAAATCACGGGACTGGATCTGGTGGAATATTCCAACAGAGCACTGAACAGACCGGTAAGTGTTTCCGGTCTGGAAGTTCAGGACGGCCGCTTTACCGCAGAAATGGCCAATGACGGTGATCCCGCCACCCGGGTTTCTCTGGAGCGTAAGGATGATGCCTGGTGGCAGGTTGATCTGGAACAGCCGGTGACCATCGACAAGATCGTCATCAACTGGAGCGAACGGCCTCATTCCTATCAGATTCAGGTATCGGAAGACGGAGAAAACTGGACCACTGTTCATGAAGATCTGACCTGCGTGGAAAAATCTTCCGGAATCGAAACCATCCAGATGACCACTCCCGTGAACGCCCGGTATGTCCGCTATCAGCAGCTCAAACAGTTCCTCTATGAAGGAAATGCCTATTATTCCGGCAACTTCCGGGAATTTGAAGTCTGGGCTTTTGACAGCACAGACAATCCTGTCTTAACCAGAGCGGCTCAGCTGCTGGAAACCACAGAGGAAACAGATGAAAACAGAGCCATTCTGCGCCGGCTGCAGCTGGCCTCTGAACTGTACCAGCAGAACACTTCTTTCCACCGACTGGAAGACATGGCCCTGATTCTTCGAAAAATGGACGATCTGTGCACCGCTCTGGAAAACGGTGTTCTCTGGACGGATACACAAACCGATGACCTGGAATCTCTGGTCAGAGGCAGAAAGAACACAGATCTGTTTACCGAAAGTACTGTCCAGAAATATCTGGTGGCTTATCGTCTGGCCCTGGGCACTGTGCTGGATGGTTCCATGACGCAGGCATCCGTTGATGCTGCTGTGCAGAGACTCAGATCGTGCCAGGACGATCTGGAAATCAGACCGTTTATTCAGGCCAGCGCTTCTCATGCCATTTATCAGGACAACGTACCGGGACATCTGCTGGATCAGAACAGTTCCACCTTCTACTGGCAGAATGGAAAGCAGGAGGCCGGTGACCGGCTTGAATTCAGATTCAGAGAACCGCAGAACCTCTATAAGATAGCGATCAATCAGGATGGCTGCGGCGGCGATGTGCTGACGGAAGCCGTTGTCAGAATCTCCAGTGACGAAACAAACTGGACGACAGTGGGTACATTGAGCGGTACGTCAGTGGAAAGCGTTGAATTTGATCCGGCTTCCGTTCTGATGGTCCGCATTGAACTGACAAAGTCCGCCGAGAAATGGTGGAAGATGAATGAAGTCATCTTCAATGACGGATTGCTCTGTGACTGGTACTGGCTGGATCAGGAAATGGCTGCTGATCCGGATACCGAAGGATGTACAACTTCTTCCATCGCCCGCTGGCAGCAGACCCTGGAAGAGGCCCGTGATCTTCACCAGAAGGAAAATGTGACCCAGAAAGACATCGACACACTTCTGGCTGCCCTTCGCCAGGCCAGAGAAAATCTGGAGCAGATCGGTGATCTCACTCCGGTCCGGGAAGTGGTTTCCCGATTTGACCAGATCACCGCTGATGGATACACCAGGTATTCCTATGACCGGCTGCAGCAGGCACTGGATGCTGCCAGAAAGCTGTTAGTCGATCCCTCTGATGCCGGAGCGATCACCATTGAGCGAACCGTTCAGACTCTGGAAGCAGCCGCTTCCGGTCTCAAGGAACTCATCAATGGGGTAGATACTTCCCTTCTTGATGAAGCTCTGGACAATTGTCTGACCTCCCAGGGATCTGCTTCCCCGAACTCCTGGAAGTCCTATCAGCATCTGCTGGAGAAAGCCGGAGAATATGCTGCAGGCCAGGGAGAGACCATCACCGAAGAAGGTATTGAGTCCTTTGTCGAAGCTCTTTCCAGAACAGCACAGACTCTGCACGAAAAGCAGTCTGAGAATATTGCCCTCCATAAACCTGTCACCTGTTCCGGTCTGGAAGTGGACCGGGAGGATGTCAGGGCGGATAAAGTGACGGATGGAGATCTCACAACCCGGATTGCCCTTCATCAGAAACATGACTCCTGGATCACCATTGACCTGGAACAGCCCGCTGTCATTGACCGTGTGATCTTCCGCTGGATGGAAAGACCGAAACAGTACAAAGTCCAGGTTTCCCTGGACAACGAAAACTGGACAGACGTTTATGAAAACAACAACTGCCAGGATCACACCAGAGGGGATGACATCATTGAATTTGCTCCTGTTACTGCCCGTTATGTGAAATACCAGCAGATTGAAATGCAGAACATCGGCTACTCCGGCTCGTGCTATGAATTCGAAGTTTATGCGCTGGATGACAGCCTCTATCCGGATGAACTGGAAACTCTCATCAGCCAGGGACGGGATCTGCGGGAAACCCTGGAAGAAGAACAGGAAGCTTCTGAGCTGCAAGCCATCCTGGAACAGGCCGGTGAAGCTCTTTCCGGCAGTGAACAGGAAGCGGTGGATCAGGCAGCTGACTGCCTGCGAAACTGGATGATTGGGCATGAACTGAAATCTTCCACCGGACTCCTGAAAGAAACCATCGCTCAGGCAGAAGCCCTGGAAAACCAGCAGGAGAAATACACTCCGGATTCCTGGAGCTCCCTGCAGAATGCTCTGGCCCGTGCTTCAGATGTCCTTGCTCATCCTTACTCCAGAGAAGCTGTTGAAACAGCTCAATCCAGTCTTCTGGAAGCTCTCAGCCATCTGGTTGTGAAAGCGGATAAGACCCTGCTGGAACAGGCTGCAGCCTATGCCAGATCCGCTGAAGAAGCCGGTGCGCTGGAAGGACTCAACGAACTGGTTGTCGCAGAATTCCATGACGCTCTCCAGGCAGCAGAAACGGTTCTGGAAGATGACAATGCCGAGCAGAATACGGTTCAGGAAGCTTGGCTGCGTCTGGTTCATGTCATTCACATACGGGATTTCCGCACTGACAAGGAAGAACAGAAAGCTCTCATTGAACAGGCAGAAAGCCTGAACCTGAATCTGTATGCCGATGGAGAAAGCAAGGAGCATTTCCTTTCGGCTTTAGAAGCTGCAAGGAATGTTCTTAACGATCCTGCGGCTCTGACTGACGTCAGCATTAAAAAGGCAGTGGAAGATTTAACAGGCGCTATGGCTGCTCTTCAGCTCAAGGCAGATACCTCTCTGCTTGCGTGGCTGATTTCTGTCGTAGAAGACACAGGTGATTCCCTGTATCTTGATCCGGAAGAATTCCTGGAAACTCTCGCAAAGGCAAAAGAAGTTCTTGCACAGCCAGCCGATCAGCAGGAAGTCGACGACATGGTCATTGAACTGAACAGAGTCTGGATCAGTCTTCGTCTCAAACCGGATGAAGCTCTTCTGGCAGAACTGCAGACTGCTTATGATGCTCTGGAAGCTCTGGATCTGAACCTGTTTACCATGCAGACCCGGACCAGAATTCAGTCTGTTCAAGCAGAAATCAAATCCGCTCTGGAGAATCAGGATGCAGACCAGAATCAGGTCAGAACGATGATTCTGAAAGCAGAGTCTTATATCCGGATGGCTTCTGATCTCCCTGAACCGGAAAAGAAAACAGATTCCATCCAGAATACAGTGGATCCAGATTTGTCCACAAACACAGAGAAAGAGGCTTCTTTCGAACCAGCCAATAAAGACAGCCGGTCCGTGAAAGAATCCGTTCAAACAGCAGCCGCCTTCCAGACATGGTCAGTGTCTGCAGCGGCAACGGCAGCTCTTGCCTCTTTTGTGGAACTCATTCGCAAAAGAACCAGAAAATAGATAAACAGCAAATCAACCAGTCTGCGCTTTTCGGAAACCACTGGAACATCCTTCCAGCTGGTCTTCCGGAAACCAGACTGGTTTTTCTGTTTTTCTGCTGTACCTTTGCATCCCCATTTTTCTGCCTGAACCCGGAAATTCACCAAAAAAAAGATGGACCAGATCAGCAGATCCAGACCATCTTATTCATTCTCCTTGAACCAGTTTCCATCTTCAGAAAGGTAAAAGCTCTTCACGCCTCTCAGTCAGGATTTCCAGCGTTCTGTCCGGGGTTACTCGATTATTTTGAAAATCTCTGAACAGAAAACTTTTCTAAGCCCACCCAAACTGATTCTTCTTCGGCATTCTCTAAGATCAGATCTAATTCAACAATTTTTTCTGCATTTCGAGAACTCGATCGACTGGAAGTTCTGTCGTTTCTGAAATCTCCTGAACAGACATTTTGCCATTTTTCAGCAGTTTTTCTGCGATTTCAATCTGATTCTCTTTTCTTCCTTTTTGTATCCCCTGTTGCAATCCCTGTTGGATACCTGTCTCGAGATACTGCTCTCTCATTTCATCTAGAACATACTGCATTTCCTGAGTCCCCCTTTCGGTAGATTTAAAATGCCGGACCGGTTTGGCCAGGTCTTTGGAATACATCTTATCTGGGTCCGGACAGGTCAGATCATGAGCCAGTTTCCCAAAATCATTATCGCCTTGATAGGATGCATCAAAATAAACCACACCGGTTCCTAAATCCACTCGTTCTCCAGTTTCTCGAAGGATATGGTCGATATGATAAACCGGGTGCTGTTTTTTGAAGTAATCCGAAGCGGTAATGAAGATTACCAGTGTATCTGGCAGTTCTTCTGTATCTTTTCCAGCCGGAAGCAGATGAGTATCTATGCTGTCTAAATTATAGCGTGCTCTTTTCGGAGAAGCACCACGCAAATCTGTCTGCACCTCAATGTTGTAATAACGGCCTTCAGAATCAACCGCAAGGACATCAAGGCATACAGAACGATTTTTCATATTTTTGAGCGTTTTCTAAGTTTCCACCTGGACTACTTTCAGATCCGGTTTTTCCAGAATCGTTCTCAGAACATGCTGAACGGCATCCATAGATTCTGAAAAACACATTGTCATGAATGTATCATCCATCAGCGTGAACCTTTTCAGGTATTCCTGATTGCTGATTTCTCGTTTTTTCCGCTCCTCAGGTGAGATTTTCATCTATTCCTCCTCTTCTTGTTTGCAGGACGATTCTTCTGATCAGAATTGTCTGTATTGTAACGGCGGGTTATTCCAGAAATATTCCCCCTGCCCGGTTCACGCTCTAAAACGGAATCAAAAAAGGACTCCATCAAAAATGGAATCCCTCGTGTTTATTCTGCTTCGACCAGCCCTCTTCTGATTCTTTCCTTCTGGATGATGTCTTCGATGTCTCTGGCACACTGGTCAGGGTCACCGTTGATTACGTTGTACTGATACAGATTTTTCAGTTCCATCTCACCGGCGGCTTTGGCCATCCGTCTGTCGATTTCTTCTTCTGATTCAGTTCCCCTTTTGGTGATTCGCTTTCTGAGTTCATCCATATCGGGTGGCAGCAGGAAAATGGTCAGCGCATCAGGTCTTTTTTCCATAACCTGTCTGGCTCCATTTGTTTCAATTTCCAGAACCACTGTTTTGTTCTCTGCCAGCCAGTCCACAACAGGCTTCAATGGGGTGCCATAGCTGTTTTTGACAAAAGGTGCGTTTTCCAGAAACAGATCTTCATCGATGGCTTTCTGGAACTGTTCTTCCGTTACGAAATGATAGTTGACTCCATCTACTTCACCTTCTCTTGGTGCTCTGGTGGTCATGGAAACGGACAGTTCCATATTCAGCAGATCCTTGTTGAGTTTCTTGCAGACGGTGCCTTTACCGACTCCGCTGGGACCGCTGAGTACGACCAGCAGTCCATTCTGATGCTCGCTCATGAAATACCTCCTCATCCTTTCGGGGATGTTTTTACAGATTATACCTGTCTTCAGGCAGGAGTGCCAAATGCAGACCAGGTTGAGTCAGTTTTTTGGACTGCTGCGGTGTGTTATGATTCATTACTGCAGAAGCCTTTTTAACAGGCAGAAAGGAGAACCATATGGCACTTGACGGACTGATGATCGCTTCACTGACCAGAACCATGGAACCTCTGAAGGGATCCAAGATAGGAAAAATCCAGAATATTTCCGAAGAGGAAGTTCTCTTTCATCTGCATGGAAAGACCTCAGGAACCAACCGGCTGGTCATCAATGTGCATTCCAATACCAACCGGATGTACCTGGCGGTCTCCGCACTGGAATTCCAGCCTTCCCCCAGCAATTTTGTCATGCTGCTGAGAAAGAAGATTTCCCAGGGCATCATCACCGACATTGAACAGATGGGCTATGACCGTCTGGTCCGCTTTACCATCGAAGCCCACAACGAACTGGGAGATCTGGTTCTCTATGATCTCTATGCCGAGCTGATGGGCAAGTATTCCAATCTGGTTCTGGTGGACCATGAAACAGGAACCATCATCGACTGTCTCAAGCGCATTCCTGTCTTTGAAAACTCCAAGCGGCTGCTTCACCCGGGCGCTTTGTACACCCTGCCGGAAAAGCAGCCCAAGTTTCTCCCCGACCAGGTGGATGAATCCATGCTGGATCTTTCCCGTTCTCTGGTTGCCCAGATTGAAGGCTTCTCTCCTCTGCTCTCCAGAGAGTTCATCTTCCGCATTCACCAGGGTCAGAGCTACCGGCAGATTCTGGATGAGCTCATGGCTTCCACCAGCCTTTACATCTACCAGAAGGACTACCACGTCCTGCCCATGACCCACATTGGTGAACCGAAAGCTGTTCTGCCTTTGATGGAGGGACTCAGCTCGCTGTATGCTCTGGATGAAAACAAGAGCCGCATTCAGCAGCAGTGCGGGGATGTCTTCAAGGCTGTGGACCGGGAAGTCCGCCGTCTGGAAAAGAAGCTTCCCAAACTGGAGCAGACGCTGGAAAATTCAAAAGACTATCCCAGAATGAAGGAATACGGCGATCTTCTTTTCTGCTACATGGATGAGATTGAAAAGGAACCTGTCGTGGAAGTGCCTGCCCTGGAAGAAGACATCTGGGTGCGCATTCCCATCGACATGCGCTATGACCTGAAAACCAACGCCAATCTGTACTACAAGAAATATCACAAGATGCGCCGTTCCCAGGTCTCCCTGGATGAACAGATCAGACAGTGTGAAAACGAGCTGGAATACTACCGGCAGATGCAGGAACAGCTGAAACACTGCCAGGCGGATGATGCCATGGAAATCCGGGAAGAGCTGGTCAAAAACCGCATTCTGCTTCCCAAAAAGAGCGGGATGCGCAGAAAGAAAGCCGGAGCTCCCCATGTCCTGCATCTGCAGCTGGATGACTGCGAAATCTTTGTGGGCAAGAACAACATCCAGAACACCTACATCACCCACAAACTCGGTGCCAGAGACGACCTGTGGTTTCACGTCAAGGACTACCACGGCTCCCACATCCTTCTCAAAACCGATGAGGAACCTACGGAACGTCAGATCCGCATGTGCGCCAGCCTGGCTGCCTGGTTTTCCAGAGGCAAGGATTCTTCCAGCGTTCCTGTGGACTACACGAAAATCCGGAATCTGAAAAAGATTCCCGGATCCAAAGCCGGTCTGGTTTCCATGAGCACCTATCGAACCATCTACATCGACCCCCAGGCCGATGAAATCAAAAGATGGATCAAGGAATACAGCGTTCGAAGAAGATAGAGCCTGCACGAAAGATCTGACTGATGGAGAAAGATCAATCTATCGGCAGAAAAAAGGAGATGCCATGCAGACATCTCCAGAAGCTCAGTTTGAGCTGATCCATTTGAATTTCCATCAGAACCGCGTCCTCACCAAACAGGATGCGGTTCTTTTTCGTCTAGTGCTCCTGCTGCCTTTCTGATCGTCAGGATTTATTCATCCAGCAGCTCCAGGTCGATGATCTGGAAATTGGCACGGTGGATGTAGAGTGATTTTCCGTCAATGGTGATCCGGGTAAACTTGGGCAGATCATCCGGGATTTCCCAGTACACTTTGTCTCCGGAGAAAGCATAAATCGGGAGTCCCAGCTGGCTTTCAATAACGACAACTCTGGGTTTGCCAAACTTGTTTCTGATGGCATTAATCTTGCCGGAAATCAGAGTGTTGTCTGTCACATCAAAGGGACTGCCGTTTCCGTCTACCTGTTCTACGGACCAGTCGTACTCGGGAGTCAGTCCTTTTTCGAAGAACACCAGCGTATTGCCGGAAGCAGTCATCTGTTCCCCGTCGATGTTGATGGTCAGAACGGATGTCAGCTCTCCCTTGGAGTCTTCTGTTGCGTTGACGTAATTGCCTTCCACGTTCACCTTCTTGCCAGTGGTGGTCATGATCTTTCGTCCAAAATTATCAAAGGTATCAATAGTGTAGGTGTTGCCGATGAGGCTGCCCTTGAATTCGTGGATCTTAGAGTCCAGCCATGAACAACCTGAAAGACTGACACAGGCCATGAGCACGACCAGAAGGCCCGCCATCCATTTCTTCTGTTTGTTACTTGTCATCATCAGTTCCTTTCTGTCCTGCAGCTGCATTCATTCTGACGGGATTCAGCTGACCTTTCCAGCTGAACACCCGGCCTGCTGCAGGAACATGCAGCCATTGTACCAGTTCTCAGGATTCCCCGTTTTAAGAACAGCTCAGGGAGCACCTTCAGTCATCCTGCATGGATTTAAATTTCCTGTGCTGCTCTCTGAGTCCCTGCGAATCTGTAAGTCCAGTCTGCAGTTACCCATTTTCCGGTATGAAAAAAGCTGTCAGCTTCAGAATGGTGAACATTCTGCCAGCTGACAGCTTTGTTTTTTTATCCCTTGATGGTGACAGTCTTGCCGTCTGGTCCGGGAGTATTTTTCAGATAATCGATAATCTTGGCTTTCTGGTCAGCCTTGCATGGCTTGCATTTCCAGGATGTTTCATCTCCGGAAACCATGGCATCAGCAAAACCGCTGCAGCCGGGGTATCCACAGCCGCCGCAGTTGTATCCGGGCAGCTGAGCAGCTACGTAGTCTACACGTTCATCGGGTTCAACGTGGAAGACCTTCGCAGCAATTCCCAGACCTGCGCCCAGAATGGCGCCCAGAACCAGCATCATAATGATAGCCTGAATCATAACTGATCCTCCTGATTCTATTGGTTGTGAAGAGGATTGTTAGTGCAGCTGTAATCCTTGCAGCCGCCACAGTCCGCCTTCAGATTTTCACACCCTTCCGGTTTGGGTGTTTTTTTATTGAGCAGAAATAAGAAGATGTAAATTCCTACCAGAGCGCCAAAGAACAGGATGCCCAGGACGATGGACCAGATGCCGGTTGAACCGGCTTCTGCTGTTGCTGTTGCAGTCGCAAGCAGGAATGACATCGTCTTGATCATACGATTCCTGCCAGACCGGAAAATGCCATGGCCATCAGACCGGCAACGATCAGAGCCACAGGATTGCCTTTGAAGCATTCAGGCACCGCAGCGGTGTCCAGTCTCTCACGGATAGCGGAGAAGATGTAGAGCACCAGAGCGAAACCGATGGGAGTGCCGATGGTGTAAACCAGCATGTGAGGAATGTCATAGCCGTTGGAGATGTTCACCAGGCAGACGTTCAGAACCACGCAGTTGGTGGTGATCAGAGGCAGGTAGACACCCAGAGATTTATACAGAGCAGGGCTGCTCTTTTTGATAAACATTTCAGTCAGCTGTACCAGAGAGGCAACAACCAGAATGAAGGTTACCAGGTCCATGTATTCCAGCTTCAGAGGAACCAGAACGAGGTAGTACAGAGCATAGGTAACGATACCTGCTGCAACGATAACGAAGACAACAGCCAGGCCCATGCCCAGGGCGCTGGATTTCTTGCGGGAAACACCCATGAAGGGGCAGAGTCCCAGGAACTGGTTCAGGATTGCGTTGTTCAGCAGAACAGACGTAATCAGCAGTGTGACGAGTTCACCGATCATGTTTATTTAGCCTCCTTTTCAGGTGCTTCCTTGGCTGCCAGGTGTTTCTTGTAGGCAGTCAGAGCAGCAGCGATAATCGCAAAGGTCATGAAGGCACCGAAGGGAGCTGAGAACAGGCTGATGGTGAACTGTTCAGGAATAATGCGGACGTTCATCCACACCTGAGCAGCATCGAAGGGGTTGGTGAGAACCAGGCAGCCGGTGGACAGCAGCTCGCGGACAAAGGACATGGCGAGTACAGCCAGCAGGTAGCCCAGGCCCATGCCCAGACCATCCAGTGCGGAATCCAGGACACCGTTCTTGGAAGCGAAGGCTTCAGCACGGCCCAGGATAATACAGTTAACTACAATCAGAGGAATGAATACACCCAGAGAGGTATTCAGTGCAGGAGCGTAAGCCTGGATCAGCATCTGAATGATCTTAACCAGAGTGGCGATGATCACGATGTAGACAGGAATACGGATATCATCCGGTACGATTTTGCGGATGGCGGAAATGATCACGTTGGACATGATCAGGACACAGATAACCGCAACGCCCATACCGATGGCGTTATTCAGAGAAGTGGTAATAGCCAGTGTGGAGCACAGACCCAGGTAAAGACCGAATACAGGATTGTCCTTGATGAGTCCGTTCTTGAAGTTTTGCATTCTGTTCATGAATAGACCCCCTTAATCAATCTCGCCGGCCAGTCCGGCACACATCTGAATGGCTTCTACAACAGGAGTAGAAGTGATGGTTGCACCGGAAATGGTATCCAGCTGTCCGTCAGCATCCTTGCCGATGACAGATTCTGCGAAGGCAGGTTCTGTGATCTTGCTGCCAATGCCTTTGGTATCACCATTGGAAATGGTCTTGAAGTTGTCGATCTTGTTGTTGACAGGATCGATGGCTACAACGAATACGGTTCCTCCGTCGAAGCCGCTGACAGAGCACTTGAAGACAACGATGCTGTCTCCGTACTTGTAGATGCTTTCGATTTCGGGATGATCGGCCATGATGCCGTCATCAGTAACAGGCTGGAAATCATCCAGAGAAGCTTCCGGATACATCTCAAGCAGGGTCTGCTTTTCAGCCTTCAGGTTGTTCTCTTCAATGACTGGAAGAGTCAGCTGGTTGGCAAAGGCCAGGGCACCGCCGGCGATGGCAGCTACAATGGCCAGGAACAGTGTCAGATGGAGAATGGAATCTTTTTTCATAAAGTTTCCTCCTCTGCGAGCATTTCTACGACTTCAGCAGTTTCCAGATCCTTGCTGGCTCTGACAGGTCTGATGGTCTGTGCAGCATAGAATGCAACACCGACAGCAGCCAGCAGAGAGCACAGGCAGACGATCCAGCCCTTCTTGATCTGGGTCAGCTGAGGTTTGTCGAACATCTGTTCGATCAGGGGTGTAAAGGTGTTCATGATCAGGATGGAGTACAGGCATCCTTCAACGAAGTTGCCTTTCATTCTGATCAGCATGGTGATGATGCCTGCGCAGATAGCGAAGAAAACGCGTCCTGCAGGAACAACAGGCATGGTAACGGGGTCTGTCAGCATGAAGAAGGCGCCGAAGACAACACCGCCCACCAGCAGGTGCAGGCAGGGATACCACAGAATGGCAGGAATACCGTTCCAGGAATCAATGCCGGAGAAAGCAGCGATCAGAGCAGCGATCACGAAGATGGTGCCCAGATACATGACGGGAACTCTCCAGTCGATGACATTACGGACGATCAGGAAAATACCCACCAGGATGATGGCCAGAGTGAAGGTTTCACCCATGGCACCGGGATAGGTGCCCATGAACAGGCCTCCCCATCCGCCGTAGGCGTCCAGGAAAGAGTTCAGAGCATCTGCAGAGCCGGGCAGCCAGCGGAAGGTGGAAGCCAGGACACCGGTAGGTGTGGCGGAAGTCACCAGGTTGGAGGTCATGCCGGAGAAGGAAGCGAAGATGACAGCGCGTCCTACTGCTGCAGGGTTGTAAATATTCTGGCCGAATCCGCCGAACATCAGACGGCCGACGGCAACGGCGAAGAAGGTGGCAATGATGATGGCATAGACAGGAGTGTCGATGGTGCACATCATCACCATAATCAGACAGGTTACCCACGCAAAGGAGTGAGTAATGAAGTTCTTGATGTCCTGCTTTTTCACCTTGGCAAAGACGGCTTCACAGATGAAGGCTGTCACCAGGGAGCACAGCAGGAGCAGGATTTCCTGAAGGGCATAGTTCATGCCGTAGGAAGTTGCGTAGTAAATCAGTGAGCAAAGGAACACAACACTCAGTCCAATGGTGAGATCCCTCATGATGTTCTGGGTGGAATTCTTGGACTGTAGGTTCGGGCTCACATGGAAAACATATTTCACGAGTGCGCCTCCTATTTCTTTCTATTCTTCATGGCAAGGGTACGCTTGGCCTTGCGCACGTTTTCAGTTACCTGAATGTGGCTGGGGCAAACGTAGGTGCACAGACCGCATTCCACACACAGCATGGCTCCGCGCTTGTCCATTTCCACTGTGTCATTGGCTTTCACAGCCTGGGCAATGCGGACAGGCTGGAGTCCGATGGGGCAGTGAGAAACGCACTGACCGCAGCGCATGCAGGTCATGTCGGGCAGTGTTTCGTTCTTCAACACTGTAATGGCGTTGTTGGCTCTGTCGATGACCCACTGGTCATTGACCATGGTCTTGCCCATCATGGGGCCGCCGGAAATCAGCAGGCAGTCCTGCAGTCCGGAAACGATGCCGCCTGCAGCAGGCAGGATTTCGCTGACCTGCATGCCGATGGGAACGATGACGTTCATAGGCTGGGCAATGGCTTCACCGGAAACGGTGACGTATTTCTCTGCCAGGGTATAGCCTTTGTCAAAGGCATTGGCTACACAGATCAGAGTGCCGCAGTTGTTGACGATCACGCCGCATTCGCTGGGCAGTCTGTTGTATTCACGCTTGAGGACAGTGCGGATCAGCGTTCTTTCTGCACCCATGGGGTAAACATCGGGTACAGCTTCTGTGCGGACAAAGCTGCCTGCGTTCTGATTCTTGATTTCTGCGTTGACTACATCAATCAGATCGGGGTGGGACTTCTTGATGCAGACAATGACCTGCTTGGCCTGGCTGATCTTCTGGGCGATGATGCAGCCGCGGACCATTTCTGCGGGATGATCCATAACCTGCTTGTAGTCGGCAGTAATATAGGGTTCGCATTCAACCGCATTGACAAGAACCGTGTCGATGGGGTCTTTGGTGCTGTATTTCACATAAGTGGGGAATCCTGCACCACCCTGACCAATGATTCCGGCTTCCTTGATGCGTTCAACCATTTCTTCATGGCTGGCAGTATCCGGATTCATGGGTTCGAAGGACTGAATCCGGGTCTGCGTCTCATCCAGCTCAATAACCATATGCTGCTGAGGACGCATGGAGTTGTGGGGCATTTTCACCGTACCCGTATAGGTGCCGGACACGCTGGAATACAGAGGAACCGGGAAAGCAGATTTGGTGTTGGCCAGTCTGGTTCCAATGTCAACGTGATCGCCTTCATTTACCAGAATTTCGACGGTTCCGCCATTTCCGGCAAACAGAGGAATATACACGTTTTTTTCCGGGCGCAGACGCTGAGCTTCACCCTTGTCGCTCAGTTCCTTATGTCCGGGGATATGGGCACACATGGGCCCTAAAAAAAGTGACATAACTTGCTTCCTTTCAATTGAATACCTGCTATATCATAGGGCCCCATTCTTTCAAAATCAAACAGGGATGACCCGATTTTCTGCGTTCAAAAACACATAATTATCAAGCATTGTGCCAGCGATATAAAATATCTTCCAAAGTTTTTCTCAAATCTGACCATGATCAGCCTTTCAGAACTTTCTTTTTCCACGCTGATTCAGGGAGCACACGGCGTACAGAAAGTTCTGCAGTTTTCTTCTTCTCTGCTCAGATCCGTGGTGCTTTTCACCCGTTCTTCTTTCTGAAGAAACTAGGCTGGTCAGATGATTGTTCTACTATATTAAATAGGGAGGGATTGAAAGATTTTTCCCCTTCTCTTTTCCATTTTCAAAAAGTTCCCTCTTCATTTTGTATCCGCTTCCCTGTAAAATGCAGGATTCGCCAGGATGACCCGTCTGGCTTTCCTTTCGCCTGCCCTCTTCTTCAGACTGATCTCTGTTCCTGCTGGTTGCTTCCAGAACAGTGCAGAAGAGGCAGGACAGGTTCGTCCATGATTTCACATATTCTTTCCATTCTTTTCCTGATTTCGAAAATGAACTATTTTTCGTTCTTTTCGGCTTTTATATTTTTCCTGTTCTTTTGTGTAACTCACATGTGTAACCGTTTACCTGTTTTCCTGATTGTGCCTTCTGTTCCATCAGGCGAGCCGGAGATTTCTCCCATTTTCTTTCCGTAAAGCCTCTTTCCCGTTCTGAAACCCCTTCAGGGAAAAGGCACCCTGTTCTTCCCTTCTTCTCCTTTGTCCTGCACATGCTAAGATGAATGAAAAACCGGCTTCTGCCTGACAGAAAGCCGTTAGGGAAATCACTTCTGATTTCCAGGGAGCAAGTAAGATTTATGAGCAAGAACAAACCAACCGGAAAGAAATCGGATACCGGACTCTGGATTCTGGCAGCCGTCTGCTTTCTGATTTTTATTGGGGGACTGAGCATGTACCTCACCAGCCGGTCCAATCCTGATGACACCGCAGATGTGAAAGCCAGATCGGTCACCCTGACCGATGTAGGCTTCGACACTCCGGTCACCTTCCAGGCCACCAGCACGGAAGAGGAATACACCCGGTATCTGAACACCGTAATTGAAGTCTTTACCACCTACAACGAACTCTTCGACCAGTACAACAGCTATGAAGGTGTCAACAACATTCACACCCTCAACGAACTGGCCGCCAAAGAAAAAGTGGAAGTGGATCCCCTCATTATTGAATGCATCGAAGAAAGCATGAAAGCTGCTGCCGTCAATCCCAAATTTGATATCAGCGAAGGCCATCTGCTGTCTCTGTGGCATGACATCCGGGAATCTTCCTCCCCTGCCCTGCCTTCTGAAGAAGATCTGGAAAAAGCCAGAGAACACACCGGCATGGAAGGCATCATCGTGGATGGAAACACCATCTCCTTTGCCGATGACACCATTTCTCTGGATCTGGGCGCTATCGCCAAGGGCTTCACTGCCCAGAAGTGTAAGGAGCGTCTGGAAGAGGAAGGCATGAAATCCGGCTTCATCAACGCCGGGGGCAACGTGGTTCTCATCGGCACCAAGACCGATGGCAAACCCTGGAACATCGGCATCACCAAACCCGATACGTCCGATTCCCTGGTGCAGTACATCACCGACACGCCGACCTGTCTGGTCACTTCCGGTGACTATCAGAGATATGTGGAAATCGACGGAAAACGCTACGCCCACATCATCGATCCGGACACCGGTTATCCTGCTGAATTCGTCCGCAGCGTAACCGTGATCAACGAAGACTCTTCCTGGGCTGATGCCATGAGCACCGCCTTCTACTGCATGAGCGTGGAGGACGGCCTCAAAACCGCGAAGGAACAGAAGCTCAGTGTGATCTGGTTCACCGATGCCGGATCTGTCGATCTGGAACCCGACTTCACCACCCAGGGATTTGACGTCTACATGACTGAGGATCTGAAAGATTCCGTTCACCCCACTGTGGAAGACTAGTTTCCAACCATTCATTCATCCTTTTGAGCAGGCCAAAGAGCCTGCTTTTTTCTGATACGGTCAATCCGGCTTTCTGATGAAATAAACTCCATCAAACTCTGCAAAAGAAGAAGGCTGAAATGACAGGAAAAATGTGAAATCTTTCATCGTGATGTTTTTCCTACATTCTGCTTAATTTTCTTCCAAAACCTGCTAATAGCGCTTTATAACTGAACTTTTTGGTTGATCTGCTGATAGAATAAAGACAGAAATACCTTTATTAAATATAGGAAGGAGATGTATCACCAATGAAGCATTTAAAACCCGTGTCCCTCTCTCTGCTGTCCCTGTCCATGGTTGCCATGGCTGCCTGCACCGCATCGCCTGCCAGCGATACCACCAAGGAAGACGGATCCAAGGACGTCGCTGCCGCTAAGACGCCTGCTGCCACCATTGTTACCCAGAGCACCACTCCTCAGTACGATGTGGTCAAAAGAACCGAAGCTGCTGTCATCGACGGCAGTGCCGATGATGAAGTCTGGAGTACCGTTCAGGATATTTCAGGAACATTCCACTATCCCTGGGAAGATAAGGAAGCGCCTGTGACAGTATTCAAAGCCTACAATGATGGAACCAATCTGTATTTCCTCTTCGATGTCACCGACCCCGATGTTCTGGTGGATGAAGAATGGAAAGACGATGAAAGCACCGTTGACAACGAAGACCGTGCCGAACTGTTCTTCGCCGGCGGTCCTGTAGACAAGCCCGGTGCTGACGGCATGCCCCTGTACTATGGCGTGGAAGTGGATCCGGATGGACGCGTTCATGATTACTCCGTGGAATACTACCGGAAGTTTGACGGCACCTGGAATCTGGAAGGCATGGAAACAGCCGGCCAGACCACCGATGGCGGTTATGTTGTCGAGGGAATGATCCCGCTGAAATCTCTGGAAGATCTTGGCCTGATCAATGATGACAATGTCATGCGCACAGGTGTTTATCGAGCCGAATTCTCCAAGAATCCAGATGGAGACGAGCCCATCATGGAATGGATTTCCTGGGTCAATCCCAAAACGGAAGCTCCCGACTATCATGTGGATTCCTCTTTTGGTGAATTCCGCATTCTTGAAAACTGATTTCTACACTCAACCAGCATCATCCTCCGGGGTGGTGCTTTTTTGATCTTCTGCCCCAAAAGCAGAAAAGGATACTGCGCCGGAAAACGGCGGACAGTATCCTTTGAGTTTTTGATGAATATGGTATGAACTGTTCTATTCAGAGAAGTATTTTTCCTTGATCAGATCAACAGGCATGTCCTGACCAGTCCAGAGCTTGAAGGAAGCAGCTCCCTGATACAGCAGCATATACAGACCGTTGGCTGTCTGGCAGCCGGCTTCTCTGGCTGCCTGGAGCAGTCTGGTTTCTCTGGGGTTGTAGATCACGTCAAAGACAAAGAGATCAGGACGCAGAACACCGAGATCCGGCAGCG
>Tibetan_p1__coassemble_290_pt1 | contig 28520 bp, 18 predicted proteins | sample Tibetan_p1__metabat2_high_PE_008 | metagenome-assembled genome bin Tibetan_p1
CAGCAGAGATCGAAATTTGACTGGTTAGAAAGTTGGTCGGGAATTACAGTTTACTTATTTTTTCAATGTGTTTAGTAAAGACATGCAGAGACAGATCTGCAGGAAAAGACAGAAGAAGAAAAGAAAAAGGAAACAGGAAGAAGCGCAAAAACGGCATAAAAAAGGCCGGTCCGAAGACCGGCCGGGATGGACAGGGTATCGTTCCAGGTCCATGGACAGAGGTTAAAAATCTAAAACGGAGCGGTGAACCGTCCGGATTCACCTGACTGTCAGAAGCCGAATGGCCTGCAGACAGCCGTGACAGAGCCCCTCTAGGAGATCCAGCCTCCGTCAACCACCAGCACATCGCCGGAAATATAGGCGGACTGGTCACTGGCCAGGAACAGAGCCGCATTGGCAATTTCCTCGGCGCTTCCCGGTGCAGGAGACATGGCAAGCATTTTCTGTACTTTGCCGTAACCTTCCATATTGGGCATGCCCATGGAGCCTGCAATTTCTGTGGTGATGCCACCCGGGGCGATGGCGTTGCATCGAATGCCATCAGACCAGTACATAAAGGAGGTATTCTTGGTCATGGAAACCAAAGCTGCCTTGGAGGCGCAATAAATGGCTCCGGCAACATTGCGCAGAGCGCCGACTGAGGCCACATTGACAATGGAGCCCTTGGTCCCGCGAAGTTTAAAAGTCTGTACGGCTTTTCTCATAGCACACATGGGACCGTAAACATTGACGTCCATAATCTGTTCGAATTTTTCATCCGTAGCATCAGCGATGCCTGCCATGTCATCCATGATGCCTGCGTTGTTGACCAGAATATCGAAGCCGCCGAATACTTCCAGGCAGCGTTCAATCATCTCATCGTTGGGTTCCCTTTTGGAAACATCCCCCACGAATATTTCCACACGACCAGGTTCGTCTTTCAGGGAATCCCTGAGATCTTCAAGGCGTTCCTGCCGCCTGGCGACTGCAACTACGCTGGCGCCTTCCTTTACGAAACGTTCTACGATGGCTTTTCCCATTCCGCTGGACGCGCCAGTGACAACCGCACACTTATCTTTTAACTGCATTGTCTTCTTTTCCTTCCTTTTTTCTGAGGTTCAGAGTCACTCTCCAATAGTAACAGATTGGCAAGCGTTTTCAACGAGGCGGTAAGGAAGTTTTCATTACATCAGAATATATTCATTCCGAAAAATCGTCGAACGGCTTTTTTCTTCAGGCTGGCTCTCTGCCTGCAGCAACTGGTAACAGAAGAAAAGCATCCGGCCTGCAGGCTCATTGGGAAAACCGCAATCTCCGGTGCGTGCCTTCCATGAAGAAAATCAAAAATAATTGGCTTGCCTCAATCGCTGATTAATGCTTCAGAAAATACCTAAGTACGGGATATCCTGCTTTTTTGGAAAAGAAAATCTGATTTTTGGAAAATTTACGAATAACGGTTTATGAAAAATGATGTAGAAAACAACGTTTCCATAGTTTATGATTTTCGTGTAAGGGCTCACAAGCCCGGACGGTTTCATGAGTTTTCCACTGCCTTTCTGAATTCTCTGTTTTTCGCCAGGTCTGCCGCCAGGCGATTCGTTTTTTTCTGTCCGCTGAGAAGGGGAAGGAATGGAAAACGGGAAAGGAAAAAAGAATGAACAATCGAAAATGGAAAGGCCGTTTCGTACTCGGCCTTTCACTGAGCATGAGCTTCACCACTCTGTTCGGTGCAGCGGATGCTCTGCTGCTGCCCGTTGAGGCGCAGACCATCAATAACAGACCGCTGCTGGATGTCTCCAACATGAAGATCACCAGCGGGGCTGGCGCACTGGACATCTCTTCCTCTCTGGACACGCTGAAGGATCTGGAGGAAGGCAGTGTCACAGTCCGTTACCGCTCCAGCGCCTCTCAGGGCATCAGCGCCCTGCTGTCCATGTCCTCCACCGCTCAGGGACAGGACAACACCTATGCAGTCTGCTACGTGAATCCCTCAACCAACACTGTAGGTGTGGAAGTCCGCGATACGGCAGGGGGCAACTACAACCAGGTGTCTGTATCCAATGCCGGCATCCGGGACAGTGAGTGGCATACGCTGACGTACTGCTTTGGCAAAACCACCTTCTCCATCTGGATCGATGGAGAAAAGAAGACCGAACAGCAGAAGTCCGGCTTCTACTCCAGTCTGACCTCTCCCGATACGCTGCTCATCGGAAATCAGAAACGAAGCTATTCCAGCGGCCAGTGGCAGTTTACCGGAGACATCGACCTGCTGCAGGTCCATGACCATGTCATCGGCACCGGCGATATCAGCGCCCTGCATGCCGCAACCGCTCTGGACGAAACCATTCCGGAAGATCCGGCTGATGCCGTTTATTCCACCCAGCGCCTCTACTACAACAATTATGAAAACTCCCGCGCTTACCGTATCCCCTCTCTGCTGACCACTCAGGATGGCACGGTGATCGCAGCCATCGACAAGCGCAACTCCGGTGCAGCCGACCAGGGCAACATCGACACCGTGATCCGCCGCTCCATGGATGGCGGCAAGACCTGGCAGCCCATCCAGACTGTAGTGGATATGCCAAGCGGAACCGGTCTGCATGCGCTGAGCATTGACCCTTCCATGATTCAGGACAGAGAAACCGGCCGAATCTTCCTGGTGGTGGACATGTTCCCCGAATCCAACGCCATGATGGGCACCCACATGCTGACGGCCCATTCCGGCTACAAGAACATCGACGGCCAGTACTGCCTGGTGCTCCGCGACTATGAAAGCTCCAATGCGGCTGAATCCTCCATTCACTGGACCACCGAATACACCGTCCGCCAGGATGGCGTGGTGTACAACGAAACCACCGGTGAAGCCACTGAATACACTCTTCCCGATGCAGCGGACGGCACCCTCTACAAGACGGTAGACGGCAGTCAGGTTTCTGCAGGCAACATCTATCTGTATACCTCCGATCAGGCCGGCGAGCTCAAGGCTCCCAGAACCAGCCATTATGTCATGTGCTATTCCGATGACGATGGTGCCACCTGGTCCAAGCCCAGAGACCTGAATCCGGGCAACAAGGAAGACTGGATGATGTTCATGGGCACCGGTCCCGGTGTGGGCTATCAGATGGAAAACGGAAGACTGGTTTTCCCTTACTACTGTGCCAATGCAAACTTCGGGGCTTCCCAGTCTGCCGGTCTGATGTACTCCGATGACCACGGCGAAACCTGGCACCGCGGCGCCACCGTCAGCGATGCTCTCTATCCCGGCGGGGCAGAAAACATGGGCAGCGGCGCCATGATGACTGAATCTCAGGTGGTGGGCGTCAAAGATGCCAGTGGAAACGAAGTGCTCAAACTGTTCTGCCGCAACACCGGCAACTCCAATGTCCGCATCTTCACCTCCAGAGACGGTGGTGAAACCTGGGATGCCGACTATCAGGTGGATCAGAGCCTGAAGGAACCCTATTGCCAGCTCACCGTCATCCCCTGGCATCAGGAAGTCAAAGGCTATGAAGGAAAACAGATGTTCCTCTTTGCCAACCCCGACTCCTCCAGCCGTTCAGCCGGTGCCCTGCATATGGGCTACTACGATCCCGACACCGATGCCTTTGTCTGGGTCAAGAAGCGCAGCCTCACCGATGGCGCCTATGCCTACAGTTGTCTGAGCGAAGTGGGAGAAGACAACATCGGCCTGCTCTGGGAAGGTGACGATCTGGATATCAACTATTCCACCATCAACACCTCCTGGCTCTTCGCCGACAAGGATCCCGTTCTGCGCCAGGCACCCAAAGCGGTCCGTGCCAGCATGGCCGGAGACAATCAGATTCTGGTGAGTCTGGATGGTCCTGTCATGGTTCTGGGCACACCCCAGCTGAAGGTTTCCACCACCAATGGAGAAGTGCTTGTGCCCTATGTACAGGGAAGCGGTACCAGCGAGCTGGTCTTTGACGGTAGCGGCCTGAGCGGTGAGATCACCATTCTGTCCGTGGAACTCAAAGACACCGACAGCATCGACAACAATGAAAACACTCCGCTGAACACCGAGAGTCTGGTGAACCTGAAAGTCGCCGAAAAGGCCCAGGAGAGCATCACCAATCTGAAAGTTTCCTCCGGCTATGCCACCAGCACCATTCAGTTTGATGCCAAAGCCGGAAACAGCTATCTCATTCAGCGTTCCGACAATCCCCTCACCGGCTACACCACCGCTGGGGAAGTGACGGCAGACAGTGATTCTGTCACCTTCCAGGATGCTGTTGGACCGGACAAGCAGTACTACTACCGCATCCTCTCTACCAACCAGGCTGAATCTTCTGCCATCGTGCAGGCAGATCTGCCCACCGGCGAAAAGGCCCTGCAGAAGAATGCCGAATTTTATCAGAACCTGATCCGCACCCAGTTTGACGGCAGCACCGTTCTGGATTTCTCCCAGTATGCCGATGTGCTCCATACTCTGGATCAGGGAAGCATCATCGTGCAGTTCAAGGCCGATGAAGCCACTCAGGGTGTGCTGTTTAATGCGGCAGGCGCCAATCCTTCCGGCAGCGTCCACAACAATGCCAGCATGGTCAGCGTTCTGGATACCGGAGACGGCCGCGTGCGCGCAGACCTGTCTGCCACCCGCGCCAACACCGACTACAACCAGGCTCCCACAGGCCAGTGGCATACCTTCATGGTGTCCAATGCCAATTCCGGCAAGACCCTGCGCTTCTTCATTGATGGAAAAGAAGAACACAGCTGGACTGCCGCCAACCTCAAGGGCTTCCTGGCTGCTCTGCCCGAACTGAAAACCGTCACCGTAGGCGGCTGGAAATCCGGTGCAGATCAGACCATTACCGATGGATTCAAGGGATCCATCAGCTACATTGCGGTGACTTCCGAAGTCATCGATGACCACTCCGCCATGGTGCTCACCGGCCAGGATCCCGTGCTGGTGGACAAATCCGCTCTGGAAGAAGTGGTTTCCCATGCCACCACTCTGGAAAGACCCGGCTATGTGGACGATGATCTGTGGACTTCCTTTACCACAGCCCTTGAACAGGCCGAGACTCTTCTGGCCGATGACTCTGCCAGCCAGAGTGCTGTGGATGAAGCAGAACGCAGCCTGATCGAAGCCATGCATATGCTGGATTTTGCGGCAGATCATGCGGCTCTGGTGGATCTGGTGACGAAGGCCATTTCCATCAATCAGGCAGACTATGAAGACGATGAAGCCATGAGCACCTTCCGCAGCGCTCTTTCTGAAGCGCAGCGCGTCATGGAAGATGAAAATGCCTCCAGAGAAGACGTGCAGAATGCGGCAGCTGCCCTGCGCCTGGCCATGAACGGTCTGCATCCGGTGACCGTCCATCTGGATACCATTCTTCTGGACTGGATCATTGAAAGCGTGGAAAACCAGGATCTGAGCCAGTATGCCAATCCTGAAGAAGATCTGCAGGCCTTTACCACGGCTCTGAACGCTGCCAAGAGTGTCAGTGCAGCACCGGAAAGCCAGGAACAGATTGATCAGGCCATGAGAACCCTCAACAGCGCCTGGATGAATCTGCGCCTCAAACCCAGCGAAGACCTGCTGAAAGAACTGCAGGGAGCCGTAGAGACCATCATGGCTCTGGATCTGGATGCTGCGCCTGCCGAAGCTGCGCCCATGATCATGCAGGTTTGTGCCTGGAAGACCAGAGCCGTTTCAGCTCTGAATGATCCCTGGCCGGATGCCATGACCGCTTCTGCGCTGATGGATGACTACAACCAGGACATTAAGCCTCTGGTAGAAAGTCTGCAGAATCCTGCCAGTCCGGATCAGAAGCCGGCTGAACCTGCACAAAAACCCGCTGAACCCGCCCAGAAACCGGTAGAATCCACAGCGGACAAAACCGAACCAGTGGACAAAGCACCGGCTGAAGGAAAGACAGACAGCACAAAACAGAAAGAGGAGAAATCCACTCAATCCTCCGTTTCTGCCAGAGAAAAAGGAAAAGCTTCTTCTGTGAAGACCGGTGTCTTCACCGGCGGCTGGAGCCTGATGGCTGCTCTTGGAGCACTGGGCCTGGTTGCTGGAAAACGAAGAAGAAAATAAGCGATCGAAAAGAAGCCTGAAAGGATTCTCTTTCAGACTGACAAAGAAAAACGACGAGCAGAGTGCGGGAGGACTCTGCTCGTTTTTGAAGCGGGGAAGAAATGAAAATGAAGGAATCTTCAGAGCCCGGGCTTGTCGAAAGATGCTGAAGAAACCTTACAGTATAATCAGAACAGATGAGGGAGTAGTCGCTTTTGCAGAAAAGTGATCCAGTCAACAATCCCGAACCATGGTTCTGGCTGGCTCTGAAAGACAAGACTCATGGACCTGCGTCCGGAGGTCTTGTCTTTTTTTGAGTACTCCAGGAAGGGAGTATCTGAATGAAACCCTATTATCAGCAGACGATTCAGGAAGTCTTCAAGGAACTGAATACGTCCAGGAATGGTCTGAGTCCCGCTCAGGTGGTGGAGAATCAGAAAAAATACGGGCTCAATGAACTCAAGCAGGAAAAGCCGCCCGGACCATTCAAAATTTTCATCGGCCAGTTCAAGGACTTGCTGGTGCTGGTCCTCATTGCGGCAGCCATCATTTCCGCCTTCTCCGGTGAGCTCATCAGCACCATTGTCATTCTGGTGGTCATCACCCTGAATGCCATTCTGGGCACCGTGCAGGAAGTGCAGGCCCAGAAATCACTGGACAGCCTGAAAAAGCTCTCCGGTGCCCACGTCAAGGTCATCCGCGATGGCCAGCTGACGGAAATTTCCTCCAGCGATCTGACCGTAGGCGATGTGGTTTACATCGAAGCCGGCGATGTGGTGGAAGGAGACGGCCGTCTGTTTGAAGCCGCTTCGCTGCAGATCAATGAATCCGCTCTGACCGGCGAGCCTCTGCCGGTGGACAAGACCACCGCACCCATTGACAAGGAAGTCCAGATCAACGACCAGATCGACATGGTCTTCTCGTCCGGTCTGGTGACCAACGGCACAGGCAAATACATCTGTACCGCTGTGGGCATGGATACCCAGATCGGTAAGATCGCGGGTCTGATTAATGCCGCCAAGGAGCGCAAGACGCCTCTGCAGAAGAGCCTGGAAGAATTCTCCAAGAAGCTCACCATCTATATCGGTCTGCTCTGTCTGATTCTGCTGGCTTTAAACGTTCTGGTCAGACACCAGAACTTCCCGCAGGCTCTGATGGTGGCCGTGGCTCTGGCCGTAGCCGCTATTCCTGAAGCACTGAATTCCATCGTCACCATCGTGCTCTCCATTGCCACCCAGAAGATGGTCAAGGAACATGCCATCATGAAAAAACTGGATGCGGTGGAAAGCCTGGGCTGCATCTCCGTCATCTGCTCGGATAAAACCGGCACCCTGACCCAGAACCGCATGACCGTCATGGAAGTGTTCACCGACATGACGCCCAGCACCGTGGCTTTAATGAATGCCCGCAAAAACTATCCCCAGCATGTGCTGCTCAAGGCAGCCCGCATCAATTCCAATGCGGTGATCAACAACGATGGCACCTCCATCGGAGATCCGACGGAAATTGCGCTGCTGGATATGTTCAGCCAGTACCAGAAAGCCCACCCGGATTTCATCATCCAGGCCGAACGCATGGATGAAGTGCCTTTTGACTCCGAACGAAAGCTCATGTCCGTCAGCTCGAAGCATCACATCTACACCAAGGGTGCGGCCGACGAACTGCTCAAGCGGTGCACCTGCATCCTCATGGGTCATGAAAAACGTCCCATTACCCAGCAGGACATCGATCTGATTCTGACCCAGAACGATCAGTATGCCTCCCAGGGTCTGCGTGTCCTGGGCTTTGCCTACAAGGACCTGGACAACGGCAATACGAAAATCACCTACAGCGACGAGCACAATCTGTGCTTCGTGGGCCTGGTCGCTGAACAGGATCCGCCCCGTCCCGAATCTGCCGAGGCTGTTTATCAGGCCAGACAGGCCGGTATCCGTCCTGTCATGATCACAGGCGACCATGTGGTTACCGCCACAGCCATCGCCAAGAAGATCGGCATCTATCACGATGGCGACCTGGCCATTGAAGGCAATGATCTGGCTAAAATGTCCGACCAGGAACTGGCCGACAAGCTGGACAAGATCTCCGTCTATGCCCGTGTAGCTCCTGAACACAAGATCCGGATCGTCAAAGCCTGGCAGGAAAAGGGCGATATCGTCGCCATGACCGGTGATGGTGTCAACGATGCACCGGCTCTGAAAGCCGCCGATATCGGTGTGGCCATGGGTATTACCGGTACGGAAGTTTCCAAGGATGCCGCCAAGATGATTCTGACGGATGACAACTTTGCCACCATCGTCAAGGCCATCGAATCCGGCCGAAACGTCTACAACAACATCCAGAACGCTATTATTTATCTGCTTTCCGGCAACCTGTCCGCCATCATCACCGTGGTTGCGGCCAGCCTGCTGTTCCTGCCCGATCCCTTTACGGCAGTCCAGCTGCTGTTCATCAACCTGGTGACCGACAGCCTGCCCGCCATTGCCATCGGCATGGAACCGGATCATCCCGATGTGATGAACCGCAAGCCCAGAAAGGCCAATGAATCCATTCTCAACCACAGCGCTCTGCTGCAGATTGGAGTGGAAGGCCTGATTATTTTCCTGGCTGTCTTTGGGGCTTACCAGATCGGTCTGAAAGTGTCGGACGGCACAGCCGCTACCATGGCGTTCTCCACACTGACTCTGTCCAGACTGTTCCACGGCTTCTCTCAGAGAGGAGACAAGCCCGTGTGGCAGCTGCCCTTCAACAAGTACAGCATCTATGCCTTTGTGATCGGCGCCATTCTGCTGGCCTGCATTCTGGACATCCCGGCTCTGGAACCCGTCTTTGATGTCACCAGACTGAGCGGCGTGAATGTCATGGTCATCGTGCTCTTCTCTCTTGGCAGCTTTGCGGCCGTGCAGCTGTTCAAGATCTGGCAGAGCACCCGCAGCACCTCGGACAAGTCTGAGGATTAACCCCTGTTTTCCCGAAGTACAGAAAACCCCGCTTCAGCGCGAAGCGGGGTTTTGACGTTTAGAAGACAAAAAGCTATTTGAACCGGCTGCTGAACTTGAAATAGATCCAGCAGAGAATGCACAGAATGACGGACAGCAGCAGGGGAAACCACATTTCGGGAATGGGCAGTCCGGTAACGTTCATGCCATAGAAGCCGTAGATCATGTTGGGAATGGACATGACGATGGTGATGACGGTGAGGGTCTTCATGATGTCGTTCATGTTGTTGGACAGAACGCTGTTGCAGCCGTTGGAGACGCGCTCATTGATGGTGGTGTAGATGGTGCACATATCCGAAGCCTGGGCATATTCGATGATGACATCATCCAGCAGCTCCTGCTCTTCATCGCTCAAAGGCAGAATCCGGCCAAACTGCAGTTTCTCCAGGGTGTTGGAGTCTGTTTTTAAAGAAGCGGAGAAGTAGATCAGGGATTTGTCCAGTTCCATCATTTCCAGCAGGCCTCTGTTGTTCATGTTGCGGTAGAGCCTGTCAGACACCTTTTCCGAGACAGCTTCAATCTGCCGCAGGTACAGCTGGTATTTCTGGGAGAAGGCATACATAAGCCAGAGCAGAAAGGAAGCAGGTTTTCCGGTGTGGATGTTTTTGATCTTTCCGGCTTCCAGATCATCGATGAAGGGATTGGGATCAATGCTGATGGTGATCAGACGGTCTTCCTGAAAAATGACACTGAGGGGTCTGGTGATGCAGGCGGGCAGCCCGGGAATATCCGAATCCTTTTCGATGCAGTAGTCGACGATGATCAGAGTCTGTTTTCTGTCTTCGTCATCATCGATGTGGCTGGTTTCTTCCGGGTCCATGGCAGCTCGCAGAAATTCAGGCAGCACACCGTATTCATCCCGCAGAGTCAGGATTTCTTCCGTGGTAGGTTTTACGACGCTGATCCAGCAGCCGGGCTGCGGCTTTTGAAGAGGGATCAGCTGATTGTTTTCGTCAGTTTTGAAGATGGAATACATACTTTAATTGTAGATACTGAATAAATAAGAAGCCTTTGGAAAGCCCGAAGACTGGCGTGCAGCCATCAGAAATGGAAAGACAGGTAAGGAGCACAGACTGGTTTTTTCGCCCTGCAGACAGAGTGGAAAAAATCAGACAATTTGTGCTCTTTTTTGTGCAGAAAGTTCCTTTTTGACCGTCAGAATGACAATTTGAAGTAAACCGCTTCCAACAAACGGTTACATAACTTGATTTGCGGCCTGTACAGTTTTATTTTGTAGGTGAAATTGGTAGGACCAATTAAGAAGCCCTGCCCGATCCGTCTTATGATTCACAAGCCAAACAAGCAAAAGGAGACATCATGAAAATTCTGGTATGTATCAAACAGGTCCCTGAATCCAACAAAGTGGAAGTGGATCCTGTCACCGGCGTCATCAAGCGTGACGGTGCCGCCTGCAAAATGAACCCCTACGATCTGTACGCACTGGAAACCGCCTTCCGTCTGCGTGAACAGATGGGAGGAACCGTGGATGTCATTTCCATGGGACCGCCCCAGGCCAAGGCAGTCATTCAGGAAGCCTTCGCCATGGGTGCCGACAACGGAACACTGGTTTCCGACCGTGCCTTTGGCGGTGCCGATGTGCTGGCTACCAGCTATGCCCTGAGTCAGGGCATCAAGGCCAGCGGCGATTATGATCTGATTCTCTGCGGCAAGCAGACCATCGACGGCGATACCGCCCAGGTCGGTTCGGAAATTTCCGAATGGCTGCAGATTCCCAGCGTCGCCAACGTCAGAGAAATCCGGGATGTTGCGGAAGACCACATCACCGTGGCCATGGATCTTCCCGATGAAATTGAAATCGCAAAAGTGGAACTGCCCTGTCTGCTGTCTGTAGACAAGGACATCTTCGTTCCCAGACTCCCCTCCTATGTCCGCAAGCAGAAAACAAAGGACAGAGAAATCACCATCCTGACTCTGCAGGACATGGACGACAAGGATGCCTCTCATTACGGACTGAACGGTTCTCCCACCCAGGTGCAGAGAATCTTCCCGCCTGATACCGACAAGGATCAGGAAGTATGGAACGGATCCGGAACGATTCTGGCAGACCGCCTCTTTGACAAGCTCAATGAGCTGAAGTTTATCTAGCGAGGACTACATCATGGCAAAACTGGTTATTCATCCCGATAAAATTGAAGATCCCCAGATTCTCGTGGATCTGTGTCCCTTTGGAGCCATGGAACTGGCTGACGATGGAACACTGAACATCAACGCAGCATGTAAGATGTGCCGCCTGTGCGTCCGCAAGGGACCTAAAGGCGCCGTTACCTATGAAGAAGATGCCACACCCAAACCCACCGTGGACAAATCCAAATGGAAAGGCATCGCCGTATACACCGATCATGTGGATGGAGTGATTCACCCCGTCACCTTCGAACTGATCGGCAAGGCCAGAGAGATGGCCAAAGTCACAGGCGATCCCGTCTATGCTCTGCTACTGGGCCACAATGTGGAAAAGCAGGCTCATGAACTGCTCCATTATGGCGTCGACAAGGTGTATGTCTACGATGCTCCCGAGCTGGCCCGCTTCCAGATTGAACCCTATACCGCAGCTTTCGAGGACTTCATCAACAAAGTCCATCCTTCTTCCATCCTGACCGGTGCGACCACCGTGGGCCGTCAGCTGGCGCCCCGAGTAGCCGCCAGAATGAAGACCGGCCTGACTGCTGACTGCACCATCCTGGAAATGGAACCCAACTCCGATCTGAGCCAGATCCGTCCTGCCTTTGGCGGCAACATCATGGCCCATATCAAGACCCCCAACCACCGTCCTCAGATGGCCACTGTCCGCTACAAGATCATGAATGCTCCCGAACGAAATGCGGAAGAATCCGGTGAAATCGTTTGGGAAACCATGGATCCTGAAAAACTGAAGAGCCATGTCCAGGTTCTGGACATCGTCAGAAAGCCCAAAGAAAAAATGATTGAAAACGCCGATGTTCTGGTCGTTGCCGGACGCGGTGTGAAGAAGCCCGAAGATCTGGAAATGCTGCAGAAACTGGCTGATCTGCTGGACGGCCAGCTGGCCTGCACCAGACCTCTGGTGGAAGCCGGTGTCATGGATGCCAAGGATCAGATCGGCCTGTCCGGAAGAACCGTCAGACCCAAACTGATCATCACCTGCGGCGTTTCCGGAGCCATCCAGTTTACCGCCGGCATGGACCATTCCGATACCGTGGTTGCCATCAACACAGATCCGGCTGCCCAGATTTTCCAGGTAGCCAACTATGGTCTGGTGGGCGATCTGTACGAAATCGTTCCTCAGCTCATTGAAGAAATCGAAGCCAAGAGAAGCGCGTGAAGGAGCTTATTATGTCTGAATACAAAACATTCGATGCCAGCGACATCGCGGCAATCCGGGATATCATCCGGGACGACTCCAGGGTGCTGTTCGCAGACACGCTGAGTGAAGACTACGGACACGACGAACTGGGCGGCGCCTATTCCATGCCTGATGTGGTGGTGCGCGCCGTGAATACCGATGAAGTTTCAAAAATCATGAAGTACGCCTTCGACAACAACATTCCAGTCACTCCCCGCGGAGCTGGAACCGGTCTGGTCGGATCCGCAGTGGCCATGGAACATGGCATTATGCTGGATACCACCCTCATGAACCAGATTCTGGAGCTGGATGAGGAAAACCTGACCGTGACCGTTGAACCTGGTGTTCTGCTCATGGATCTGGCTGCGTTTGTAGAAGATCATGATTTCTTCTATCCCCCTGATCCAGGTGAAAAATCCGCCACCATCGGCGGTAACATTTCCACCAACGCCGGCGGCATGAGAGCCGTCAAGTACGGTGTCACCCGGGACTACGTGAGAGCCCTGCAGGTGGTGCTCCCCAATGGCGATGTGGTGGAATTCGGCGGCAAGGTAGTCAAGAACTCTTCCGGCTATGACCTGAAGGACCTGATCATCGGCTCCGAAGGCACACTGGCCATCATTACCCAGGCCACTCTGAAGCTGCTTCCCAGACCGAAAAAGGCCATCTCTCTGCTGGTGCCTTTCCCCACACTGAAAGATGCCATCAGCACTGTGCCTCTGATCGTCAAATCCAAGGCGATCCCGACTGCCATTGAATTCATGCAGCGGGAAGTCATTGAAGATGCAGAAAACTATCTGGGCAAGCCGTTCCCCGACAAGCAGTCTGATGCCTATCTGCTGCTGAAGTTTGACGGCAACTCCACCGAAGAAATCGAAGAAGCCTACGATGCCGTAGCCAGACTGTGTCTGGAACAGGCCGCCGTGGACGTGCTGATTTCCGATACCGAAGAGCGTGAAGACTCCATCTGGAAAGCCAGAGGCGCCTTCCTGGAAGCCATCAAAGGTTCCACAACCTGCATGGATGAAGTGGATATGGTGGTTCCAAGAAGCCGTGTCAACGAAATGGTGGAATACCTGCATGGACTGCAGGATGAAGTCAACCTGCGCATCAAGAGTTTCGGTCATGCCGGTGACGGCAACCTGCACGCCTATCTGCTGAAAGACGACCTGGATGATGAAGAGTGGGAAAGAAGACTCTCCCAGGCCATGGAACTGGTCTATGCCAAGGCCAGAACTCTGCAGGGACAGGTTTCCGGTGAACATGGCATCGGCTTTGCCAAGAAACCCTATCTGAAAGAATCTCTGCCTCAGGACTCTCTGGATCTGATGAACGGCATCAAGAAAGTCTTTGACCCCAAGAACATCCTGAATCCTCATAAAGTAGCTCAGGCCTGATCTGATTAAAAACGACAGTGCGAATCCCCTGGTGGATCCGCACTGTTTTTTCATGGAAAAGAGAAAAGGGAAAAACGAAAAAGTCCGGAAGCTGCTGCCTCAGCTTCCGGAAGAAAAAGGAGTGTGATCACGTTTGAATTATAGGGGTTGAAAGGCTTCGGCCGCTCTGGCCGTGATCAGAGCCGGCGGCCGGTTAATTCAAATCGTTTGTAGAGAAAAGAAGGGAGAGCCGGAAAACCGGCTGGTTCTGCACCCTTCCTTCAGCTGCCTCTGAAGGAAGGATGGATGGAAAGGGGTAAGGCTAGGCAGCCTGTACGGCTGTCTGTTTAACGGGTTTTCTGAAGAGACCCAGCAGCAGGGCACCGACAACGCTGCCGATGACCAGGGCCAGGAGATACATCAGAGGATTGCCTACGGTGACAAAGACGAAGATGCCGCCGTGAGGAGCCATCAGGGTGCATCCAAACAGCATGCTCAGGGCACCGGCCAGGGCGGAACCAATGGCGCAGGCGGGAAGAACATGGAGCGGATCGGATGCGGCGAAGGGAATGGCGCCTTCGGTAATGAAGGAAAGACCCATGACGATGTTGGTGGGTGCGGTTTTGCGTTCATCTTCCGTGAACTTGTTTTTGAAGAGCAGGGAAGCCAGCGCAATGGCAATGGGAGGAACCATGCCGCCGATCATGACAGCGGCCATGACGTTATAGTTGCCGGAAGTAATGGCTGCGGTGCCAAAGACGTAAGCTGCCTTGTTGAAGGGGCCGCCCATGTCGATGGCCATCATGCCGCCCAGAATGGCGCCCAGGATGACGGAAGAAGTACCGTTGAGAGAATTCAGCCAGGCATTCATCTGCAGATTCAGCCAGCCAACGGGAGGTTCGATGATGAAGGTCATCAGCAGACCTACCAGCAGCACGCCAAAGAAGGGGTACAGAAGCATGGGCTTGATGCCGTCCAGGGCTGCAGGAAGATGGGAGAACAGCTTTTTCAGACCATTTACCAGATAGCCTGCCAGGAAACCGATGAGCAGAGCGCCCAGGAATCCGGAAGTGCCGTTGGCGGCCAGGGCGCCGCCCACAAAGCCGGCAACCAGACCCGGTCTTTCCGCAATGGATTCGGCAATGTAGCCGGCCAGAATGGGAAGCATGAAGCTGAAGGCCACACCGCCCACATTCTTGAAGAAGGCGGCTGCCGGGGTGATGGTGCCAAAGAGGGAGCGTTCCGCTTCTTCCAGGGTGTTCATGTCGACGAAGAAGCCGTCGATCATGAAGGAGATGGCGATCATGATACCGCCGCCCACGATGAAGGGAAGCATGTGGGAAACACCATTCATCAGATGCTTGTAGATCTTGTGCCAGGTGGAATCTCCTTCAGCGGATTCCTGTACCGGAGCATCACCGTGGAAGACGGGAGCCTGTCCGGCGACGGCTTTTTCAATGAGTTCTCTGGGCTTGGAGACCCCGTCCTTGACGGGCACCTGCAGCACGTGCTTGCCGTCAAAGCGGTCCATGGGCACCTGGACGTCTGCGGCTACGATGATGGCATCGGCATCCGCAATTTCCTGTGAAGTCAGCACATTCTTGGCACCGCCGCTGCCACGGGTTTCCACTTTGACGCGGTAGCCCATTTCCCTGGCGGTCTTTTCCAGGGCTTCAGCAGCCATGTAGGTGTGGGCAATGCCGGTGGGACAGCCGGTGACACCCAGAATCAGGGGCGTATCCGTCTGTACCGGTTTTTCAGCCTCTTTCTGCTGCTCGGCTTCTTTGGCGGCTTCTAAAGCATCCACTTTTTCTTCTGCCGCATTGAGGATGTTCATGAAATCCTGGGGGGAAGAAGCATGGATCAGGGACTGGACCAGGGATTCGTCCATGAGCATGCGGGAGAGCTTGGCCAGCACTTCCAGATGCACGCTGCCTTCTTCGGGAGCGGCAATCAGGAAGACCAGATGAACGGGAGCCCCGTCCATGGCTTCATAATCGACGCCATTGGGGATGACCATGGCGGCCAGTCCGGCTTTGGAGACGCCGGCACAGCGGCCGTGGGGAATAGCGATGCCGCCGCCTACGCCGGTGGTGAATTCTTTTTCGCGGTTGTGAACGGCCTGGGAATAGGAAGCGCGGTCCGAGATCCGGCCGCTTTCGCACATCAGATCAATGGCCTGTTCAATGGTCTGGTTCTTGTCGGTGGGCGTTCCATTGAGGCGGATGCTTTCAATGGAGAGCAGTTCTCTGATTTTCATGAGAGGTCCTTTCTTTCAAAAATCGGGTCTGCCTTTCTGTCTGTCCCCTGCCGGCATGGGGTGAACAGTTCAGCAAATAGTCTGTAAGACAACCCATCTTCTGCCGCAGCAGGAAAGACGGGGTATTGCCGGGTGGTGCGAAAAATACGGTTTTGAAGCTTTAGAAGAGGTCACTGTTGGCTTCCATGAGGGCCAGGACTTCTTCTCGGGTGGCCAGAAGGTCGGAGAAGGCGGAAGCACTGCCGGTGCACACACCGGTTTTGAAGGCTTCTGCATAATCGCCGCTCTGGAGGTATCCGGTGATGAATCCGGCGACCATGCTGTCGCCGGCACCCACGGAATTTTTCAGGGTGCCCCGGGGGGCTGATGCATAATGGCGTCTGCCGTTTTCATCGATGAGCAGGGCACCGTCTCCGCCCATGGACACCAGGACGTTCTGCGCGCCTGCTTCCTGCAGCTTTCGGGCATATACTTCAATGTCCTCCAGGGTTTCCAGTTTCACCTGGAACATCTCTTCGATTTCATGCTGGTTGGGCTTGATCAAAAAGGGATGCAGGGGAAGGACGTTGAGCAGCAGATCCCGGGTGGCATCCACCACAATGCGGATGTTTCGGTCCTGGAGCTTTTCCATGATGTCCCGGTACAGCGTCTGGGGCAGGGAAGCGGGGATGGCTCCGGAAATAATCAGGGTGTCCCCGTCCTGGAGGGCATCCAGACGCTGCATGAGCTTTTCAATGTCTGTCTGGGTGATGACGGGACCGCGGCCGTTGATTTCCGTTTCCTGTTCGCTGCGCAGTTTGACGTTGATGCGGGTATCCCCTTTTTCCACCCAGAGGAATTCGGCATTGATGCCTGCTTCCTTCACCATGGATTCCAGGGCCTTGCCGGTGAATCCGGCCAGAAAACCCAGAGCTTTGTTTTCCAGTCCCATGTTCTGCAGGACAATGGAAACGTTGATGCCTTTGCCCCCGGGCAGGATGAAATCATCACTGGTCCGGTTGGTAGCGCCCACCTGGAAGTGATCCACCGTGACGATGTAGTCCAGGGAGGGGTTGAGCGTGAGAGTACAGATCATGTTTTCCTCCAACTGACAGATGCGTCTGTCAGTTTTTTCTCTGATCGAATGATCAGTGTGGATCCGAAACCCGGATCACATCGATGCCATCCGGAATCTCCTGACCCTGATCCGTGGTGATGACCACGCATTCATCGGGCTTGGCAAACCGGATGTGCTGCTGCAGACCAAACTTGGAGTGGTCTGCCAGAACATAGCTTCTGGCGCATCGGGAAACAGCCTTTTTCTTGACCAGGCCTTCCGCCAGATCGGGGGTGGTGAAGCCGCTGTCGTTGACGCCGTTGGTTCCGAAGAACCCGATGGAGAAGTTGTACTTCTCCAGAAACTCGCAGGCTTCTTCGCCTACCACAGCTTCGGTCACCGCCTTGTACTGGCCGCCGGGGATGCTGACCCGCAGCCCCTTCTGGGAGAGGGCACTGGCATGAAAGATGGCGTTGGTCACATAGAGCGCATCCTTCTGATCGATGAGATCCACCAGAGCTTCGGTGGATGTGCCGCCGTCAATGAAGACGGTGTCGCCGGGCTCGATGAGCCGGTTGGCAAACTCGGCAATTTCCCGCTTTTCCTGGGCGTTGTGATGACGCCGGGCTGTTACCTGAGAATCCGTATCGTTGATTCCCGTGGTGACTCTGGCCTTGGCACCGCCCCGGATCCGCCACAGAAGTCCTTTGTCTTCCAGATCCATCAGATCCCGCCGGATGGTGGATTCTGACGATTCCAGCTGTTCCACCAGGTCCTGGCTGGTGATGGTCTGATGTTCATTGACCAGCCGCAGGATTTCCTGCTGTCGTTCATCCGTCAGCATTCTGCTTCCTCCTTTTGTGCCTGACTGAATTCCTTCAGTTTTCTTCATCTCTGTTCTTTTGACACCCACAATGTACCCCCTTTCTTTCATCGAATCAACCAAATTCATTCAAATTTCTTCAAGAAAATTCAAATTCAACCAGATTATTCGCCGATTATCATTCAATAAAATTCAAAAAGCCTCAAATTGGGAGACTGAAATGAAGGAAAGTGAAGAATTTTGCCTTTCTATTCTTCAAAAGCATCCCCAAAAACCGTCAAAACCGCCAGGCTGTGCAGGAGGTTCCATGCAGAACAACCCCTTCTGGATGGGCATGCCTTTTCTTCATAAAGATTCAGAAAGATTCATGTTCCTTCATTATTCCTCAGTGTACTCCTGCCTGAGCTCCGTCATGACAGAAGAAAGAGAATCTGGAGAACTTCTTTGAACTTTCAGCATTCTCTTTCATTATTTTGAGTAGAATGAAATCGCCTGAAGAAAAAGAAAAGACTCCCTGACGGGAGCCGGAAAGGAAGATCGTCATGGCCAGTCCAAAATACCAGCAGATTTATGCAGAACTCAGAGAACAGATTCTCAACGGCACCTATAAGCCGGGCACCTATCTGCCCTCGGAAAATGAACTGATGGCCAGCTGCCAGGCCAGCCGGGACACCATCCGCAAGGCTCTGGGCCAGCTGGCTGCCAATGGCTTTATTCAGAAGGAAAAGGGCAAGGGCTCCCTGGTGCTGCATCGGGATTCCATCGCCTTTCCCGTATCCGGACTCACCAGCTTCAAGGAACTGCAGAATTCCACCATGCACTCCAGTGTGACCACCCATGTGGAGAGCTTTGAGGAAAAGAAGCCGGAAGCCTGGCAGAAGGAGATTCTCAATATGAAGGACGGCAGCATTTATGAGGTGCGCCGTGTGAGGGAAATCGATGGCGAGCGGATCATCTACGACCACGACTATCTCAATGCCAGCCTGGTTCCCGGCCTGACCAGCGAACAGGCCGCTGATTCCATCTATGAATACATTGAAGGCGTGCTGCACAAGAAAATTTCCTTTGCCAGAAAGGAAATCACTGTGGTGCCTGCCACCCGAGAAGACCGCCGCCTGCTGGATCTCAAGGACTATGATCTGCTGGTGTGCGTCAAATCCTACAACTTTCTGGAAGATGCGTCTTTATTCTGTTATACGGAAAGCCGCCACAGACCGGACAAGTTCCGTTTCATCGATTTCTCCAGAAGAGAACCTCAGCACGCCTGAAAAGCCGAAAATCCATCCATTTCAAGCCGTTCCACACCCGGAACGGCTTTTTTGCGGGCAGAAACAGGGAAAATGAATGAAAAAACAGTCAAAAACGCAGTCCGAAAAGATTCCGGGAGAAACGGCGTTGACATACATGTACGTACAAGTTAATCTATGAGTGTCAAACATGTACGTACAGGTTAAAAGAAGAGAGAGGTACTCCCAGATGTCAAAATTTGAAAAAGATGCCCGGGCGCTGCTGGATTATGTCGGCGGTGCTTCGAACATCAATGCGGTGACCCACTGCGTCACCCGCATGCGGTTTGTTCTTGCTGATCCATCCCTGGCCGATATCGACGCCATCGAGGATCTGCCCTCGGCCAAGGGCACCTTTACCCAGTCCGGCCAGTTCCAGGTCATCATCGGCAATGAAGTCCAGGAATTCTACAACGACTTTCTGAAAGTCTCCGGTCTGGAAGGTGTGTCCAAGGAAGCCGTCAAGAGTGAGGCCAAAAGCCAGCAGACCTGGCTGCAGCGTCTCATGAGCAACCTGGGCGAAATTTTCGCTCCCCTGATTCCGGCCCTGATCACCGGTGGTCTGATTCTGGGTTTTCGAAATATCATCGATTCCGTCTATATGTTCGAAAACGGCACCAAGACTCTGGTCATGATGAACCAGTTCTGGGCCGGCCTGGATTCCTTCCTGTGGCTCATCGGTGAAGCGATTTTCCACTTCCTGCCTGTGGGCATCACCTGGTCCATCACCAAGAAGATGGGCACCACTCAGATTCTCGGTATTGTTCTGGGTATTACCCTGGTATCCCCCCAGCTGCTCAATGCCTATGCGGTGGCTTCCACCCCGGCAGCAGAGATTCCCGTCTGGGATTGCGGCTTTGCCCAGATCCAGATGATCGGCTATCAGGCCCAGGTCATTCCCGCCATTCTGGCCGGTTTTGCTCTGGTGTACATTGAACGCTTCTTCAGAAAGATCACCCCGTCCGTCATCAGCATGATCGTGGTTCCTTTCTGCTCCCTGATTCTGGCTGTTCTGCTGGCTCATGCGGTTCTCGGTCCCATTGGCTGGGTCATCGGCGACTGGATCAGTGACATTGTCTGGGCCGGTCTCACTTCCAATGTGAAATGGCTGTTTGCGGCCATCTTTGGCTTTGTCTATGCACCGCTGGTCATCACCGGTCTGCACCACATGACCAACGCCATCGATACCCAGCTGGTTTCCAGCTTTGGCTGCACCACCCTGTGGCCCATGATCGCCTTAAGCAACATCGCCCAGGGCTCTTCCGTTCTGGCCATGAGTGTTCTGCAGAAGCACAACGACAAGGCAGAACAGATCAATATCCCCAGTATGATTTCCTGCTATCTGGGTGTTACCGAACCCGCTCTGTTCGGTGTCAACCTGAAATACGGCTTCCCCTTTATCTGCGGCATGATCGGCTCCAGCGTGGCAGCCATGATCAGCGTGGGCTTCGGGGTTACCGCAGCCAACATCGGTGTGGGCGGCATCCCCGGCATTCTGTCCATCTTCCCGCAGTTCTGGGGCTGGTTCCTGCTGGCCATGGCCGCAGCCATCGTGATTCCCTTTGTTCTGACCTGGATCATCGGTCTCAAAAAGCTCAATGCGGAAGACCGCTATGGCAAAAAGAAAGCCGCAAAGGCAGAAGAAACCGCAGCAGCCGCTGCCAAAAGCCTGGACATGGCTGAAGATGTTTTCCTGACTCCTGCAGAAGGCACTGTGCTTCCTCTGGAAAAAGTGGAAGATCAGGTGTTCTCCCAGAAAATGATGGGCGATGGCTATGCCATTGATGTCACCGGCAAAACCATCAGCTCTCCTGTTAACGGAACGGTCATGATGACTTTCCCCACCGGTCACGCTGTCGGTCTCAAAGATACAAAAGGACGCGAAATTCTCATTCACATCGGCATGGATACCGTGGAACTGGACGGTAAAGGCTTCACCGTTCTGGTCAAACCCGGTGATGTGATCCAGGCGGGCGATCCCCTGGTCAACATCGATCCTGAAGTGATCCGGGCAGCCGGCAAATCCCTGGTTTCCCCGGTCATTGTCACCAGCGGCCAGAAAGTGGTTCTGGAAAAGGAAGGCCCTGTCTCCACAGGTGAAAAAGCCGCCAGAATCGAAGACTAGAACACGGCATTCAAATCAAACCAGAACAGAAACACAGTAAATAGAAAAGAGAAACAGACTGATCAGCACAGACTGCCAGGCCGAAAAGCCGGCAGTCTGTTCAAGGAGGACTTGCCATGAAACGCTTTGAAGACAGAACGGTCTATGAAATCTATCCCCGTTCCTTTATGGATTCCAATGGAGACGGCATCGGCGATCTGCCCGGCATCATCTCCAGACTGGACGATCTGCAGGATCTGGGCGTCACAGATCTGTGGCTGACGCCCATCTATCCTTCCCCGGGCTGCGACAACGGCTATGATGTGGCCGACTACCGGGCCATTGATCCCCAGTATGGCACCATGGAAGATTTCGAACGCCTGGTGAAAGAAGCGGATAAACGCGGCATGCACATCATGATGGACATGGTCTTCAACCACACCTCCACAGAGCATGAATGGTTCCAGAAGGCCCTGGCCGGTGATCCGCACTATGAGGACTACTACATCTGGAAAACCGCCAGAGAAGACGGATCACTGCCCACCAACTGGCAGTCCAAATTCGGCGGTCCGGCCTGGGAGTACGTTCCCGAAAAGGGAAAATACTACCTGCACCTCTTTGATAAGGGGCAGGCGGATCTGAACTGGGACAACCCGGCCGTCCGGCAGGAATGTGCCGGCATCGTCCGCTTCTGGATGGACAAGGGTGTGAAAGGCTTTCGCTTTGATGTCATCAACCTCATCAGCAAGGCTGCCTTTGAAAACGACGACCAGGGCGACGGCAGATGCTTCTACACCGACGGCCCGAGAATCCATGAATTTCTTCAGGAGCTCAACCGGAACTCCTTTGGCCAGGATCCGGCTGTCATCACCGTGGGAGAAATGTCTTCCACTACCCTGGAAAATGCCAGACAGTATGCCTCTTTGCAGGGGCAGGAACTGGACATGGTGTTCAGCTTCCATCATCTGAAGGTGGACTACCGCGACCAGGAAAAGTGGTCTGACATGAAGCCGGATCTGGATGAACTCAAGCGGCTGCTGTTTACCTGGCAGACAGGTCTGCAGGAAACAGACAGCTGGAACACCCTGTTTCTCAACTGTCATGACCAGCCCCGCTCCGTGGAACGCTTTGGCAATGTGAAAGAGTACCGCGCAGAGTCTGCCAAAGCCCTGGCCACCATGATGCAGATGATGAGAGGCACTCCCTATCTCATGCAGGGCGAGGAAATCGCCATGAAAAATAACGGCTTCACCTCTCTGGAGCAGTACCGGGATGTGGAAAGCCTCAATGCCTGGAACATCATGAAAGAACGGGGTCTGGAGGAAGAAACCATTCTGAAGATTCTGGGCTCCAAATCCAGAGACAACGGCCGGGGCACCATGGTCTGGAACAGCCAGGTCCACAACGGTTTTACCACCGGCACGCCCTGGATTATCACGGAAGAAAAAGATCCGGCCTGGACGCTGGAAGAACAGAAGAAAAACCCGGATTCGGTGTGGAATCATTACCGGCAGCTCATTGCCATCCGCAAAAACCACGACTCCATTGCCACCGGCACCTTTACGCCTCTGCTGGAAGATGTTCATGGCGTCATTGCCTACAAAAGAACCGGCAAAGACGAAGAAGCGCTGGTGATCACCAGCCTGCTGGAGGAGCCCGTGACCATTTCTCTGGACGATGCCGAAGGCTGGCATCTGGAACTCTCCAGCTATGTGGATGGGCAGAACGCAGATCAGACCATGACCCTGCGCCCCTTTGAAAGCAGCCTGTATTTTCGCCCAAACGAGAAAACAGAGCAGAAATAAGCAAAAAGAAGAAACACATCATAATTGAAAGACTGCCTGAACCATGGGCACAGGCAGCATCAGAAGGAAATCAGCGGCAGCGGCTGGTTTCCTTTTTTCTATCCCTCTTTTGGTCAGCTTTCTTCAAACGGCTGAAGCAGACAGTGCCCCAAAGAGGGATGGAGGATGGCTGGTGTACAATAGGGCCGGAAAATGGATACGATCCAGCCAACCAGAGACAAGGAGGAGCTTTCATGAAGGAAACCATGATTCAGTATTTCGAATGGTATACCCCCGCTGACGGCCGCCACTACACCAGACTGACCAAGCACGCCAACTGGCTGCGGGATCTGGGGATCACCAAAGTGTGGCTGCCCCCTGCCTACAAGGGCTTTGGCGGCAAAAACGACACGGGCTACTCCCCCTATGATCTGTACGACCTGGGTGAATTCCGCCAGAAGGGCAGCGTGCGGACCAAATACGGCACCCTGAAACAGTACCTGCGGCTCATTGAAGCCCTGCATGACTGCCGCATGGAAGTGCTGGCCGATATCGTCTTTGACCACCGCATGGGAGCGGATGCCACCGAAGACGTTTCGGTGGTGCGCATGGATGATCACAACCGCAATCAGGCCATTTCGGCTCCCTTCATGGGCAAGGTGTACACCCGCTTTCTCTTTGCCGGCCGCAAAAACCAGTATTCTTCCTTTGTCTGGAATGCCTCCTGCTTCAAGGCCACGGATACGGTGGTGGATCAGCCCCGGGGCATCTATCTGTTTGAAGGCAAGCACTGGGATGACCGTGTATCCCAGGAACAGGGCAATTTTGACTACATCATGGGTGTGGATGTGGACACCCAGTGTGCCCCGGTCAAGGACGAACTGACCCGGTGGGACAAATGGATGATCCGCAAAACCGGCATCGACGGCTTCCGGCTGGATGCGGTCAAATCCATCGATGCGGATTTCTTCCCGTACTGGCTGGGGGAGATGCGCAAATATAAGGGAAAGCCCGCCTATGCGGTGGGAGAGTACTGGAGCGGCAATGTGGAAGAACTCCAGTCCTATCTGCGGGAAAGCCAGGGCTGCATATCTCTCTTTGATGTGCCCCTGCATTATCATCTCCACGATGTGGCCTGCAGCAGCGGCCAGGGTGACCTGCGGGGACTGGCCATGAACACCCTGTCCACCTGCGATCCCCATCATGCCTGCACCTTCGTGGACAACCACGACACCCAGCCCGGCCAGGCTCTGGCCAGCTGGGTCATGGACTGGTTTCGCACTTCGGCCTATGCCTGGATTCTGCTGCGCCGGGATGAAATGCCCTGCGTGTTTGAACCGGATCTGACGGGTTCAGGCGATTTTCATGTGGTCAGCCTGCTGTCGGAAATGATCTGGATCCGGGCGCATCTGCTGTGTGACAACATTGTGGACTGCTTTGACGATGATCCCCAGAAAGCCTGCTGGATTTCTCTGTGTGAACATCCGGTGGTGGTGATCATGACCATCGGGGATGCCAAAAGCAGCCATCTGCAGTTTGCCGACCTGGCGGGCATGGAGCTGGTGGATCTGGCCAGACCCCATATCACGGCGTCTGTGGATGACCAGGGCCGCTTTGAAGTCAGCTGTGCAGCAGGCTGCTGCTCCATCTATCTGCGAAAAGAAGATGCTGACTGGCTGAAGCATGGCATGCCCACACGACCTTTGACCATCAACGGCCATCACCGCCACGGGTCCCGCTCCTGAAAAAAAACTCTTTCAGACACTCAATAACCATGAAGATTCCTGCAGAGACTGTTCTCTGCAGACGAAAAGCTCCGGCGTGGATCCGGAGCTTTTTTGATTATTCCGTTTTTCTGTTTTTCAGGGCTTTTCGGGCGATGGCGCACAGGAAAGAGGAAGAGGGGACGATGAGATAGCTTTGCAGAGACGTGGACAGATCGGCAATTTCCACGGCTCTGCGATGACTGGAAAAACCTTCCTTTTCCAGCGTCCGGCTGGACTTGATCACCGGCAGGCTGGAGAGCTCGGTGAGTTCGGTAATTTCGTCATAGGTGTCAAAGTAGTAGATTCTCGAGCGGTCAAACCAGTTTCGGGTGAGCTTTTTCCACACGCCTACCCGGCCCAGACAAAGCAGGCTTTCCCCGTTAATCTGCTCCAGGCTGACCTGTTCCTGATCAGCCAGAGGATGAGACTCGGGCAGCAGCACCAGCAGGTGTTCTTCCATGACGGGAAGAGAACAGGTCCCGGGATGAGACAGCGGATGAGACAGGACAATGCCCTGCACCAGACCTTCTTCCAGCTGCTTCTGCAGCAGGGCTTCATCCGCTTCCAGAAAAAATCGGGCGGTGCACCGGTTTTTGAGCAGTTCTTCCAGCACTATCATGGGACTCAGCAGTGAACAGCCGATGGTGTACACCTGCAGGGACTCGCTGAGCTTCTGCAGCTTCTCTACCATATGATCCCGGCTTTTGAGCAAAGCGCTGAATTCTCTGCAGGCGGCTCTGCCGCAGTCGTTGAGAAAGAGGCGGCTGCCCTTTCTCTCAAACAGGGACACCTCCAGCTCCCGTTCCAGGGCCTGCATGGAGCGGCTTAAAGCCGGCTGAGAGATGTTGAGCTCTTCGGCAGCCGCCGAGAGCGTTCCTGTTCTGGCAATGACAAGAAACTGTTCCAGCCATCTGAATTCCATGCGATGATTCCTCCCCTGTCCGGTTTTTCTGCACTGATGTATGCGTTTTAGTTATAGTAGCATGCCAATTCGATATTAGACACGACGAAATTCCGGGGAAACAATAAAGACTGACCCAGAAGTGAAGATGGTCCTCTGCACCTGAAAAGGGGCTGCCTTTTTCGGGCATTTCCCTTTACAGAACACAGACTGACCAGTGAGAAAGGCAGGAGGAAACATGAAAAAGATTCTTTTTATTAACGCCAGTCCCCGCAGGAATGGAAATACCGCCCGCATGGCGGCAGAAGTCATTGGAAACCATGACTACCAGACCCTGACCCTGGCGGACTATCGCATCAACTCCTATGGTTCCAATCTTGACGGGGATGAGCTGGACCAGATTGTCAAAGCCATGAAGCAGGCGGATGTCCTGGTCATTGGCTCTCCCGTGTACTGGCACAACCTGGCCGGCATTCTGCGGGTGGTCATGGATCGGTTCTATGGCTGGATCGACGACGGCACTTTCCAGGGCCGAGATCTCTTTGTCATCTATCAGGGTGCAGCGCCCACAGACTGGATGCTTCATGACGGAGAGTATTCCCTCCAGCGCTTTGCGACCATGTACGGCTTCAACTGGAAAGGCGTGGCCACCAGCGATGAAGAAGCCGGAAGACTGCATACCGTTTTTGAAGAAATACTCTAGACTTGCACCATTCAACAGGAAAAGGGGGGAATGGCATGTTGTATGACAGCCGGCTGGACGTCTTTCTGGCCTGTGCCAGAGCAGGAAGCTTTTCTGCAGCGGCACAATATCTGTATCTGACGCCCACAGCCGTCATGAAGCAGATGAGCGCTCTGGAATCAGAGCTGGAGATGCAGTTGTTTGTTCGCAGCCACAGAGGGCTGGAACTTACCGATGCCGGCAGACAGCTGCAGGTGGAGTGCCGGCAGGTCAGAGACTGGAGTCTGCAGGCCATGGAACGTCTTCGTTCAGCCCGGAATGGCCTGCACCAGGAAATCCGCATCTGCACGTCCGCTCTGACGCCTCCGGAACTGCTGGGACAGATCTGGCCGGTGATCCAGCCGAACATCCCCGATCTGCACTGCCATCTGGTCCCCTTTGCCAACCGCCCGGAAGAAGGCCGGCGCATTCTGGCCCATCTCGGTGAGGAAATTGATGTGGTCAGCGGAGTCTTTGACGAAAGACTCCTGAACCTGCGCCAGTGCGCGGGTCTGGCCCTGAAAGAATGTCCGCTCATGATGGCGGTCCCCTTCGGACACCGGTTGTGGGAGGCAGATCACATCGCTCTTTCCGATCTGGCCGGAGAAATCATTCTGTGCATCTGCCAGGGCTGGAGCACGGCCACCGACAGAGCCAGAAGCCTGCTGGAAAAGAGGGGAAGTGTGGAAACCTTCGAATACTACACCCCGGAAATTCTGGTGCGGGCCATCAATGAAAATAAACCCATGGTGGCCTTTGAAGTGTGGAAGGATCTCAATCCTCTTCTGCCCATGATTCCCGTGGACTGGGACTGCTCTCTGTCCTATGGATTTCTGCATGCCAGAAATCCCCAGGGGCCATGCGCCGCTTTCTGAAGGCCATCGAGCAGAATGTCCTTTCCCGGAACCTCAAGGATCGGGAAAACATTCTGGAAGAAACATCCAATCAGTAGAAAGGCATCAAACTATGAATGAATTTGTCTTTACCTATCCAACCGCCGTCTATTTTGGAAAAGACGCTGCAAAGAAGCACCTGAAAGACGCTCTGAAGGGCGTGAAAAAAGTCATGCTGGTGACAGGAGGAGGTTCCGTGAAGAAAACCGGCATTTTTGATGACATCATGAACCTTCTGCAGGATGTGGAAGTGGTGGAATTTGCCGGCATTCCTTCCAACCCCACCTGGAGCAAAGTGCAGGAAGGGGCCAGACTGGCAAAACAGGAAGGCGTGGATTTCATCCTGGCTCTGGGCGGAGGTTCCGTCATTGACGCTTCCAAAATCATTGCCGCCCAGGCTGCCACAGACGAAAACTACTGGAATGCTTTCGTCCATGAACACCGCCTGCCCAGGGAAGCCCCTCTGCCTCTTGGTGCCATTGTGACCGCCTCGGGAACCGGTGCCGAAATGAACGGCGGAGCTGTCATCACCAATGAAGACGAACAGGTCAAGACCGGTGTCTTTGCCAAGGCTCCTGTCTTCGCCATTCTGGATCCGTCCTATCTGAACACCGTGCCTGTCATGCAGGTGTTCTCCGGGGCTTTCGATACCTGGTGCCACGCGCTGGAAAGCTATCTGGGCGTCAGTGAAGGCCGCAATATCACCGATGATCTGTCTCTGGCTGTCATGGAAAACACCATTGCCAACATGGAAAAGCTCAAAAAGGACCTGTACGACGAAAACGCCAGAGGCAACCTGGAATGGGATTCCGCCATGGCGGAAAACGGCATTCTGAAAGTCGGCAAACCCACCTGCTTCCAGGTGCACATGATCGAGCACCAGCTGGGCGCTTTCACCGACTGCAGCCATGGCCAGGGACTGGCCGTGCTGGAACCGGCTTATCTGCGCTATATCGCCAAATCTGATCCGGCCAAGCTGGCCAGAATGTTCCGCGCAGTCTTCCATGTGGGCAATCCCGACAATGAACAGGCCATTGAAGAAGGCCTGCAGGCTCTGGAAGCCTTCATTGCTTCCTGCGGCCTGCCCACCAGACTGAAAGATCTGCGCAGCCGCGTGGAAATCACCGATGAAATTCTGGACAAAATTGCGGATACGGCTGTGATTGTCAGTACCGGCCCCATGACCCTGAACAGAGAGGACATCAGAGC
>Tibetan_p1__coassemble_309_pt1 | contig 27599 bp, 10 predicted proteins | sample Tibetan_p1__metabat2_high_PE_008 | metagenome-assembled genome bin Tibetan_p1
TAAGGCGGACAGCCGGAAGGGAAAAACAGAACCGGAAACTACAGGAAAAATAGGTATACAGCCTGGTTTTGAAGACGAAATGATCCCATAAACAGGGAAAAACAGACAGGTTGTGACTACAGAGCGGCTCTTTCGGTCACCAGGGAGGGCCGCTTTTATCAGTTTTCAGCACTCATTATTGAATTTCGTTTGTTCGGTGCTCTCAATCTGTGCCATACTGAAAGAGACCGAAAGTGCTTTCAGCTTACTGGCTGCCACAGAAGAGGCTGAAAGCATTCGCCGCGTTCTGTTTTTGAGCCACAGAAACAGGACGGAAAAAGAAAGGAAAAATCGTATGCATAAAAATCCCCGCAGACTGCTTGCGGTGCTCAGTGCACTCTCCATGAGTGTCAGCACCTTTGGCAGTCTGACACTTCCGGCTGCAGCCAACACCCCCAGCCCGGAAGCCGCCAGCACTGCTCATGCTGGCATGAACGATTCCATGAAACTCTGGTACAACACCCCTGCCAACATCAATACGGCAGAAAGTGCCGGCGGTGAATGGATGCAGCAGTCCCTGCCTCTGGGTAACGGCACCCTGGGCAATCTGATCTTTGGCGGCATCTCCAAAGAGAGAATTCACTTCAACGAAAAAACCATGTGGACCGGCGGTCCCACAGGAAATCCCAACTACACCTTCGGCAACGTCCGCTATACCAAAGAAGAAATTGAAGCCTACCGCAAGGTGCTGGATGACAAGTCTTCCAGAGTGTTCAACGACACCAACGGCCTTGGCTATTCTGAATTCCGCTTTGCGGGCCGTGACTGGAACATGGGATCCTATCAGGACTTTGGTGATATCTGGGTAGATTATTCCCCCATGGGTCTCAAGGATGACCAGGTCAGCGGTTACCGCCGCAAACTGGATCTGCAGACCGGTATTGCCTCCACTTCCTTCGACTGGAGAAACACCCACATTTCCAGAAGCCACTTTGTCAGTGCTCCGGATAATGTCATGGTCACCGAACTGAACTGTGACAGAGAAGGCGTGCTTTCCGTGGACATCGCCATGGAACTCAACAACTCCGGTCTGTCCGGCACTTCCACTCTGCAGGATGATGGCACCTTCACCATCGAAGGCGCTGTTAAAGACAACGGCCTGAAATTCCGCACCACCATGCAGGTTATTCCTCAAGGCGGAACTCTGACTGCAGACGATGCCGGCAAGTGCTTCCATGTGGAAAATGCAGACCGCATTCTCATCGTCATGGCTGCCGAAACCGACTACCTCAACGAGTATCCCACTTACCGCGACACCGAAAAGGATCTCACTGCCGTAGTAGACGGCCGCGTGGAAGACGCTGCGGCTCTTGGCTGGGAAACCCTGAAAGAACGTCATCTGGAAGATCATCAGACACTGTTTGACCGTGTTGAACTGGATCTGGATGAAGATGATTCCGACATTCCCACCGATACCCTGATCGAAAACGCCCGCAATGGCGAATCTTCCAACTATCTGGACGTTCTGGCTTTCCAGTTTGGACGCTATCTGTCCATTGCCGGTTCCCGCGGTGTTCTGCCTTCCAACCTGGTGGGCCTGTGGACCGTTGGTCCATCCGCATGGAATGGTGACTATCACTTCAACGTCAATCTGGAAATGAACTACTGGCCCATCTATGTGACCAATCTGGCTGAATGCGGCCAGACCTATCTGGACTACATGGATTCCCTAAGAGAACCTGGCCGTCTGACAGCTGAAATGGTCCATGGCATTGATGGCGCTGTGGAAAACAAGAACGCCTTCACCTTCCATACCCAGAGCAATATCTTTGGCATGACCTCTCCTTCCGGCGCACAGGAATACGGCTGGAGCCCCTCCGGTGCAGCCTGGTGCCTGCAGAATGCCTGGGCACACTATGAATTTACCCAGGATAAGGATATCCTGGTCAATCAGATCTATCCCATGTTGAAGGAAGCAGCCCAGTTCTGGGATGCCTACCTGTGGACTTCTTCCTATCAGGTCATCGATGACGAAAACTCTCCCCACAACGGCGAAAACCGTCTGGTCGTTTCTCCTTCCGTTTCTGCAGAACAGGGCCCGACAGTCAACGGTTCCACTTATGACCAGTCTCTGGTCTGGGAACTGTATAAGGAAGCCATCGAAGCCGGAAAACTGGCCGGAGAAGATGAAGAACTGCTGGCTAGCTGGCAGGATAAGATGGACCGTCTGGATCCCATCAACATCAGCGAATCCGGCGGCATCAAGGAATGGTATGAAGAAACCCGCGTGGGTCTGAAAAACGGCCACAACCAGTCCTATGCCGCTGCGCCCGGCCTGGCTGAAGTGGAAGTGCCCAACAGCGGCTGGAACATCGGCCATCCCGGTGAACAGCGTCATTCTTCCCACCTGGTGGGCCTGTATCCCGGCACCCTGATCACCAAGGATGATGAAGAAACCATGCAGGCTGCCGTGACTTCTCTGGAAGAGCGCGGTGTCTATTCCACCGGCTGGTCCAAGGCCAACAAGATCAACCTGTGGGCCCGCACCGGCAATGGAGAAAAAGCCTATACCATTCTGGAAAACCTGATCGGCGGCAACAGCTCCGGTCTGCAGACCAACCTCTTTGATTCCCACGGCAGCGGCGGCGGAGAAACCATGAAGTACGGTTCTCCCATCTGGCAGATCGACGGCAACTACGGTCTGACGGCCGGTGTTGCGGAAATGCTCGTTCAGTCCCATGAAGGACGGGTGGAATTCCTGCCTGCTCTGCCGGAAGCCTGGAGCGATGGCCATGTAGACGGCCTGAAAGCCAGAGGCAACTTCACCATCGGTGAAACCTGGAGCAATCATGAAGCCGAAACCTTTACCTTCTGCTATGACGGACCGGAAGCTTCCAGCACTTTTGTAGCTGAATATCCGGGTCTGGATTCTTCCTTCATCACCAATGACGAAGGAGAAACCATCGACTTCACCGTCAACGAAAAGGGTCAGATTGTTGTGGATGCTGTTCAGGGAGAAACCTATACCATTCACGCTTCCAATGCCGGCATGGATTCTCTGAAAGAACAGGCTGAAGAACTGCTTCCTAAACTGGAGAATGCTCTGCCAGCTCTGCATGATGAGCTTTCTGAAGCTCTGAAAAATGAATCTTCCAGCCTGGGTGCTCTGGTTCAGAAAGCCAGACTGGCTCTGGAACTCCAGCAGAAAGCCGAACCTCTGCGTTCTTCCGTTCTGTATCTGTGCGAAACCGACAGCCTGAGCTGGAAGGAAATCGATGAAGATGTTGTGGAAGTGATGAGCCTGCTGCAGGGTCTGAAAGACAATACCCTGAGTGCTGAAGAACTGCAGAGCAGAAAAGCAGCCATCAGCCGCATCGAAGCCCTGACAGAAAACGAACTGTCTGATCGAAAGATCACCTTCAACAAGGCTTCCGGTGTCATCAGCGCCAGCGATACCATTGAACTGGCTACCCCCTCGAACTACACCATCCGCTATACCATCGATGGCAGTGCACCAACGGCTGCTTCGCAGGAATATACAGGTCCTGTCGCCGTCAATGCAGAAGGCCACACCCTGATCAGAGCTGCTCTGTTCAATGGAAAACAGCCTGTATCTGCTGAATTTGAAGGCGACTATACCACCGGTTCTCTGAAGATTGCCGAAACCAGTGTCTCCTGGACACAGGACTGGGGCGCTTCCTACAGTGCTTCCAAGATGACTGATGGTGATCCGGAAACCAGATGGGCTTCCGCCAACACCACCGGAAGTGAAGAAATCGCCATTACTCTGAAGCTGGCTGAAAAGACCGTCGTCAGTGCTCTGAACTTTGATGTCTTTGTTTCCTATCACAACGGCATTGGAGCCTATGAAATCCAGGCTCTGTCTGATGGGGAATGGATCACCTGTGCTTCCGGCGATCGTCTGGCTGCCCAGAATCAGAACTCCGGACATGACCGCTCTACGGTTGCCCTGACACCTGTAGAAACAGACACCGTTAAGATCATTCTGAAAGCCGGTCATCAGGAACCCTCCATCTATGAAATCAGCGTTCTGGACGAAAGCCCCAGATCCACTGAAGTAGACCGCACCAGACTGGATGCTCTGACATCCCGTATTGATGCTATTGACACAAACTCTCCTGCCTGGACTGAAGCAGATGCTGCCCTCAAAGACAGCCTGCTCTATGGAAAAACACTGGCTGCAGAGGAACTGCCCACCCAGCTGGATGTGGAGACTCTGGCTTTCTATATCGAAAACCGCTTCGTCAGACTGGGTCTGGAAGGTACAGACTCCAGCGCTCTGGAAAGCCTGGTGAAGCAGGCAGAAGAATGCAGCGCAGACGACTACACCAGAAGCTCCTTCTACACGCTGAACAAGGCTCTGAATCAGGCCAGAACCGTTCTGGCAGATGAAAAGGCCACCCAGAGTGCCATCGATGCTGCTGCCAGAGCTCTGAACAGTGCTCTGAAGGGACTCAAGACGGAATCCACGGAAATCGTCACTGTGCCCATTAACAGCTTCACTGCTTCCGGTTCCTGGTTCGTAGCCGGAAACTTCATGGCTACCGAGAAAACCGATGGTGCACTGACCGGCACCTTCACCGGTGATGCCATTACCGTCACCACCGTCAAGGCTTCCGATCATGGCATCATGAACGTGGTCATCAAAAATTCTGCCGGTGAAACCGTCATGGATGAAGACTTTGACACCTATGCCCAGAACCGTACCGAAGGTTCCGTGCTCTTCGAACGCGAGCTGCCTTATGACACCTATACCGTGATCTTCAATAAAGTCAGCGCTTCTCCTTCTTCTCCCTCCAGCCGCGGCTGGGCTGAAGTCGGTGCCTGGACCATCAGAGGTCCGGCTGCAGAAACAGTTGACCGTATGCTGCTGGAAGCTGAACTGGCTGTCGCTGAACGCCTGAATGCAGAAGACTACACCAGAGAAAGCTGGAGTGCCTATACAAGCCTGAAAGAACAGGCCAGAGCGCTGCTGGACAAGGCAGATGATGAAACCTGTACCGCTGAAATGGATGACATGGCTTCTGCTCTGTTTGCCAGCCGCAAGGCACTGGTTCCTGCTTCTTCTGAAGAACCTTCCAAAGCTAACAGAACTCTGCTGGAACAGGCAGTGAACTATGCTCATACCCTGAAGGAACAGGGTGCTCTGGAAGGCGTCAATAAGCTGGTAGCTCAGCACTTTGAATCCGTTCTGGCCAATGCCGAGGCTGTTTTAAACAACCCCGCTTCTGAACAGGATGAAATCAATCAGGCCTGGAGAGAACTGGCTGCTGCCATTCAGATGCTGTCCTTCAAGACAGACAAGAGTGAACTGGAAGCTCTGATTTCCGCTGCCGAACTCATCGATCTGAACCGGTATGAAGACGGCGTGCAGAAAGATGAATTCGTAGATGCCCTGTTCTTTGCCAAAGGCGTGGCTGAACGTGACGATGTGCTGACTGAAGTCTCCATCGCTCAGGCCATCGAACGCCTGCAGGCTGCCATGGCTGATCTGGAAACCGTTCGCAAACCCGACCAGGAACTGGATACCACCGTTCTGGAACTGCTGATCGAGACAGTGGAAGACACCGATCTGAGTCTGTATGAAGAAGAAGGCAAAGAAGCCTTCACCTCTGCACTGGAAGCTGCCAGAACCGCACTGGACAAGGCAGAAAGCCAGAGTGAAATCGACGAAGCCGCAGCTGCTCTGCATCAGGCATGGCTGAACCTGCGTCTGCTGCCCGATGAAAGTCTGCTGGAACAGATCCGCTCCTTCGTTAACGAGATCGAAGCAGCCAATCTGATGCTGTTCAGTGCTGACGATCAGGCTCTCTTCAACAGCTTTGCAGGCCGGGCCAGAACGCACCTGGCTCAGGAAAAACCGGATCCTGCTGAATCCGCCAAACTGGCTGATGAAATTCCCGATCTGAGAGCTAAGCTCAATGCCGTGACCGACAACCAGAAACCGGCTGATGGAACAGACCAGTCTCAGAAACAGGAGACTTCCACTGATTCCGACAGGCAGCAGGCTCCTGTGGAAAAGACGGAAAAACCGGCTGAACAGTCTGTGAACAAGCCCGAATCCGTGAAGACCGCTGCCCGCTTCAGTGCTGTCATGACCACCATGGCTGGCCTGGCTGCCGCCGGTCTGCTCGCTGTTCTTGGCAGAAAGCGCAGATAGATCTGCTCCGGAAAAAGACTGTTGTAAAACAGAAAAGAACTGAATCATTGCATGCTTCACAAGCCTGTCCGCATGCATCGCGGGCAGGCTTTTTCTCTGGAAAATGAAAAAGATCATGAAAGACGATGCGTCTGCCTGCCATGAACCGTTGAGCAGACTGCACAAAACAGAGAACTTCAGTGAAAACAGTCAGAATTCAGCTTTCTTTCCCGGGATCTGAAACGAATCAACCGAAGTTGAAAAACAAAGAACAAACTTTATTAATACACAACACTACAACAAGTAATATTAAGGGCTAAATTCGGCTATAATGGCATTTTGACTGGTTTTTCCTACAATTAGTGTAGTGCTGGAATGAACTTTCAAAAAAGACGTGAACTCCACTGGGAATTCCAATATAGTACATTTGAAACGGTTTTCATGTAGTGCTATTACCCCGGCACCCCCATGAAGAACCGCTCTACGCATCAAAAGGAAAAAGAAAGGAGGATGCATCAGCTTATGAAAAAGCTGAGTAAACAGCTGACCCAGAGCCTTCTGGCGGCTGTTCTGCTTTGTACTGCATCGGGAACCCCTCTTCCCATTGCAGCGGTTTCAGCAGATGAGGACTCGTCTGGTTCCATCCAGGCGGAATTCTTCGTTTCTCCCCAGGGCGATGACACCAACGACGGTTCCTTTGAAAAACCATTCGCAACGCTTCAGGCTGCCAGAGAAGCCGTGCGAAAAATCAATGACGACATGACCGGAGACATTTATGTGTTCCTCGACGGCGGGGATTACTACATGAATGAACCTCTTGTTCTGACGGAAGAAGACTCCGGCACCAACGGCTACAACATCATCTACCGCAATCTGGATGAAGCGGGCTCCGCCAACCTCATCGGCGGAAAACAGGTCACTTCCCAGTGGAGTCTGGTGGATGCCACAGCCGATCCTGCTTCCAACCCCGATGGCGATCTGCCCGATGACATGCAGGGCAAGGTCTACAAGACTCATGTGGGAACGGATAATGATTTCCACACCCTGTATGTCAATGACCAGCGTGCCACCCTGGCCCGCACTCAGAACCGCAATAACGACAGCGGCTTCAGTTCTGCTCTGACGCCCTACATGCGTTCTGCCGGCGGCGGAACCGGTGATCTGTACTACAACGCCGGGGATCTGGATGAGGATTCCCTCAACGGTCTGATCAACGCCCAGAAACGCGGCGATCTCAATGCTTCCATCTACATGTGGGATGGCGGTTACTGGGACTGGATGACCGACACCATTCCGGTGAGCGCCATTGACACTTCATCCCGCAAGATGACCTTCAAAACCGTAGAAGGCCATCCGGAAATCTACCGTCCCAAATATGCGACAAGAAACAATGCCCGCTACTTTGTGCAGGGCAACCTGGGATTCCTGGATGAACCCGGCGAATACTACTACAACGCCAGCACCGGGGATCTGTATTACTACCCTGATGGGGAAATCGACCAGCAGGACATCGTGATTCCCACCATGCAGGAAATCATCCGGGTGGAAGGTTCCTCCAGAGACCAGAGAGCTGAAAATATCGAATTCAGCGGTCTGGAAATCAAGGATGCCGACCATACCGAATGGTATGCCTACGGCTGGAACTGGGGAGATGCCGGTGACGGTCTGGGATTCTATCCCAAAGAAGCCGAAGGCAGCACCCAGCCTTCCTATTGCGAACAGACGGAACGCATTGAATTCCAGTATGGAAACGTCAGTCTGGTCAACACCCGCAACATTTCCATCAACAATTCCCGCATCAAAAACTCCGGTATGTTCGGCATCGAACTGTACCTGGCCAATGAGAATGCGAAAATTGAAAACTGCATGATCGAAAACACTGCTCATGGCGGCATCAACTTCGACGGCGGTTATCCCGGTGTGGCCGGTGATGAAAACGGAGACGGCTATTCCAGAGACAATCTGGTGTCCAACTGTGTCATTCATGACATCGGCGAACTGGTGGGCCAGGCTTCCGGCTTCACCATTCAGCAGTCCGGCTACAACACTGTCAGTCATGTGGAAATCTACAACTCTCCCAGACGAGGCATTCTGCTCACAGCCGGCAACAGCCGCAACCCCGGCACGGCTTTCCCCAACGGAGATAGAAATTACCAGCCCATGCGGGATCTGTACACCCATCACAACAACATTGAGTACGTCTATCTGCACGACTGCCAGCAGGATGACGGCGCACTCTTTGCCTGCTATCTGTACAGAGGCACCAGCTACAAACCCAATACCATCCATCAGATGCTCATTGACAGCGTAGCTGCCAACCCGTCCATGACGGACATTGCTCCCAACGGCATCAACCTGGATATGGGAGCATCCGGTGTGGAACTCCATGATGTGAAGGTGGTCAACCCCCAGCACTTCAACATGGAAGTCAACACCATCACCCAGAACAATGACCAGATCGTCTTTGACAATGCCAACATCGACTTTGGTCATCACACCAGCCATCTGGATGAGTTTGATGAATCCAGAATGGAATACGACCAGATCGGTATCACGCCCGATTTCCCCAAAGAGTTCCTGGAAGAAACAGAACCCGAAGAGAAACCGGAAGATGTCTACTTTGCTGATGACTTCGAAAACGGACTGGATTACTCACGCTGGTCCGCCAAGGGTACTCCGGAAATCACCACTGAGTGGATGTCCGAAGGCGCGCTGGCCGGCAGAGCCGCTCTGCAGATCAACAGTGATGCAGGCAAGCCTGTGCTCTACAGAACCTTTGGCGAAGATCTCAACAAGATCGTGACCGTTAAGCTCTTCGACAGAGCCGGCTTCAATCTGTGCCCCTATGATTCCGGCATCAACATCAATGCCAGCATCACCACCTATGCCCGTGTGGATGACGGACAGACTCCCGTTGCCATGGGTATCGACAACGGAGTGGGCGGCGGCAGCAATGGCGTCTACACTCTGCAGGTTGGAAACACCAAAACCAGAACCAGCATCGGCCGCACCTATGGCTGGCATGAACTGAAATGGGACTATTCCAGCGGCGACAGCGTCAAACTCTACTTTGACGGCCAGCTGGTCCGTGAACTGACAACAGCCGATGGCGTCTCCACATCCTTTGACTATGTGGCCCTGGGCAGTGAACAGGGAAGCGGCATCTCCTTCTTTGATGAAGTGGCCATCTATGGCGGCCAGCCTGCTGAAGACTGGCAGGACAGCGCTCTGCCTGAAATCCCTCCCTATGATGCTTCTGAAGACAACAAAGAACAGCTGTATCTGGATTTTGAAGATGGAAAACTGCCCGAGTTCTACCATTCCACCGATGATCCTGATCGTCTGAGCCAGGAAATCGTGACGGAAGACGGCAACAGCTATCTGAGAAACTACAGCGGAGACGGCAGTGCCTTCTATCAGACCAATGCTTCCTGGAACAACTATCTGGTGAACATGAAGTGGCGTTTTGAAGGCTGGGGCAATAAGAATGTCCTGGACTTCGGCTATGACAACTTCACCATCTATGTCATGACTTCCTCCGATGGAAGCAGCAAGCAGAACAACAACCCGGCCTCCTATCAGGTCATCTACCGCCGCAACAAGAACGGCGGAAAGGGCTTTGCGGGCGGCACCCCCTACTTTGAAATTTCCAAGCATACGGAAGCCAGCGACATCAGCCTGGGCACCGCAGCCGTTCCGGAAGGATTCGACGAAAAGGAATGGCACGATTTCCAGGTGCAGACCTTTGATGGCAAGGTTGGCTTTGTCATCGACGGCACCACCATTCTGTCTGCCGATGATGGCGACTACACAACCGGCGGCATCGGCTTTGGCGGCATCAACTGCACTGTGGATCTGGATGAGATTCAGATCATCACCAACCCCGTTTCCAGTGCTGAACTGGATCTGGACTTTGAAGACGGCCAGGTGCCCGATTTCTACCACACCACCAACGATGCCGACAGACTGACTCAGGAAGTGGTGGAAGAAGCCGGAAACCACTATCTGAAGCATTACAGCGGCGACGGCCACGCCTTCTATCAGACCGGCGCTTCCTGGGAAAACTATCTGGTCAACATGAAATGGCGTTTTGAAGGCTGGGGCGATAAGAACGTTCTGGACTTCGCCTATGACAACTTCACCATCTTTGTGATGACCAACTCTGATGGCAGCAGCCAGCAGAACAACAACCCGCCTTCCTATCAGGTGGTTTACAGAAGAAACCTCAACGACGGCAAAGGCTTTGCGGCCGGCACCCCCTACTTTGAAATCTGCAAGCATACCCCTGGCAGCGATGTCAGTCTGGGCACTGCCGCTGTTCCCGAAGGATTCAACGACAGAGAATGGCACGATTTCCAGGTACAGACCTTTGATGGCAAGGTCGGATTCGTTGTAGACGGCGTGACTCTGCTGTCTGCGGATGACGGCCAGTACACCCATGGCGGCATCGGCTTTGGCGGCATCAACTGCACAGCCGACATCGATGACGTCCAGATCATCACCAATCCTTCCTATGTCACCTATGACAAGCATCTCGGACTGACCAACATTGACATCAATGGCGAATTCAATCCGAATGTTTACAACTACGTGGTAGCGGTGGCTGATCCTTCTTTGGATGTGACCTTCCGCATGCCTCAGGTGACTGCTGCTAACGCCAGCATCTCCGCTTCCATCAACGGAGAAGAAATCACCGAAATGAATAAGCCTGTTGTGCTCGATCTGCACAATGGCAACAACACCCTGACCATCACCGAAGGCTCTGCTGCCGGTGACAAGGTGTATACCATCACCATCCGCAAGACCCTGGCCATTACCTCCATGGAACAGCCCGAAGCCGTCACAACCGAAACCGGCAAGGCTCCCGTTCTGCCAGAGAGTGTGAACATCGTCTTTGAGGATGGCAGCAGCCAGCAGGCTGCCATCAACTGGAAGCTGATCTCCAGCGTTCAGTACAGAACACCCGGCACTTTTGAAGCCAGAGGCACTCTGAAGGAATATGGAAAAGAGATCACCTGCACCGTTCATGTTCAGGGTCTGGAATCTCTGGAAGACCTGCCGGCAGTTCAGACAGAAGTTAAAAGGCACCAGAACTGGCTTCTGTTGTAAAGGCTGACTTCACAGACGGCCAGAAGGAACTGAACCTGCACTTCAAGAGCCTGAACCCCGATCTCTATGCCCGTAAGGGAACTGTGATCGGTGTTGCTGAAGTCGAAGGCCTGAACACAACCGTTCTGCAGACAGTCCAGGTGGAAGAAGCGGAAGAACCCGAAGTCAAACCCGCCAACAAGACCCTGCTGCAGCAGGCTCTCAGTCAGGCGGATGCTCTGGAAGCAGCCGGAGAACTGGAAGGCGTCAACGAACTCGTTCTCAGAGAATTCCGAAGAGCCAGAGAAGAAGCCAGAACCATTCTGGCTGATGAAAAGGCTGACCAGGAGGAAGTGAACACTGCCTGGCTCAGACTGTCCCGTGCCATCCAGATGCTGGGTATGAAGACCGACAAGACAGAGCTGCGTGCTCTCATTGCCCGGGCTGAATCTCTGAATCTGGACGACTACAAAGAAGAGGGCAGACAGGCTTTCCAGGATGCTCTGGACTATGCCCGTCAGGTCAATGAAGATCCTGCTGCTCTGACTGACGTCAGCATTCAGGCCGCCATTGAAAAACTGCAGGCTGCCATGGATGCTCTGGAAAAGAAACCGGCTGATCTGGATCTCAGTCTGCTGCAGATGCTGGTGGATTCTGTAGAGGGTACCGACCTGAACAAATATCTCAGCGAAGGACAGGATGAACTGCAGAATGCCCTGGAAGAAGCCAGAACTGTTCTTGCTTCTGCTGAAAATCAGGAACAGGTGGATGCCTCTGTGGCCCGTCTGCACAATGCATGGCTGTCTCTGCGCCTGAAGGCAGATGAAAGCCTGCTGGCTCAGCTCAAAGATGCATCCGTCATGCTGCGCAGTCTCAGTCTGACTGCCTATGCAGCTCCCATGCAGGCACGCATCACGGCTGTGGCAGATTCCATTGATGCTCTGCTGGAGCAGCCGGAAGTGGGTACTCAGGAAGCACTGGATACTCTGGATGAGGCCAGAACCCTGATGAAAGAGCTCGACCTGCCCGAACTGCCGGAACCGGATCTGAAACCGGCAGATGATCTGAAGACACCTTCTGATCAGACAGAAAGCAGCCAGAAACCCGCGGAAACCGAGAAGAAAACTGCAGAGGAAAGCCAGACGGCCAAGTCTGTCAAGACTGCAGCCAGCTTCTCCTGATCCGTACATCTGCAGCCGCTCTTGGTGCTCTTGGACTGTTTGGAATCCTGGCACACAACAGACGCCGCAGATAGTTTTGGCAAAGCAATACAGCACTGAATCAGTGAACTGATTCATCCATTCAAACAACGATGGCGGAATCCCAGACGGGGTTCCGCCATTTTGGGTTTGCTGCATCGTTTATGAAGAGGAAATACAAGAGCTGAGTTATGATCTGAGTACCCGAAGAGTAAATAGAAAACGTCAAACCGTTTAAGTATCTCTGGAAAAGAAAAACAGGTTGTACTTAAAAATGAATATTAATAAATAAAACTTCTTATGATAAAAAGATTGGTATCCAATCTTGAATTAAGTGTCTTTGAAGGGATAAAATATAAGATAAATTAGAAGGTGATTGTATGCTGGTGGATAAAGAGATCAGAGAAAGAAAAGACGAAATCTTCAATAGCGGATTTGAAGAAGAGAATCTGGGATGCATTTCCTATGACATTCGAATTGGCAAGATCCTGCGTGAAGGCAGTGAAACTAAGCTTGTTCTGAATCCTGGAGATTACGTTATGGTTCAGTCTGAAGAGGAATTTACTGTTCCCAAAGATCTGGCGGTAACAATTGGTGAAAAGAACGGTTTAATGCGAACTGGCCTGATTGTAAATGGACCGACTTACTTTCCAGGTCATCATACAAAAGCTTATCTCCGGGTGTTTAACGCTTCAGATAAGAAGATCACAATCGAAAAGGGAACTAAGATTGCTCAGATGTTCTTTAACCAGCTCGATACCATTCCTGAGCATCCATATCAGACAGAAAACTCAAATTCATTTTCTGATGAAGTTGAATATCGTGGGTTTGGTCGCTATGAAAGTGCATATCAGAGCAAGATTTCTGAAATTGAGTCAGCTACTAAAAATTTGAAGAGTCAGGAAGGGAAAATTTATGCGAACATTTTGACCCTGATGGGTATATTTGTTTCGATCTTTTCACTCCTCACCATAGATTTCAGCGCGATCAGTCAGAATGTCTCGATTCAGAATCTGGTTGTTATCAATGTTGCATTAGGAGTAGTCCTCGTTCTGTTTATGTCATTGATCTTCCTGATCATCAATTCAGAATGGACAAATAAACAGAAACGAAATCTAACCATTGGATTGATGGTTACATCTCTCATCCTGTTTATTCTGCTTCTGTCTGTATTACTTTAGACATTGCAGAAGCCGGGGTTTAGTGATTAATAAATCCTTCATCCAGTGTTCTTGGATGGAAAATCCTGAAAAACAGACAAGGGAATCCATTTGCAGTCGATGAAATTCACATGATGAATTTCAGATTTCTGTCAGTGGATTCCCTGTTTTGGTGGAAATGAATGGAAAACCCGCAATTGATTTGAAAAAGCCTCGTACGAGCAGCCGATAGTGGCTGCCATACGAGGCTTTCATTTTTTGATTCAGCTGACTGTCAGCTGATCAGTTTAGTGCTTGCGGCGCTTTCTGCTTAAAAGATGCAGAAGGCCGGCGGAACCAAGGAGGGCTGCAGCGGCAGCACCCAGACGGCTGGAAGCTGCTGTAGAAACGGATTTCCGTACAGACTGGCTCTTCTGGGTTGTGCTGGTGTCAGATTCAGACTGAGCAGGTTTGGCAGGTTCAGTCTTATCCTCCGGTTTTGGAGTTTCCTGAGGTTTCTGATTGTCTTCCGGTGTTTCGGGGAGTCCCATGAGTTCATTGGCTTCGGCAATCAGAGATTCCACATCCGCTTTGGAAGCTTCAGGTGCTTCCAGGACTGCGTCCATGCGGGTCATGAGGTTCATGGCTCTGACAGCCTGATCCTGGGTGCAGAAGCTGCTGGTTCTGAAAGTCATCAGAGCAGCTCTGGTTTCTGTCAGTTTGCTAAGCAGATCTTCATCGGCTTTCAGACGCAGAGACAGCCAGGTCTGATGCAGAGTGGTCAGGGCTTCATCCACTACACTCTGGCTTTCCGGATGGTCCAGAATGGCCTGAGCATGGGTTAAAGCAGCTTCAAATTCAGCCAGACCATCGCTCATGTAAGCGGATCTGTCGATCTGAGAAGCTGTTTCGACAAGCAGCTGCAGCAGAGTGACATCCACATCCGGTATAGCCGGATTCAGCGCGGTAAAGGCATCACGCAGAGCCTGGATGGCCGGCTGAATGCTGGTTTCATCCAGAGCAGTATCGCTGTCGGCAACGGCTTTAGCAGCTTCCAGTGCAGCGACGAAGGCAGCTCTGGCTTCATCATCTTCATAGAGGGAGAGGTCAACCTGTTCCATCTGGGCAATCAGAGCCAGCAGTTCTGTTTTGTCACTGGTGAAGTCCAGCATCTGAATGGCGTTTGTCAGGGCTCTCCAGGCATCCAGAATCTCTTCCTTGGAAGCTTTTGGATCTTCCAGAATCTGGCTGGCCTGTTCCATGGCTTCATCCAGACGCTGGAGAACCAGAGGATGAACGGTGCTGTCAGGATTATTTTCTTTCCATGTTCTGGCATATTCCAGACTCATGGACAGCAGCATCTTCCAGTTTTCCGTGCTTTCAGCCAGAACCAGTGCATCCAGAGCGGTCTGCAGGGAAGTGCAGGCAGCGTCGATTTCTTCCTGGGTGGCTTCGGGATTGACCTGAACACCAACGGCCAGCGTCAGAGCCTGGGCAAAAGCATTCCAGCTTTCTGCTGTGTAGTCTTCCTGTTTAAAGGCTTCACAGGAGGAGATGAGCTGGTTGAGGGCAGTGAAATCAGCGGGAACCTTCAGTTCACCGATGGTCCATGTTCTGGCTGCTGTTCCGTTATAGCTGTATTCCACCACATCACCGCTCTGAATGAGAACTTCACCATCCAGTTCTTCTCCATCACGCAGGACGCGCACGATGCCCTTTTCAGGTACATTGAACTGAGACAGCAGACCGGAAACGGTGGTGTCAGAAGCAACACCGTCAATGGTGCTGCCACTGAGATCCAGGGTGCTGGAGTCTGCCATGGGGTAGGCTCTGTAGACACGGAATTCACCGGCGGTGACGGACTTGATGCTCTGGTTGTTGTTCCAGATCAGGAAGTCGGTGATCACCAGTTTCAGATGCTTTGTGGTGACGGGATCGAAGGTGCAGACGCGTTCTTCACCATTGCGTTCATAACTGCCTTCGGCAGCCTTTTGCCAGGTTTCTCCATCTGCACTGGTATAGAGTTCGATGCCCAGAATGTCTCCGTTGCCGGTCTGGCGGCTGGAATAGTTTCTGGGGAGAATGGAGAACTTGTTGATGGTTTCCATGTCATCAAATTCAAAGAGAATTTCCCAGGGTTCATAGGTGCCGTATTCAGAAGACCAGAAGGTATCCGGGTTGCCGTCAAAAGCCCGGTCCAGACTGTAGCTGCCCATGACGGGAATCTCACTGGTGACTGTCATGTCGGTATAGCGGATCAGTTTTGGATCGGAACCCTGATTCATCAGAGAATACTTCTTATCGAAGGTTTCATAGAGTGCTTTGACATTGGTTGTAGCTTTGGTGCCATATTCTTTGTCACTGCGGGCCCATTCCCAGGCCAGTTCATGGGATTCATCAGTGGTGACTTCGCTGTAGTTGGGAACGTCTTCGCCATCCAGTTTGCGGCTCAGGCGGTCAATCCAGTCTTCCCAGCGAACCAGATAGTAATCTCTGGTCAGACCGGCATATTCACGGTTGGCATAGTCATAGACACCCCAGCAGTAGTAGGGAGCCCAGGTGGTGATCAGAGCCTTGGAATTCAGTTCAAAGATTTTCTTTGTGAATTCATCCTGTCCTTCACCGGCTTTCATGGCTGGTTCAAGCCAGGTGCCAACCATAAAGCTGGAGTTGGAGCTGAGGACATCATCCTGGAAAGCCACCATCTCCAGGAATTTGGCGGACTGTTCCTGGAAGGTTTCCTTATCTCCGTCGTTGAAGGCGGAAGTGAAGGCCTGATTGGTCTGCATGCCGCTGTTGGCGGTGGCCTGTCTCAGGAAATCGGTCACATCATAGAGATAGCCTTCGCTGTCCTTGAGCAGATCGTAATCCTTCATCAGGTAGCTCAGAGCCTTTTCCAGACGCACCTTGTCATAGCTGATGCTCATGTTTCCATTGGGAGCGGACTTGGAGAGGTTGAACTGAGGTCTGCCGTTGAAGATGGATTCGGGAGGATCGGCATAGCCGCTGTTGTTCTGATAGCAGCTCTGCAGAATCAGATCCCAGGCTTTGCGGGTGTTTTCGGTGACGGTGCCATAACGGCGCTCGATATAGTGTTCAATCCATTCCTGCAGGTCGATGTCTTCGCTTTCCCACATCATTTCCAGATAGAGATCGAAACGGACCGGGTTGTTGTTGGTGCCTTCAGGAGAAATACCCATGCCTACCATATGGCTGGTCTGGTTTTTCACCTGACTGGGAATATGGGTGTACTTTTCCAGGTTGCCGTTGAGGCCAGAGCGGCCGCCGTAGTTTTCCAGCATGCAGTAAACCCAGTTACTGCCGGCGAATTCACCGGTGGAAGAATAGCGGGCGCCCTTGGTGGCATTGAGGTCCAGAAGCAGGATGTGATCCAGCTTTTCTTCGGCTGTGATCTGGGAGAGCAGTTCAGGCTGGAAACTCCAGGACTGGATGACCCACATGGCATCTTCGTCAGCCTTGAGCATTTCATCGAGAACGCGTCGTCCTACGATTTCACGGCCGATGCCGCCGGTGTTGCCGCCTTCATGGAAGGGGTCGGTGGCATACAGATAGCTGATGTCGCCAAAGACATCTTTCTGGGCCTTGTAGAATTTGGCTGCGTAGTCGGTATAGGTGTCGGTATTGGTCTTGAGCATGGCAGGACGCTGCATACCGTTCCACAGACCCTGAGGGATGATCTGGGCATTGGGATCCTTTTCGTTGATGCTGTTGGGAACCATGCCGCTGTAACCCTGCATGATGGGGGTCATACCCAGGGCTCTCATCTTGCGCTGATTGCTGCGGGCCAGGGTAGTGCGGGTTTCAAACCAGTTGTCGGGAACGGGTCCGTTGACGTTTTCCATGTTGGCCATGTACTGCCAGCCATAATAGCCGGGGCCGACCAGCCAGTCCTTGACTTCATCATCGGAATAGCCAAGCTCGTTCAGGAAACGGTGCCAGACTTCTTCCTGGCCGGTGATGTCCAGAATGGCGTTGAAGCCGTTAAGAGCCAGCCAGTCCAGTTCGTTCTGCCATTCTTCTTCACCCCAGAAAGCCATGGTGTAGGAATGGGTGCAGTAGTTGTAGGCATAGCGGATGGCATAGGGAGTTTCTTTGCGGATGGTGCCTTCAATGGGAACAACCGCATCGGGCATGGTCACATTGCGGGCCTGCTGGGTAATGGAAACATTGCAGTAGTACTTCAGATAGTAGTTGAGACCCGTGGTCAGAGAGAGACCCTTGTTGCCGCGGATCTGGATTTTGCCATTGACGGTGGACAGTTCATACCAGTCGTTTTCGGTTTCGGTCTGTTCATCGAGAACAAAGTCGAACCAGTCGTTGTACTGAGCACCAATGGTCCGGCTGACAACGCCGCGGACTTCTTCCAGGGTTTCTTCCTGGGTAATGGGGGCTGCGTATTCGGAATCCGCAAAGTCTTTGACCTGAATGACGGGGCGCTGCTGGACCTCCGTATCCAGTTTGTCACCAAAGACGGCGACTTCCTGAATGGAACCGGTGGGTGCATCGGAAGCATATTCCAGATAGATCCGCACAATGCAGGCGTTCTGTCCGTCCAGATGATAGATGTCTCCCTTGGAGTTGACGGGGTTCCTGTCCTGCTTTTCGCAGAGCAGATCAAAGCTGACACCATCCATGGAGGTGTAGACGGAATACTGATAGTACGCGTTGGGGTTGGCGTTGGAAGGCATGACAACCAGTTTGTTCAGAGCATAGTTATCTTCCAGATCGATATCCACGTAACCCGGATAATACAGGGCGGTCCAGCCGGTGGCTTTCTGGCCGTCGTTGATGTTGGATGGTTCGCGGCCATTCTGGCTGGAATAGGAGCGGACGGGTTTGTTGAGAGCAATGTCTCCTTCAAAATCCTCATCTGCGGAGGGTTTGTAGTCCGGATTCAGAGCGCCATATACTTCAATTTCGTTGACGTGAACGGCGGGGTTCTTGGAGTTGGAGAGCATGTTAACCCGGACATAACGGGCGGTTCTCTTTTCGAAGGTATAGGTTTCACCATCGGCAGTCTGCCAGGCATCATCCTTCTTTTCTCCGATTTTTTCGTAGTCATAACCGTCATCGCTGACCAGGACTTCATAGTGGTAGAAGCGCTGATCGCTGTAGTAGGGAATGACTTTGATTTCATCGATGTCATACCAGGCTTCCAGATCCACGTCGATGCAGGTGGGATTGGAGGCTGCCCAGTAAGAGCCTTTGTTTCCGTCGATGGCCTTGTCGGCGGAGTTGTTCGATTCATGGCTGCTGGCGAATGCAGTCTTGCCGCGTGCCACGTTTTCATGTTTGACAGGCTGTTCGGCGTTTGGATCCAGGGTGCCGTACACTCTCAGTTCGCGAATATGTCCGGTGTTGTTGTTGGGCTGACCCTCAGCGTGGGTCTTTTTGATGCGCACCTGGATATAACGGGCGCTGAACTGTTTTTCTCCTTCAAACAGATAACTGGTGCCTTCGGGAACCTCAAAGTCGGTTCCCTGTTTTTCTGCTACCTTTTCGAGATGATCCAGATCCGTACCGGCATAGATCTCGTATTCGTAGTAGCGGTCAACCCCTTCCCACGAGTAGAAGTAGGCAAGAAGGTTGATTTCGTCGATGAGGTAGATGCCTTCCAGATCGACGGTGAGCTCACTGGGGTTAGGGGATGCCCAGTAAGTGGAGTCATTTCCATCAACTGCATAGCCGCCTTCCTGGGAGCCTTCCACTTTGGATGAGATGGTTGGCTTGTTCAGAGCAATGTTGACCTTGTCATTCTGCTCTTCTGCAGCATGAGGCGTTTCGGCAAGCAGGGGGGTGATGGAAGATGTCATGGTTAAAGACAGAGCAAGTGCCGGGGTAAGCACATTGTGCAGCAGTGTCTTCTTTTTCATTTCCTGTTTCTCCTTTCAAAACTTCAATGAATACGGTTTCATTGGTTCTTACAATATTATCATTCATTTTGTCCAATTTGTAATATTCTCAAAAATTGAAGGGGATCAGAAAGAAAGATACGAAGCATTTGACTGATCTGCTCGTTCCAGCCGTTTTGCAAATTTAAGGGCACTCTTTGATTGAAACAGGTTCTCTGACATAATGATTGAAACGCTTTAAGTAAAAACAACGGAATCATTAGATCGATGTGGAGAGATTGAGAATGCAGGGAATACCAATAGAGCAGCTGATGAATGACAAACTCACCTATGCTGAAAATGTGAAACGCATTGAAGCGATGGTAGTGGAAGGAAAACTGGAACCCGTCAAGGCTTCTGGCGTCAATGGGAAAAGACCGGTTCTGTATAAAAGGTACATTCAGAAACGACCACGCATGGACAAAGCAACTCTAATTGAAAAAGTCGACCATCTCATCGAGCCCCCTTTATCCGCTCAGTTCTACAAGAGCCATCTCGTTCAGTTCGAAAAGGATGAAGCAGTCATCATGGCTCTGCAGACCTGGCTGAATGAGCATCCAGATGAAAAAGAACTGGAGCCGATTTCCCAGAATGAACGATCCTTCGAAATCTTTGGTCAGGAAAAACTTCTTGCCAGAGATGGTCTGCGGGTTTTGAAAAACCTGAAAGCACCAGTCGAAAGACTTCGTTTCTATATGACAGGAATTCCGCTTTCGGTCTGGTCACAGAAGAGAGAAAAAGGGAATGTCCTGATCGTGGAAAATCTGGATCCCTATGTCAGCATCCGGTCCCTGCTTATTGATGGATCCGAAAATATCCTGGGCTTTCCTGTCAATACAGTCGGTTATGGTGCAGGACACGGTATTGAGCGCTCCTTTCAGGATCTGATTGAATTTGGGGATCCTGCCCTGAAAGAGTCCCTTGCGGTTGTCTATTACTGGGGAGACCTGGATTATGAAGGAATTCAGATTTTTGAAAGCCTGCATCAGAAATATCCGGCTGTGTCCATTGAACCCTGGATTCCGGGGTATGAAGCCATGCTGGAGCAGGGAAGAAAAGCCAGTCTTCCGCAGTCCAGGGAACGTCAGCGCTTCTGTGCGGGAGAACTGTTCTATTCCTATTTTCCGGACTCTTTCAGAAAAGAAGTCAGCGAACTGCTGGAACAGGGCTGTTACATCCCGCAGGAAATTCTGAACCGGACTCACTATCGAAGAAAACGGAAAATAACAGAAGAGAAAGAGTGCTGACAGAAAGGGGAATGAGACATGAACAGTGAGTTTTATCGGGATCTGGAAAAACGAATGTACCCCATTGCTCTTTTCGGACAGCTGTTTGGCCTGCTGAAGTCCAAGGAACGGACGCTGGTGAAATATGGGTTTGAAAGACTGGATCAGCAGATTCTTCTGTTTTTCATGGTTCTGCGATTCATCATGGAAAAGACACTGGCCAGCGAACCGTGTTTTCTAGACGATATCGCTATGGCTATCCGGCAGTTTTCACGGGATGTATTCAGAAATGAATTGAACGAAGAACAGTGTCAGGAACTGGCAGAACAGTGCATCAGTAACATTCTTTGTAACAGAGGAGAACCGATTTTCTTCAATCCTGTTCAGGGAGATGACAGATGGAAAGTCAGACTCAACTATCTGAATTCAGAAGTGGTCTATCAGAATGGTGTTCCCAAAGCTTCCTATCGGATGAGCGATGACGGTTTTCACCTCATGCTTTCGACTCTGGAAATGGAAGAAAACATGCAGCTGCAGTTCCGGGATCTGGTCTTTGAATTACAGCTGAAAGCAGGGAACTATTCCCGAGCACTGGATGAAATCAGAGAGATCTTTCAGCTGCTGAAAATCCAGGAAATGGAAATCCAGAATCGCAGCATTCAGGTCCGTTCCAATGCTGCATTTCTGAACGGGGAAGCCTATGAACAGGTTAACGAGCAGACCTTTACCCTGATGAATGACAGCCGTGAAAAGTTTGCTGAATACAGTAAAAACGTAAGCTTTCTGCTGGAAGATCTACACCGTGCAGTGCAGAGCGAACAGTTTACTGAGAAGGATGCACAGAATCTCCGGGCTCTGATTCAGATTCAGGACTATCTGGGAAAGAGCCTGATGGCGCAGTCCTCCATACTGGATGCGCTCAATCAGTTTTCCAGTCTGCTCAACGAACAGCTGGATCATCAGCTGCGCCAGAGCTTCTTTGCCAGAAGACCGTTCAGGCAGGCCGTCTGGAATACGGTGATGGAAAAACCGGACAGGCTGGGCAATCTTGATTCACTGCTGTTTACACTGTTTCACAAGCCGCTTCCAAAACGATTTGTACTGGAAAGAGCTTTCCAGTATTGCCGATTGAAAAGGAACAGCGAAGACGGAATCTGGGAAGCGGTGGATGAGTCATTTGATGAAGAAGAATACGAAAGACGCAGAAAAGAGAAAATTGAGCAGGTGGAAAAACTCAATTCCATGGTCCATGCCATTGTGTGTGCTCTTTTACTGGTTGAAGGCCACCAGGCTGAGCTGTCTCATCTTCTGAATCCGGATTTCTTTGCAAAAGTGGATCAGGCCAGAGTGATTCTGTCGGATCTTTCCTCGGTGGTCAGCCTTGATCTGGAAGATCTTTATTCCCAGCGGGAAGACATCATCCTGGAAGAGCAGAGTTCATTTTCTTTTCCTCTGGCTGTCCTGCAGGCGATGGAAAATGAGCCTCTTCTGCGGTATTTTGCCAGACTGCAGGTTATGAAAACCGAAGGCAAAGTTGAATTTGTGATTCATGAAGAACGGATGGACTACAGGGTGCAGGTGGACAATCTGCTCCTTCGGTTAGAAAGGAAAGAACTGTGATCGCCCAAATTATGTACAAACTGCTTCAGAGCGGCATGCTCGCTGCATCAGATCCAATGGCGCTCTGGCTGATGGAAGAGAGTTCTCATATGGATGAACTGGAAGCCATGGCAGCAGATTTCAACTGCCGGATCATTGCGGGACGCGACATGCTCCTTCTGGTTCCGGAAGAAGACAATACGTTTATCGGATTTTCCAAGGCGGATCTGAAAGAACAGCTGCTGAAATCACAGCAGACGGATGTTCATTATTATTTGCTGATGTTCATGCTCCTGGTTTTGCTGAATGCTTTCTATTCTACGGAATACGGGGATGGCCAGCTCAGAGATTTTCTGTTTCTGGGGGACTGGATGAACAGAACAGACAAGGCTCTGCGCGCCGGACTTAATCTGGAAGATAATCCCGGCAACATCCCGTATGAAGAAATGCAGGATACCTACAGCAACCTTCTTTCCGAAATGGACAGCGCTAAACGTGGAACCAAGCTGCAGCTTTATCAGGCGCTTCTGCGTTTTCTGCAGCAACAGGACCTTGTGATTTATCTGGAAGAACGAAAACTGATCTATGTCACGCCTCGGATGAATGCTCTCATAGACAGCATTCTGCGCAATGACGAAATCCTGGCATGCTTTGAAGCACTGCCCAGTCTGGAAGTAGAACAGGAAGGAATAGAAGATGCCGAAGCTTAACGCCGTGCGATTCACACATCTGGAATATAACGGGACAAGGAATGTAATTACTGACCAGATTCTGAATGTCGAGGGAGTCTCCACCCTGCTGAAAATGGAAAATGGTGGTGGTAAATCTGTTATGACCCAGATGCTGCTGGCTCCCTATATCAGCGGAAAAAAGCGGAATTTTCCAAAGCGTCGCTTTGCAGATTATTTCCGCAGTGAAATCCCATCCTTTATTGTGCAGGAATGGGAAATGGATGCGCAGGCCGGATATTTTTCAGTCGGCCTCATGGCCAGAAAGAATACCCGGGCTGAGGACCCGGCAAATTCCAGAATTGATCTGTTTACCTGGGTTTCCGAATACAGCCAGCCCGATGAATCATCTCTGGCAGGAATGGAACTGCTGCAAAAAGAAAGAAACGGCAGAAAATCCTATTTGAATTTCGCACAGGCTAAACGGATGCTCGAGGACCTGGAGAAGAAACGTCCTGGCCGATTCAATCTGTATAATCTCTCTGCTTCTGGCAGATCACGCGCCTATCAGGATAAGCTGAAGGAACTGGGAATTGAGCAGGCTGAATGGGAACAGATGAGAGAATTCAACCTGGAAGAATCAGGGCTGTCGACCTTCTGTGAAACCTACGACACGGAGGAAAAACTGATCCGGAAGGTTCTTCTGCCCGCCGCAGCGCAGAAAATCGACCGGGAAGCGCAGCTGCCTGAAGACCAGACCCATATTGCCAGGTTCCAGAAAGAGACATCTGATTTCATCGTTCTTTTGAGAAAGAACAGACAGCTGCTGGAGCTGCAGAGTGTCTATTCTCAATTTGCTGACTATCTAGAAGAACTCCATGAAAAAGCCCGTCTTCTGGCAAAAAGTGTAGAAGAACGAATGATCCTAGAAAAGCAAATCGCTGTACTGGGAGCTTCCATTGACCGGGCTTTGAAAAGCTTCGATGAAGAAGATGGTGAATACGCTGAACTGATCCAGGCGGCTCAGGATGAAATCCGGCATCTGGAACATGAAATCCTCTCTATTGAATGGTATCGGTATACCGAAGAAAAAGAGGTTCTATCCCGGCAGCAAAGCCAGGTTCAGGATCAGAAAGCGGCAGCGGAAAAGGCACTGGATGAGGTTAAGCTTCTGCTCAGACAGCTCGAATGCGCAAGAGAAGCGGCAGAACTGGCTGATCATCAGAACCAGGCTGCTCTCTATGAGGAAAAGGCAGCGAGTGCCCGACTGGAAGACGAAGAGATTATTTTGAAAAGAAATGGCTATGGAAGCAGGCTGTATGTCCTGTACTCCGATCTGCTGTAAGAAAAGACCAGAAACAGCCAGCAGAAGCAGCAACTGTTGGACGAGCTGAATGCTGATCTTCGCAGAACAAAAGGAGACCGATCCCGACTCGAAAAAGAAATCGCGTCTGAAAAAGGGAACTGTCGCGTCTTTCAGGATCATATTGATCAGTATTTCAACCGGGAAAAGGAATTCCTGCAGACAGGAGATGTGAGCATCGTTCATTCACTGAACTGGGCAGAAGATACAGCCATTATGGAACATGCCGGTCAGGTTCTTGAGAAAAAGAAAGAGGAACTGGATCAGCAGCTTGCTCTCCTGGAAAGTCAGGAAAAAGATCTGGAACAGGAAATAGGAAGAGCCAGAACGCTGATTCAGGAAAAGGAAATCAATCTGGTCAATACCAGAAACGAGCATAAAAACACCGAGAAAGATCATCAGGAACTGCTGAAGGCGCTGGACAGAAGAAAATCCCTTCTGGCCCTGATTGGTCTTTCTGAGGAGAATCTCTGGGATCAGGCGAAAATCGATCTTGGTTATCAGGAAGTGCTGGCCAGGCATGCCTCCTTGGAAGCTTCCGCAGCAGAATCGATTTCTCAGCTGAGCAGAGAACTGAAAAGTTTGAACAGCGGAACAAGTCTTGAAATCAGTGACGAAGTTCAGAGTGTTTTCGATCAGCTGAATCTTAAGGTTCAGACCGGGGCGCAGTGGCTGCGAAACAGCCGCATGAAGGACGAGAAGAAAAAGGAAATGGTTCAGAAGCATCCATTTTTTCCATTCTCTCTGATTCTGGATCAGAAAGACTCAGAGCAGCTCCGGGAAGAACTGAAAAAACAGAAATTATATGTTTCGTCTCCCCTGATTTTCTGCAGCAGAGAAATGCTTTCAAACAATGACCAGTTTGATTTTCCAAATTTATCTTTCTATCTGCAGTTCAACGATAATCTGATTTTCCCCGAACAGCTGGAAAAAATGATTCGGAATACGGAGAACGAACGAAGAAGACAGGAACAGTTTCTGAAACTGCAGCGCACCCAGCGTCAGAATCTGGAAAATGAAAAGAAACGATGTGATGAAGATGGTCTTCATTTCTCGAACCTGCAGGAATCCCAGAAGAAGCTGGATACTCTGCAGAAGAGCATCGAAAAAATCATTGAAGAAAAGAATACCGCTTCGCAGAAGCTGGACTTGAACCGTGAACAGCTAGACAGATTGAAAGAACAGATCAGAACTCTGAATCAGTCTGTTCTGAGCCAGAAGGCGCGTTGCCGCGAATGGAAAAAGCTTTTTGATGGCTTCACAAGGGCGGTACATGACTATCATCTCATGCAGAAATCAGAAGAACAGCTTTCCAGAAGTGAGAACACACTGCGCGAAACAGAGAGTGAACTCAGTGTTCTGGAAGAACAGATTCCGGTGATGAGTGCTGCTGTAGCACAGGCAAAAGAAGAAGTGAAGAAAACACAGAAGAATGTTGATGGCTTTGAAAGTTTTGCTGAATCGAAGCCTGCAGAAGGGACTCTGGAAGAAATTCTTCCCCGTTTTGATTCTCTTTCTCAGAAATTGTCGGCTTCTCAATACAACGTGTATTATGCCGAGTTTGAAAAAGCCAGAAACAGAGCCAAAGAGTCCAAGAAAAAACTGGACAAACTCATCAGACGGTATGAATTCAGGAATGAGGAGTGGAAAAACCTCAGATTTTCTCAGGATGCGCAGTTTGAACAGGAAACCAGAAGAGATGATCTTCAGGACAGTCTGGATGAATACAACAACCGGCTCATTGGCCTAGCCGGCTCCATTTCCCGTTTGCAGGGACTGATTGAGTCCAATGAAAAACAGATGATGGAAAAGACCGGTACAGCCAAGCCGCTGGAGAAGAAAGACTGCAGACAGATGGATCTGGAGAAAGCCAAGAAAACTCTGGAAGCCCAGTTAACCGATGTACAGAACGGCCGGGCAGAACTGCAGAAAAAGAGCCAGCAGTTCAGACAGATCGCGGAGAGAATCAGGCCCGTTCTCCTGTTTTCAAATGTGGAGTCTGACCAGGATATTTCACTGTGGACTGTAGAAGACCTGAACAACCATACATCCGATCTGATTGTCAGTCACACCCATCAGAAAAATACGGAAGAAAGGCAGAAAAAAGAGTTGGACCAGAAGATCTCCAGAAGCCTGGAAGAATACCGCTCGAAACAGGCAGGATGCTTTGATGTTCTCAAAAGTATCCAGAGTCTGCTGGATACACCATTAAACCTGCCACAGGAAATCGAGCAGAAGCAGGCTCTGTTGCAAAACCGCATCGATAAGACTCAGGCTGACCTGCGTTTTTTGGAAGAGAACCGCAAGCAGCTGCATCAGATGCTTCTGGATTATGTCAGAAATCTTCATACGCAGCTCAAGATCATGGACCAGGACACGACGATCACCATCGATGGCAATTCCCGGAAAATGTTTTCGATCGAAATAAAGGACTGGGAAGAAATTGAACCCATCGCAAAAATCAGATTGGAAGCATTCCTGGATCAGCTTGTTGAGGAAGTAGAAGCAAACAGAGAAAAGGAAACTGTGCTGATTTCACAGAGGATTCATCCTGCAGTTCTGTACGATCAGCACAGAACTGCAGGATGAATCCTCTGTGAAATCAGCACAGTTTCCTGCCATCAAGCTGTACAAAATCGAAGAAGACAGACAGACCAGAATTTCCTGGAGCCAGGCAGGACGGATGTCGGGAGCAGAAGGATTCCTCTGCGCGTTCGTTGTTGTTTCCGCCGTGCTGAATTATCAGAGAAAAGACGCATACTCGAGAATCTATGGAAGAAAAGCGGCTCATGCCATGATCCTGGACAACCCGTTTGCCTATGTTCAGTCCGGGCATATCATCAGAGCTCTCATGAGTCTGTGTGAAACGACTGGCACACAGCTTGTTGCTTTCTCCAATGTCGGAAATTCGGATGTTATCAATGCGTTCAAGAACATCTATTCACTACGAATGATTCCCCGCTATGACGACAAGAACCATCTCATTGCTGAACACGAAAAGACAACACAGGATCAGCGTGAAATTGATTCAATTCAGATTCATGTTCAGGAAACTCTTCTGGCGCCTGATGAAGAGACTTCGGAAAACTGAAATGGGATTCAAGAACGGTTTTTAACTTCAGAATGAACGGAATCTGTGTACTGTAATTCGGTAACACGATTTCGAAAGATGACTCCTGCAGTTTCCAGAGTAAGAAGGAAACTGCAGGAGTTTTTTTGTACCAACCCGCTTCGCGGGGGTGGTTAATCTAATATGTTTCTCCGAC
>Tibetan_p1__coassemble_357_pt1 | contig 24916 bp, 24 predicted proteins | sample Tibetan_p1__metabat2_high_PE_008 | metagenome-assembled genome bin Tibetan_p1
TCGGAGAAACATATTAGATTAACCACCCCCGCGAAGCGGGTTGGTACAAAAAAGACCTGAATCAGCTGAATTCAGGTCCCAGACTTGATTTCGATTTTGAAGTAAAAACGCTAGAGTTCTTCCTTTTTCATGAGATGGCAGCTCAGCCAGAAGGATCCGGCAAAGAGGACCAGGGCCAGAAGAGCTGTCAGGGGAAGCAGCCACTGCTCAGGCAGAACCGGCAGCATGATGCCGTTTTCCGGATCAGCCAGAAACAGATAAATCAGCACCAGTCCCAGAGCCGCAGCCATGAGCATGAACTGTGACTTCTGTTTGTATTTCACCATGGCCGGAATGAGGATGCTGATTAAAATGATGCCCGTCAGAATGACCAGCAGAGCAGAAGTATTCAGATCTGCCTTCTCTGCCGGATTCATCAGCAGGAAACAGGCTGCCCAGACCACCAGGACACTGAGGGTATTAACGCCAATGCACAGCAGGTACTTTTCGCTGACGTACTGTTTGCGGGTAAAAGGCAGAGTGAACAGAAACCGGCTGGAGCGGTCATCCAGATCAAAGAGGATGGTCTTGGAAAAAATCAGAGACAGAAACAGGGGAATAAATCCCAGAATCATGTCCAGCATATCCATCACCGCATACATCACCACCAGAATTCCCAGAATGAGCAGCAGCTTTTTCTGCTGTTTTGCCCAGAGCAGATCTTTCATCAACAGGCCTTTCATCTTATCTGTCCTCCATGATCAAGAGAAGATCATCAATACCGCTTTTATCCAGCACCAGATCCGGATAGTTTTCCTGATAGTACTGTCTGTCACTGACCAGCACCTTCCAGCCGGCCGGCGTTTGCTTTTCGCTGACGACGGCAGCTCTGTCCAGATGGTCACGCTGTTCATCATCCATCTGCAGAACACCATAGCTGGACAGCAGAGAATCCACGGTTTCATGCAGTCTGATGGAACCATTCTCGATGAGATAGAAATCATCACACAGCGTTTCCAGATCCGAGGCGATATGAGAGCTGATGAGAATGGTCCGTCCGGGGATGGTCATGTAATCCTGCAGCATTTCCAGAATCTCGTTTCGGGCAATCACATCCAGGCCGGCCGTGGGTTCATCCAGGATGAGAACACTAGGCTGATGAGAAATGGCCTGAATGATTTTGGCCTTGGCCTTCATCCCCGTGGAAAACCCGGAAAGAGGTTTGTCCATGGGCAGGTCCATTTTCCGGCAGAGATTCGCAAAGAGTCCGGGCTCATAGTCCGGATAGAAGCTCCGGAGAATCTGTCCCGTTTCCTTCAGAGTCAGACAGTCCGCAAAACCCGAATCGCTGAAGACGGCTCCTAACTTCTGCTTGAGAGCCGGGGAAAGAGACCAGGCATTTTCTCCAAACAGGGCCGCTTCTCTCTGATCGGCCTGAATCAGGCCGGTGAGAATTTTGAAGGCAGTGGTTTTGCCGGAGCCGTTGACGCCGACCAGACCACTGATGGTGTTTTCCGGGATATCCAGGTTCAGATCCAGCTGGAATCCGGGATACTGTTTTCTGACATTATTCAGTTGAATCATTTTCGCCCTCCAGAAGCAGTCTGACCAGGTCGAGGATTTCTCCGTCACTCAGGTCCATCTGCCTTGCTTTTCTGATTGCCCTGTCAAAGAGATCTTCCGTCTGCTTCTGCAGTTCTTCCTGCACCAGGTTGGAAGAAATCTCGGCAATGCACGTTCCCTTGCCATGAACCGTCAGCACCAGGCCTTCCGACTCCAGAAGGTCATAGGCTTTCTTCACCGTCAGCGCCGAGATCTTATAGTCTCTGGCAAAGGCTCTTACCGAAGGCAGAGCGTCTCCGGCTTTGAGCAGTCCCTGACCGATCTGCTGTCTGATCTGGTCGGCAATCTGTTCATATATGGGAATCATGGATGTTGTTGATATTTTGAGCTGCATACCTCACCGCGCGTTAACAGTATATAACAGTATAGAAGAGTAGTAAACAGTATACAACAGTCTAAAACAGATTTTTGGTCCAAAAGAAAAACAGAAGGCAGCTGCCTTCTGTCTGAATGGGAATCAGTTGATCCTGAATCTTATTCAACGGCGTTTCCGTCGTTGAAGACAATGTTCTTTCTTTCGCCGCGGCCGTAAGCCAGAGCTTCTTCCAGGTAATGATGGTAGAGGTTGGCCAGGTTATCCAGACGGGTGCTTTCTTCCGGATCATCCTTGAGCAGTTCAGCTGCATGATGACAGGCGTGGGCATCGGTGCCGGCCAGCACGGTCATCAGAATGACTCTGGGGAATCCCTTGTATTCTTCCGTGCAGATTTCTTTGAATTCTTCCGTGTCGCTCATGGCGTTATACATGACTTCAATGGATTTGGGATCGGTCAGAATTTTCTTGAGATCCTCTCTGTCTTCGACATAGGCGTACATTTTGCCATAGCAGTAGTCTGTCAGATCCGTATAGGTCTTAACATCTTCCATGGCCTGGGCGCGGGCAATGAGCTTTTTCTCGCTTTCCTTCATGTCGCGCAGGGTTGCGTCCATGATGTCCTGCAGTTTTTCATCCAGCAGTGCAGTCTGTGGTGTTTTTTCTTCCATACAAAGGCCTCCTGTCCCTTTCGCTTTCTTTCTTTCCTTCACCTTACTCTGTGAAAGAAGAAACTGCCATTGAGACGAACAGGTCCAATTCGAAAAAAAGGAAGCCTTCCTTAGAAAGCTTCCCTGTTTTGGATGGGGGATCTGTTTATCTGGCGTTGTCCAGATCAGCCAGTTCGCCAATGCGGCGGATGTGGTTGGCACCTTCGGAGAAGGGGGTGTTCAGGAAGGTGTGAACAATATCCTTAGCGGTTTCCAGGCCGGTGGTGCGGGCACCCATGGCCAGCATGTTGGCATCGTTGTGCTCTCTGGTCAGTCTGGCATCGGTGACGTCCTTGCACAGGCCGCAGCGAACACCTTTCACCTTGTTGGCGGCAATGGAAATACCAATGCCGGTGCCGCAGATAACAATGCCGCAGTCGGCTTCATGATTGACCACTGCATCGGCTGCCTTCTTGGCATACAGGGGATAGTCACAGGAATCGTGGGTGTCGGTTCCGAAGTTCAGGATTTCATATCCTTCCTTCTCCAGCATGTCGACAATTTCCTTCTTCATATCGGTGGCAGCGTGATCGTTGGCTACTGCAATTTTCATAGTCTGATGTCCTCGTCTTTCCTTCAATGGTTTCATCCGCATTCTAGCACAGTTTTCCTTTCCTTCTTTTTCGCACCCTCTGATGGGCTTTCTTCATTCATTCTCCCGGAAAAGTTCTGCACTTCGTTCCGGTTTCGGGAACAGTTGTTCAGGTTTTCAAAACAGAGAAAAGAAACAGCGTTTTCAGATTTTTTCAGAAAATGAAAATAAACCTGTTTTCATGAACCGCCGCGAGTGTTATACTTTGCCCATTGTTGCGAAATAGGAGGTACTATGTCTGATTTAAAAGCACTTTACGAAACCGTAAAAAAACGCAATCCCAACGATCCTGAATTTCTTCAGGCTGTCGAAGAAGTATTCGAATCACTGCAGGTCATTCAGGATCAGAAGCCTGAACTCCTGGACGATGGTGTTCTGCTTCGCATGGTTGAACCCGACAGACAGATCATGTTCCGCGTTCCCTGGGTCGATGACCAGGGAAATACCCAGGTCAACAGAGGCTACCGCGTTCAGTTCAACAACGCCATCGGCCCCTACAAAGGCGGCCTGCGCTTCCACCCCAGCGTGAACATCTCCATCATCAAGTTCCTCGGATTTGAACAGGTTTTCAAGAACTCCCTGACCACTCTGCCCATGGGCGGCGGCAAGGGCGGATCTGACTTTGATCCCAAAGGAAAATCCGACGGCGAAATTATGCGCTTCTGCCAGTCCTTCATGACTGAGCTCTACAAATACATCGGACCCAACACGGATGTGCCCGCCGGCGACATCGGCGTGGGTGCCAGAGAAATCGGCTACATGTTCGGCCAGTACAAGAAGATCACCAACGAATGGTCCGGCGTTCTCACCGGCAAGGGTCTCTCCTTTGGCGGATCCCTGGTGCGCACGGAAGCCACCGGTTATGGTCTGTGCTACTTCACGGAAGCTCTGCTCAACAACAAGGGCACCAGCTTCAAGGACAAGATCGTCGACATTTCCGGTTCCGGCAACGTTGCCATCTACGCCTGCCAGAAGGCTACAGAACTGGGTGCCAAAGTTGTCACCCTGTCCGATTCCAATGGTTCCATCTATGATCCCAACGGCATCGATCTGGATGCCGTCAAGGAAATCAAGGAAGTCCGCAGAGGACGCATCAAGGAATACTGTGAAAACCATCCTGATGCCGTCTACATGGAAGGCAAGCGTCCCTGGAGCGTGAAGTGCGACATCGCACTGCCCTGCGCTACCCAGAACGAACTGGATCTGGAAGATGCCAAGGCTCTGGTCGCCAATGGTGTATTCTGCGTCTGCGAAGGCGCCAACATGCCCACCACACCTGATGCTATTCACTATCTGATGGCCAACGGTGTCTACTATGCACCCGGCAAAGCTTCCAACGCCGGCGGCGTTGCCTGCTCCGGTCTGGAAATGAGCCAGAACGCTGAACATCTGAGCTGGACCTTCGACAAAGTCGATGAAATGCTCAAGAACATCATGGTCGGCATCTTCGAAAACTGCCGCGACACCGCTGCAGAATTCGGCCACCCCGATGAATACGTCATCGGTGCCAACATTGCCGGCTTCCTGAAAGTCGCTCAGGCCATGAAGGCTCAGGGCTGCTGCTAGTTTTCTATCCATCGCATTACAGGCTGCATGCATGTGCAGCCTTTTTCTTTTGCGCTGTTTTTACAGCAAGAAACACCAGAGCAATGAAAAACCGGCTGTCCCGTGGACAGCCGGTCAGAATCAGAATGCGTTTTTAAGTCAGGGTGCAACTACTTGACCTGAGGTCTGGAGTTGTCGCGGATTTCCTTCTGCAGCTTGGGCAGAATTTCCTTGTTGTACTGCTCTCTGGACATGACGTACTCATGAGTTTCCTTGTAGGGAACATGGTGAGATTTTTCCCACAGCTTTTCAGCTGTAGGGGCCCAGTTTTTGGCATACTCGCGGCACTTGTCGGATGCTTTTTCTACGGATTCGGGAGATTCCAGGTCAGTGGAAACGGCTTCGGTGTTGTGAACCATTTCTTCTAGGAAGTCCGGGTTTTCCAGCATGGGGCAGGGGCGCAGATGGTTGCTGTTGAAGGGCTGGTGTGTGCGGTACTGCATGAACAGAGGAGAGCACAGACCTTCCAGAATGGACTTGTCGCGGATGTTGGAGTCCGAGTAGTGGATGAACACACAGGGGTCCATGTCACCGTTGGCGTTGATATGGAAGTATCTTCTGCCGCCGGCAATGCAGCCCTGCAGGTATTCGCCGTCGTTCTGGAAGTCCATGGGGAACAGTTCCTTGGTGGAACGGATCTCACGGATGCGGTGGTACATGTATTCTCTCTGTTCGGGAGTCGGCAGCAGTTCGGGTGCTGCATCGTTGCCGACAGGCATGTAGTGGAAGTACCAGGCATACTTGACGCCCTTGTCAATCATGCTGTCGATGAACTCATCAGAAACGATGGATGGAATGTTCTTGGAGGTGTAGCAGCAGCTGATGCCGATGGGCAGTTTGTTCTCATGGAGAACATCCAGCGCATGCATAACCTTGTCATAGGTGCCTTCGCCGCGGCGGAAATCGGTGGCTTCTCTGTCGCCTTCAATGGAGACAACGGGGAAGAAGTTCTTGACTTCCTTCATCTTGTTGGCGAAATCCTGGTCGATCAGGGTGCCGTTGGTGAAGCACATGAACACACAGTCGTTGTGGCGGCGGCACAGTTCGATCAGATCGTTTTTGCGGACCATGGGTTCGCCTCCGGTATAGATATAGAAATAGACGCCCATGTCCTTGCCCTGGCGGATGATGTCATCCAGTTCTTCCAGGCTCAGGTTCAGCTTGTTGCCGTATTCGGCAGCCCAGCAGCCGGTGCAGTGCAGGTTGCAGGCACTGGTGGGGTCCATCAGAATGGTCCAGGGCACGTTGCAGCCATACTCTTCGCGGACTTTCTGCTGTTTTTCCCAGCCAACGATGTTCGCATTGACGAAGAAATTGACGAATGCCTTCTTGATAATGTCCAGGTCGATATCGTCAAAGATGTCCATCATCAGATGATTCAGGTTGTTGTCCGGATCATTGACTACTTTGGTAATGGCGGCACGGGGGCCTGGAAAAGAGGTATCGTTCTTCATGACTGTGTTGATGAACGACATCAGTCTCGGCAGGTTTTTCTCCGGGTTGCCGTTGATATAGGACAGTGCAGTATTGATGGTGGTTTTGGTTGCAGTTTCTTTAAATCCCATGGTATTCACTCCTTCAATCTTTTCCCTGCCATGGAGGATGGGAAAAGTATTGTATCCATCATCCTATGTTCGCTTTCGCAGGGATACAGACAGAACACGCTTTTCGCCTATTGTTTTGAAAAGCTGTATCAGTTGAATTCAGATTATATTATTCCGGTGAATTTACCGGAATACAGGTTTGTCTGTTCTGTGTTCAGCTTAATTCATTCTGAATTGAACAACGCATGAAATGCCCGCCATTTCCCATGGCGGGCATTGATTTTTCATCTGTCTTTTTCCTCTTTTCTGAAGGAAAAAGGAGGAAGTGCGGGATTATCTGACGTTGGCAGCCCGCACCATGCGGTAGTAGGTTCTGGCTGTCAGCCGGTAGGCAATGACATACAGCAGCGCAAACACCACAAAGGTGATGACGGTCACCAGAATGAACAGGTTCAGGTTCACCATGCCGATGCCCCGCAGAATCCTGTACAGCATGGGGAAGGCAAAGGCCAGGTGCAGAGCAGCCATGCCCAGGGGAACAAAGAAGATCAGAATGACCTGATCGTTGATGATCCGGCGGATCTGTTTCTGTTCCAGACCCACGTTCTGCAGAATGGCAAACCGTTTTCTGTCGTCGGTGCCCTCGGAAATCTGCTTGTAGTACATGATCAGAATCACAGCCACCGCAAACATGACGCTGACGTAAATACCGATGAACAGCACACCGCTGAACAGAGCGCTGGTGGCAGCCGCATAGTCTTCCTTGAATTCCAGGGAACCGTACTGGTAGCCGCTCCAGCCGTCTTCGGGCATGGGGCCATACTTCTCTTCCATGACCAAATCAAAGCTTTCCCAGATTTTCGAAGCGATCTGCTGGCTGATCATGGAATCCACTTCGTCGGCGGAAAGATCCGGATCGGCCTGGGCTTCCATGTCTTTCATGATGGTTCTGGCCTGATTGGACAGATCGAAGAAGAGATGGACGCTGCAGTCAGGTTCCTGCACAGAAGAGGCAAAGTCTGCATCGTTCATCACTACGAAGCAATAGCTGTAGCCATAGGGGCTGGCCTGACTGGACAGTCCGCCAAAGGATGTAAGCTCCTGGGGCATCTGCTTCAGTTTCCAGGATTTCCCTTCGATGGAGACTTCATCGGAATGAATGGAGGGCATCCAGGCGTAGACTTCCCCGTTTTCCAGGTGGAGATTTTCCTTTCTGATCCGGTTGAAGTCCGTTTCGGGAAGGATGGTCATGATTTTTATATCTTCATATTCCAGCTTGCCGGAGATGTCCATGTTCAGTCTGTCATAGCCGTCTGCCACGGGCGCTGCCAGAAACAGGCCAAAGCGGTAGCTCATAGGGTCTCCCAGCGCCATGCCGGAATCAGCTACAGCCTGATCAGCAGCTTCTTCCAGGGCAGCTGATTCAGCCGGTACGCAGTCATTGAAATACAGGTTGGCTTCCTGGGGAAACAGGCCGTCCACCATGGTGCTGCTGCCATAAATCAGAGAGGCCGAAGCCGAGACAGCCACCAGAACAGCCGTGGAAAGAACGGTGATGGAAGCCAGAGAAGCGGCACTGGCCTTGATGCGGTATTTCATGGTGGAAACGGAGATGAAGTGACGCGGATTGTAGTAATAGCGTTTGTTTCGTTCCATGAGCCGGATCAGGCAGGAGAAGCCGAAGAGGAACAGCAGATAGGTGCCGATAATGACAAAGAGAACCGCCACGAAGAAATAGAAGATGGCTTCCACGGGATCCTTGATGGTCACCGCCAGCCAGTAGCCGATGCCCAGACTGATCAGACCCAGCACGGCCAGAATCCAGCGGTTTTTCGGCGGTCTTTCTCCGATTTTCTCCCCCTTGAGCAGTTCCAGCGGATTGGTCCGCAGCATGTTCACCGAGGAAATCACCAGCAGCAGAGCCATGAGCACCAGGGTCATGAGCAGGGCGGTGCCCACTGCAGCAGGGGAGATATGAAAGCCCAGAGGCGAAGGCACATTCATCAGAAAGGCGTAAAGCAGGTTCATGGCCTTGTCAAAGAGAATGCCGCCGGCCAGGCCGCAGACCATGATGGCCAGAGTCAGAATCAGATACTGGTAAAACAGGATCCGGATCAGATGGCCCTTGCCCATGCCCAGCACCGTGTACAGGCCCTGTTCCTGTTTTCTGTTTTTGGACAGCACGCTGTTGAGATACAGATAAAACAGGAAGGAGAAGAAGATCATGATCACTTCGGCCACGGGCAGCAGAGAGCTGACAGTCCGATATCCCCGGATGCCCATCAGATCGGGATTGTCGGCCATGGAAGCAATGGAATAGACGATGGCTTCCATGAGTGCGCCGCCCAGGACGAAGGGCACGGAAATCCGGTAGTTTTTCTTCAGGGTCTCCCAGGCCAGCTTCAGATAGACGGGTTTAAGCATGGGTGCTCTCCTTGCTGGTCAGAAGGGAGAGGGTTTCGTTGATTTCTTCGTAGAACTCTCTTCGGGTATGCAGGCCCCGGTACAGCTGGTGGAAAATCTTGCCATCCCGTATGAAGAGAACCCGGGAGGCATAGCTGGCCGCATTGACGGAGTGGGTGACCATGACGATGGTCTGACCGGCTTCATGAAGCTGTTCAAAGAGCTCCAGCAGCTCCTGGCTGCTTCTGGAATCCAGAGCGCCGGTGGGCTCATCCGCCAGCAGCAGTTCGGGTTCGGTGATCAGCGCTCTGGCGGCAGCTACCCGCTGTTTCTGGCCGCCGGAAATTTCGTAGGGATATTTTTTGAGAATGGGTGCAATGGACAGGGCATTGGCCACTTTCTGCAGCTTGTCCTGCATGGTCCTGTATTTTTCCTTGTTCAGCACCAGGGGCAGCAGAATGTTGTCCGCATTGGTAAAGGTATCCAGCAAAGAAAAGTCCTGAAAGACGAATCCCAGATGATTTCTGCGGAAATCACTGAGATCCCGGCCCCGGATCCGGCTGGACAGGGTGCCGTTGATGAGCACTTCACCGCTGGTGGGTGTATCCAGAGTGGCCAGAATGTTCAGCAGAGTGGTTTTTCCCGATCCGCTTTCTCCCATGATGGCCACAAATTCACCAGGAGCCACGGAAAAGGTCACGTCCTGGAGGGCTTCAACTTCGGATGCAGAAAACTTGGATTTGTACACTTTCTGCAGATTATTCACTTCAAGAATGTTCATGATGGTTTGCTTCCTTTCACTGACCTCAGTATAGAAGGCCTCCCATGGGGGTGCCATGGATCATCCTTACAGTGAGCCGCCCTGTCTTACGCTGCTGAAAGTTCACCTGAACAGATTGTGAACATCGGCTTTTTTTCGGTGTTTTTCTGTTTTCTCTAGTCGGTCATGGTATTGCGCCTGGGGAAAGTAATGGTGATCCGGGTGCCTGTTCCCGGGGTGGATTCAATCTGGAAGCGGTGGCGCAGCCTGTCCAGAATGGTCCGGCACAGATAAAGACCGATGCCGCTGGACTGGCTGATCTGGTCTCTTCCCCGCTGGCCGGTAAAGCCCCGTTCCAGAACCCGGGGCAGATCTTCGGGAGGAATGCCGTCTCCTTCATCTTCCACAATCAGGGTGTTGTCTTTGGAAACAATATGAATGGTGCCCGGTTTATTTGAATATTTCACCGCATTGGAAAACAGCTGCTCCACCACGGTCTGCAGCCATTTGGCATCGGAGAGTACACTCTGCTGCTGCAGATCCAGTTCCACTTTCAGATGCTTGCGTATGCAGGCAGGGGCAAAACTGCGCACCACAGGACGGATGACTTCATTGAGGTCGACAGGGCCGATAACATAGTCGGTGGTTTCCGCATTGAGGCGGACATAGGACATGGCCATGGAAATGTACTGCTCCAGCCGCTGGAGCTGAATCTGCAGTTCCCGGCTGTCGGGTTCTTCTTCCTGCAGGAGCAGGGACATGGCCGCAGCCGGCAGCTTGGCCTGATGGGCCCACAGGCTGAAGTAATCCAGCTGTTCGGCCTGTTCATGTCTGGCCCGGATGCGCATGCGGGCCAGTTCTTCCTGCAGCTGCAGCAGGCGCAGCTGATAGGGTTCGGCTTCTTCGGGATAGTCTTCCGCCCCGAAATTGTCCGCCATGAGATTCTGGACCCCATGGTACTGGCTCTGCCAGGAGCGCAGCATCCAGGGGGTAAGCACAAAAGCCAGCACCAGGGAAAAATACAGCACCAGATCCAGGCTCTGTCGGTAGAGCACACTTAAGATGAGCAGCAGCCCCACGGAAAGGCCCCAGTAGAGGGCAAAGCGCTTGAGCAGCCAGAAAAAGATTTTCGGCTTGAAACTCTTCTTTTCTTCAACAGTCATATTGGACTCCTTTTTCAGGCGGGCAGCACCGCCTGATTTCTCATTTTGATATCAGCCTGCCCCGGAGGATGCCGGAGGCAGGTTTCTGGTTTCTTATTCTTTCTTCATGGTACCTGAAGGGACTGGAAACAAAAAACAGCAGAGAATTTCTGCTGTCTCAGGCGACGATATAGCCCTGTCCCTTGCGGGTCTGAATGTAGTCGATGACGCCGATGGCTTCCAGCTTGCGGCGCAGGCGGTTCACATTAACGGAAAGGGTGTTTTCATCAATATAGCAGTCTGTTTTCCACAGCGCTTCGGTGAGGGTTTCCCGGCTGACGATTTTTCCTTTGTGATCCATGAGGATTTTCAGAATTCTCTCTTCGTTGCGGGAGAGTATGACGCTTTTGTCCTCATACCAGGCTTCACAGGCTTCCGTATCCAGACGCAGACCGTTGTGTTCGATCATCACGGTTCTGGGGGTGTAGTCATAGCTTCTGCGCAGCAGAGCCTGGATCTTGGTCACCAGAACGGTCATGTCAAAGGGCTTGGTGATGTAGTCATCGGCTCCCTTGGTCAGAGCGGTGACCACATTCATGCTTTCATCGGCACTGGAAATGAAAATAATGGGCAGAGAGGACAGCTTTCTGATTTCAGAGGTCCAGTAAAACCCGTTGCGGCCGGGCAGACTCAGATCCATAAGCACCAGATCCGGCTGGCCTTTGAGAAAATCGCCTGTGATGTCCTGGAAATTGGCGGCCCGGAAGGCGGCAAAGCCCCAGCCCTTGAGCACGCTTTCCAGCGCGCTGGAAATGGAAGGATCATCTTCCACAATCATGATTCGGTACATAAACACATCATCCTTTTCGGGAGCGCTGCCCCATTTCTATTCTGTCTATTCAGTATACAAACATATTGGCAGGTTCTGCCTTACAATTCTCACATGCTGGGGGCCCGGCTGTTCTTTCCTTCCCCGGTCTGCCCCGGAGTTAAACATGACTAACCAAATTTCCGAAGTTTTCAAGACTCACTCATTTCATTCCTCTATAATGAAACAGGAAATAAAAAACGGAAGGAGGACCTCTCATGGCTGCTGTTGTTAATGCTGATATGTGCATCGGATGTGGTGCTTGCGAAGGAGCTTGCCCCACTGGTGCCATCACTCTGCCCGATGGTGTTGCAGTTGTAGACGCTGACGTGTGCATCGACTGTGGTGCCTGCACAGGTGTTTGCCCCACAGGTGCAGTTACTCTGGAAGGTTAATCCTCTAGACTATAAATCTGACAATATTTGATGAATCGAAGAGCACAGCCGTGCTCTTCTTTTCTTTTACCCGTTTTTGGGGAGGCTGCCAGGGTCTCTGGCGGGAAAGCCTCTTTTCCCCGCTGGCTTTGTTCTTCTGGCAGAATAGGGATTGACGCATGCCATGCGCACGAAAGGCGGGATTTTCCCTATGATTACCATTACCACAGGCTCTCTGACCCGCTCCTGGCCAGAACCTGTTTCTCTGCAGACCATTGCGGATGCCTTTGCTCCCGATCTTCATCTGAAGGAAGACATTCTGCTGGGCACCGTAAACGGCCGTCTTTGCGAACTTTCCTCGAAGGTGGAAGAAGACGCCGAAGTCACCTTCCTGACCTATCAGGATTCCGCAGGCAGACAGACCTATCAGCGCTCTGTGCTGTTCTGCTTTCTCAAGGCGTTCTACTCCGTGGTGGGTCTGAAAAACCATCCTTCTGTCCGGGTGGAATTCACCCTGGGCAGCGGCCTGTTTGTCAGGACCCATGCCGATATTGCCATCACTCCCGATCTGATCAGGCAGGTGCAGGAGAAGATGGAATCCTACGTGCAGAGGAACACGCCCATTGTGAAAAGAAGACTGCACAAGGATGAAGCCATGTCTCTCTTTGAAAAAGTGAACATGAACGAGAAATCCAGACTGTTCCAGTTTCGGATCTCTTCCTGGGTTTCCCTGTATTCCCTGGGCAATTTCTATGATTATTTCTACGGCTATATGACCCCCAGCACCGGGCTGCTGAAATACTTCCGGCTGGATCCTTGGGATGACGGCATTCTGATTCAGCTGCCTACCGTTGAAGAACCCACGAAGGTGCCTGCTCTGGATCCTTCCAAATGGCTGCATCTGTATGAAACCCTGAAGGAAACGGAAGAGTGGACCGCCAGAATGAATGTGCCTTCCATCGGTGATCTCAACGAGATCATCTGCCAGGGCGAGCTGTCCAGGCTGATTCTGATTCAGGAAGCCCTGCAGGAGAAAAAGATCGCCTCCATCGCTTCCGTAATTGCCAGAGATCCCCGGATCAAGTTCATTCTCATTGCCGGTCCTTCCTCTTCGGGCAAGACCTCCTTTGCCAACCGGCTGTCCGTGCAGCTGACAGCCCAGGGGATGAAGCCCCATCTGATCAGCGCCGATGACTACTTCGTCAACCAGGAAGACACACCCCGTCTGCCCGATGGCAGCTATGACTACGAAAGCCTGCAGTGTGTGGATCTGAACCTGTTCAATCAGGATATGACGGATCTGCTGGCCGGCAAAACCATCCAGCTGCCCACGTTCAATTTCATCAAGAAACAGCGGGAATACCACGGAGAAACCATCACCCTCAACAAGGGAGATGTGCTGATCATCGAAGGCATCCACTGCCTGAATCCGGAAATGACGGCTTCTCTTCCTTCTGAAAGCAAATACCGAATCTACATCAGCGCTCTGACGGCCCTCAATGTGGATGAGCACAACTACATCCCCACCTCGGATATCCGGCTGTTACGCCGTATTGCCAGAGATGCCAGAACCAGAGGCACCGATGCCCAGGGCACCATTGCCATGTGGCCTTCGGTGCGCCGTGGTGAGGAGCGCAACATTTTCCCCTGGCAGGAATCGGCAGAAGTCATGTTCAACTCGGCCTGTGTCTATGAGCTGCCCATGCTCAAGCTGGCGGCTGAGCCTCTGCTCTTCAGCATCCAGCCGGACAGCCCCCATTATGCCGAAGCCCGCAGGCTGCTGCGGTTTCTGTCCTACTCTCTGCCGGCTTCCGGCTATGATGTGCCCCACAATTCCCTGCTGCGGGAATTCATCGGCGGCTCCTGCTTCAAAGTCTGATTTTTCCTGCACCGGAGACGGGTTCTCCGGTGTTTTTGTCTGAAAAGACCTTTTGTGCCGGGTGGTTTCCCGGCGCATGAATTCCAATGATAGAATGAAAAAACCGGAACAACGAAACCAGACAGAAAGGCGGAATCCCCATGACAGCAGATTTGACTCCCTATAAAAACCTCCCTGAGCAGTACAGCCAGGCAGCGAAAGAAGATCCGGACATGGCCATGATTGATGAATGGCTGCGCCAGCAGTACGCACCGGATTTTCAGAGATGAAAAACGATCTTATGGCCTGGACCAGTGCCGTTCACGATCTGGTGGAATACAGGGAAAAGAAACAGAATCCCTCTGCCGGAAAGCCGAAATATGAACTGCTGGAAGCGGCCAGATCTGTTTACAGAGAACAGGAGGAGCTGCAGCAGGAACGAAATAAGCTGGATGCCCAGGAAAAAGAAGTCCGCCAGGCCGGTGTGCCCTTTATTTCCGACGTTCCCCTCTCCGAACTGGCCAGAAGCCTGCATCTGCGGCTGGATACGGAAAAGCGCTTCCTGTCTCTGATGCAGACCATGCTTTATTTTGTCAGTGATGAAGGGGCCGCCTTTACTCTGGAAATGGCAAATCCCGGTGAGCTGGTTCAGGATTTTGATCTTCCGTCCATGGAGTACGCCACCCTCGGCCCGAAGCGTGTAATGGGGTATAAATACTGGCGAAAGCACATCAAGATGGACATTCCCATGCCGGCCAATCTGAAATATCTGCTGCTCTTTGCCAGGGAACTGCTTCTGGGGGTGGGAGCTTCCACACCGGAAGAAGGACTGGAACTGCTTCTGCGCCTGACAAAGTATTACCTCTCCCCAAACAGCACCGCTGCTGTTTCCGTGAGCCTGTGCCGCTGCGTAGCGGCGTACTGTTTCCATTACAATGTGCCCCTGCCGCCCCGGGCCATGGACCTGCTGCCGGCATGGGCGGTGAACAATGAAATCTTTGATCTCTGGCTCAATGCGGTTCTGCTGGATCCAAACCGGACCACCGTACCGGCCAGCGCTGCAGCCAAACTGGCGAAGTTTAATTTTTACAGCGGCGCGTCCTGGAATGAGGATCCGGAAGCCCTGATGGCTCTGCTGGATGAACTGCTGCAGTTTCTGGATGCCAGGTACAGAGCCCAGGGAACTGCAGGTCATCCCGACCGGGACAAACTGCTTCCTGCTCTGCGGCGTCCGATGGCAACCCTTGGCCGTTACGGAGAAACCAGAGGGTATTCCTTCTCCTTTCTTTCCTATGATTTCTACCTGCCATCAAACTTCGTACCGGAAGGCAGGCTGTATACCATCCGCCAGTTCTGGGCCTTTTACGGCGGGGTGGCAGCCAGTGCGGATGTGACCTTCCGCAAGCTGCACGGCCTGCGGGGCAGCCGCAGCGGAAAACTGAACAAATCTCCGGAAGTGAACTGGGTCCAGGATTTCCTGAAGCTCAAGCAGCAGAAGAAGGAAATTCCCGTCCAGCCGGAAGTGCTGGAGCTGGATCCCGCCCGCATCATTAAACTGCGTCAGGAATCCAACCATGTCAGAGAAGCCCTGAAAACCGAGGAAGACCGCAGGCTGAGCCAGGAACAGGTGGACGAATGGCTTTCTTCGCTGAATCCGGACCTGAAAGACAACCTGTTTGTCCTGATCCAGCGCAAGGCCACGCCTATCCTGGGACAGAAGGTCTTCCGCAGCCATCTGCAGTCCATGGAATCCAGTCTGGAGCATCCCCTGTTTGTTCAGGAGAAAACAGGGATAAACTGGAATCCGCAGCTGATGGCGTTTATTGAAAAAAGCAGACTCTATCACGACTGGCTCCGAAGCCAGAAGAAAGAAGAGTCTCCTCTTTCTCAGATTGTGAACGCTCTGCCCCAGGCTTCCCGAAAAGCCCTGTCTCTTCTGAGAAAGGGAAAACGGGAACAGGCAGAAGAAACGCTGATGATGGAGGGCACCTTCCTGGATGTGCTGGCTGAAGAACTCAACGATCAGATGATGGAAAACGATCTGGACGACCTGCTGATTCTGGATGAAGAAGGAGAGTTCGTCCTCAATCCTGTTTATGCAGACAGCCCGGAGCTGAAAAACTGCTGATCGTATTCTGAAAAATCGAAGAGAACGACCCGTTGGGAATCACTCCCTTCCGGATCGTTCTCTTTTTGCGTTTTACCGGCTCTTTCGCAGATGATAGAATGAACAATAGACTGAAATCCAATGCATAAAGCAGATTATTCAAATCCGGTGCAGACCGGCTCCAGTCTGAAAGGAGTCCGTTATGAAAATTAACAGAAGAGAAAGTGCAGCCCTGATCAGCTCCCTTTCCGGAGGCGTTGTTCCCCGCATCGGGCTGCGCCACATTGCGGTGGGACGGGAAAAGGAAATCATGTCCTTTCTGCAGGATCTGCAGAGCATCCAGGATGACGGAGGCGCCTGCCGCTTTATCAGCGGTGAATACGGCAGCGGCAAGACCTTCCTGCTCCAGCTGATCCGGGCCAACGCCCTGGACCGCAAATTCGTGGTCATGGATGCGGATCTGACCCCGGAACGCCGGCTGACCGGCACCAAGCAGCAGGGGCTGGCCACCTATCGGGAGCTCATGCAGAATGTCTCCGTCAGAAGCCGTCCGGAAGGCGGTGCTCTGGAATCCATCATTCAGAAATGGATCGCTTCCCTCCAGCAGAAAGCCGCAGCCGAAAACGGTCTGGCCATTTCCGATCCCGAACTGGTGCCGGTGGTTTCCACTCTCATTCATCAGGAACTGATGCCTCTGGCCGAACTGGCCTATGGATTTGCCTTCACCGCCGTGCTGGAAGCGTACTGGGTGGGCATGAAAACCCAGGACGATCTGAAAAAGCAGGCAGCCCTTCGCTGGCTGCGGGGCGAATACGGCACCAAGACCGAAGCCCGCAGGGATCTGCCGGTGGACCGGATCATCGATGACCAGAACTGGTACGACTTCCTGAAGCTCTTTGCCCGTTTTGTCACCATGGCCGGCTATGAAGGACTGGTGGTGTTCATTGATGAGTGCGTCAACCTGTACAAGATCACCAATGCCGTCAGCCGCAAGTCCAACTATGAAAAGATTCTGACCATTTTCAATGACACCAGACAGGGCCGGGCCAGCCGCATCGGCTTCTTCTTTGGCGGCACGCCGTCTTTCATTACCGATGAGCGCCGGGGTCTGTATTCCTATGGCGCCCTGCGCAGCCGTCTGACCGCCAACCGGTTTGCGGCTGAAGGCATCCAGGACTACCATGCGCCGGTGATGACCATTCCCATGCTCACCACCGAAGAACTGTTTCTGCTGCTGGAGCGGCTCATCGATGTCCATGAATCCTACTACAATTATTCTTCGGGCCTGACATCCGATCACATCACCCGTTTTCTGGAAAACGAGCTTTCCCGTGTGGGGGCTTTAAGCCGGATGACACCCCGTGAGCTGACCAGAGACTGGCTGGGCCTGCTGAACATTCTCCAGCAGAATCCCGATCAGGATTTTGAAACGGTGATGGGGCTGACCCAGAAAGAGAAAAAGCAGGAAGAAGAGGAGGAAAACGATGATATCTTCTCCTCCTTCTCCCTGTGAGGTCGGCTTACAGCCGCTACAGCGGCTGGATCCAGGATTTTATTTATGACCAGAACTGGGAGAAGCTGCATCCCGTGCAGGAAGAAGCCTGCCATGCGATTCTCGACACCACAGACCATGTTCTGATCTGCTCCGATACCGCATCCGGCAAAACAGAAGCAGCCCTGTTTCCTCTGCTCACTCTGCTGGATGACAATCCGCCGGCTTCCGCCGGCATTCTTTATATCAGCCCTCTGAAGGCGCTGATCAACGATCAGTCCCGCAGACTGGAACTGCTGCTGCGGGAGCATCACCTGCCGGTGGTGGAATGGCATGGAGATGCCTCTGGGCATCGCAAGGAAAAAATTCTGCAGAAAAGACAGGGGATCATTCAGATCACCCCCGAATCCCTGGAAGCGCTGCTGATCACCAGACCCGAAGAAGCGAAGGCTCTGTTTGCCCATCTGCCCTTCATCATCATCGATGAAATCCATGCTTTCATTGGCACCCAGCGCGGCCTGCAGCTGCAGAACCTGCTGGTCCGCCTGGAACGGCTCACCGCTCATTCCATAAGACGCATCGGCCTTTCGGCCACCGTGGGGGATCCGGATCAGGCAGCCAGGTGGCTTTCTGCCTGTACGGACCGGCAGACCACCGTGGTCATCCCGGCCTCTTCAGGGCGGACTCTGCTGGCAGCCCAGGAGCATTTTGTCCTGGAAACCGGATGGCAGGATCAGAATCCCGAAAAATCCCCCTTCTTTCAGTTTCTGTATGAACAGGTCCACAACCGCCGGGTGCTGATTTTCTGCAACTCCAAAGCCATGGTGGAACGGGTCAGCAGCGGCCTGCTCTCCATGGCCAGAGCCAGAAAGGAACACCAGAAGTACTACACCCATCACGGTTCCCTTTCTGCTGCCACCCGCCATGAAGCCGAACAGGCCATGCGGGATGGCAGAGGACCGGCAGTGTGCACCTGCACCGTCACTCTGGAACTGGGCATCGATCTGGGAGATCTGGATCTCATTGTGGAAATCGGAGCGCCCTGGTCCGTGTCCAGTCTGGTGCAGCGTCTGGGCAGAAGCGGTCGACGAAACGGCCGCTCCAGACTGCTGATGATCACCCTGGATGAAAACCGCCTGCAGCGCAATCCCATCTTTGATCTGCCCTGGGAAATGCTCCGGGGAGCTGCCGAGCTGGACCTGTTCATCAAAGATCACTGGGTGGAGCCCTTTGAAGAAATCCCCAAACCCGCTTCCCTTCTCTTTCAGCAGACCCTGGCGGTGCTGGCTCAGCACAACGGCCTGTCCGTTCCGGATCTGGCCAGAGAAGTGCTGACGCTGCCCGCATTTGCCGGCCGCTTTTCTCTGGACGAATACCGGGCACTGCCCCATCACATGCTGGAGGAAGACATGCTGCTGCTTCTGGAGGACAACTCCCTGATTCCGGGAGAACAGGGAGACCGGCTGCTGCAGGATTTCCGCTTCTATGCTGTGTTCCGGGATGAAAGTGCCTGGACGGTCAAGGCAGGCTCGGAAATCATCGGCACCCTGGATATCTCTCCGGGCGTAGGCATTCCCTTTCTGCTGGCTGGCCGGGTGTGGTCTGCCAAACTGATTTTTGAAGAGAAAAAGGAAATCTATGTGGAAGCTGCCGAAGAAGGAGCCATTCCCGCCTGGCGTCCGTCCGGATCCGGCGAACTCCATGAAAAGCTCATGCAGCGCATGCTGGAAATCCTGCTGGATGACCAGGATCCGAAGTGGATGCTGCCTGGTGCCAGGGAAAGGCTGCATCAGGCCAGACAGCTGGCCAAAGAACTGGAACTGCAGTCCACCCGGGTGCTGGGCCTCAACAAAGCCCTGGTTCTGGTGCTCTGGACCTCTTCCAGAGTCATTCGCAGCATCCAGGATCTGCTGCAGAACGGTCTGCGCAACACCCTGAAAATCAAGGGCGTCTATGTCAGCGGCCCCATCATGGAAATTGTCTCGGAGCTGAAAGCCTCTGAGCTGCTGGAAAAGCTTCTTCTTTCCTGGCCGGTATCCCCCACACCCAATCAGGTGCTGGCCAGTCTGCATAAGCTGCCGGACATTGAAAAATACGACAGTTATCTGCCCCTGGAGCTGGGCCGGTCCTGGTACTTTGCCAACCAGATCCGGCTGCCGGATGTGAATACGCTCATGACGCTGCTGGAAGCTCCTGCCTTGCCCGGCTCCCGGAAAAAGGATCAGGCCTGAGTTTTTCCTTCTTTTCCTGATCGAACAGGGCTCTCTGTCCTTCTGGACGGAGAGTCTTTTTTCATGAAAAAAACCTTCCATCCGAAAGGACAGAAGGTTCACGGGGCAGAATGCGGTTATGCCAGAGCGCCCATGTCTTTGAGAAGACGTTCGCCAATGGCTCTCTGGCCGGGGATGCCGGAAAGGCGGAAGATGACGTTGTCATTGCGCACAACAATCAGAAATTCACTGCCGGCATTCATCTTGAGATGTCGGTAGGTGTTGGTGCCGATCTCAAGAGAGGAAGAGCTGGCATTGCCATAGATGGACCGGAAGCCATCTTCTACAGTGGCGAAGAAATAGTCCACCATTCCTTCGGTGAAAACGCCGTTTTCGACGGAGTCAGAAGGAAGGATTTCCAGAATCAGGGTCTGGTCCGGGTTGGTATACAGAATGCTGCCCTCGTCCTGACCATAGTAGGTCAGGTCGGAGTTGTCGAGAATCTGGACAACCTCTTCTTCGCTGTGGATAACGGGAGCCTCCTTGGACAGGAGAGATCCCAGGAAGGTGAATAAACAAATTGCCAAGATGCCAAGCATGGATCCTGCAATGATGGCCACTCGTTTGATCAGCTTCTTTGCACCGCGCTTTTCTTCATCGGTAAATTTATTCTTGAAAAACATTTTTCTGTACTGGAGCTTTGTATTCGTAATGCTCCACTTTCTAAGCGTCCTGAAATAATTCTGCAGGTTTTTGAAACCTGCGGGTTCAGACGGGACACACGTGTTCACCTAGTTTATATTATATATGTATTAGGAAAGAACAATCCATCCCTGTTTTACACTTTAAGAGGATAATTTGACGAAACGCAGTGTAAATGTAAATTCAACTTCTTATTACAACAATGCCTCACTGAAATCTGAATGAGATGGCTGTCGTTCTGTTTGCAGGCCTCCTTCCTGATCCGGTGTCTGAGCAGTATGGGATCCGGAAAAAAGAAGCAGCCGGTGGTGTCTATGGGCTGCTTCTCTTCGTATTTTGTCCATGGAGCCGGTGCATTCTGCCAGTTCTCTTCCAGGAATCAGCAGTTCTGCAGACAGCATTCACTTTTCAGCTTTGTTTTTGCGGGTCGCCCAGATCAGATCAGCCGCTGCCAGAAGACCGATGACAATCACAACAAAAACAAAAAGCCGCCGGTCTGAAATCAGGCTTCCGATGATGGACGAGGTGGTATGCATTACGGCATCAATCACCAGGTACAGAAGAAAGCAGAAAAGAGGAAGGCCGATATAATTTCCGGGACTGGGAACTCCCCGGGCATCCATCTGATTTTCCTCACGCACAGGATCTCTGTCCGGTTTCATCGGGATTCCTCCATTCTGCACTTCATCAGTTCTTCCTGACCCTCCAAACGGCTGAGTGTCTGAATCTGTGCTGCCAGACTTCGCTTGTCCGGCTTTCCTGAGGGGGCAGAACAGGCGCATAACAGAATGGCAAACAGAATGACAGCTGCAAGATAAAAAGGACTTTTAAACTGGTAGACGTGTTTTTCGGAGTAGTACATCAATCCTCCAAGCAGTACACAGCAGGCTGCCAGAATAAGCAGACGAACCAGAGCCTGTCCTTTCGGATTCAGGTCAAGTCCTGCAAACAATTGCGGCCTGCTGAATACAGCCCACTGGACAACCAGATCCAGAAGCATCAGCAGAAACACAGCAGTCTTTTTCCAGTCCACTGTTGTGGTGGATATCTTCATACAGATTCTCCCTTTCTGATGGCAAACCAGACTGACGGGATCCATCCAGGTCTGTTTCCTGGCCATTCACCAACAGCCAGCCGGTTGAACAGTCGTTTGATCCACCACCAGATATTTATACCTTTATACCAGTATAGCATCACCGTTGAATCAAGATGATTTCCATCTGTCCTGGTCTGTGCATTTTCAGGCAGGAGGCGGCAGAAAGAATGGGAAACTGGTTCGTTCCAAAAGCTGCAGCAGCCGGGCATGAAAAAAGCACTCTGGCAGAGCCAGAGTGCAAGCGTCCTTGAACAATATCGCGGAATCCAGACCAGCAGCGATTAACGCTTGCTGAACTGTGGTGCACGACGTGCTTTTTTCAGACCGTATTTCTTACGTTCTTTAGCACGGGGATCACGGGTAACAAAACCGGCTGCTTTCAGAGCAGGACGGTAATCTGCATTGGCTTCCATCAGAGCACGAGTGATGCCATGACGGATAGCACCAGCCTGACCGGTGTTTCCACCGCCGTCTACGTTAACGAGAACGTCGAACTGATCCAGAGTGTTGGTCAGTTCCAGAGGGGCTTTTACAACCATCTGAAGCAGTTCAGAAGGCATGTATTCAGCCAGAGGCTTGTTGTTAACTACAATATTTCCTGTGCCAGGACGTAAGAAGACACGAGCTACAGCTTCTTTACGACGGCCAGTACCGAGGTACTGTACAAAGTTTTCGTTTTTAGCCATGAATCAGTCTCCTCCTTATCCCTGTACCTTCAGCTCAACGGGTTTCTGAGCTGCATGAGGATGTTCATTGCCAGCATATACGAATACGTGCTTGCGCTGTACATCACCCAGACGTGTATGAGGAATCATGCCCCATACGGCTCTCTGTACCCATTCAACGGGGTATTTGTTTTTCATTTCTTTGGCGGAACGCACACGCATGCCTCCAAAGTAACCGGAGTGATTGTAGTATTTTTCAGTATCCAGTTTCTTGCCAGTCATCTCTACCTTGTCGGCATTGATGATGATCACATAGTCACCGCAGTCTACGTTGGGTGTGTAAGTGGGTTTGTTCTTTCCGCGAAGCACATGGGCAGCAGTGGTAGCCAGACGTCCGAGAGTCTGTCCTTCACCATCGATAATGTACCATGTGCGTTCTACTTTGGCAGGTTTTGCCATTGTTGTCTGACGCATAGTATGTCCTCCTGTTCGATGAGCATTTCCGGGGCTCACGGGCTGGAGTTCAGCCGCACTAAATCATATAAAAACAGTCTTCGGATGTCAACCGAAGACTGGATGGTTCGTGGAAAACTGATTCAGGCGGATCATTTTCGAAAAAGAGCGGCTCCTTCAGGCGGCCAGCAGGTGCCGCAGCGCTCCTCGATCTCCTTTGGATAAAGGGCATGAACCAGATACAGCCCCTTGGCCGGGGCGTTGAAGCGGCTGGCTTCCTTGTCTCTGGCTTCCAGCATGGCCTGAATTTCAGCGGGTGTGAGCAGGCCTTCTCCGGCCCGCAGGATCACGGCCATCATCATGCGGATCTGATAGCGCATGAAGCCGTTTCCTTCAAAGGTCACCTTCACATCCCTGCCATCGTCTTCAAAGTCGATGGCATCAATGCGGCGCACCCTGGGCTTGTCGGGATGCAGCTTGCCATGGGCAAAGCTGGTGAAGTCATGACTGCCCAGAAAAACCCGGGAGGCCTCCTTCATTCTGTCCACATCAGAACGGGTTTGCAGAATGGTCTTGTAGCGGTCAATGAAGGGATTGTCCCGCTCTCGGGTGAGCACATAGGAATAGACTTTCTTTTCCACACTGAAGCGGGCATGAAAATCTTCCGGTGCTTCCTGCACGGCCCGGATGCGGATGTCTTTGGGCAGCAGGGTGTTGAGAGCGTTGTAATAGCCTCTGGGCCCGATGGATGAGCTGCCATCAAAATGGAACACCTGGCCCAGCGCATGGACGCCGGCATCGGTGCGGCCTGAGGCGGTGATGGAGACTTTTTCATGGTGAATTTTCTCCAGAGCCTTTTCAATGACATCCTGAATAGCGATGCCGTTGATCTGGGACTGATAACCGGCATAGCCGCTGCCATCATAAGCCAGCAGAACGCGGTATCTCATACAATGAAGCACAGTCCAATCACAATGAGCAGCACCAGAATGGCCAGGGAGAGAGCAGCCAGATCGATGGTCTGGATTTTAAGCACCGCATAGCGGGTGCGTTTCTTGTTGGGATCATAGCCTCTGGCTTCCATGGCATTGGCCAGCTGTTCGGCCCGGTCAAAGGCGGAAACAAACAGCGGAACGATCAGAGACAGAATGGCTCTGACTTTTTCCATGAGGCTGCCGTTTTCCAGATCCACACCGCGGGAAGCCTGGGCATTCATGATGCGCTGGGTTTCCTCAATGAGAGTGGGGATAAAGCGCAGGGCAATGGAAATCATCATGGCGATGATGTGAGCCGGCACCCCGATGACTTCAAAGGGAGAGAGCAGCTTTTCAATGCCCAGAGTCAGATCCAGAGGCTTGGTGGTGGCCGTCAGAATGGTGGTCAGAATGATCATCAGAGTCAGACGGATCACGATGTAGGCTGTCTGGATCAGAGCGTCGCTGTAAATGGAAAACCAGCCCCACTGCACCAGAGGCACACCGGTTTTCATGACAAAGATATTGATGACCAGCAGAAAGCACATCATGAACAACATGGGCTTCACCGAGCGCATGGCAAATTTCAGAGACAGCTTGGAGCAGTACAGAGCCAGGGCAATGAAAGCCACAATGGGAATGTAGCCCCAGAATCCGGCAGGCAGGAAGATGGCGATCATGAGAATGAACAGGATGCCGATCTTGATGCGGGGGTCCATTTTATTGACCATGGAGTTTAAAGGCATGTAGCGCCCAAGAGCAATATTATTCATGAGCAGCCACCTGACCTTTCACTTCTTTCACCAGATGGTCCAGATCGTAGTTGTCCGGATCCAGCCGGAAGCCTTTTTTCTCCAGCATTTCCTTGAGCACCACAATGGAAGGCGGGTTGATGCCGATTTCCCGCATCCAGTCGGGATGGCGGAAGAATTCCTTCACCTTTTCAAAGGTTCTGACTTTTCCGTTGTCCATAACCACCACATTGTCGGCGTACTGCAGAACGTGTTCCATGTCATGGCTGATGAGGATGATGGTCTTTCCTTCCCGGTTGAGGCGGGCAAAGAGCTCCATCATTTCCGTGGCCCCTGCCGGATCCAGGCCGGCGACGGGTTCATCCAGCACCAGAACGGAAGGATCCAGCGCCAGGATGCCGGCAATGGCTACGCGTCTTTTCTGGCCGCCGGACAGTTCGAAGGGAGAGCGTTCCTTATAGGAAGCATCCAGGCCGACCATGGGCAGCACTTTGTCCACCATGGCTTCAGCCTCTTCGTCGGTGGCTCCGAAGTTTTTGGGACCAAAGGCGATGTCCTTGGCCACCGTTTCTTCAAAAAGCTGGTATTCGGGAAACTGGAACACCAGGCCGACTTTCCTGCGCAGATTTTTGACGTCGGCAATTTTCATGCCGGGTTCAATATGGAAGCCTTCCACATCCAGGGTGCCTTTGGT
>Tibetan_p1__coassemble_379_pt1 | contig 24077 bp, 12 predicted proteins | sample Tibetan_p1__metabat2_high_PE_008 | metagenome-assembled genome bin Tibetan_p1
CTGCGACTCAGTTTCCGGGTCGCTGCTTCCGGTCCCGGCAGCATACAGTCCCAGGCACAGAAGCCCGAGCAGCACCATCGTTTTCTTCTTCATACTGATTTCTTCTTTCTTTTTCCTTCTTCTTTTTTGCCGGCTTAATCCTGCACAGACAGGTTGAAACACAGTCTGCGGCAGACCTCACTTATTTCTCTGATAGACCCGCCTGGTGATTCTGGGGTGGGAGGTGCCGGAAAACTCCTTTTCCTCCAGCAGAGTCCAGCCTTCTTTGCCCGGATCCAGATCCAGGTAAACCGTTGCCGGATAATCCCGATTCCAGCAGTAAACAGCCATCTGATCAATCTGCTCTTTCCAGGGCTGCAGCGGCCGGTCTTCCACAAAACACCAGTCGTCCTTCTGTGCATGATCGAGAAAATCCGGATCAGGTGTCACTTCCGGAAACAGAACAGAGGAAAAAGGGGCAATTTTCAGCTTTCCCTGACTCAGATCCAGAACATCCTGAATCAGAACGCTGTCCCTGCTCTGTCGTCTGTTTCCAAACAGGATTCCGTTTCGATTGTCGACTGTTACGATTATTTTCATTTCCAATATTCCTTTTTCATCATTATACTCAGCTTTTCCAATCTGAAAACTGCAGCTTCAATCCGCTGAGCTGGATTGATCCTTTATGGCCTTTTCAGGGATAGTGCTGAATTCTGAAGAAATACAGAAAGACTCCGACGGGATCAGCTGCCGGAGTTTTCGGAATTGTGAAGTTTCCTGCCTGGACTGATATCAACACTTGTGGCATATCCTGTGTCTATTTTTCCAGGCCTGCAGTCTGCTTGATCCCTGCAGGCAGACGGGTCAGAAGCTCTGATTCAGCAGTCTTTATCTGCCACAGATAAACCGGCTGATCCCTCAAAACAGCCGGATCACTGGGGCAGGATCTGAACCGGATCGGACTTCAAAAGCCAGTCTGAGTCCCTATCCTATATTTAGTAAATCTTCCAAGGCACTCTGGCTTAGACCGGCTTATTTTCTCCAGATCAGTGCCGGGATGGGCAGCTGCTTTTCCCTCTAATTTACCGTTGTTTCATTTTCGGTACCCCAAAATAGAAGGTTTGGTAAAAAATGAACATGCTATCCAGGCTTTCTCTGAAATTTTTCACAAACAGAATCCCAAAATGTACAAATTTCCGACTGGTAAAACTTTACCCGCAAATTTCTAATGTTTAACTGAATATTTCTATATGAATTTACCTGAAACTCGTTGCACAAAATTGTTGAAATCGCTATCATGAAACTGACGAACAGGAATGTTCAAAAGGAGAAAAAAACATGCGAAAGGAACATCTGCTTTCCGCACTGCTCAGTGCATCGCTTGTGACCACCTCCATCCCCCTGACTGTCCTGCAGGCTGCCGATACCGGCACCAGCGGTGACAATCTGCAGGCTGTTTCTGGTCTCAGTGATCCCGAAAGCGAAAAGTTTACCCATAAGGAATGGACCGGTAATGACTATGTCGATCTTTCCGGTGCTTCCCAGGATGCAGAAGACGTATTCGCGATCAACCGCGAAGATGCTTCTACACAGCTCATCCCCTACCAGTCAGTATCCGCTGCTGTAAATGCTGTCTGGAACTACAACGCAAGAACCGATTCCAGCTATATCAAAATGCTGACCGGTGAAAATGAAGACTGGGATCTGACCGTTGTTCAGAACGCTGAACAGGCTCAGAAATTCCTCGATGACGGCTTCATGAATGCCGACTATCAGAAAGATACTGAAGACGGCTGGAAGACTGTTCAGCTTCCCAAGAGCTGGACCAGACAGGGCTTTGATTTCTCTATCTATACCAATACCCAGATGCCCTGGCAGTCTGCCTATGATTCCGGTGTCAGAGTCCCCAATGCTGCAACCAACTACAACCCCGTTGGTCTGTACCGCAAGACCTTTACCGTAGATGACAGCTTCAAGGATGGCAGAAGAGTCTACATCGATTTCCGTGGTGTGGAATCTGCCTACTACGTGTATGTCAACGGTCAGCAGGTTGGCTACTCCGAAGACACATTCTCCCCGCATAAATTTGATATCACCGACTACCTGGTTGACGGCGAGAACCTGCTGGCTGTAGAAGTCCACAAGTTCTGCGACGGCACCTGGTTTGAAGACCAGGACATGATCTATGACGGCGGTATCTTCCGTGATGTCTATCTGACCAGCTCTCCTCTGATGCAGATCAAGGACTACCACTACACCACCGATCTGTTTGATGATTACAAACAGGCCAATCTGAACCTGTCCTTCGATATCCGCAACCTGTCCACCACCAGTCATTCCGGATGGACCGTTGAAGCCCAGGCTCTGGACAGAAATGGCAACAATATTCTGAATAATGCTGAATTTGCTCTGGGCGATGTGGCTTCCGGCAAGACCGGCACCTTCGACTTCTCCACAGTCGTTAAGAATCCGGCTCTGTGGTCTGCAGAAAACCCCAATCTGTACGCACTGGTTCTGCAGCTGAAGGATGGCAACGGCAAAGTCGTTGAAACCGTATCCTGCCAGCTGGGCTTCCGTGAAATTGAATTCACATCCACCCAGGTTGATGCAAACGGCCGCAACACCACAACCAGCTGGGAACAGATCAAAATCAATGGCCAGCGTCTGTTCCTGAAAGGTGCTGACCGTCATGATACTGACCCCTTCTATGGCAAGGCTGTTCCTGAAGCCACCATCGAAGAAGACCTGCGTCTGATGAAGCAGTTCAACCTGAACGCCATCAGAACCTCTCACTACTCCAACGACGATTATCTGTACTGGCTGTCCAATGACTGGGGCATGTACCTGATGGGTGAAACCAACATGGAATGCCACAACATCATGGGCAACAACAGTGCCATCGGCCTGTTCTACGAACTGGGCATGGATCGTACAGAAACTGCCTTCAAGCGTCTGCGCAACAACCCGAGTATCGTCATGTGGTCCATCGGTAACGAAATGGTCTACACCAGCGACAAGAACTTCGGAAACGGCATTTTCTATGACATGATCTTCTACTTCAAGAACAACGACCCCACCCGTCCTGTTCATTCCGAAGGTCAGAACGACAGCATGGGAACTGATATGGGTTCCAACATGTATCCTTCCATTGGCACTGTCCAGGGCAGAGCCGGCAAAGGCAAGATTCCCTATGTCATGTGTGAATATGCTCACGCCATGGGCAACTCCGTCGGCAACCTGAAAGAATACTGGGATGCTGTCCGCTCCGGCGAAAACATGCTGGGCGGCTTCATCTGGGACTGGGTTGACCAGTCCAGAGCCGTGGATCTGTCTACTCTTGGATCCACCTATGTCGTCACTGACAAGACCGGCAATACCGGAAACGCCTATGGCGATGAAGAAGACTGGGTAACCAGCGACGAAGCCGGCACCCTCAACGGCGGCAAGTCCTTCAAGGGCTATACCGTCATGGCTGATGATGCCAAATACAATGAAGCTCTCAGCGGCGTCGACAAGGAATTCACCTTCGAAGCCATCGTTAAACCTGCTTCCACCGCTCAGAACTCCGTTCTGGTTTCCAAGGGTGACACCCAGGTTGCTCTGAAAACCCAGAGCAGCGGCAGCGGTCTGGAATTCTTCGTTTACTACAACGGCAGCTGGAACTCTGCAAGCTGCGGCTTCCCTGCTGACTGGGTTGGCAACTGGCACCAGGTAGTCGGCACCTACAACAAGGGCCACCTGGAAATCTATGTTGACGGCGTCAGACTGGCTCAGGCTGACCGCACCAACAACATCGCTTCCACTTCCTACCATCTGTGCGCAGGCTATGAAGAACAGCACAGCAGAACCTTCGATGGCGAAATGTCCATTACCCGCGTTTACTCCAAAGCCCTGACCGCCGATGAAATCAAGGCTCAGAACTCCGCAACTCCTGCCATCGGTGCAGATGATGAAAGTGTCCTGATGTGGCTGGACTACGCTGATGAACACAGCGAAGCACAGATCACCGGCTGGGACTACTACGCTACGGAAGACGCCCAGAAGAACCTGTATGCCGAAGAAGCCGAAGGCAATTTCTACGGCTACGGCGGCGACTGGGGTGACAGACCCAACGACAACAGCTTCTGCGAAAACGGTCTGGTATCTCCTGACCGCAACCCGCAGCCTGAACTGTACGAAGTTAAATATCAGTACCAGAACTTCTGGTTCGAAGCCAATGAAGAAGATCTGGATGCCAGAACCATCCATGTTTCCAGTGAATCCTCCTTCAAGGATCTCTCCGATTACGATGTGACCTGGCAGCTCCTTGAAAACGGCTCGGTGGTTGACGAAGGAACCGTTGAAAACGCCTCCTGCGCTCCCTGGTCCGAAAACGACATTTACGTTCCCTTCACCATGCCTGAACAGCTCAAGGCTGGTGCAGACTACTATCTGAATATCAGCGTTTCTCTGAAGAACGATGAAGAATGGGCAACTGCCGGTCATGAAATTTCCTATGAACAGTTCCGTGTGCCTGCAGCTGTTTCCCAGGCAGCTCCCGTTGTGGTAACCGATGGTCTGACAGTGACCGATGGCGAAACCTCCGTAGATGTTGCCGGTGAAAACTTCTCCTTCTCCATCTCCAAGACCGATGGTCTGATGAGCAACTATGTTGTCAACGGAGAAACTCTGCTGGAAGACGGACCCACACCCAACTTCTGGCGCGGTCTGATGGAAAACGACAAGGGCAGCTTTGACTCCGGATGGAAGGATGCCAACAGCAATATCACAGCTGATTCTGTTGAAATTTCCACCAACGAAGCCGGTCAGACTGTCATCATTTCTTCCCTGACTCTGCCCAATGCCGGCAGCACCAAGGAAGTCATCACCTATACCGTCAACGGCACCGGTGAAGTAACCGTCAACATGAGCGTGGATGCCAGAGGAACAGGCATGGGCCAGTACCTGCGCGTCGGCTCCATGATGACCATGGCTTCCGGCTATGAAAACGTAAAATGGTACGGCAACGGTCCCGTTGAATCTCTGTCTGACCGTTCCACCTTCGCCCGTCAGGGTATTTACGAAAACACCGTTTCCGGTCTGTTCTACCCCTATCTGAAGGTCGATGACACCGGAACCATGACAGATACCAACTGGATGTCCATCACCAACGATGAAGGCAAGGGTCTGATGGTTGTCGCTAAGACACCTCTGGAAACCTCCGCCCTGCACTTCACACCCAACGATCTGGATGGCGTAAGTCACCCCTATCAGCTGACACCCAGAGATGAAACCATCGTTTCCGTCAACCTGCGCTCCCTGGGAACCGGCGGCGCAACCTGCGGCCCCGGCGTCCTGTCTCAGTACCAGATTCCCAACGACAGAGTTTACGAGTGGACTTACACTCTGATGCCTGTTGAAACAGCAGACAATGATGTTCTGAATGAAAAAGCTTCTGCCTACAGAGAAGTGGAAACCTTCTCTCAGGAAGAATACGACCAGGAAAAGGCAGCTGCCATCAAGGCAGATCTGGATGCCTTTGTTCCTTACAGCTATTCTCAGCTGTCCGAGATCACCCGCATCGTCAACAGACTGAACGGCTGCTCCGAAGCCCAGAAAGCTCTGATCGGCGAAGAGTACTTCACTCTGGCAAGCGAATACAAAGCCACCGTTGAATCCCTGGCTGAAAAGAACACCGTCCTTAAGGACAGCAGTAAGAACCACGCCCAGTTCGTTCTGGATGATGAAACCGCTGCTCTGCAGAAATCCAAGGCTGCTGGTGCTGAAGATGCCACCGTTACTCTGGAAGGCTACCAGAACCTGAACACCCTGAACATGGACAATGTTCTGGGAGGCGACGGCAATTCCTTCACCGTATCCACCCGCTTCATTGGCGGAGACAACAGCCCCGCCTATAACATGATGTGCGGCAAGGGTGATGATGCCTTCGCACTGCGTGTCAATGGTGAAAAGTTCGGCTTCCACGTTTATGCCGGAGGCAACTGGAGAGCCATTGAAGTGACCCGCACTGCAGAGCAGAAAGCCAACTTCAAGGGCCAGGTTCATGAAATGACCGGCGTTTACAACTCTGCAGACAAGTCCATCTCTCTGTACTACGATGGCGAACTGCTGATGAACAAGAAGACCGGCACCTCCAGCGATGTTGTGACTTCTGATTATCCCTTCATGCTGGGTCTGTGCCCCTCTACCGGCAGAAACTCTGACTCTTCCTTCATTTCTCAGCGCGTCTTCTCCAGGGCTCTGAGCGACGAAGAAGCTGCAGCTCTGCATGACGGCACCCTGACAGCTGATGATGAATCCTGCGAACTGTGGGTTGATATTGCTGACTACGATATCGTTGACAAGGAAGTCAACACTTCCGTTGCCATCACCGGTGCAGAAGTAGCCGAAGCCGGCGAAGTGACCGGTTATGCGCTGAAGGGTGACAACCCTGCAGCCAAGATCAAGAGCGCTGACTGGTCCGTAACCGACGAAGACGGCAATGAAGTAGAAGGCGTTTACGTAAATTCGGGTTCCACACCCGATACCGCCCTGCTGACTGTCGACAGAAAAGTGGAAGACGGCACAAAGCTCGTTCTGCATGCTGCCAACGTCAACGGCGATGAAAACCTGAAGGCTGATCTGAACATTACTGTTCATGCCGAAGAAATCGTTGAAACCGTCATCGAAGATGGTTCCGGCAACAAGCTGAACACCGTTCTGCCTGAAACCGCAACCCTTGGCACAGTAGCTGAAAAGAACGCCATCAGCGGATACTTCTCCGTCAATGACACAACCCGCATCATCAACGATGCCATGAGCGGAACCAACCCGTTCACCATCTCCATGAACGTTTACGTTCCCTGGTCCGTGACCAATAACGACACCGGTATCTATGAAAACAGCGAAAAGCACTCCATGTTCGTTTCCACCGGTGACAACTCCTTCGGAAGCCGCGTTTACTACAACAAGAACAGCGGTGCCCGTCACATCGATGTCTACATCTCCAATGGCAGCAAGTGGGATCAGCTCACTTCTTCCAACCTGAGTGATGACTTCTTCGATGCATGGCATAACCTGGTGATCAGCTACGATGGCGAAACCATCAAGCTGTACGTGGATGATGCCGATGCTCAGGTTAAGGAAACCAGCAACGTCACCTCTATCAAGAAGAGCAACGATCTCTTCACCATCGGTAAGGATCCTCAGAAAAACCGTGAGAGTGAAATCTCCTTCGGTGCTGTCAAAGTCTTCAGCGCAGCCCTGACGCCTGCAGAAGCCGGTGCTCTGAAAGCTACTGATGCTTCCACCGTTTACTGGATGGATCTCAACGAAACCCATGAAGTAGTAGAAGCCAACAAGACTCTGCTGCAGATGGCTGTTGACTATGCCAAAGCTGCCATGGAAAGCGAAGACTATGTCAATGTCAATGCCATTGTCAAAGCTCACTTCGAATCCACTCTGGCCAAGGCTGAAGCCGTTCTGGCTGACGAAACCGCTGACCAGGAAACTGTCAATGCTGCATGGTCTGAACTGACCCGCGCCATCCAGATGCTGAGCTTCACCTCCAACAAGGCTGAACTGCAGAAGGCAGTGGATGAAGCAAAACCCATCGTTGAAAACATCGACGATTACGAAGGCGAAACCGAAGCTCTGGTTGAAGCCTATAACAATGCTGTGGAAGTGCTCGAGAGTGAAACCGCTCTGGATGAAAGAATCCAGGCTGCTCTGGATGCTCTGAATGCAGCCATGGCCAACGTCACCAAGAAACCTGAAGTTGTTCTGGATCTGACTCTGCTGCAGATGCTGACAGAAGTCTGCGATGATGTGGATCTGAGCCGCTATGTTGAAGCCGGACAGGCTGAATTCACCGCCGCTCTGGAAGCCGGTAAGGCTATGCTGGATGATCCCACCACACAGGAAGAAGTCAATGCCGCTGTTTCCACTCTGAACGATGCCTACATGAACCTGCGTCTGAAAGCTGACGAAGATCTGCTGCGTGCTCTGACTGAATTCGTAGCAGAAGCCGAAAGCATCAACCGCTCTCTGTACAGCGCTGTTCAGCTGGCCTGCATTGATGAAGCCGTAACCGATATCAAGGTAGCTCTGGCTGCTCATGAAGCCAGGAATCCTGAACTGGATTCCCAGGCTGCTGCTGTTCTGGAAGATAAGATGAACACTGCTCTCTTCCAGATCAACAACCCCAATCCTGACAAACAGGATCCCGTGAAACCGGCTGATCCCGTGGATGATAACCAGAAACCTGGCACACCGGAAACACCTGACACGGAAAACAACCAGAAACCCGCTGATCCCGATGTGGATACACCGAAGGTTTCTGAAACCGAAAAACCTGCTGCTTCCTCCAGCAAACCTACCAACACCGCCAAGTCCGTCAAGACGGCTGCCACTGCTCATGCAGGCTGGTTCGCCGCTGCTCTGGCCGGCACCGCTGCTGTTCTTGGCTCCATGCTGAAGAGAAGAAACAGAAAATAAGTTTTTCTCCAACCATTCAACCGATGCCTGAACCGGAAGCCCCTCCTCACATTCATTCTTCCGGTCCGGGTCATCCGGTTTTCCAGCCCGAAGGCATATGGTTCCAGCTGCCCTGGTGAAGTGATAAAACTTCTCAGAGCTGCACCTTTCCATTCTCCATAACCATCCAGCCATCATTACCGGGCAGCGCACAACAGGTCTGAATCCTCAGATTGATTCTGAGAGATCCAGACCTGTTTTTTGTTCCGGTTTTCCCTGCTCCCTGGCGTCCACTCATCCAGGAAAGACCTGACAGGCATTCTTCCCGTCAGGCAGCAGGCAGCAGGCTCAGGCCATCTTGCTCTCCAGCTCAAAAAAAGCCCCTGGCCGCAGGGCCAGAGGCTTGATGGTTGGATGATCTCAATGGATTGAGAGTGGGTTTAGCGTCTGTTCTTTCTTCTGAACAGAGTGCTCAGGGCAGCACCGGCAGCCGCAAAGGCAGCAGTGAATCCTGCCATGCCGCTGAGGGCAGCTGTCTTCACAGACTTGTTGGTGGTTTCAGGTTTCACGGCAGCTTCTGTCTTTTCTTCAGAAGGCTTGTCCTGCTTGGCAGGATCCTTCTTTTCATCGGCTGGTTTGCCTTCATCCACAGGCTTCTTATTCTCGTCTGTGGGTTTCTGATCCAGAACTTCGTTGATGGTTCTGGTCATGTCCTGAACGTCTTTCTGCAGTACATCGGCTTCGGCAGCACTCAGATCCGGATTGCCCAGCGCTTCATCAACGCGGACTTTCAGATCATTGATGGCATTGGCCTGAGCGGGTGTGAACAGATCCAGGTTCAGAGAGAGAACCATGGTCTGGAATCCGCGCAGTTCTTCCAGAACTTCTTCGGATGGTTTCAGACGCAGAGCCATGTAGGCGGAATGCAGTCTGGCAACGGATCCGTTGATCTGATCCTGGCTGTCGGCTTCAACAAGCAGAGCCTGAGCTTCTTCCAGAGCAGCCTTGAATTCATCCTGGCCGGTGGAAGTGTAGGCACTCAGATCCGTATCCTTGACCATGTCTACCAGCATCTGCAGCAGAACCTTGTCCAGAGTTTCCTTGCGAACCAGAGCATCCATGGCAGCCTGCAGACGGCTGATGGCTTCGGTAATACTCTGTTCATCCAGAGCAGCCGGATCATTAGCCACTTCTTCAGCATAAGCCAGTGCTTCACGGAAGGCCTGTGCTGTTTCATCTTCGTAGTCATCAGGATTCAGTTCCTTCGCCTGAGCGATGAGAGCCAGCAGTTCGGTCTTGTCGGTGGTGAAGTTGAGCATGTGAATCTTTTCTGTCAGATTCAGCCAGGCGTTGTTGACTTCCAGCTGAGTGGCAGCAGGATTTTCATCCACAGCCTTCGCTTCGGCAAGAGCTTCTTCAAAGGCTTTGCGAACCAGTTCGTTGACCTTGCTCAGTTCGTCTTCACTGATGGCATCGGCATAGGCGATGGCCTGTTTCAGCAGAGTCTTGTTGGCTTCTTCTACAGGAGCCTCGGCCTTTTCACCAAAGGCCTGCAGTTCATAGATGGAGAAACATAACGGGCTGTCTTGGGTTCCCTGCAGTAGATGCGCAGATAGCGGACGCGGTTGGGCTCATTGAAGAGATGGGTCTCCTGACCACCGTTGGCACCGGTTACGGATTTCAGAGTGGTCCAGTTTTCACCGTCTTCACTGCCTTCAATATCGTAGGCTGTTGCAGAAGCAGCTTCCCAGGAAATGAAGACAGTATCCAGAGAATAGACATCCTGCAGATCGACCATGAGCCACTGTTCCTTGCTTCCCACATCGGAAGTGCCTTCGTTGGATGTACCGGTGGCACGCTTGGAAGACCATCTGGAATCAGAATCCAGATCCACGCCGTCTACGGCTTTGTCAGGTGTCCAGGGCTTGCCCGGATAGCTGGAGGAAGCGGTGGCTTCCTTATTCAGAGCCAGATTTTCTCTGACAGGCACGTCAGCCAGTTCGGCGATTTCGCTGTCACTGAGAACACGGTTGTACAGAACCAGAGAAGCGATGGCGCCATCGGCGTTGTTCATCAGAGTTTCTGTGGGCAGAGTCAGAGTATTGGAATCCTTGCGGTTGTTGATGGCTGCTTTCTGGTTTTCAGCCACGCCGATCTTCTGACCGTCTACATACAGAGTGGTATTCTTGGCATCTCCGGCCAGGGCAATGGTGACCCATTTGCCTTCCGGCAGAGTGTAGTTCCAGGCAAACTGATAGCCGCAGCGTTCAAAGCCAAGTTTTCCGGTATCGGCGACATTGGCCACCAGACGTCCGTCATGGCCGCTGAACAGTTCGGTTTCACCGTCAACGGTATCCAGTTTCACGCGGAAGGAAACGGTGTAGGGATAGCCCATGGAAGTAAAGGGCAGAGTGATGGAGCCGTTCTTATCGAAGGAAACACCCTTCACCGCACCACTCAGTGCAGTTCCGTTGTTGATCACGGCATCATATCCGTTGCCGGATTCATCGCTGACTTTGCCCTGGGCCATGGCACCAAAGTCATAGGAAGCGGTGAGATCGCTGATGGAATCGACAACGCGTCCGGGGTTGGCGCCGGGAACCTTGTCGTTGAGGGCATCGGCACGGGCAATGAATTCTTCTGCGGTCTGACCTTCGGTCTTGGAGCCGTACCAGGTTTTTTCAGAGACGATCATAACGGCATCTTTGAAGCGGTCGTAGACATCGAACCAGCTGAAGCCGCCGCCAAAGGAAGTCATGTCGTTCCAGACACAGAACTGGCCGCCCTTGGTCTGCGGATGAGCTTTAGGCATCACGGCTGTTCACTGTCCATAGCCGCGGGCAGGTTCAAAGTTGCTGACGTCAAAGTTGTTGAACAGGTTGGTGAGGTTCAGACGATCGGGATAACCGGCGTTGGCACCGGGAACGATGTAGAGCCATCCGCCGCAGGTGTTGATGATGTCATAGCCTGCATCGAAGGTTTCATGAACATCGGCCCAGTAAGGTGCCCACAGGTTAACGGTGGCATCGGTGGAAACAGGAGTGGTTCCGTTGAAGCCGCGGCTGCCCAGAGAGCCCCACAGTCTGGTCTTGTAACCCTTGTTGTTGACGTACTTGATGAAGTGGTCAGTCCAGGCTCTCATTTCTTCGGAGTAGGACTTGTTGTATTCATCAGTACCGATATGGAAGTTTTCGGAAACGATGACAGGATTGTCGCCGTCCAGATATTCATCCATGAGGTTTTCGATGATGTCATAGGAAGACTGTTCGCGGATATCCAGCGCACCGGTGCTCAGCATGACAGCGCCCGGGATATTGCGGAAGCATTCGGAATGGTAGGGGGTATCGATTTCGGTGATGACATCGATGCCGTATTTCTTCATTTCCAGCTGGTAGTTTCTGTACTCATCCTTGGTATAGCTGCCATCGGTGGCAGTGATCATGGGATAGGTGTCAGATTCCAGACGGAAAGCGGAGTACTTGGTAGCGCCCCAGTAGTCATTGATGTGAACCTGGACTTCGTTGAGCTTGAAGTAGGCCATGTATTTGGTCATTTCAGTCAGGTAGTCCATGGGAACATAGGTTCTGGCCACATCCAGCATGCCGGCGCGCACTTCGTACTTGGGATAGTCGCGCATGCGTCCGCGGCTGACGGAGGCATGGTCCTCTGCCTGGGAGAACATCTGGGTAGCGGTGATACCGCCATAGAGCAGACCTTTGGCAGCAGAAGAGGTGATTTCCATGACTTCAGAAATGTGCATGGTATAGCCTTCTTCAGTCAGGTTGGCTGTGGAGTCATCCAGTTTCAGGACGATGTCGCCAGTCCTGGGAGCATCGGTGGCAACGCTCAGGGTCTGACCTGCCATTTCCTGCAGGTAGCCGGCGATCTGTTCGGCGGTTTCACGCAGGGATTCGTCTTCGATGACAATTCTGGAAGCAGAAGTCAGAACGAACTGGCCGTCATTTCCCTTCCATTCGCGGATGCCGGGCATGATGGAAGGACGATTCTTCTGTGCTTCCTCAGCCGTATAGGTGCCGGGAACGGTGAAGGCGATGTCTTCTTCAGAGCGGGCATAGTTGTCCGGGTTGTCGATTTCCGTTACCTGATACAGAACGTTGACAGGCATATCCTGCAGAGGCTGGGAGATGGTGCCGTCCATGGCAACCACCTGTCTGTTGTCGCAGCCATACAGGCTGATTTCATAGCCTTCGGGAACTTCCGGCAGAACCAGATGACCGTTCTCAATGGTGGGAGCGGTATTGCCGATTTCTTCCAGAATACCGGCTGGTGTATGAACTACCGGTTTTTCTCTGTACACTTCAAATTCATACAGAGAACCGGAATAGAGCTGTCCGTTGCCGGAATGTTTCCAGCGCTGTTTCTGCACGTACTTGATGTAGCGGGCCTTGACAGGTTCGATGGTCACTTTCTGAATGCCGGCTACCTGTCCGGTAATGCCGGAAGCTTCATGAACGGTTTCATAGTGAACACCATCGGTGGAAACCTGCAGTTCCCAGGCGGGGCACTGGGATTCGTAGTTCAGAACGAAATGAGAAACGGTTCTGCGCATGCCCAGGTCCACGATCATCCACTGTTCATCCTTATCCTTGGCAAAGGAGACGCGGGATTCCTTGGATACTTCGCCATCTACAGCCTTGTCGGCGGTGAAACGGCCGTCGTTGACTTCCAGACCGGAAACGGTCACAGGCTGGTTGAGAGCCAGGTTGTCGTAGGTCACACGGTCAGGATCTGTTTCATAGACTTCGAATTCATACAGAGAGCCGGAATAGTAGCGGCCGTTGGTAGCATGCTGCCAGCGCTGTTTCTGTACATATTTCACATAGCGGGCATTGACGGGATCAATGTTGACCTTCTGAATGCCGGAAACCTGTCCGGTGATGCCGGAAGCTTCATAAACCTTGTTGAAGGTTTCACCGTCTTCGGAAACCTGGATTTCGTAGGACGGGCACTGGGATTCATAATTCAGCACGAAGCTGGAAATGGATTTGGATTCTCCCAGATCCACCAGCATCCACTGTTCGTCCTTATCCTTGGCAAAGGAGACGCGGGATTCTTTGGAGACAATGCCATCTACGGCTTTGTCAGCGGTGAAGCGGCCGTCATTCACTTCCAGACCGGAAACGGTGACGGGCTAGTTGAGAGCCAGGTTGGGTACGGCTGGCTGCAGGTTTTCCATGGCAGCGGTAATGGCAGCTTCAGCAGAAGCGGCTTCTTCTTCCGTGGGATTTTCCAGCAGTTCAGCAGCAGTCAGCACTTCATCCAGGGCTTTCCAGGATTCAGTGGAATACTTGTTTTCATTCAGAGCATTGGCTGCCTGAATGGCACCTTCCAGAGCAGTGGGGGCTGCCAGGGAATTCATGGCTGTTTCCAGCTTTTCAGCAGCATCATCCAGTTCAGCCTGAGCAGCATCTGCCTTGTCCAGAATACTCTGGCCATTGAGCAGAGCTTCCTTCAGAGCCTTGACGCTGGCACTGGAATAGCCGGAGGGATCCTGCAGCAGATCACTGGCTTCCCGGATCTGAGCCTGCAGCCACTGGTCTGTCTTTTCATCTTCATCCAGCAGGGTCAGGCTGGCGGAAAGCAGATTGTGGTCAGAGAGAGTGGTCTCGGTCATGTCCACATCATCAATATGGATATTGCGGGTGGTGAGAATGTTGTCGATGCTGTTGACCTTCATGGTTTCATCAATCTGGTTGTAGGTATCCAGCCATTCGCCGTCATAGCCGTTGGCCATGTTCAGCAGATCCAGGAAATCGTTAAATTCGTGGCGGCTCTGGTCAGCATTGAAGTCACCGGTCACGATCTTGTATTCAGCCGGATCGGAAGCGATGGCTTCCTTGAGCTGTTCCATCTGTTCCTTGCGGATGTCCTGGTTTTCATAGGACATGTGGGTGTTGTAGAACGCGATGGTGTGGCCGTCTTTTTCCAGAACGGATCTCTGGAAGACGCGCTGCTCTCCAATGAGAGCTTCATACTGTGTTGTCGAGGTATCGGACAGTTCATGAGTGGAAGCTGTGCCGATGCCGTATTCGCCTCCGCCAAAATCAATGGCTTTGGAGAAGAACACGTTGGGGTAGTTTTCGGCAGCCCACTCTCTGAGCATGTCAAAGTTGTTGCGGGAAGTGTTCATATCCACTTCCTGCAGACCAACGACTTCCAGACCCAGATCGGTGCAGAGTCCTCTCTGTCCGGCCAGGTCAGGATGCTTGTTGGCTGCAATATTAAAGGAACCGACCTTCAGCGTGGTCTGTCCTGTCTGGTCGTCCTTTTCTTCTACTGCCAGTACAGGTGTAAACACCTGCAGACCGGCCAGGGTAGCAGAAAGAACGGCCGCGAAGCAGCGTTGCGATCTTTTATGCATTTTTCCTCCCTTTTTTCCTCTCTGCCATGAGCAGTCCGCAGAGGGGAAAACCTTTTTCTTCATTTCATTGGTACCACAAAATAAAGAATGGTAGAAACCCCTTTCAGTTTTTCTGTTAAGTGGTGAAACTCTTCTGTTAAATAGTCTAAATTCCTGCGTTATTTTGTTTTTAAGTATGAAAAGATGATAAAACCACTGAAAAATAGTGGTTTTTTTGTATTCTATGTGTTTATTCTGTTGATTCATTCCTGCAGAACCTCCTCCGGGCAGACTGTTTTGAAAACAGACAGATTTTGAACAGGCAGGCATGATAAACTGAATAGGATTCTTCAGAAAGGAGATTCATTCAATGCATAATGAACTGTTTTCCATTGGCGGCCTGACAGTCTATACCTATGGACTGATGATCGCCATTGGAATTATTGCCGCGTATTACGTGGCGGATAAACGAGGAAAGAAAATGGGACTGGATACCTCCCACCTGGATTCTCTGGCCTTCTGGGCTGTGGTTTCCGGATTTCTGGGATCCAAGCTCCTGTACTGGCTGACCAGACTGCCGGATATCTTCACCGATCCTTCCATCCTGCTCAACCTGGGAGATGGCTGGGTCGTGTATGGCGGCATCATCGGCGGGATCTTCGGCGGATGGCTGTACTGCCATATCAAGGGTATGAACTTCTGGACCTGGTTTGATCTGATCATTCCGGAAGTGGCTCTGGCCCAGGGATTTGGCCGCATCGGCTGCTTCTTTGCCGGCTGCTGCTATGGTGTGGAAGTTTCCAGTGGATTTGGCCTGGTCTTCCCTGCCGATTCCATTGCACCGGGTGGTGTGCCTCTGTTTCCCACCCAGCTGATTTCCAGTGCCTTTGATTTCCTGCTGTTCTTCGTCCTGATCCGCATTGCCAGAAAGCAGGCCTTCCAGGGAGAAATTGCGGTGGTCTATCTGCTGTGCTATTCCATCGGCCGATTCATCATCGAATTCTTCCGCGGGGATCTGATCCGGGGTGTGTACAATTCCCTGTCCACTTCCCAGATCATCTCCATCTTCATGGCTCTTGCTGCCATCGGCCTCTGGATCTGGCTGAAAAAGCACAAACCTCTCTCTCAGAAGAGACCAGCCTGATTGCGCTGATTCATACAATCTCTGACAAAAAGCTTCGGATTTCATCATCCGGAGCTTTTTTCATGTCTGGGAGATTTCCCGAACATTTACTTAGATATGATAAAGAATCATTAGAAGTGCAAAAAAAATGCCGTTCCCGTCCAGCACCATATTCAGGTGCCGGACAGGTCAGGCATTCATTCAGGCAAGTCAGCCTTGCCGACAAAACTGCAATAAATCTCTATTTCCTGCCGTTTAAAATCCCATTTGTCCTTTCCTATTCCCGACTCTGATCAATAATTGCGCCGCTGTCATCGATATACTGCTCATACCATCCTGCATTGTCATATACATAAGGGGTATCTTCACTTTTCAGCATACTTTCCGGCGCTACAATCAAAAGTACGCTTAAAACCACAAGAATTGCCACACCGCCAATCACATCCCACTTTTTAATCTTTGTCTTAACAAAATATACGAGATAGGCAATCCCCAATGGGAGCCAGCAGACAAGAGCCGTTGTCATCCCCGGAGTATAAAACGGTGAGTAAGCACCGTTTTCCAGCAGCAGCGCACGGGAAGAAGCTGCCCCCAATAAGTGAATCGCCACCTCTGCAAAGCTGAACAGCATAACGGCAAAGCTCATCTTTCGCCCATACTTATTGGTCTGAACCAGAATAAACCAGATGAGTGCGCCCCCGAAATTGGTAATCATATCCGTAAGTTCATTCATCGGATAACGATCCCGCAACACAGCTTCCGAAGATATATTGTAAAAATAGTGGAAGCCGCCTGGCATTACCCATTCCTCCCAAACATGAAAAACCAGCACAATGACAGTAAAAGCGCCTAATTTTCTGAGTATGTCCCAATCCTTCCATTTCACAATTAACTGCACCGTCAGGACAACTCCCATAATCAGCATACAGTACAGCCAGCCTGTTTCTACAAACCAATGCCACATAAACAAAACCTCCTTAAAAATCAGAATGCATCAGATAAGCACTGATGCACGATCATATACAATGGATTATTTTTGCGATTTCCTCTTTCAAAGATCATTCATCTCTCTCAGGAATTATTGGCACATAGAGGAAACTGTCATAGTTTCCCCCAGTGTAAATACGGTGTCTGCCTTTGTTGTGGTCTTTCGGCATGTCAGAAGTATCCACCTTGGAACCAGCAAACATTTCTGAGCCGCCTATGGTATACATTTCCGGCTTATCCTCCGGGAAGTAGGTAAATCCTTCTTTCGGAAGATTGATTTTTGCCATTTTCAGCTTGAACGGTCCCGTCCACATTTTCCTGGTTTTATAGGGCGAAACTGTGATACGCAGAATATCGCCCTTTTTGAATTTCAGTCCCATAGGCCAGATCAGAATATCCACAGGAACAGTTTCTCCCGGTTTTAACTTCTGCTCCCGTTCCATAGACTGCCGTGGATTTTCCTCAGTACTCCGTGCCTCATCCAATGCCCGCATAGAAACACGGATATAGCCTTTTGCCGAAGTATCCATTCCGGGACCTAAACTATATTTGTACTTCAATCCATTAGGACGACGCTTTTCAAGGTTTACACATAAATCCATGTCATCGTGATCCAGAGCAGACACCCATAAACGCAGCTTCATATAGCCGGTAATTTCGATATCCTCCGGCATTTTTACACTGAAGCTGACCCCGCTTTTTTTACGCCCGGAATCATACTCTGCATAGCTTTCCGTAGAAATGCGATGCACCGACATCGTATTTTCCTTCGCATCCAGGTACAGCTTCTGATAACGGGTACGGGGAATCGGGAAATCTTCTTCCACACGGTCAACAATGTCCGTGCCTCCGGGATTTAGAACGCTCACCCGGACTTTCGGCGTGTTTTCCCAGCCGTTGTCTTCGTCTTTCAGATAACGATCAAAAAATTTTCTCAGTTCCTCGGTGTGTCCCTTGTGGTAATAGTCATCCCATTCGCCGGTATTGTGGATCCGCAGCCATTTGTCTTTTGAGGAAATCCGGCGGTAGCCCTCCAGCGTGCCGTAGGTGTGGATTGGGTTTGTATAACTGGCAACGATATAGGCAGGCACGTCGATGGCTTCCAAATCAGCTTCTTTGTCTGCCCACCAGTTGTTCATTGTCGGCTGTTCGTTCATCATTGCAATCACATCTTCAATGCCGCCGTTTTCCGTAGAAGCAAAGGAATCAGAAAGCATTTTGACAAACTCCGGCATCATCACGCCGCCACGGGTGGCAATTTCACGACAGCAGTCGGACAATCCCTCCCACGGGGCGATTGCCGCCAGATGTTCGGGGCGCTGGGCTGCGGTAAACCACTGGGAAATCGCAAGCCATGAATTCCCGCTCATGCCGATTTTCCCATTGCACCACGCCTGCTTTGCTGCCCACTCTATGATGTCGGCACCGTCTCTGCCGTAGTCACTTCCGAAAAAGAGGATGATACCCTCGGAATTGTACGCCCCCCGCACATCCGGGTTAATGACTGCGTAACCGTGATTACACCAGTATGCCGGATCAGGTCCTTCAAACTTTTGCAGACCTGATGTAGCCTGCATAGGAATCCCTGCGTGGTTCGGTGTATCATCCAGCCATTGGGAACCGATTTCCTTTCCGTAAGGGCTCATCGCCATAATTGCCGGATGGGTTTTGTCATCGTTCGGACGGAAAATATCTGTATAGATTGTTACACCGTCCCGCAGCGTTACAGGCACATCACGTTCCAGAATGATGTCACAGGGCAGCGGCATATAGCCTTTCAGGCGGATCTGGCCTTTTTTGAGAAGCAGGGTTTCCGGCTTATACCCCGTATAACGGGCGCAGGGCGAATCCACAGGCAGTGCGCTCCGTACCGCAACAGTCGTTTCATTGCCGTTTTTATCGTGTATAATCATTGTCCTGCTTTTCATTTACTGTTCCTCCTTAACTGTTTCCGGCTCAAAATATTCAAGGTTGTTATCCTGCTCGTATTGCCTGCCGAACCTCTCATAATAGCCTCTATTTGTAAATTCGTAAGGACTGTCTTTTTTGCTCAGGAGTGCTTCGGGCAGGTTGATCAGCAGAAAACCCAAAACCGCTGTTGCCACAATTGCCATAATCCATTCTACGAGTTTCGGATGATTCTCCTTTTTCTTAAATAAACAGATGGCAAGTCCGACGCAGACAGGCAGGAAACCGAACAGCGATGTAATCAAGCCAGGTGAATAAAGCGTATTCATGCCATACGGACCAAAAATCTGCATATCCTGAATGCCGATACAGATGTGCACGATCACCTCAAACGCCGAAAACAGCATCACGGCAACCGCGGCAGGTTTGCGGAACCCCCAGAATTTCAGCACGATGCAGCCAATAACAACCGCACCGAAATTTGTGATCATATCGGTCAAACGGTTCATCGGGTATCTGCTTAAAAGTGCTGAACCGTGGGCGATATTGTAGGAATAGTGAAGTCCGCCCGGCAATACCCATTCCTCAATAACGTGTAAAATCAGTACTATAATCGCCAGCGTACAGAGAATATTGAGTGACGACCACTCTTTTCTTTTTTTCCACACAAGTACACTCAAAACGATTCCGATAGCGATCATCACATAAAGCCATATAGACAACCAGCCTTGTATAATTGCTTCCATAGTTTATCTCCTTTTCAAATTTATTTTGCGAAACTATTGTATCGCAACAGAAATTTCCGATACAATAGTTTCGGAACTAGTGCTACAGCAACCCCAAAACTTGTAGCGGAAAGAAAAGAATCTGTACGTTTCTAGAGGAGATTGCTTTTATGTACCATATCAGTAACGATAAACGGGCTATACAGTCCTCCGAGCTGATTTATAACGGTCTTTTGGAGTGCATAAAGAAAAAGCCTTTTGACCAAATCACCATAAGTGATTTGCAAAAGGCTTCCGGCATAGCAAGATCAACATTTTACAGAGCGTTTGATAATATTTCAGATGTGCTGTATTGGAAGTGTGATACCTGCTTTTATGAGGTTTTAGGAAAATTCCGTCCTGAACTGTTTCAGGGAGAGCTTGATTTAGCTCATCACTATTTTCAATATTGGATGGATCACAGCGATATTTTAGAGCTTCTGATTCAGATCAACAGACAGGACATCATTTATGCCTGCCACATGAAAAACGCTGAACTTTTGCAGGAGCAATTCGGTCAGATTCCCGGAATGCCCATCAAACACGGTAATTATTTCATTGCAATCCGCACTGGCTTTACCATAAGTATCCTGACAACCTGGCTCAGAGGCGGCAGAAAAGAAACCCCGGAAGAACTGGTAGAAATTATGGAAGAACAGCTTTCCTTTTTAGCAAGGAATATTTTCGAGGCATAATTCCTTAAAGATATTTCTCAATTAGAAAACCGGAAACGTCCCACATCCATAAAAAACGTCAGGAATCCCATAACCGATATTACCGGAGACACAGAAAGACCGCATGAACCTGGAATACGTGCTGCACAAAGACAGGCGAGAATTGTGACTCCACAAGAAAGAACCCGAATCCGGAAATAAAAAAGGAGCTGTCCCGAATCCTTCCAGATTAGTTACAGCCCCTGTGGGTTCATCTTACTGCAGAGCAGCTTTTGCGGTTTCGCAAACTTTTGCGAAAGATGCAGGATCATGGATAGCCATTTCAGACAGCATCTTTCTGTTGATTTCAACGTTTGCCAGCTTCAGACCGTGCATCAGTCTGGAGTAGGACAGGTCGTTCAGACGAGCACCTGCATTGATACGGGCAATCCACAGCTTGCGCATGTTGCCTTTCAGTTTTCTGCGGTCATTGTATGCATACTTGAAGCTATGCATTACCTGCTCGTTTGCGGTTTTATACAGAGTGTGCTTGGAACCAAAGTAACCTTTGGCCAGCTTTAATACCTTTTTTCTTCTTCTGCGGGAAACGGTTCCGCCTTTTACTCTTGCCATTTTGTTCTACCTTCCTTCTTACTTCACTAACAGCTCTTTGATACGCTTGTAGTCTGTCTTATCTACCAGACCGGATTTAGCCAGATGACGTCTCTGGTCTTTAGTCTTACCGTGGAAACGGTGGGAAGTGTAAGCGTGGCCTCTCTTCAGCTGACCAGTTCCGGTTTTCTTAACGCGTTTTGCCAGTCCTCTGTGGCTTTTCATTTTAGGCATTCGTGTGTCCTCCTTACCTAGTTTACTTTCTCTTTTTTCTTCACAGGAGCCAGAACGACAGACATCGTATTGCCTTCCATTGCAGGCTTCTTTTCTACGACGACTTCATCCTTCAGCTGCTCCAGAAAGTCGTTCATAATCTGACGGCCAACTTCCTGGCGGGTCATCATACGACCGCGGAACCGCATATCAATTTTGACTTTCATGCCCTGTTCGATCCATTTCTTGGCCTGACGGACTTTGGTCTCAAAATCGTGTGTATCCACGACTGGTGAGAGTCGCAGGGATTTCAGTTCCACAACGTGCTGTTTGCGTTTGGCTTCCTTTGCTTTCTTCTGCTGTTCGAAGTGGTACTTGCCATAATCAAGCACCTTGCAGACAGCTGGTCTGGCCTTGGGAGCTACGCAGAGCAGATCCAGATTCTGCCTGTAGGCAATTTCCAGAGCCTCTCTTCTGGATTTCACTCCCAGCTGATTTCCATTGGAATCAATGACGAGCACTTCCTTGAATGGAATCTTCTCGTTGTACAAATCGTCGTTTACGTTGTTTGGGGCAACTCTTCGGTTATTGATAGTTCGGTACCTTCCTTTCGTGTTGTTCAATAAAAAAATGGATGCGTACACGCACCCAAAAGACACATCATATTCGAGAATAGAATCGTTTCTCAGAATGAAGTGGCTTAGACCCATGTATCTGAATACATCAGGTGAGAAGGGGTGCTTCTTCTTTCCATTTCTTACCCAACGATTATAGCACTCCATCTTCTCAGGTCAAAGGGAAATTGACTGATTTTTGGAAAAGTGCAGAATCGCTATAAAAAAAGTCTGCTTAAGCAGACTGTATGTGAACCGAATTTCTTCGGTTTCTTGCAAATGGTGGATCCTTAGGGATTCGAACCCTAGACCCACTGATTAAGAGTCAGTTGCTCTGCCAACTGAGCTAAGGATCCATTTGCTTGACGCTCCGTTATAATACTCTGTTCAGGTAAGTTTTGCAAGCGGAATTTTTAAGTTTTTTAATTCCGATTTCCCTGAGCCAGAACCCTTGGCGCAAGAAAGAATATACTCTTCCCTTCTCCGTCTGTCTACTCTTTTTCAAAATTTTTTTAAACAGAATTTTGCGGCTCTTCCGCTTCGCTTTCTCTTCTATATTTAATTCTGTCTGAGATGCCATTGAATCCTGATTTGCGCTGTCCGATGGCTGTCTGTCCTTTCGGATCTGCTCCGTTCCTGTCTGTTTTCCGGTTTCTTTTTCCGGATCCGGTTTTCTGCACAGATGAATGGGAAAACGGGTGTTTTCGCGCAGGCAAATCAATATCCTGGTTGACAGGTGGGGATTAAAATAAAATAAAGAAAGTTGTCGGATCTTTCCTGCACTTTCCCGTTTCTGCCCCTTCTGCTGCCACGCCGGGATTCAGCCGGGCAGAAACAGAACAAGAAATGGGGAATAAATATGAAATACAGATCCCGTCTGCTCTCCGCAGTCCTGGCGACCTTCCTTGCCTTTGGAAGTGCCGCTTCTGTCCCCGCTGCGGTGTTTGCAGAAACAGCAGTTACTGCGCTGCCCACGACAAACAGGGATGATGCCCCTGAAGAAGTGAAAACCGCTGTCTCCCACCTGATCTGTGCCTACGGCAATGCAGACCAGCTTGGCGTGACGAAATATCTTGATGAACTCAAGACTCTTTCCCCCAATGAATGGTATCCCGTCTATAAGGAAATCATCGACTTCTGGAACTATGTTGAAAACGACATGACCAACAACATCGGTGTTGCTCCTGACGGACTGCAGGATCCCGCTCATCACTGCTTCATCGTTCTGGGATTTGCCCTGAACCCCGACGGCACCATGACCGACGAACTGATCGGCCGTCTGAACGTTGCCAAAGCCAGTCTGGATAAATATCCCGAAGCCAAGGTTCTGGTCACCGGCGGTGTTGAAAAGAACGGCTGGACCGAAGGTCAGAGAATGCATGACTGGCTGGTTGAAAACGGCATCGATGAAAGCCGCATCTATGTCGAAAACAAGGCTCCTGATACAGCCGGAAACGCCAGCTACAGTTTTGACATCCTCTATCATGACGGTTCCATCAAGACTGTTTCCCTGATCTCTTCCCAGTACCATATCAACCGCGGAAGCATTCTGTACTATACAGAATCCGTTCTGAAGGCCAAGGAACTGGGTGTTCCTGAAATCACCTTCCTGGGCAACATGAATGCCGGCTGGTACAGAACAGACAAGACTTCCGAACCTCTGTCCCACAAAGCCAATTCCATGTATTCCATCTGCCGCGTACCCAAACTGGAAACACCTGTTCTGGATACCGACATCACCGGACTGGATGTCATCTTCCCTGAAGGACATACCTTTGTACAGGGTTCTCCTCTCAATCTCAGCGTGAAGACCATTGACAGCAAGTTCGAAAACATCACTGTCACCGACTACTGCACCATCACCGGTTATGATTCTTCCAAAGTGGGCAAGCAGACCATTACCGTTTCCTTCGACCACAACGGCAAGACCATCACAGCCAATGCCGATGTTGAAGTTGTCTATCCCGAATTCAAGAAAGCACTGGCTGACCTGACTGATCAGGCTGCTGCTCTCAAACCCGAAGACTATACGGAAACCTCATGGACTCCTGTTGCTGAAGACCTGACCACTGCCAGAGATGTTCTGGCCAACCCCGCTGCCACAGCAGACATGGCTGTTCTTGCCCATGATAATCTGAAGAATGCCATGGACAACCTGGTCAAGACTTCCGCCGTCACACCGGATCCCGAAGAAGAAACCTTCACCGTTGTCTTCAAGGACAAAGACGGCAACGTCATCGTCACCAGAACTGTCAAGAAGGGTGAAGATGCTGAACTGCCCAAAGCTCCTGAAGTCAAAGGCTACAAGTTCTCCAAATGGGACAAGGACAACAAGAACGTCCAGTCCGATCTGGTGATCACAGCCATCTACACAAAGAACGAAGCCGGCAAGCCCGCTTCCTCCACCAA
>Tibetan_p1__coassemble_416_pt1 | contig 22536 bp, 17 predicted proteins | sample Tibetan_p1__metabat2_high_PE_008 | metagenome-assembled genome bin Tibetan_p1
AAAAGGTGCAGTCATTCGAAGTGGAATGGTGCAGTCAGACATGTGGAATAAACAAATAAGGGCTCCTGTGAGATTAATCTATTCGTAATAATCTCCTGTAAATTCAACAAGAACTGCACTTTCTACCCCTTCCAGTTCAGTCAGTTTCTGCATAAACGCCGTATTGTCCGTGTTTATTTTTACTTCCCATGTCAATTCAATCGAATCACGTGTGCTGGTTTTGTTTTTAAGCACCTTATTCAGGCTTTCTGTTGTCTGAAGCACCCTTTCGTTAGCATCTGGACTAAATTTCACAACCAGGAGATACATCCGAGTGCGGTTGCGCACCTGAACAAGAAGGATATAGATCGCTGCAACAAACAAAGTGCCCAGGAGAGAAATAAGGTACAGGCCTGCTCCACTTGTTATACCTACTGCTACTGTCCAGAACAGAAATCCAACATCAAGGGGGTCTTTAATAGCTGTTCGGTATCTGACAATAGATAAAGCTCCGACCATTCCCAGAGAAAGAACAACATTACTGGAGATAACCAGAACTATAAAACTGGTTACCATACTGGTCATGACCAGCAGAATATTGAAGTTATTATTATAGATCACACCTTTGAAAAAACGTCGATAGACAAAGTAAACGATCATCCCACATATAAATGAGGACAGCATAGCCATCAAGAAAACCGGAGTAGTCAGATTTCCAACATTCTCCAAGAATCCATTTTTAAAAATATCACTGAAATTGGTCATCTATAAAGTTTCCCTTTCTTATTTTGACGACATAAAACGTACTTGGAAATTGCACACTTTTCCGTCATCGCCGTCTGAATAATCTGCTGTACAAAAGATGGCAGATAATCATCAAACTTAACTTCCAACACCATTACTCCCGGATCGAGGATTTTCTGTGTTGTATAGCCTGGTGTCAGGGGATCAAGAATACCCCATGAAGCGGATATATCTTTATCAAAAGTAATACGTACATTTCCCTGCTCCAGAACATAGGCTTCTCTTAAATATTCCACGCAGACACATGGTTTTAATAAGGAACGATGATGAAGAGCATACAATTCCCGACAGACTGGTTCCTTTCGCGCTGCCAGGAAGTCATAATCTCCTTTCAAAATCGAATCATATTCATCCCTGGTGAGTCTTGCACTGGTCTTTGCAATAAACTCTCCGTTCTTTCTTTTGCACTCGAGTTTCAATACAGCATCTGATTTCTCGTACATTCTGATCCGATATTTTTTTCGAAATTCGATTCCTGATTCTTTTTCCTGGAGTGCCTGATGTATGAAATCATCAAAATAGACACTACTGATTAAGTAACCATTAGGATCGCTCATATTCGGATCTGGTTTCAGAAAAACCTGCAATCTGGTTCTCAGTTCTTTAAATACCGCCTGATTAATGAAGTATTTGATTTCATGGCGCAGTTTCTGGTTTTGATAAATCATGATGACGCTTCTTCTCCTGGCTCTGATACTGTAAACTGCAGAAGTCCCGGACGATAAATTGTTGATCCTGATGTAGAACGGAATTCATAGTGTTCCATACTAATCTGTTCATGCCCCTCAGAGTCAATAGACTTAACAAGCAAGAAGTATGTTCCAGGATCAAATGTTTTCTCCGTCACATGATAAGTATCAGTTATATCCGTTTTCTTATAAAGCAGATCTTTGCATTCGTAGTCGGAATAAATTTCCACATTATAGTGGATGGGCAACTGCTGATAGGAGTAACTTGGTTCCCAGGCAAGCTCCAGGTAGTAATCTTCATTTAATGTCGGGAAAGAAACAAAGTTTGGTACAGGATAGAGAATTACTTCTTCCAGAATGCTTTTTTGGTTCCTGATATTTGCTGCAAGCTTGTCTACTTCTTCCCAATACTCTTCAGGCTCAAAATACATAAATCCCTGGTCCGGTTCTTTACCTAACGTTTTTTCGAGAACAGGACGATAAGAATCGAGGAGTTCATCTATATTTTTTTCAGATAGAGGACCGTCAAGTAACTCTTCCATCTTTTGCTTTATTTTTTCAACCGTCCCATCCATGCGTAAAAACCGTCGAATTAGGACAGATTGATTCAGCTTTTGAATGCTTCGCTGAGTGCGCCTGCCATCCTTAGTATCGTGGTGATCATCAAATCTCAAGGCTGCATCCATATCCCATGGAATGAAGTAGATCGTATCTGAATATCCATTGTTATAAAGAAGAAAATTATGGTTCAGAATATCTTCATTCTTAACCAATAAACTGAACGCTATCCGCGTCAAAAGATTATCTTCACTAAAATATGTATCCAGCACTTCATCAAAAGGAGTAGACCTGTCATTAACAGCATTAACAGCTGCAATAATCGCTGAATGATCCTCTCCGCCTTCGCAAATGGAAAGGCGTGATTCGAACGCTTCCTGATCATAGGCTGGATCATCTGTGTTTTTTATTTCATCGTATTGTAAAAATGCAAAGTCTTCTGCTTTATACAGGCTTCCTCGAGTTGACAATCCTCTTTTTTCCAGATAAGCCTTATTCGGCTGCTCAATTTCGGTAAAAAGTCCCTGATATTCAAACTTCTGCTCATCTGCTGGTTTAGAAGCATCTCGAAGCCAAACACGCATAAAGTAGGTCTGATAGGAACCGAGTCCCATTACTTTAGATAGCAGATCCGTCTGAAATTTTGTTGTAAGTTTCATTTGATCACGAATGTGCTTATTAATATTCAATGTCGTTTGGCCTTTAAATGAACCTGCTTCTTCATCCAGTTTGATTTTATAGTTCTTTATTGCTGCACCACGCGAACTATTTCCTCTCACTCGGATAGTTGCATTTTTCGAATCCAGAGAGGTCAGAGGATCTGGTTGCTGGTCTTCTTCCAAAATCTGGATATTACAGTTCAAGAGAGGATTATATGAGTGATCCAAGGCTTTATGTTTCGAGAACGCCGAATAATCGAGCATTTCCCCATTTTCATTAGGTGTAGGAAACACACTGATATATACATCATATAAAGAAGGGTCGCAGTCATATAGATCCTTGTTTTCTTCAAAAGGCTGACCGTTCAATATAGCCTTTTCCTCCTCAAATGTACTCAAGGTGCTGCTTCCCTGTTTTTCTGCTGACTCTATTGGAATCCGCGTAGAAAAGTACAACAGAAAGAAGATCGCAATCGCTCCCGCTACCAGAAGGAGCAACAGTCGATCTGCTTCTTTTTCAAATCGGTTTTTCATAAATTCCCTTTCCATTAATCCATCATTGGCACATCAGAAATTCATTTAATGTGTTCATTCGCTTTCGCAGCAACAAGAAGGATATTCCCCAGGAGAAGAATCCTCCTATCAGCCAGGGAAGTGAATACCAGTCCTGAATGACAAAAGAACATAACAGGGATCCGATTAATACAGTTCCAAACAGCACTGCTGGACCCACAATTGCCGATCGATAATCCTCGAAATAATAGAAGAGGATTATCGTGAAATACATACATGTTATGCAGTAGTTTCCCAAGGCAAGCATAGAAAACTGATTTAGGACTTCTGTCGTCATTCCAAAATACGGAAAAAACACATTAATCAAGCAAATGATAAATATGCATAAAAGAAGCTGGACTTCATATACTGAAAATAAATCCGCATCCGTTTGTAAAACGAGTCTTTTTCTTTCCTCCTCGATTCGATCATATGAAGCCGAACCAATTGCAGAAAGATATTGGCGGCACTGTTCCGAAAAAGATGTTTCTGTTCGAACTATGAACAAAACGAGAGCCGGCATTCCCGACAGTACTGATAGAAACAAAGCCAGATCATACCCGGGAGTAACACAAAAAATACCAATTTGCATTTTCATTGGCGAGAACAACCAGTAAATAATTGAAGGTAAATAAAAGCCAAGGATATATAGGAGGCTCCCCATCGCCAGAACAGGATATTTTTTATACCAGCGAAGAAAAGCAAAATAATTAGTTGAAGGAGTTCCAAAACTGCGAACAGATAGCGCGATCAAGAGCACATTCATTACCCAGAATCCCAGCATAATTCCACCATATAACCCTGCTATTCCCTTGTACCCTAACAAGTGCATCACTGTTATCAGTGTTAGCGTACAGATACCGGCAACGACGTAACTTCCAGAGACAAGCCGGTACTCCTTTATAGTGGTTATAAATGTCATTATGGTATACGAGACACATACACCGGTTCCGGCAAGGTAACAAAGCAAGCACCAAACGATTGATGCTTGCATTTTCCAATACATCAGAATCGCAATAGCTAGAAATATAACCCCCGACATAGCTCCTGATAACAGTATTGAACCAAAGAGAGCCGCACTGATCTCTGCATTTTCATTTCTAAAAATGCAGTCCGAAATATATCTGGACAGCACAGTCCCAAGGGTACAACTGATTACCACAGAAATTAGGCACAGCCAGGTAAAGGATGCTGTAAAGGTTTGACGAATGGTTAAAGGAGTTCCAAACTTAACCAGCAAAAAATTAAGAATAACCATCAACGCTGAAAACAAAACTGTCGGGCCAATTGAAGACAGCGAAGCATATACAGAGCCCCAAATCACAGCACCTAGAGTGCGTTTGCGGTAAATCTTTCGTAATTCAAATCCAATTCCAGCCATGACCTATGAACCTCCTTTTGCACAGAGTTCCTGATACATCTGATAGTAACGAGCCAGAAAATCTGCCTTCTGATAAAAACGGTTCACCCTCTTACGGCCAGCTTCTCCCATATTTCTCCGGAGGTCCGGGGCTGAAGCCAGCTGGATAATCGCATTCCCCATTGCTTCACTATCCATAACTGGAACGATGATTCCCGCCTGCTCCAGATCATTTTCACCATCTCCACATAACAGGCGACCACAGTCCCCGACGTTTGTAGAAATGTATGGAATTCCTGCGGCCAGCCCCTCCAGTATGGAAAGCGGCTGTCCTTCCGATATAGAAGACAAAAGAAGAATATCTATTTCCGGTAAATACTCCTTAATCTGTACCTGGCCTGTAAAGATCACATTTTTCAGATCGAGAGTTTCAACCATCTGTCTGCAATCCTTGAAATAGGATTCGTCTTCATGCTGGTTTCCCATAATGCACAGTCCTAACGAAGGTATCTGTTTTTGAGCCCATGCGAATGCAAGGAGCATGGTTTTGACATCTTTAATTGGAACAACTCTTAATACCGCTCCCAGCATGACTCCTTCATGAGATAACTTATTTTTGCAAGGCAGATTCTCGAAGCTCGCAGTATCTACCCCATTGGGTATGATTTCTATTTTTTCTGCTGGACATCCCAGCTCAATCTGCAGTGAACGATTGACTCCAAACAGAGTGATCACTCTTTCCGCCTGTCCATAGGCGGTCAGGGACAGCTTCTTAAAGAAACGAATCCAGTTTTCTTTAAAATCCGAATCAACCCAGTTGCTGCGAATAATGTCTTCTTCTCTTTCGCGGGTGTAAATTCCATGCTCTGTGAGTACAAAAGGTCTCTTCTTTATAAAGGAAGCAGCGCTTCCCATAATCCCCGCATATCCTGTAGAGACGGAGTGATAAATATCTGCTTCAGGGATATCGAAGCTTAGAACTGACAAGAAAGGGAAATACATACTGCGGCAGTTCCAAAGGTAGGAAAAGAATGGCTTTTCCTGCTTTTGCTCCTTATATTCCAGCAGAGCTGCCTCATAAAATTCTTCACTCATCAGTAAATCTGTTAGATGACTACGGTATTTACTGATCAGTTCCAGAAGTGCCTGCCAGTTCGTAAACTCTTCCCTGCCAAACAGACTCTGTAAAACCTGTCTTTCCTGGCTGTTCAAGTGGAGCTTTCTGCCTTTGCCAGAAAAAACATGGTCGGCAAGATACAGAGTCTGGACTGAAGTCACATTTGGCGGGAGTGTATAAGCGTATTCGCTCATCTCTTCCCTACTGGTAGCTATGGATACAATTGAAAACTCAATATCAGAAAATTGAGAAGTCAGCATCTGAACCCAGCCTGATACCCCGCCTGGTATATATGGATAGCATCCTTCACAAAACAGGCATACTTTCATAAATCTTCTCCTTTCTCCAGATTCCGCCAGGACAAGAATTAAGCATCGAAGCTGTCCGCCTCATTCCAGTGAAGAATCGCTTCATTTTCCTGCATTTGAATCAGATAATATCCACCATCCAGAATTTGCATGGTAGCCCCTTCTACTTCTGCTATCGTATTTGATGTTTTCACCAGAAATGGTTGACCTTTCAATAATCCACTTGCCCGAATATGCAGACCATCATCAGATACAGACCAGGTATAATTCATATTCTGATAACTCTGAACGGCAAGCTCAGCCTGTTCAGAGCCCACACCCACCAGCCAGTTTGTCGCCGATAGTACATCCCTGTTAAAACTCTCCAGCTGCTTCATCGATCTATCCCAATTATCTGAACCATTTTGTAAAAACATCTGAGAACAATTCACTCTGTGGATCAACCCACCAAAGCCGGCCAGATTGGCAGCAATTTCAAACATGCGCGATTCTTCAATATCGATTCCTTCGCTCAGAACAGGAATCTGTCCATCTTTCCATTCTTCGCTCTTTGCGATTACTCTATGAATTTTTAAGCGCTCTGATGGATCTTCTTCAAACTGGATTGGACCTGTGGAATTCAACGTACACACTATGTAAGAAGGCAAAACTTCCTCAAAGAGTTCGAGAAGACTGTCATTGACTCTCATTGTCTTTCCGTCCTGAGTCAGATAAGCACCAAATACGAGTTCCGAACCAAAACGGAGAGTTTCAAAGCTGACTGTCTCAAACTGGTTTCTGATGTTGCTTACAAACCCATCATCTTGATCTACAGCCATATCCGCACTGCAAATAACAGGCAGCGAGTAAGAAGTACTGATTCGCTGAATAGCCGGAAGAAATTCTGTAACCAGAAAGGCTTCAAAATTCATTCCATAAGCTTCCATACTCTGATCGTCCGAAATGACCATATTAACCGGATAGCTATCAAGGATCAGAGAACGAATCCCTAATGCTGGGACCACACTGGTCTGCACCATCTGAGCAAACAGTGCAGCAAACCAGCCTGAACAAGACTCGTATTCCAGAATCGAACTGTTCACAACGCCTATACATCCTTCATCTATATTCCGGCTATAGAGAATTGGAGTCTTTTTTTCAACCTCTTCCATATAAATCTGGATGGAGGGATCAGGTGCAAAACGAGTACAGTTATTAAATTCCTCAAAATTAAGATGTTCCATTTTTAATGGAAGCAACCCTTCCTGAGTGGTAAATGAAGAGCATTGCTCCATGATGCCTTTTTCACGAATGCCCAGTAACGGCCATAGATAAGCATCGTCATACCCCTGTGGCAGCCCGGCAGCTAGAATGATTTTCCCTCCAGACCTTACATAACTTTCAACATCCCGCAAATCACAGACTTCACCTAAGGGAGTTGTACAGAAAACCAGGACGTCTCTTTCAGGACGGAATTTTTCTATACTAGCAATATTATCAACTCTTGAGAAATCTGCTTTTGTTTTATTCAGATATCCTTCCAAATTGTTCGCTATCTCACACTCCTCCCGAGAGTTTGAAGCGACCAGGATAAAATTCCATGGTTTCCCCTCCCGGATCTCTGCTGCCTGAATCCAGTCAGGTTCAATGCTGATTTTCTGTTCAAAGTCATACTGATTCTCACGAGAACCTGTCACCGAAAAAGATATGAACAAAGCAGCAACCAGGACAACTGCCGTCATCAAATTGATCAGTCTTCTAACTGAAAGCATTTCGTTTTCTCCAACTGTCCCAATATGAGATCTGTTCCTGGATATTCCAGGATCGGATGTTTTCGGGATGTTCTTTGACATAGTCCAGCACCTCCATGAAACAGTCAGCATCTTTTTCTTGAATACTCGCTCGAAGAACAGAAAGAAGACCGCTCTCACAATAGATTTCTTCACTCTGCTGCTGCCAGAGATCCAGAATTCTCTCTGCACAGCCAATAGTCTGTAAGGTCTTCATCCAGCTGGACACCAGTTTTTCAGGCAGAACTTTATTCTCTCTGTATTTGTCTACAAGGGAACAGAACCGGTGACTCTGTCTTTCCATTTCATATGATGAGAGCAGACCAGAATTAATCAAATCTGCCAGTTTATCCAGTACTCCTGCCAGTTCTTCTCCCGTCTGGCTGTCCTGCCACTGCTCATAACTGTCAGTGACCTCTTTCTGTAACAGCGTATAGACTTCCATCCTTAAAGCCGAAACATAATGAGCTGTCTCACTGTCACTATCAGCCGAAGCCGGAATCAGTTCCTGGTAATTTCGATATAGATCTTTTTTCATCTGATCAAGAATCAGATTTCTTTTTGCATAGCTTGTACTTGCCGCCATGGCATCAGCGATAGGAACGACATTGAGTTCTTCCTGAGAGCGAGGAATTACTTCGGCATTATTCAGCTGGTCTCTTGCGACCAGGCTTTCCCGGTCATAATTCCAAAGATGATCATTCATGGAAGATACCGCTATAGCCACCGAAAGAATCAGACCGATTACAGGAAAGACCCAGAGATATCCCAACAACAAAATCAGTCGATTCCGGTTATGAATCCTGTACCGCAGATAAAAAGTCGTTCCAATATTCAGAAACAAAAGAACTAAAAGCCACATCACACTTTTCCTTCCTTTGCTTCTGGAACCGTTATTCCCTTTCTCTGGTTGGGGCTAAACAACAGACTCTCATCAGGCAAATCAGAATCATTCGTCTTTTTTTCATAACTGTTCAAATGAACAGAAGAAATTTCAAAAAGATCACTTTTGACTTTCTCATTTTCTGTACCTGCAATCTCAGATTGACCGGGCATAAGCAAAACCCGTTCACGCATAATTCGTATATCCGATATCATTAATCCGAATGTTTTCATGTCATTAATTTTTCCCAGAGTCCCGTTATTTAATTCGTCATCTCTGAGTAAAAGAACCAGATCTATACCTCGAGCTGATGAAACCGGGATAACAAATGCTGGTTCATCAGAAAAAGGATCTCCTTCATACACGTCCCGGGTGTTCACGGACCGCATGAACTGTTTTCGATGCTTGATTTGAGCAGGCGGCTGATTTCCTTCCGAACCCAGGCAGCGCAGCAATCTTCCTGTTGGAGATAATTCCCATAGTGCTGCCCCATTGCATGCAAACATTCTCTGAGCCATTTTCAGTCCAGTATCGAGAAGTTGTTTCATAGTCTCTGTCTGAATCAATTGATGAAACTGTCCATAGAGAGCCGTATAACTGTTCTGAGCGGACAGAATCTGCTTTTCGTATTCTTCCTTGATATGAATATTTTCCTGATTTATCGCCTGAATCCGCTTGAGAGACGCAGACAAGGTATTTTTCTCCTCTTTTAACCTTCCAATGCGACCTCTGAGCGTGCTTATAAAATAAGAAATCAACATTCCAATCCCTAAATACTGAACAATCACCAGAATATTTCCTGCCAGAAGATAAAAGTCTCGGATACCAAACGGATTAATCCCTTTCGAGAACAGGTGAAGAAGAGCACATAGACATGAAGCCAGTATGCTGTACCGAACACCATAAATAAGAGATACGAGGACGATATACAGCACTGGCCAGTCAATAACGGAAAACACCTCATTAGTCGCACAGATCATTGTCAATCCACCTGCGATAACCGCTAGAATACATACTTCTAATGGCTGGCGTATCGTTTCAGGCAAGCTTCTCTTTTTGGCAGCAGTTGTTTGTACTTCTGGGGCATCTTCGACCTTCTCTATCACATCTAGTGGATTTTCCATTTCTACCCATTCTGTATCCATAAACAGCTTGGAAGAATCAACATAGCGTTTCCGCTCTGTTAGACCAGAAACCGGCTGAATCACAACTTGGCTCTTGGTGTGTTCTTTCAATGCTTGACATATTTCCATGGGGCTTCGTTTAATCCGTGATGCAACATTATAGATCCCGTGTAAACCACTGACAGCCAAAAGCGAAATGGCTCTGGCTGCATCGGTGAGGCAAAGCAGTTGAATCGTTTTATCGGTTTCGGCCTGGATCACCTCATTCTGACTCACAGCAGCCACAAAGTCCTCAAGCAGCAAATCTTTTGAATCTGTATCCGGATCAAGATAAGTATCGAGCCGAGCAATCAGAATACTGTCAAAACGGTCTTCCAGTAATTCAAGAGAAAATTCTGCCTGCGCCGCTTCCCTTCCTTCCAGAGTATCTGGTGCCGGAACCGTTCTCTCTGTTATTACCGACTCCGTCTCGTGACCATAGATTTCGGTTGAAGAGATCAGTATAAAATTACTAATTTCAAATCTGACCGAGCAATCCAAAACTTCCCTCAATAAATAGGCTGACCGATCCTCCCGAAATGAACAGTTGAAAATCACAGTATCCGGGTGAACAGCAGTAAAATAGTCTGAAAATGAAATATCAGTCCAATAATATGAATGCGCAACTGATGGAATTTTTAATTTTCCTTTTACTTCGCTAGGTAACACACAAAATACTTCTTCTCCCGCTTTAAGAAGCTCGGCTGTCAAATGAACATCCAAGCTTCTACCTGTTCCAATCAGAAGATATTTCATACTTCATCCTCCACCTTTTCACCTGTCTGTTTGCAAACCTTTTAACAAGAAGGTTACCTATTTTTTACAAATCCAAGCATATTGCTTAACCGGTTAGTCAACGCTTTGGCCATCTTATTTTTCTATTTCGTAACAGTCAAGATATTTTAGTGAAAGAACATAAAACACAGTGATTTAGTCAAATTTTTACGTTATAACTTGCAAAAAAAGTCTTTGAACGCTTCCATCCCATGATGGCGTCCAAAGACTCGTGTTGAGATAATTCAATTTTGAAATATTTAGCAACAAACGATCAAGTTTTATGTAAATCCGATGAAACTGCATTTGCTTTAATAAATAATCTTTTTGATATTAAGCACAAGAAAAAGTTTTCTTTTCTTCGTTTCTGGAAAAGCAAAATTGTGTTTTTCAGTTATAGATCAATGATGGGTCTGGACAAATACAAAATGTCCTGCAAATAGTCGTCATCGGCATATCGTATGAATAATTATGAGAAGGCTCCTATCAGGGTCTGATCCATCTTTCCATGGAGCAGACATCCGGATCTTCATCGGTTTCCAGTCTCTGAAGATAATCTTCCAGAACCATCCGGGCTTCCTGAGTTTCCTGTTCTTCCAGCAGCTGGTGCACTGTTCCCAACACATTCAGATGGTCATGCCGGATAAACGAAATCTTTCTTTCCTGCTCTTCAAGGCTGCAATAGAACTCCTCCTGCATCTTTTTGAGATTCATCAGGTTTTCCCATTCCACTTCGTTTTCCTTCTTCTGTTTCTGCTGATAGTAGAAACAGATCAGCAGAAAAACCGCTACGCTTCCCATGCTCACAATGGCCGATCCCACAAAGGAAGGATCAAAGCTGCCTTGATAGACGATGACGCCCACCGTGATGAAAACCATGTACAGGAAGATCACCACCAGAGCGCTCAGGGCCACCGCAAATCCATTGGTCTGGATGCCTCTTCTTTTTCTCCACAGCCAGCAGCCAAAACCTTCCAGCAGTGCACCTACCATCATGACCGTGATCATGACGGAGATCATCTCATCCTCCATGAAATTAGCCGATGCATGCCGCTGTACAACAATATAGAAAAAAGACACGCAGAGATCCGCGGCAGCCTGCATGAGAAACAGCAGCATAAAGGCAAAAATCCGCGTCTGCAGTTTCTCCTGAAAAAAGAAATACAGCGCAGTCTGGGTCAGAGTCACCGCTACCAGCAGATTGATGTAACCGGACACCCGGACACCCGTGATCCAGTTCACGGAGACCACCAGGGTGTAAATCCCCCAGAACGCAAGCACCCGCACCCAGCCGGGCTGTGCGGGATTTCTGGGTGTAAGCATGTGGTTGTAACAGAATCCGTGAACAGGGCCCTCAAGCGTCATGATGAACTGCTGAAAGATGAACTGTGCTGGCGTCATGAATGATTTCCTTCCCTTTCTTTCGATCACTGATCTGCACTCCGGATCGGATAGCAGATGCCAGCCGGTTCTGCAGAAAGACCAGCTGGCGGTTTTCACCCATTCTTTTTCGAATTCATTTTCATCCACGGAAAAACCGGCAGGAAGTTCTCGTTTCGTTCCGATTTCCTGCCGGATCTTCATTGTGATTCTGTTCTCAGGATCCGGTCTGTCTTTCCATGGCACAGGTGCCCAGATCTTCTCCGGATTCCAGTCTCTGAAGATAGTCTTCCAGCACTCTCTGGGCTTCATCAGTTTCCTGTTCCTCCAGCAGCTGGCTGACCGCTCCCAGAATATTCAGATGGTCGTGGCGGATAAAGGAAGTTTTCCTTTCCTGTTCTTCCAGGCTGCGGAAGAACTCTTCCTGGATCTCCTTGAGGTTCATCAGGTTTTCCCATTCCACTTCGTTTTCCTTCTTCTGCTTCTGCTGATAAAAGAAACAGATCAGAAGAAAAGTTCCTACACCTCCAACGCTGACCACGGCCGTCCCTAGGAAGGACGCATCAAAACTGCCCTGATAGACGATGACTCCAACTGCGACAAATACCATGTACAGGAACAGCACGATCAGGCTGACGATGGCGATGGCAAATCCATTGGTCCGAATGCCTCTTCTTTTTCTCCACATCCAGCAGCCCAGGCATTCCAGCAGACTGCAGATGGTCATGACCGTGATCATGATGGAAATCATTTCATCCTGCATGTAATTGGCCGTCTCATGACCCTGCACAATGATATAGAAAAAGGAAACGCTGATATCTCCCACTGCCTGCATGAGAAACAGAAGCATATAGGCAAAGATCCGGGTCTGCAGCTTCTCCTGAAAAAAGAAATACAGCAGGATCTGAGTGATGGTCATGGCAAACAGCATGTTGACATAACCGGAAATCCGGATTCCCGTGATCCAGCTCAGGGACATGACCAGGGTATAGGCAGCCCAGAACGAAAGCACCCGCACCCAGCCTGGCTGTCTGGGATTTTTCGGCGTCAGCATGTGATTGTAGCAGAATCCGTGTACGGGTCCTTCGATGGTCATGATGAACTGCTGAAAGATAAACTGCGCTGTTGTCATGAATGATTCCCTTCCCTTTCTTCTTTTTACCGATTCTTCACCCGCTCCGGATGATCCATTCCGGTTTTTTCTTCACAAAAAACGGGTGCAGAAGTCTCCATCCGGCTCGGATAGTCCTGGAGAATGTCTTCTGCTTCCTTTTCATGATCTTCCTGCAGCAGCTGGCTGACCAGAGTCAGAATGTTCATGTGATCGTGTCTGACAAAAGCAGCCTGTCTTTCCTGCCTTTCCAGACCCAGAAAGAAAGCTTCCTGGCTGTTTTTGATCTTCTGCAGATTTTCCCATTCCAGTCTCTCCTGTCGGTTCTGGCGTTTCTGCTCCACCCAGCAGATCAGCAGAATCAGACCGGTTCCGCCCACGCTGATCCAGGCATTGACCAGAAACGGACCGGTATAATCCCCCTGCCCGAAATACACACCGCAGGCAATACAGAGCATATACAGCAGCATGACCAGCAGACAGGCTGCCGCAATGGCAAAACTGCCCACTTCCCGGTTTTCCAGTTTTCTTCTTTTCCGATACAGACTGCAGGCAGCCAGTTCCAGAAGGGCTCCTAACAGCGTAACAATGCACATCACCAGCAGCATTTCGTCTTCCATATAATTGACACTGGGCGTTTTCATCACCACCACGTAGATAAAGGAAACGGCGATATCCGCTACAGCTTCCATCATGTAAAGCAGCATCCAGGCCCAGAGACGGGTTTTCCACCGTTCCTCATAGAGTGCCCACAGGACCATCTGCACCAGGGTAAAACTCACCACCAGATTGACATAGCTGTTGATACGCTTGCCGCTGATCCAGCTCATGGACAGGGTCAGGATGTAGACGCCCCAGACCACCAGAATGGCAGCCCAGGCAGGAAAGTTTTTCCATCTGGGTTTCAGCATGCGGCTGTAGCAGAATCCGTGAACGACTCCTTCCAGAGTTACCACAAACTGCTGCAGCACCAGATAGGGAATGCTCATGCTTCTTCTCCCCTTTCCAGCGGCTTTTTTGCTTCCTGCACCACTTTTTCTAAAGCAGGCATCATCCCATCTTCTTCAGAGGAGCTACCCATCAGGCCAGAGATAATGGTCTGCTCCTGCAGAGTTCTGCTGCAGATCTGATGGAGCAGTCCCTCGGCTTCCTGCAGGCGGCCTTCTTCCAGCAGCTGGCTGATGGCTCCCGCAATATTGGTGCAGTCATGACGAAAGAAGGATGCCTTTCGTTCCTGTTCTTCCAGCTGCTGGAAGAACAGCGCCTGCCTGTCTCTGAGATGCTCCAGCTGCTCCTGTTCCAGCTCATCCTGCTTCTGCAGATGGCGCTGAAAGAAAAACAGAAAGCCCAGAAACACCCCAAAGGTCAGCAGGCTCACCCCGGCTGTGATCAGATAGGAACTGATGAAGCTGCCTTGCAGTACCACAATGCCAAGGCTTAAAAACAGAAGACAGAGAAAAGGCATGCTCATGGCCAGCCCGCCGGCTGCCAGGCTTCCTGCCTGTCTGTTTTTCTGGCGGCGCACTCTGACCCAGATCCTGCAGGCAGCCCATTCAAAAAGACCATCCAGCATCATGCCAAGACTCAGAATGCCGATGAGCTGTTCTGTCATGGAGTTGGCACTCTGATGCCCCTGCACCACGAGATACAGAAAAGATATGAACAGTTCGGCTATGGTCTGCATGAGAAACAGCACCACCCAGGCACCCAGGCGGACAGACAGTTTTTCCTCGTAGAAAAAATGCATGAGAATCTGACAGAACAGAAGGGCAAATACCAGGTTGACCGGACCGGGAATACGGATCCCCGTGATCCAGCTCATGGAAAGGACTACCACATACACCAGCCAGAAGGACAGCACCCGTAAAACCGCAGGCTGTCTGTTGTTTCTGATCCGGAGCATCCGGTTGAAGCAGAGCCCGTGAATGATCCCTTCCAGAGTCAGCAGCAGCTGCTGCAGTACAAATTCAAAGGCACTCATCCCTGTTCTCCTTTTCCCTTTCTGTCTCCGGCACCGGCATAACCGGCGATTCCAGCTGAATCAGATAGTGGTTCAGCAGTTCTTCTGCAGGACCCGTCTGCTGTTCTTCCAGAAGCTGGCTGGCTGCAGCCAGAATATTGAGGTGGTCATGACGGATCATGGACAGTTTTCGTTCCTGCCGTTCCAGAGACTGATACAGCGCTTCCTGCTCTTTCTGCAGTCTTCTGCGGCTTTGCACATCCAGTCTTTCCTGTTTCATCTGCTTATTTACCGCCAGCAGGCAGACCACAATGGCCGCTCCTGTTCCTGCCAGACTGCCCAGAGCCGTTGCCAGCATCTTCAGATTCACAGCGGTTGGAACCAGCAGAAAGCCAAGGCACAGAAACAGCAGATACAGAAACACCACCAGCAGAGCAGTGCGGACAATCGCAAATCCGTTCTGGCGGATGTCCTTCTTCCTGTTCCAGATCCGGCAGAGCGGGCGGATCAGAATCAATTCCAGGGCAACGGCCAGGATCAGCAGTCCCAGCATGTTATCTTCCAGAAAATTGACCCCTTCATGACCCAGCACCAGTACGAACAGACTGGTGATGAGAATATCCACCAGCGCCTGCATGACATAGACCAGAACGGTGGCAAACAGTCTGGTCTGCAGTCTGTCTGTGCAGCATTTCCAGAGCAGCAGCTGAAAGAGCACCATCATGATCGATGTGTTCAGAATGCCAGGCAGGCGGATGCCGGCCATCTGGTTCATGACAAGAATCAGCCCATAAACCAGCATGCCGCTAAAAATCAGCACCCCATCCGGCATCTGTGGATTTCTTTTGTGCAGCATGCGGTTATAGCACACGCCGTGAACTGCTCCTTCCAGACACATCACCAGCTCCTGCAGCAGAAACTGAAAGGAATTCATGGTCTTTCCTCCAGTCTGGCCTGCCAGGACTCCAGCAGAAAGCCGGCTTCTTCCTGTTCTTCCTGCTCCAGCAAAGACTGCACAGTCTGCAGGACGTTAAGCTGGTCATGCCTGATGCACGACACCCTGCGCTCCTGCTCTTCCAGGGCTTCAAACCAGGCCTTCTGTCTGTCCGCCACTTCCTGAATGGTCTGCCATTCATGCTGGCGGCTTTCATGCTGCTTCTGCACATAGAGCGCGCAAAGCATCAGGGCCATCCAGAGTCCGATGGCAGCATAAAGCAATGGCAGCAGAATTCGGGATACAGCCTGGGAATCCAGAAAGACAACCCCGGCAGCCAGAAGCAGAACATACAGGCCGATCCCGCCAAGGCCGGCCGTCAGAATGAAGAATCCCGTGGTGCGGATGCCTTTTCTATGCTGCCAGAGGGTGGCAGCACCCCATTCAAAGAAGAACATGGCCATCAGAGTACACAACAGCACAGGCACCATGTTGTCTTCCATGAAATTGAGGGTCGCAGGTCTTTCAATCAGCATATAGATGGCATAGAAGGAAAGATCCGCGATGGTCTGAAACGCCAGAAGCAGCAGCCAGGCAAAGAAGCAGACATGAAACGGATCTTTGTAAAACAGGCGCATATAAACCTGGGTCAGTCCAAACGCGATGCTCAGATTGACAAAGGACGGAAGCCGGATCCCTGTAATCCAGTTCACCGAGATTTCAATGATATAGACACTCCAGAATCCCATCATCCGGATCCAGGGGGCCGGCGCACCTTCTTTAGCTTCCAGCATCCGGTTATAGCAGAAGCCGTGAACCAGGCCTTCCGAGGAGAGAATCAGCTGCTGAATCAGAGTCATCAGCAGACTCATGCCGGCTGCTCCTGACAGGCCAGAGACAATGTGGCACTGAACACACCGCAATCCTGGGGATCCGATTCAAAGGTGCCGTTGTAGCGTCTGGCCAGATCCTGCAGAATCTGATGACCAAAGCCGGTGTGCTGAATCTTTCCCCTGTTTTCCACCCGATAGGGATTCTGGCAGTTGATAACCAGATAGCCGGAAATGATGCGGGCACTCAGAAAAATATGCCTCTTGTCTCCTTCCATGAGATCCGCATTGCGGATGGCATTATCTATAAGATTGCCCAGGGCGATGCACAGATCCAGATCTTCCACACCCGGCCGCTCCTGGAGCATGAGCTCATGTTCAAAGACGATATCCCGGCTGTCACAGAGCGCCTTTTTCTGAGAAAGAATGGCATTGACAATGGGACTGGGTGTAAAAAGCGCCGGTCTGGTGGTCCGGATGCGGCTGCTCAAAGCTTCCAGCTTTTTCTTGGCTTCTTCCGTCTGGCCGCTGTGGACCAGATCAGCTGTTTCTCTGGCGGTTCTGGCCCAGTCTTCCTGCATGGCAGATAACGATCTGGCATGTCTTTGCAGGGACTGGCTGTATTCTTCCTGCATAGCCGCCAGCTGTCTGGCTTCTTCTAGGGCACTCCAGGCTCTGTGTCTGCTTCTCTGAAAGAAGAACACGCAGAAGAACACCAGCACCAGGCCATAGCACGCCAGGTAGAAAATCAGACTGATGGAATCCGGAATCTGCTGCTGGCTGATGAGATGGTAGAGATGACCACTGAGCAAACCCGTAGGCAGCGCGTTGGCCCCCAGCATGAGAAAAATGGAAATGCCCGGTCTTCTGTCTTTAATCTTCCATTCCAGCAGCGTGAAGAACACCAGAAGCAGCAGAAAGCCGCTCATGCCCATGATGCAGAGCACAGCGCATTCCAGCTGCCAGGCACTGATCATCCCGCCTGTAACGTGAGTCCAGAAAAAGAACACCCCTGCCATGGTCAGCAGGGACAGGCCCCAGACTCCCAGACGAAGAGAGGCTTTGCCCTGATAGAGCAGCCGGTCATTAGCCAGAATGACGATCTGCTGTACGATCAGAAATTCCAGCGAGAAGACAGGCCATTCAAAGAGTGCTGCTCCAAACACAGGCAGCAGTGACACTGCAATCTGCGAAAGCCGCATCTGCTTTCGGCCGCCCGGCATTTCCTTAGGCTGAAGCAGCAGATCCGCACTGCGGCAGGGTGCATAGGTATTCACCCACCCCAGAAAAAGGCAGGCCAGTGTTCCTGTCTGCCATAGACTGTTCATCATGAACAGTTCCCCCTTTCCCAAACTTTCTTAACTTTCTATCGAGACATCTGCCCGGCCATCTGTCTTCTGTCTTTTCCCTTTTGACAAAAATACCGGCCTGTCGGGCAGATTTAACTCACATAACCTTCATATTTGGATTTTATATATCATTTTTGACAGATACAACACACAGATGAAACAACCTGTCGCATTTTCTGAAACCAGACTGTAAGCAATGGATACCGTGATGCGGGCTGTCTTTTCTGCCAAAGCAGAGAAACAGGAAGAACCAGAACCAGCTGCTCTCAGCCCCAACAAAAAACCGTCCCCGGTCTGGAGACGGCACGAAAGATGCAGCGTTAAACCTGAGTGCTCAGGCATTTCTGGCCTGGTCGTGGATGAAGCGGAAGAAGGCATCCTTGGTCTGCTTGCGGTAGGCCCGGCTGATGGGAATGCCGTTTTCATCCCCCTTCATGAAGATTTCATCGGTGGCAAAGCGCTCGATGTGTCTGGCATTGACGATGAAGCTCTTGTGGCACTGGATGAAATCAGTGGAAAGCTTTGGCAGCAGGTTGGACAGCTTGTCATAGATGATGTATTCCTGATCGTCGGTGCGGATCTTCACCTGATGCTTTCTGGATTCCAGAACCTGGATCTGCTCCAGGCGCAGGGAATAGTCCCGTCCCTTGATGGAGATGGTCAGATACTGGTTCTGCTCTGCCTTGCGCTCCTGCGCTTTTTTCAGATAGCGTTCGAGCATTTCCTTCTGCACAGGCTTGGTGATATAGCCGGTGAGGTTGGCATCAAAAAGCAGCACCTGCTGGGCATACAGATCGTTGTAGCCGGTGATGTAGATAATCTGAGTGGTTGGAGATTCCTTGTAAATCGCGGAAGCCGCCGCCAGGCCGGCCTGTCGTTCCTCAAAATCGATGTCCATGAAAATGACATCAAACACCTGTCCCTGCTGCAGAGCTTCCTGGAGTCTGACAGGTTCATCAAACAGCGAGACCGATTCCACCAGCTCTTCCTGTTCCAGCAGCTGTTTCATGGTTCTGGAAAAAACCGGATTGTCATCGCAGATTGCAGTGGTCAGCATGGTTCTCCCTTCCTTTCTTTCTGGTCCAAACAGCGTCAATGGAGACTGTTCAGACGTTTCTGTTTCCAAAAGCACTCTCTTCTTCGAAAAACAGCACATGGGAATGTTCCACCAGAATCATTTTACACATTATGCCACCAGTTCCATTCATTCCCAGGTCAGCTGTTTCTCACAAGCAAATTATGCATTAATCCCTGCAGAATCTGCATCTCCAAAATGAAACAATGTGTAATCTTTCGCATCAAGCAACATTTCACCTTTCATTTTTGCTCAGGATTCAAAAAAGGAGAAATCTCTGTCATAATACGGGTAATCTCTTCTGCCGGAAAACAGCCGGCCAAGGGGTATGAAAATCCAGTCCATCTGTTTTTCGTTTTCGAGCGGAAAACTTGCAATATCAATCAATAAGCAAACTCCCAGACAGACGAACTGCCTGGGTTTTAATACGAATGAGGGATACTGTTCTTTTTTTGAACAGAAGGATTTTCATGAAGGTTTGATACCACGCGTATCAAATGCCAGCAAGTATACAGCCGAACCTTGTATATCAGCATTTGATTCAAATGGTATCGATTATCCATTAGAAAGAAGAGGAGACCCTATGAAAGTAATCAAACGAAGCGGAGAAGAAGTTATTTTCAACGTCAGCAAAATTGAAAATGCCATCCGCAAGGCCAATAAAGCCACCCCCCATGACCAGATGACCGATGAAGCCATCCGTCAGACCGCCGAAGAAGTCGCCGAACAGTGCGAAGGTCTCAACCGCGCTGCCGGTGTGGAAGAAATCCAGGACCTGGTGGAAGCCGCCATCATGAAACGCGGCTACTACGCTGTTGCCAAGAACTACATCACCTACCGCTATGAAAGAGCCCTGGTGCGCAAGACCAACTCTACCGACCAGCAGATCATGTCTCTGCTGGAACGCAACAACGAAGAGGTCAAACAGGAAAACTCCAACAAGAACCCGCTGGTGAACTCCGTACAGCGTGACTACATGGCCGGTGAAGTGTCCAAGGACATCACCCGCCGCTTCCTGCTCCCCCACGACATCATGGAAGCTCACGACAACGGCATCATTCACTTCCACGATTCCGACTACTTTGCCCAGCACATGCACAACTGCTGCCTGGTCAACCTGGAAGACATGCTGCAGAACGGCACCGTCATCAGCGAGACCATGATCGAGAAGCCCCATTCCTTCTCCACTGCCTGCAACATCGCTACCCAGATCATCGCTCAGGTAGCCAGCAGCCAGTACGGCGGCCAGTCCATCACCCTGTCTCACCTGGCTCCCTTTGTTCAGGTATCCAGAGACAAGGCCCGCAGAGAAGTCCGCGAAGAACTGGAAAGCCTGAATCTGCCCACCGATGATGACACCGTCAACGAAATCGCCGAAATGCGCGTGCAGAAGGAAATCGAACGCGGTGTTCAGATCATCCAGTACCAGGTCATCACTCTGATGACCACCAACGGACAGGCCCCCTTCATCACCGTCTTCATGTACCTCAACGAAGTGGAAGACGGACAGACCCGTAAGGACCTGGCCTCCATCATCCGTGCCGTTCTCAACCAGAGAATTCTGGGTGTCAAGAATGAAGCCGGTGTTTACATTACCCCCGCATTCCCCAAACTGATCTACGTTCTGGAAGAAAACAACATCAACGAAGACAGTGAATACTACGAACTGACCAAGCTGGCTGCCAAATGCACAGCCAAGAGAATGGTTCCTGACTACATCTCCGAAAAGCTGATGCTGGAGCTGAAAAAGGACCGCAACGGCGAAGGCCACTGCTATCCCTGCATGGGCTGCCGCTCCTTCCTGACTCCCTATGTCAACGATGAAGGCAAGCCTCAGTACTACGGCCGTTTCAACCAGGGTGTTGTCACCATCAACCTGGTCGACGTGGCCTGCTCTTCCCATCAGGACGAGAAGGAATTCTGGCGCATTCTGGATGAACGCCTGGATCTGTGCTACCGTGCTCTGATGATCCGTCACGAACGTCTGATGAACACCCCCAGTGACGTTGCTCCCATCCTCTGGCAGAATGGTGCGCTGGCCCGTCTGAAGAAGGGCGAACCCATCAACAAACTGCTCTTCGGCGGCTACTCCACCATCTCCCTGGGTTATGCCGGCCTGTGCGAAACCGTCTACTACATGACTGGTGAACCTCATACCGGTGAAAAGGGCTGTGCTTTTGCCCGCCGCGTCATGGAAGCTCTGAACGCTGCCTGCGCCAAGTGGAAAGCTCAGACCAACATCGACTTCTCCCTGTATGGCACACCCATGGAATCCACAACCTACAAGTTTGCCAAGAAGCTGCAGGACCGCTTCGGCATCATCGAACATGTGACCGATAAGAACTACATCACCAACTCCTATCACGTGCATGTTACCGAACCCATCGATGCCTTCACCAAACTGACCTTTGAATCTCAGTTCCAGAAGCTGTCCCCGGGCGGAGCCATTTCCTATGTTGAAGTACCTGACATGCAGAACAACCTGCCTGCTGTCATGGCTCTGATGAAACACATCTACAACAACATCATGTACGCCGAACTGAACACCAAGTCTGACTATTGCCAGGCCTGCGGCTACGAAGGCGAAATCCAGATTGTGGAAGACGAAAACCACAAGCTGATCTGGCAGTGCCCGCACTGCGGCAACACCGACCAGAGCACCCTGAATGTGGCCCGCAGAACCTGCGGCTACATCGGCACCCAGTTCTGGAACCAGGGCAGAACCCAGGAAATCAAGGAACGTGTCACCCACCTTTAACAGACTCGATTAAGCAGAGCTTCGTGCTCTGCTTTTTCTTTTGGCCTTTCCGGCTTTCCATACTCATCAGGCTGGTCCGGATCCGGCTTTGGGGGAATGAAGAACAGTTCCCAAACCGGCCAAATCCGAGAAGCGGATGGCTTGAAATCTGACCGGAAGAAGCGGATCTGTCTTTTTCAACGAATACAGATTATGCTTATTTCAGGACGGATTATGCCATTTTCTGAAGGCTTTTCGTGATGGCACAAGAGTCTGAAACAGCTTTTTGATTTTATTGATCCTGACTGAATAATCTGAATACAAAATATATTTTCTCTGTGTTCTTTTGCCCACAAAGATCGGGAAAACAGTCTTACTTCTGCTCTTCATGACTCAGATGCGTATACAGAATCAGGCCTGTTGTTCAGAAATGACAGACAGAATACCCCTGGAATCACCTATTTCATCTGGATTGGATTCAAAAAATGGACATAAATAACTAGAATTGCTTCGTGTAATTGACGAGAAAAAAGGCCAGATATCAA
>Tibetan_p1__coassemble_566_pt1 | contig 18610 bp, 16 predicted proteins | sample Tibetan_p1__metabat2_high_PE_008 | metagenome-assembled genome bin Tibetan_p1
ACTATCCAGCAGAGATCGAAATTTGACTGGTTAGAAAGTTGGTCGGGAATTACAGATAATGTAGTTTTTACTCCATAAAATTTGCACTGGCCTATAAAATCTAAATGAAATTTTTCGCCTGATCCACTATACTGACGATGTAACCGTATCTGCTGCTCTCCCCAGAGCGAAGGGGGAACCATGGCACAGCAAAAACAGATTCATATGTCTTTGGAAGACCGAAAGTTTATCGAAGAGTGTCTCAATGCAGGCATTAAGAAAAACCAGATCGCTCTCCGGCTCGGCAAGGATAAGTCGACCGTAACCAAGGAAATAAGAAAACGCTCGAGAATCGAACCTGGGATCAGCTCAGACGATTCCCAGGATGGATCAGAAAAGCCAGTATTCGCAGAAGCATGCAGCAGACGGGACGTCCTCTTTGGCGTCTGTAACGGCTGCAGCCAGCTTGAACATTGTCAGAACGACAAGCGCCTGTATATTGCTGTAGAAGCCCATCAGAACTATACAGACCGCATGTCCAGGTCACGCTGCGGCATCAACTTATCAGACACGAGAAAGGAACAAATCCGCCAGATTGTTAAGGAAGGCGTTGAGCAGGGAATGTGTTTGAAGAAAATTCATCAGACCAGACCGGATCTCAACCTGTCGTTGAAGACTCTCTACAACTACAGAATCAAAGGCCTCTTTGACGATATTCTGGAGCTAAACAAACCGGGAGATTTCTGCGAACCAGGTGAGGAGAATAACAGTACAAGAGCATCTGTTTAACTTCTCGCTAACCTTCGGGCGGTCTTTTGATGTTGTAAAGAGAAAAATGCTGAATGGAGTCTGTCAGTCAGACTCTGCCTGGTTCCGGCTTCCGGACAAAGGATCTGGTCATCTCCACCGGATCTGACTGCCATATGGAAAGCGGTTAACAAAATTCTAACGAGGCCGGTATAATTGACTCATGAATAACGATCGTAACGAAATTATCCCTGCTGATGACGGGCTTCTTTCCCAGTACGAAAAGCTGTACTTGAGAATGCAGAATCTCAGGCAGGAATGTGTCCAGCTCAGAGGCAGATATATGCAGCTGTTTGGACAGCTGACCATCCAGCGGTTTTCACTGCGCATCAAAATCATCAGACTGAAAAAGGAAATCGCTCTTTATGTCCTGACCTACAACAAAGGGGAAACACCCGATCCTCAGGTCATTGCCCAGTCCCTCAACAAAGAAATGGCTGCCTGGTACGCCATGTTCAAGGATCTGGTTCATCAGGAAAAGCTCATCCGAGAAGCCGAACCCATCTCTGAAGAGGAAGAACTGAAAATCCGGAAAATCTTCCGTTCTCTTGTTCATCTGATCCATCCGGATCTTCATCCTGAACTGGAATCGGATGAAGAGATGAAGACCCTCTGGAATGAACTGGTTACTGCCTACCACATCGCAGATCTGGAAACCATGGAAGAGATTCAGGTGCAGATTCTCTACCGGCTCAGGCTGCTGGGCGAAACGACCACTGTTCCTTCTCATGATGCTGTAGAAGAGAGGATTGAAAGACTGAAGGAAAAGATTGAAAAGATCCAGTCAAAAGACCCTTATCTGTACAGGGACTGGATTGATGATCCCGAAAAGGTGCAGGAAAAGAAGAACGAGATGCAGGAGTTTAATGAATCTCTCAAAGCTTACCTGGACAGTCTGAATCAGCAGCTGCAGGAACTGATCAGTTCCAGGGAGAATCTGTATGCATGACCTTGTCAAAACGCAGGAAAACCTGCTGACTGTCCTGGAGGATCATCCGGTCTCAGAACTGATTGAACCCCTGCAGAAGAGAATTCTGCTCTTTGATTCCTTTGTGGCCGGGACTACCCATGTTCCGGATCAGAGCGTTTTTCATGAGATGAAACCCGGAGATACACTTCGCATGCAGCGGGAAGACAATGAAAAAGACAAATGGGCCATCCTGCTGCTGGATTCTAAGGGAAGAAAAGCAGGATATATTCCTGCCAGAGACAATCTGGTCTTTGCCAGACTCATGGATGCCGGCAAGCTGCTGGAAGCGGAAGTGAAGGGTCTGGAACACCCGGCCAGATTCTGGAAGATCCCCATCAGCATCTACCTCATCGATTTCTAGAAGGGAAGTGCCGTGTCATGGACGAGGAATGGAAACTGTACCGTCAGTATCTTGGTGATCCGCACCCGGATGAAGAAACGATCTTTCTGGCTGAGGAATCGCTTAAGGCCATGATTGATGGCTATTATGATGAATTCGACAGACAGGTCGCCCGATACAATCTGGCGGACATTTACATCAAGACCGGTCATTTTGATCTGGCCAGAACCCTGATCCGGGAGATCCAGAATTCCAGTGATCCACTGGATGTGGATGGACTGCTGCGGGATCTGAAGATCGCAGAAGAAGGCCGGTACGAACAGTGAGCATCTGTCTGGAGACTGGTCCTCCGGACCACATCAGCACATCAGACAATAAGAAAAGCCATAGCCTGAAGCATTTCTGCTTCGGCTATGGCTTTTACTGTTTTGGGGATCAGATCACAGGTTTCTGTGGATCTGACTGAATCATTTTGAAACTATCTGCGGTTTCTGCGGCGCAGAGCAGTGAGTACGCTCAGAGCAGCAGCACCAGCCAGGGTGGAGAACAGAGTGCCTGTAGAAGCAGCTGTCTTCACGGATTTCTGAGTGGATGCGCTCTGGTGAACAGGTTCTCCGGCCACTTCTTTTCTTTCGGAAACAGGAGTTTCTTCAGAAGGTTTGATGGAAGGTTCTTCTTCAATGACGATGGGATCCTTCTTTTCCGGAGTGTTGTCTTCAGGTTTGCGGTCCAGCAGAGGTTTCAGATCTTCAGCTTCTTTGGCCAGCTGATTGGCTGTGGCTGCGGAAATGTCGCTTGCCAGAGCCACTTTAATGCTGGCGGCACAGGTCTGGAGTCTGTCGATTTCATCAGCAGAGAACAGAGCCAGATTCATCACTTCCACTCTGTCTACAAAATCCTGCAGCAGAGCAATCAGGGATTCATCGGGTTTGAAGCGCAGGTTCATCCAGGCAGCATTGAGGCGGAGGACTTCCGCATCAATCTGTTCCTGAGAAGCAGGATTGCCGGCAGTCAGTTTAGCGGCTGCCAGAGCTTCGTTGAAGGCATCCAGAGTGCCGTCTTCATTGGAGTAGGCGGTCTGATCAATGCCTTCGCAGGAAGTAATCAGGAAGTTGAGAACAGAGAGATCAAACTCATTCTTGGTCAGAGCAGCAATCGCTTCTCTTAAAGCAGCAGCGGCTTCGTTGATGGAATCGGTCAGAGCGGTGTCGCTGGCTTCGATTTCTTTGGCATGAGCCAGAGCGGTCTGCAGAGCATTCCAGCTGTCGGTGGTGTAATCTGCTTCCTTCAGGGCTTCAGCCTGAGCAATGAGGGCTCTCAGTTCGGTCTTGTCAGAGCGGAATTCCAGCATCTGGATGGCTCTGGTCAGGTTCTTCCAGGCTTCATCAATTTCTGCCTGCGTAGCTGTTTCATCAGCTTCCACTTCTTTGGCTTTAGCCAGAGTGGTGCGGAAGTTTTTCAGAACGATTTCGTTGACATCCTTCAGGTCGTCTTCGGTAATGGCTTCTGCATAGGCGATGGCCTGCTGCAGCAGAGTCTTGTTCTGAGAATGGGACAGACCTGCCATGGCGGCTTTCAGCTCGTCTTCAATGGCATCAATTTCAGCCTGGCTGCAGCCTTCTGTATCTTCGGCTGCTGCGATGGCTTTCTGCAGTCTGTTCCAGGTGGCAGTGGAGTAGCCGTCATTTTCGATGGCTTTGGCTTCCTGCAGGGTGAAGTTCAGCTTCTGTCTGGAAGGCTGATCTTCGTCCATGAACTGGAAGGTGCCCCACAACATGTTGTGGTCAGAGAGGCTGTTTTCCACCACGCCCATGTCAACCAGACGCAGGTTCTTTGTGGTGATGATGTTGTCGATGCTGTAGACCTTCATGGTGGAGTCTACCAGGTTGTAGGTGTCATGCCATGTTCCGTCATGACCATTGGTCAGGTTGAAGTCATCCAGGAAGACGAAGAATTCGCTGTTTTCCTGGTCGGCGTTGAAGTCACCGGTGATGGCCTTGTATTCAGCCGGGTCATTGTTGACAGCTTCAATGAGTTCCATCATCTGCTGTCTGCGGATGGACTGGTTCTCATAGGACATGTGAGTGTTATAGAAGGCAATCTGCTTGCCGTCTTTTTCGACCAGAGATCTCTGCCATACACGGTTTTCACCGATGGCAGCCTGATAGGATTCACTGGATTCTTCCAGAATGGGCAGGGAAGAAACGGTGCCGATACCGTACTGGCCGCCGCTGAAGTCGATGGCCTTGGCAAAGCTGGTGTAGGGGTAAACACCATAGGAGGCCAGTCTTGCCAGCATGTCGTAGTTGTTGCGTCCGGTGTTGACGTCGATTTCCTGCAGACCGGCAATGTGAACACCATATTCGTTCATCTGATTGCTGATGGCTTCCAGGTTGGGTCCGCGGCCTGCGGCGATGTTGAAGCTGGCCAGGGTGATGGAGTTCAGGGGAACCAGAGCTCTCATGGCTTTCTGCAGAGCGCTGGCAGCTTCCAGCTTGGCGCTTTCGTCAGCTGCAGCATTGTTTACCAGAGCTTTGGCAGCAGCCAGAGCAGTGGTGAAAGCACCCAGGGAATCTTCGGTGAAGTTAGCCTGGTCAACAGCTTCAGCAGAAGCAATGACGGTTTCTAACAGCTCATCGCCAGTCAGGGCAGAATGAGCAATGCGCAGTTCTGCACCGGAGGCGTATTCGCCGATGGTTCTGTGGGTTCAATGCGGATGGCATTGGCCAGAACGGGAGTAAAGGAAACGCTCTTCCAGGCGGGAGATCCTTTCCAGTTGGCTGCAGCCACAGGAATCCAGGATTCACCATGGTCGGTGGAAACATAGATGTTGGCTTTGAGGATGGTGCCGTTGCTGCCGGACTGTCTGGGCAGATAGCGGACAGCCTGTACCCAGGTGTCATCTTCCAGATCCACTTCCAGCCATCTTTCGGACATGGTGGTTCCATCTCCTCCGTAGCTGGTATGCCAGATGGTGGAGGTGTTGTTGTCAAACAGGTTGGAAGCAGGACCTTCGTTACCGCTGGTGGCATGTTCGCTGCCGGCGGTGATGGTCATTTTGCCTGTATCGATATCCTGAGAGTCATCGATGAGATCGACGGCATCCAGATCTACATGCATGGTGTAATCATCCAGCCAGGTATCGCTGGCGAAATCGCGCATGCGGATAACGATGTCATCTTCATACACTTCTACCTGATAACCGATGCGGTTCTGGGAATCGCCATAGGACTGATAGTAGAAGCAGGGAACATCCACAACGTGGCCGAAGCTGCGGTTGTAGACGTCGGCGAGGTTCTTGCCGTTATGAACATGACCGGTGAAGATCACGGACTGTGGATAGTTTTCCAGAACGGCTTTCAGGTTTTCTTCACTTTCACCGCCGATCCAGTCGAGCTGTTCGTGGTCAGCTGTACCCTGGAAAGTCTGGTGAATCTGAATGAAGATTGGCTTTTCAGGATCGGATCCTTCCAGAACATCAGCCAGCCAGCTGATCTGTTCATCGGAAAGGTAAGCCTGGTCCTTCAGGTCCTGTTCGGTGTTCAGGGTGATGAAGTGATAGCCGTTGATCCACTGATCGTAATACAGCTGTCCTTCAGGGGTGTCACCCATGTATTTCTGGTTGCGGCTTAAATAGCGTTCTCTGAAGGGTGTGGTTCCTTCCTTACAGGTCGGAACACGCAGGGAAGCTTCGTTGCGGTCATCGCCGGAGCAGAGCCAGCGCACATCGTGGTTACCCAGAGCAGCGATGGGCCATGCAGCAGAGTGGTTGTCCAGCATATCAAAGAAAGCTGTGTACTGAGCTGCAGCGCCGCCGTTGGTCAGGTCACCGGGGAACATGGTGGCTGTGGAGTTGGGGTTGAGGTATTCCAGATCACTCAGCGCATCCAGCAGGTTCTGGTTCTGGTTTGCACTGGCATCAGATTCCAGATGCACGTCGGAGAGCACGTTGAAGGTGATGATGGGATCCTCTGCAGGATCTTCAAAGGCTTCTTTGGCCAGGTTCAGAGAAGTTCTCAGAGTATTGAGGTTTTCTCCTGCACCCAGTCGTTCACGAATGGAAGCGATGGACTTTCTCAGACCATCCTTGCGGGATTCGGAAGCATCAGAGATTTCCAGACCGGCTTCCAGATCCTTGAGTTCGGCTTCAAAGAGGCCGATGGCGGCTTCATCTGCTACTTCATCCGCACTCAGGGATCTGTTCCAGATCTTGAGTTCGTCGATGGCTGCATCGTTGATGCCATAGCGGTAAACAGAGTCAGCACCCAGCACCAGACCCAGAGAGTCGATGGAAGAGCCGGCAATAGAAGAGAAGTCCTGGGTTACGGCAGCCTTGCCATCCAGATACAGGACAGTATTGCCGGAACGGTTGACGGAAGCAGCCAGGTGATGCCAGGCACCGTCATTGATCTGACCGGGCTTCAGGTCGCGGCGTGTCTGGCCCTGGGCAGTGAAGTTGAACTGCAGGCCCATGCCCACCAGACCCAGGTTCCAGCCCAGGTTGCGGCCGGAATCCCAGTCCTTGTTGCCGATGATGGAGCATTCGTGGTTGTCTTCATATTCCCTGTACCAGAAGGATACGGTGAAGTCGTCTGCTCCAAACTGGAAGTCTTCGCCATTTCCAAAATCAATGTAGGAATCAGCAGCAGCTGTGGTTCCGGGATTCTGGTTTTTGATGCGGACAGCCTTGCCGGAGATGCCGTCTTCATAGGTGACGTTTCCGGTGATTTCGCCATCGTTGTGACGGCCGGAGAGGTCGTTGGCATTTTCGCCGTTGAAGGAGGCGTGAAGCATCAGACTCGGATCCACTTCGGGAAGAGCTTCTTCCAGAGCATCCAGTGTTTCGTTGAGAGCTTCTGCAGCGCTGATTCTGGCTTCTTCATCTTCGGAATCGGCCAGAGCCTGGGCAGCGCTCAGAGCGTTTTTGGCGTTGTTGATGAGAGTGGTCTTTTCGGGGATGTAGACCTCGGCACTCTCGATCAGAGAAGAAGCGCGTTTGATGGCGTAGCCATAGATGCCTTCGGCATAGACGCTTCTGGCATTGGTGGTATCCAGGACGCTTCTGGTCAGGGTGAATTCATCGATGTAGGCATCATTGACACCCCTTCTGAAGGTGCCGTCTGCACCGACAACCACATTGCCGGAGTCGATGGTGGCATCTTTGGAGTTGGCAATGCTGGTGGAGTTGATTTTGGTGCCGTCTCTGTAGGCGGTCATCTCACCGTCACGGTCAACAGTCACCACCATGTAATGCCAGTTGCCGTCGATGGGAGCAATGCCATACAGGTCATTGCGGGAATAGCCGTCAGCACGGAAGTTGAAACGGAATCCGTTGTTGAAATCTCCTACGTTGAAGCCGGTGTTGGCGCCGGAATCAAAGTTCTTATTGGAGATCAGGGCACCGCCGCCGCTGACACCATTGTCTGACCTGGCCCAGTAGGTCAGGGTAAAGTCGCTGGTGCCCAGCTTCAGATCAGAGTGGTTTCCAAAGTTCACATACTGATCGGCTTTGGCATTGCTGGAGCCATTCTCATTGACCAGATGCAGAGCCTGGCCATGAATGCCCTCTACGAATTCAGGATTTCCCACCACAGTGCCGTGGTTTTCTCTGCCGGAAGCATCATTGGCATTGCCGTCAAAAGAGATGTCCAGAACAGTTTTTCCGGTGAGATCTTCACTGGCTGCATCATTCACTTCGTCATAGAGCGCCTTGATTTCATCAGCGGATTTGACAGAAGAGAAGATGCGGACTTCATCCACCTGAGAGTCGATGAGGCCGTAGGTCAGGATGCCGTCAGCACCGATGTTGAGGGAGTTGACGTCGAGGCTGATGCCATCAAAGGCAGAGATGTCCGCACTGCCTCTGTACAGGCCGTCCTGATAGGTGCGCATTTCACCATCGCGGTCCAGGGTCACCGCCAGATGGTGCCAGTTGCCGTCTCTGGAACCGAAGGTGTTGTCCTTGCGGCTTCTGTTGAAGGCAAAGTTGGCCCGCACGTTGTTGGTGAAGCTGCCGATGATGAAGCCGTCGTTGGCGCCGGAGTCATAGTCCTTGTTGCCAATGACACAGCCGCCGCCTTCCGTACCGGCATCTGCCATGTACCAGAGCGAGAACGTCAGGTCCGATGTTCCCAGTTCCAGAGTCGAAGGCAGGGAGATGTAGCTGTCCGCTTTCTGGGTCGTCATGCCGTTGGCGTTGACGATGTGGGCAGCCTAGCCACTGATGCCCTTCACGTAGGTGATGTTGTGGGCGGTTCCGTCATTGCCGGATCCGCTGGTATCTGCGGCATTTTCCTCTTCAAAGGTCAGATGCAGCAGCTCATCATCCACTGGTGCAGCAGCGGCGGGGACTGTCTGTGAGAAGAGCATGGCAGCACTCATCAGGCAGGCCCCGATTTTTTTGATTTGCATAGTTCCTCCTTTTCTTTTTCTTCACCGCTTCCGGAAACCCGGACAATGGATCCAGAAACGGTGATATCGCTTACAGTCTAATTATAGGATTCTGAAAATTTTCAGAGAATGAATGGTTAGAAATGAATGAAAAGTACAGCTGAATTGCTGATTTGTACAAATATTTTCAGACAGATTCCTTGGAGAAAAATCATAGAAAATATAGGGCAGATGGAAAAAGAAAAGAGGAGGTCAGGTAGATGAATAAGAGCAGGGAGAATAAGAGGAAAGAGAATAAGAGAATGAAGAAGGAGAGGAATGAGAGGAAGGCCGGCAGCAGACACCGTTTCCGGTAAAGCGCTTTGTTCTTTTCTCAGCGTGTATAATGAGAAAATGACAGAAAGGAAGAATGCCTTGAATCGTACCGCTCAGTGCCTGCGCATGCTGGCCATTCTGAAAAACGCCTCCGCTCCCGTTCCTTCTGCCCAGCTGGCAGAACAGCTGCAGACCAATCCCCGCAACATCCGGGAATACCGCAGGGAACTGGAAGAAGCAGGCTATCACATTACTGAAACCAGAGGCCGCTATGGCGGATACTCTCTGGAAAAGCGCTATACCCTGGCTGTTCCTTCTTTGAATGAAGAAGAGAAGACGGCTCTGGAAGAAGCGGTGAATCTGGTTCATTCTTCTTCCTTTGTCCATACGGATGCCTTTGACTCCTTTGTGCAGAAGATCCACCTGGCCGGGCAGAGCGATTCTGCTGCCGGCATTTCCTATCTTTCCTCTCTTCGTCCCATGCTGGATGAAAAGCAGAGAGAATGGATTTCCCTGTGCCTGGAAGGCATCAGCGAAAAGCGGATGATCCGCCTGCTCTATCAGTCCCGCAACCGAGAAGAACCGGAACAGCTCTCCGTGGATCCTTATGAAGTCATCAGCTTTGACGGGGCAGCCTATCTCATCGGCTGGTGCAGAGAGCGCAAGTCCTGGAGAACCTACCGCTTTTCCAGACAGCGTATGAGTGATGTCAAACTGACAGACATCCATTTTGACCGCTCTTTATCCTTCAACCTGGATGACATCATCGGCATCTCCAGCATTTTCCATGGCGCTCTGGTGCGCTACAGCGTCAGAGTTCAGAAAAGAGCCGAACGCCTCTTTCTGGAAACGCCCTGGGGCAGCTCCCTGCAGAAGGTCAGTGAAGACCGCACCAGTGTGACCTATTCCTTTTTACAGGACAGCTTTCCCGCTTTATGCAGCGCTCTGTTCGCCTTTGGCAGCGACGTGGTGCTGTTAGAACCTGAGTCGAGCAGAATCGCATACGAGAAAAAACTGCAGGAAGTTCTGGATGCCCAGAGAAACCTGCAGAGTGAATACAGAGAAAACAGAAACAACATGAATCAAACCAATCATCAAAAATTTGAAATCAGCAGAAAGGAGGGGGATGCAGATGATCCATATCAGTGATATCAGCAGCGCCCTGCGCTGTGAAAGAAGAACCTGGAATGCGAAGCATATGGAGCAGACCGGTGTACCGGAAGCTCATTCTTTCCGGATCGTTTCCTTTTCCACCCTGTGGGAATCCTATCTGGATATTCCCGAAGGCTGTGAAGGCTTTGCCTGGGAGACTACCGAGCACTCCCTGGGCATTCTGGAAGAATATGGCGTAGGCGTTCACCTTCGCTTTGAATATAACGGCTGCCGGACCAAAATCCCCTGCCTGAAGAAAAACGAGACGGGCTGGACAGCCATTTATCCCACCCTTTCTCCTTCAGCCAGAGACCATGATCTGAACACCATGGCCCTCAACAGCATCATGCTGGAAAAACTGGGAGTCAAAATCACCGATCACAAGGTGCTCTTCCTCAATTCCGCCTATGTCAGACACGGCGATCTGATTCCCGAAGAGATGCTCATTGAAACCAGACACTTCAATTCCAGAGGTTCCAATTTCAAAACCGCCACCATTCAGGAAATGGTGGAAGAAGCCAAGAAGGAACTGGATCTGGATGCACTCATTGCATCGACTTCGGCCATGCTGGAAAGTGAAACAGCGCCGGAGGCTATCCGCACCAGACAGTGCACGGCGCCCAGAAAATGCTCCTGGTATGCCTCCTGCTTTGCGGAAGATCATCTGGCCGATAACGATGCTCTGCAGCTTTCTTCCGCTTCCCACAAAGCTGAACTTTCGAAACCCGGTATGAAGCTGAAGGATATTCCAGGCGACCTCATCGATGGCTTTGATATTCAGTACGCCCAGATCATGGCCGATAAAAACGGCGGAGTGTTCATGGACAAGACCGGCATCAACACCTGGCTGAACTCCCTGCAGTGGCCGCTGTGCTACCTGGATTTTGAATGGGACACCTTTGCCTTCCCACCCTATGATGGTATGCGACCCTTTGATGTGCTCTGCTTTGAGTACTCCCTTCATATTCAGAATCAGGACGGTCTGCTTGAACACAAAAGCTTCTTTGGCGGTCAGGACTGCCGGAAGAGATTCATCGAATCTCTCATTGAAGACATGCCGGAAGAAGGCTCCATTCTGGTCTTCAATATGGAAGGCGCTGAAAAGCTGCGCCTCAATCAGCTGGCCGAACAGTTTCCCGAATATGCCAGACCCCTTCATACCATGACCGAACGAATGGTGGATCTGGCTGCTCTCTTTGATAAGGGACTCTATTATGATGTGCGCCAGAAAGGTCATTTTTCCCTGAAGACTATGCTGCCATTGTTCTCCAAAGAGACCGGCTACAGCCAGCTGGATATTTCCGATGGCATGCAGGCGGTGGAAGCCTACCGGAAACTGCCCCATGTCAGCGAAGAAGAACAGGAACAGATTGCCGAAGCCATCGACACCTACTGTTCCATGGATACCTATGCAGAAGTCATTATTGTAGATGGACTGCGAACGAAAGCAGCGGAGGATTAATCATGCCCAATATCATTACTCATACCCTGTTTGCCGAGGATGTCCAGAAACTGCTGGACAACGAAAATTTCAAAAACCGCAGACAGCTCTTTAACGTCGGCTCCAATGGTCCCGATTTTCTGTTTTTCCACCGGGTGACCCCTGGTTCCTTTATGAAAAAAGCGCCTCTGCGCAAGATGGGAAATGCTCTGCATTCTTCCCATGTCAATGAGTTTTATGCCGATTTGGTCCACCACATCAGGGAGCAGAAAAACGAATCCCTCAAGGAAGACATGATCGCCTATGGTGCCGGACACCTGTGCCACTGGGCTCTGGACAGTACGGCTCATCCCTATATCTTTTACCGGACCGGCCGATGCATTAAGCGCAGTGCAGACAGACACCACCGGTTTGAAAGCCTGCTGGATGCAGCCATGTTGAAGATTAAGAACGGAGAAACCATCAAGACCTTCAACCCGGCTATGGAAGTATGCGATCTGACGGAATCGGAGATGAAAGTCATCGTCAATGTCTACTATCCGATTTTGCGGGAAATCTTTGATGAAGACATCCGTCCCTACATGGTCCGTGAATCCCTGCAGAACTGGAAAACCATGCAGCAGATCTTCCATGATCCCGATGGCAAGAAAGTTTCTGCTCTGCAGAAAGTCGAAAAGCTCTTTGGCATGGAAAACAAATTCTCCGGCTTTGGGGTCCCGCCTGTAGTCGAAGACAACATCGATCTGCTGAATCTTCTGCACTCCCAGTGGCGCAATCCAGTCACCGGAGAAATCTTCACCGAATCCTTCCTGGATCTGTATGATGAAGCGCTGCACAAAGCCGTAACGGCCATCGAACTGTTCCTGCTGGCTATTGAAGATCCTTCCAGAGAAGAAGAGTTCCTGGATTTCCTGGCTGACCGTAACTACGACACCGGTATGGATACCGATGAAGGCATGCAGTATTTCGATATTGCGGACCTTTCTTTCTAAAAAAGAAGGACAGTATACTGGGGTAGACAATCAGAAGCCGGAATGGTTTTTGAGTCTGCTCCTGAAAAACTAACAATAACAGCACCGGACGGTTTCTGATTTCTGGAAAAGTCCGGTGCTTTTCTGGTTTTTGGACTGGCATTGGAGATTGTCTGAAGGAAAAGCGGTAAGCCGATACAATGATGAAAGAGAAAACGTAAAGAGAGGGATCCCCTATGACAAATGAACAGGTTTATGCCATGGCCTTCAACAAGGTCTACCCGCTGCTGGTAGCCAAGGCAGAACGAAAAGGACGCACCAGAGAAGAAGTGAATACCATCATCACCTGGCTGACTGGATACAGTAATGAACAGATCGAGAGTCTGGAACAGAGTTCCATTTCCTATGGCGACTTCTTCCTGCAGGCGCCTTTGATGAATCCGAACCGGGATCTGGTCAAGGGCGTGATCTGCGGTGTCCGGGTCGAGAATATCGAAGAACCGTTGATGAAGGACATCCGGATTCTGGACAAGCTGGTAGATGAACTGGCTAAAGGCAAAGCCATGGAGAAGATCCTGCGCCAGCCAAAGTAAGCATCAGTGCAGTCTGTACTGTTGTTCTGTCTGGACCGAGTATGGTTTTGGTTTCGATGATTCAACAGGCAAAAAAGTCCCCCTGTCTGAAAAACACAGAACAGATGATACAATCCAGACATCAGTCAGTTGATTCCAACCTTTTATAGAGGAAGAGCCGGCTGACCCGGAGGAAAATAATGAATTATGAAATCATTGGCGGAGACTTTCCCGCCGTTATCTGCAATCTGGAAACAATGAATCCATGATTACCGAAAAGGGATCCATGGTCTGGATGACACCGAATATGGAAATGCAGACAAAAGGCACCAGCATTGGCAAGGCATTTGGCAGAATGTTTTCCGGAGAGAGCATTTTCCAGAATATCTACACAGCCAGATACCAGCCTGGCATGATCACCTTTGCTTCTTCTTTTCCCGGCAGCATTAAGCCGGTGATTCTTCATCCAGGAGAATCCATCATTGCCCAGAAAGGAGCTTTCCTGGCCAGTACTTCATCTGTAGAACTGTCCACCTTCTTTCAGCACAAGGGAATGAGCGGTCTGTTTTCCGGTGAAGGCTTCATCATGCAGAAAATGACCGGTCCAGGCATGGTGTTCCTGGAACTGGATGGTGCCGAATGGAGCACCGTTCTGGCACCCGGAGAACAGCTGATCGTGGATACCGGTAACGTAGCCATGATTGATGGCACCTGCTCCATTGACGTTGTGACGGTTAAGGGCGTTAAGAACAAGCTCTTTGGCGGCGAAGGCTTCTTCAATACCGTTATCACCGGTCCTGGAAAAGTGGTTCTGCAGACCATGCCGATTTCCAACCTGGCTGCTGCGGTAGCCGCCTGCATGCCTTCCAGCGGTAACTAATGACTGCTTTATAAATCTTTGTCCTACATCTTCTGCATTGATAAACCAACTTTTATCCAATCCTCGAAGATAGAAATCCGATACCAAAATCTGTATTTCATATAACCCCATTTCCGGAGCCTCTATATTGATTGAGAAATGGGGCTTTTTGGTAATCGATGATTTCCTTTAAAATGAAAGCAAAACTGGCTGAAAAATATTGCCTAGTTCTTAGAAGTGGTCCTCTTAGCAAATCATGTATGAAGAGAAGCAGACTGTTTAATTGGAAAAACTAGGATATATTAAAAGAGTGTTCAAAGAATATGAGTTTTTCCTCGTAGTACAAAATGTATCAGCCAATGAACTCGCAGTGGTCAAACAGGTGAAAGTTTATATGCATAACAAATTAATTTGGTATCTTGGGAAAGCGGGTAAAAGAGAGAGAAAAGGTATTGATTATTTTATCAAAAATATACGTACAGGCACCGCTAAAGATTATTTCTCAAAAAAAAGAAAGCCGGACACCCGAGATAAGCAGGGATATCAAGACGTTGATGGAAACAATCCTGATATAAAATCTGAAGATTTCGAAATTGTCCGTATCCATTCAGTTAGTTTCTTTGATGTGTTGGATAATAAGCAGATTAAACATTTGGTAGAAAATATCGATTCTCTTTCTAAGAGAGGATACGAAGTAATACTCTACGTACCTAAACCTGATAGATTCAGAGCTTATAACTTAATTAGAATGAATTATGGTGGACATGAAAAAGGAAGGCTTGCTGATATTCGATTAAAGGATAATGAATATATTTCCAAAATATCGGTGTCATGGACTCAGATTGATAATTTATATGGTCTTTTCGAATATAGAATTTACTTTAAAATGCCTCTATATAATGAAGGCTATATAAATTTTATGACGGACACTTTGAAGCAGTGTTCGAACTTAGACTATATTCCTGAGTACCTTGGAATAGATGAAATTGATATGGATGAGCTAGATATGGTTTTATTGAAAACCATGGCGCAAGACTACTTTTATGTCTGTGCTCAACATTATATAACCTCTCTAGTATATAAACGGAGTTGTGTCAGCAAGGCTAGAAGTGGAATGCTCATAAATATCACCTATAACACCATTCAAGGATCAGTTGATTTGAATAAGCATGATCTTCATAGAATGAATAAGTTTTGTTATAACGAAAGCAAAGAACTGCTCATAGAGCAATCCTTCGATAGACACAGATATAATTATAATTTATATATGTAGGGGTGATCTGGAAAATTTTAGTTTCCTTGACTTGGTGTTCTCATATTGTAATGATGCTTACTATTTGTTTTTGGGAATTGATGAGTTGAGATATTATGAAGAAAAGTTTTCTGAATTGCTATCGAGTAGATTTAAAGCCTTATTCGGTAGTAGCTTTCTAAATTTGATAAAGAAAAGGAAATTCCTAACTGATGGTGCAAATATCGAGAATAAAGAGTATGCAGAGAGCTTTTTCGGTGGATGGTGTTGTTATAAGAGAGATAAAAAGGTGTCAATCGCCGAGGCAAACAAGGATTGGCAAATGATGACACAAAAAATGCAATCTGATTTTAGTTATTTGCAAACTCTATCTGAAACTCGTCATACCCGTTTCAATTTCTATGCTTCTGTGATAGCAATTATAATAGCGGTTGTTTCGATTATAGTTGCGCTAAAACAAACTAAAAATATATAACAAGTTTTCAAACTGGAAATCGTAAGATTTGAGCTTCAAAAACATCTGATTGTTAATACGAACACCGGTTTCATGATAGATAGCGTCTATCCCATTAACCTAATGATCGTCAAAGACATCAAGCACAAACTCTATCACGTAGATGGCTTTGTCAATACCGTGATCAATGGTCCGGAAAAAGTGATTTTGCAGACCACGCCGATTTCCAACCTGGCTATTGCAGTCGCTGCCTGCATGTCTTCCATTGGTAACTAACGCAATATAAGAAATATTCATGATATGAACAAGTCGCAGGTTTCCGGATCTGCGGGCTTTTCTGGAGAGATCAGGATCTTTTCTGAACTCTTTTTAGATGAACTGATGTGAAAAAAGCTCCGAAACCAGGAGAGATTTCTGGCGGTCGGAGCTTTGTTTCGTCGTGGTTGTCTTCGTTATACCGGGTTAGTTCTGTCTGCTGGTATCAAACAGCTTATCCAGATCGGCTCTGGCCAGCATCTGCGTATCAGAGGGACAGAAGGTATAGTTTTTCATTTCGTCCCTGGTGATCCATTTCATGTCGGCATGTTCCTTCTGGATCAGACTGCCGGACTGGATCCTGGCGGTGAAGAAATGCAGGCAGAGGCCTTTTTCAGGAAGGGTGACGGTATCAAAGGAATGCAGATTTCCAATGGTGACACCCAGTTCTTCCTGGCATTCCCGGATCAGACACTGCTCCAGGCTTTCACCTGGCTCGACCTTGCCGCCGGGGAATTCCCAGAGCAGGCCGCAGCTCTTGTTGGCGGGGCGCTGACAGATGAGAACTCTGTTGTTGTTTCGAAGAATTGCTGCTGTAACTTGTATCATGCTCCAATCCTATCACGGTCCCTGGATTTGTGCTGCACAAACTCCGACAAGCTGCTATCCTGGCTTTATGAACAACAGGGAATTACTCAGACAATCCGTGGAATACAGCTTTCTGCAGTCGGCAGATACGCTGGACTCCAGATATGCGGCTAAGCTTCTGACCAATGATGCCGGGAAAAACGAAAAGGTCTTTCTGACGCTGGAGAGGGAACTGGAAAGCTGCAGTGAATTCGCTCTGTCCGTGGCTTTTATCACCCAGAGCGGCCTGCAGCTGTTCAAGCCGGTGCTGCGCCAGCTGCAGAAAAAGGGGATCAGAGGGCGTATTCTGACCACCAACTACCTGGCTTTCACCCAGCCGGAAGCTCTGAAGACGCTGCTGGAGTTTGACAACATCGAACTGCGGATGTTTGTCTGCGAAAACAATGAAGGATTTCACACTAAGGGATACTTCTTCTCCCATCCCGAAGAAGTCTGTCTGATAGTCGGTTCTTCCAATCTCACCGACAAGGCATTATGCCTGAATCAGGAATTCAACCTGCAGGTGTATTCAACCTATGAAGGAAGCCTGGCCAGAAGCTGTCTGCAGGAATTCGACAGTCTGTTTCATGCCATGAATTCTGTGGACTACAGACTGTATCAGGAAACCTATGAAGAACAGTACCGGCTCAAGGAAAAGGAAGAGGAGCTTCTGGATCTGCGAAAGCCCACAGTGCTTTCTCCCAATACCATGCAGCTGCAGTTTATCCAGAGGCTGAAGGAGCTCATTTCAAAGGGACAGTCCAGAGCCCTGTTAGTTTCGGCCACCGGAACCGGTAAGACTTATGCGGCTGCCTTTGCGGTAAGAGAGTTTGCTCCAAAACGAATTCTCTTTCTGGTGCACCGGGAACAGATAGCCCGCAAGTCCATGGAATCCTTTCGCAGAGTCATTGGAAACAGAAGAACCTATGGCGTGCTTTCCGGCACCCAGAAGGATTACAGAGAAGACTATCTGTTCTCCACGGTGCAGACCCTGTCCAGAAAACACATTTATTCCCAGTTTGCTCCCGATCATTTTGACTGGATTATCATCGATGAAGTGCACCGGGCAGCCGCAGATTCCTACCAGCAGATCTTTGATTATTTCAAACCGAAATTCTGGCTTGGCATGTCGGCAACACCCCAGCGTACCGATGGCAAAAGCATCTATGAACTCTTCGATCATAACGTTGCCTGTCAGATCACTCTGAAGGAAGCTCTGGAAGAAGATCTGCTCTGTCCTTTCCATTACTACGCTCTGGATGATGTGAATGTCTCGGATCAGACCGCCCTTCCACCCTCAAGGAAGCCGAAGCTCTCTCAGCCAAACTCAACGAAAAGGGACTGCGGACCATGGCCCTCTCCGGAGCCAACAGCCAGGAAGAACGAGAACGCGCCATCGAGCGTCTGGTGCAGGATGAAGATGATGAAACGGCCCTGGACTATCTGATCACCGTCGACATCTTCAATGAAGGGGTGGATATTCCGGAAATCAATCAGGTTATTCTGCTTCGTCCCACCCAGTCTGCCATCGTCTTTGTGCAGCAGCTGGGAAGAGGGCTGCGCAAATCTCCTGGCAAGGAGTTTGTGACGGTCCTGGATTTCATCGGTCTGTATCAGAACAACTTCATGATTCCTCAGGCACTGTCTGAATCCCGCAGTGGCAACAAGGATACCCTCAGACGCTTTGTACAGGAAGGTAATTCCACTCTGCCGGGTGTCTCTACCGTTCATTTCTCTGAACAGGCGAAGAGCCGGATCTTCAAGTCCATCGAACAGGCCACCATGAATTCCGGAGCAGTTCTCTATGATGGCTGGAAGGCGCTGGAAAACCAGCTGGGACGGGTTCCCAGGCTCATTGACTTTGACCGGTACCACGGTCTGGATCCGGTGCTGATCTTTTCCAACAAGAGCTATCAGACCTATCCGGAATTTCTGAAAAAGAAATGCCGGATTCAGGTGCCGGAACTCTCAGAGCTTGAACTGAACTTTCTGCGGTTTGTCTGCACCCAGTGGGCCAATGGAAAAAGACCCCATGAGCTCTGGCTGCTGGATGCTCTGATCCATCATCCGGATTGCTGGAAAGAGGCGTTTCTGAAAACACTTCATGACAACGGCTTTGATCTGAAGGAAAAGACCTGGATCAATCTGTACAACCAGTTCCGGCAGCAGTGGCTCAAGGGTGGAGAACTGGCCGGCTGGCAGAAAAAGAATGTCCGGTTTCTGGAG
>Tibetan_p1__coassemble_582_pt1 | contig 18297 bp, 19 predicted proteins | sample Tibetan_p1__metabat2_high_PE_008 | metagenome-assembled genome bin Tibetan_p1
CGGAGAAACATATTAGATTAACCACCCCCGCGAAGCGGGTTGGTACAAAAAATATAAACTGATAATAAACACAAAAATCACACAATGCAATGTGAAATCCGTTTTTTCAGAAACAAAGTCTTGAAATTTTCAGAAAAACAGAATGTCTTTTCAGGAAACCCATATGTTCAGCCAGGATGAACACGTTTTCTTCAGTGACTGAAGATCATGAACTTTTCCCCTTTCCCTTCCAGATTTCAGTGCTTTGTCCCCTCAAAGCGGCCTGTTCTCTGCTTGAATATCTTCAAAACAAGTCATGCAGATGGGAAAGGAGAAGCCATGAACCGAATGCTGAATTATCCTGGAGATGCGCAGGATCCTGTCAGAGCCGATCTGGTTCTGGCCAGAGAAGACGATGTACCCCTGGTGGTCTTTTTTGCTTCCGGCGAACTGCTGCCGCAGATCCGCCAGGCCTGTTCCAGACAGCGCGTTCCCCATTTCCATCTGCTGCTGGTGAATGTGAACGACTGGAATGCCCTGCTCTCCTGCTGGCCCGCCAGAAATGGAGAGACTTTCTTTGCCGGTCATGGAGACATTACCAGACAGTTTCTGGAAACCAGGCTGCTGCCCTGGGCTCTGGACCATCTGCCCGCAAAGCCTGATCAGATCTGGCTGGGCGGATATTCCCTGGGCGGTCTGTTTGCCCTGTGGGCAGGCCTGCAGTCTCCGCAATTCCAGAGGCTCCTGTGTGTTTCCGGTTCTGTGTGGTTTGAGCACTTTGAAGAGTGGGCCATGAAGCAGCCCGTTGGCGGCCAGCTGAAAAGCGTGTATTTTTCCCTGGGGACAAAGGAAGTCAAAACCGGCAATCCCCTGCTGCAGAAAACCGGAGAGATCATGGAGACTCTCTGCTCTCATTTCCAGAGTCGGGGCATCGACAGCACTCTGGTCTGGAATCCCGGCACCCACTTCACCGAGGTCCCCGGCCGCATAGCCAGAGCCATCGGATGGACCTTTTCTGTGGATGCTGAGCCCGGATCGGAAGGCTCCGGTACCCAGCCCCCTTTGAAAAGCTGATCCCTCAGCAGAATCACAATTCTGATACATAGAGCAGGGCCCTGCCATCATGGCAGAGCCCTGTTTTTGTTTCATGGGTGTAATTGTTCCAGGGTTTTCTTCCCTGTTTCAGACTGCCGGATCCCGGTTCCGGTCCGGATCATTCTTCAACAGGCTCAGGCTGGGCCTGCTCAGGAAAAATGATTCCCGTCGGATCGGAATAGGCAGATCCCTGCAGGGCGTAGCTGGTGGTGCTTTGTGTCTGCGGATCGTATTTCAGAAGGGAGTGGCTGCACACAAACCAGTAGGCCCCGTCATGATACGTGCCAAATCCTCCCGGAGTCTGAGAAACAGCTTTTGCGTATTCTTCTTCCTGAAACAGAACACTCTGCTCCTGAGAATCCAGAGAAACAAGCAGCCAGCCTTTCTGTTCCATGTCGGATGGGGCTGTGCGAATGAGCAGTTCATTCCGTTCCGGGATATAGTCGATGGTCTGACCGTATGCCAGATCCAGGAGCAGCGTTCCCCTCAGGCTTTCGGCCTGTTTATCAAAGCAGAGCACCTGGCTGCTGCCCAAAGGTTCACCCTGGGGATCCGTGCCTGCGTACTTCTGAAGAAGATAGATCGTATTCTCGTCCTGAGCCATGCTGAAGAGCGAGCCTGCCGGGACGTTCAGATCCAGGACGTTTTCAATCTGCAGATTCTCATCGGTCTGAATCAGAAAGTTTCCCGCAGCATTCCCCTCTTCCAGACTGGCCAGGGAACCGCACAAGAGCCAGAGACCGCCATTTTCCACATTGGGCAGCATGGCTGTGATCATAAAGAATTCCGTATCCGGCAGATCGATGGTGACCGTATCCAGCAGCTGTGCCTTCTCATCGTAGACAGAAATGGTGCTCTCTGCTCCTGAACAGTCGGCCAGATAAATCCTGCCATCATCAACTGTCATGCAGCTGACGGAGCCGGCTGGTGTGGCTTCAATGGGCTTTTCCTGAAAATTGCGGTCCTGAATCACCAGACTCATGCCATCCTTGATGCCGTTCTGTCTGACCAGAACGATGGATTGTTCTGTTGGAAAGACCATCTGATCGTTCCAGTAGGATTTCCCTTTGTAGGAATCCAGCTGCTCCGTTCGGATGACACTGGCCGTTTCGTTCTCCTGATCCAGCCTGGTCCAGACCATTCCCTGATCCGTCTTGATCAGACAGTCCGCTGCAGCATCCTTACCGGAAGCCGGGCCGGCACAGGCAGATGCGATAAGCAGGAAGAAGGCGAGCAGAGCCGTTGTGATCTGTTTCGTTCTCTCTGGTTTACGCATAACAAGCCTCCCGGACGAACCCTTTCAGAAAAGGATTCAGAACACAAAGTGGGTTTCTCTTCCCTTTTTCATGAGACAGTTCATCCTCTTCATTGGTTGATTTTATTATATCTGATAAATTGTTTATGCTCAATCGTTTTTTTACATAGCGGCGCTTCTGGTCTGTCTGAATCACAAAAGGGCTGTACAGAATGAGGAAAACTTCGAAAGTCTCCTCCTCCGGTACAGCCCCAGTTTCCTGTTTAAACAATTGAATTCCAGGTTTTTCTTCCCTGCTCTAACCGGCGTGCATCCACAGCGTCAGCCAGCCAGCCCAGGGCAGACTCCAGCAGACAACGCCTTCAATCTGAGAAGCGTGAACCGGAGCCGGATCGGCTTCCGTGTTGTTGTCGCCTTTGGTGATCCAGAGGGTTTCCCCCTCTTCCTGTCGCACTTCAATGACCCGGTGCACCACGGAGACCCCCTGGCTTTCATAGGAGATCACATCTCCTTCCACCGGAATCGTTCTGGTGGTATCCACCACTGCCAGATCTCCCACCTGCAGAGCCGGCTGCATGCTGCCGGTGGCAATAGCCGTAGGAATCCAGGGCAGCAGCCCCATACCAAACAGCAGAATCAGGCTCACCAGACCCAGCAGCAGCCCGTTGGCCGTCCAGGCCAGGGCTTTTTTCTTTCTGCTTGCCGGTTTTCCAGCCGTCTCTTCTTTTTCGGGTTCTTCCTCACTGAGATCGATGTTGAGCACCATGAGAAAGACCAGAGGAAGCAGGGCCCGCAAAAGCACCAGCAGAGGACTTTCCAGAACGGCAGGCAGGGTAGTGTTCATCCAGAGCAGCGATCCCAAGGCAAACAACAGCGAGGAAAGCAGACCGCCATAGAGCAGAAACAGGGAGGGGGTGCAGCCCAGAAAGATCCAGGGGAACACCTCTTCCAGCACATAGTAGATCCCCTCCAGCATGGACCACGAAGTCTGAGAAAATACAGAGCCCATGGAACCGGCCAGGGCAGAGAGTGCCAGGAGCAGACCGGCCAGCACCCACCAGCCTTCCTTTCCGGCGGATTTTTTCATGGAGAAAACCAGCAGGCTTCTGCCCGCCAGAAGGCCTGTAAAAAGAAGCAGAGCGGATAAAGCCATCTGCGTCCAGTTCAGACCGTCCGGGACAACTGTGACATGATGGAGGATCATGGCTTCCATCAGCCAGGTAAAGCCGAATTCAATGATCAGAAACAGAAGGACCCAGGAAAGCATCCCGTTGTTCTCCTGTTTCAAAAGCGGTTCAAGCAGTTTCTTCATAGTCTCTTTTCCTTCCATAAGGCAGAGGCGGATTTCTGCCGCTGCTTTCCCTCTTTCCACTCAGAGGACAGGCAGCACCAGAATCGCTTTATTCTGGTTTCATGGTAGCGTCTGCAGGGAGGGCATGCAATGACTGTTACTGTTTCTCTTTTTGAAGGTGTCCTCTTTTTTCAGACGCAAAAAAGCTGTCTGATGCGATAACCAGACAGCTATTGGGTTGATGAAGCAACCACCAGAAGAGTTCTGGCGGACTACAGGAAAATACCGCTCCAGAAACTGGACATCCAGTCGATGAGGGTATTGCGCATGAGTCCCAGGGGCTGGGAGAGAATGCCGGAGAAAATCAGCACCAGGAACAGAAGGTAGATCCAGCGGTTGGGGTGCTGAAAACGGAAATAGTCTCTGTCCGGCAGAAAAGCCCAGAACACCTTGGCGCCGTCCAGAGGCGGCACGGGAATCAGGTTGAAGATGCCAAAACCGGCGGAGATGACGGCTGTTACAGAGAACAGTCTCATCAGGAACACACCGATGGCATTGGTCAAAGCAAAAGAGGGAGCCAGCGCTGCCAGCATGTAATAGAACATGATGCACACGAAGGTCAGCAGAAAGTTGGCCATGGGTCCGGCAAATGCCGTCCATACCATGCCGGCCTTGGGATCCTTGTAGTAGCGGGGATCCACGGGAACGGGTTTGGCCCAGCCGAATCCAAACAGCAGCAGACAGGCCAGACCGGCCCAGTCGATGTGGTGAAAGGGATTCAGAGACAGACGGCCCGAACGCTTGGCCAGTTCATCTCCCAGGGCATAGGACATCAGAGCATGAGCCATTTCGTGAATGCTCATGGCAAAGATGACCGCCAGCACCTGAATGACAATGGACTCGAAGTCCAGATTCAGCATGGAACGGATCATACATTAAAGCGGAAATGCATGACATCTCCGTCCTGAACCACGTAGTCCTTGCCTTCCATGCGCATTTTGCCGGCTTCCTTAATGGCCTGTTCGCTTTCCAGCTCATCCATGTCTTCGAAGCGGTACACTTCGGCCTTGATGAAGCCGCGCTTGAAGTCAGTGTGAATGACACCGGCACAGTCGGGAGCCTTCATGCCTTTCTTGAAAGTCCAGGCCCGGCATTCGTCTTCACCGGCGGTCAGGAAGGTGCAAAGACCCAGCACGCTGTAGGCGGTCTGAATCAGATTGTCCAGACCGGACTGGGGCAGGCCCAGTTCTTCCAGGAAGGCAGCCCGTTCTTCGGGTTCCAGAGAAGAAAGGTCTTCTTCCATTTTGGCGCATACGGGCACAATGGAGCTTCCTTCTTTTTCAGCCAGTTCCTGAACCTGTCTGTAGTAGCCTACGGATTCGGGATCGGCCATGCCGTTTTCATCCAGGTTGGCCACGTAGATGACGGGTTTCATGGTCAGCAGATTGTACTGTCTGACAATAGCCAGTTCATCATCGTTGAACTCCATGGAACGGGCGGGCTGGCCGGATTCCAGATGGGGTTTCAGGCGCTGAAGCAGGGCGTATTCGGCCTTGGCTTCCTTGTCGCCGCTGGAGCTTTTGCGCTGAACTTTGCTGATGCGGTTTTCCACAGTCTGCAGATCGGCCATGATCAGCTCCAGGTCGATGATTTCGATATCACGGATGGGGTCGATGGTGTTTTCCACATGGGTGATGTTGGCATCATCAAAGCAGCGCACCACGTGACAGATGGCATCTGTCAGACGGATGTTGCTCAGAAACTGGTTGCCCAGACCTTCGCCCTTGGAAGCACCCTTGACCAGACCGGCGATGTCGGTGAATTCAAAGGTGGTGTAAATGGTTTTTTTCGGGTGAAACAGCTCGGCCAGACGATCGATTCTCTTGTCCGGCACCTCAACCACACCCACGTTGGGGGCAATGGTGGCAAAGGGATAGTTGGCGGCTTCCACCTGACTCTTGGTGATGGCGTTAAACAAAGTGGATTTGCCCACATTGGGCAGGCCCACGATACCTGCTGTTAATGGCATGAAGCGTTATTCCTCCTGACTGGACTGGTCTGCTGCCCTGCGGACCACCCTCTTGATTTTTCTGTCGAATTCCTGGCGGGGCATCATGACGGAAGTCTGACAGCCCTGGCACTTGATGCGGATGTCCGCACCCATCCGGATAATTTTCCATTCCTTGGATTTGTGGCAGGGATGCTCCTTCTTCATTTCAATGATGTCGCCCAGATCGTATTCCAGTTTATTCATGACTGTCCTCCAGACCTTCATGGCGTCTGTAGGCTTCCATGGTGTTGTCCAGAAGCATGCAGACGGTCATGGGGCCGACGCCTTTGGGAACCGGTGTGATGACACTGGCTTTGGGTTCGGCTTCGCTGAAGAGTACATCACCCTTCAGTTTTCCGTCAACCCGGTTGATGCCCACGTCGATGACCACGGCGCCTTCTTTAATATAATCCCCTGTGATCATTTCCGGACGTCCGATGGCTGCCACCAGAATGTCCGCTTCAGAACAGATCTTCTTCATATCCGGACTTTTGGAATGCACGGTGGTGACCGTGGCATTGGCATTCTGCAGCAGCAGAGCCAGAGGCTTGCCTACCAGATTGCTCCGGCCGCAGACTACAGCCTTTTTGCCGGAGAGATCTTTCAGGCCTGCTTCTTCCAGAATGGCCATGCAGCCCTTGGGGGTGCAGGGGACAAAACCGGATCTGCCGGTGAGCAGAGCTCCGGCGTTGACGGGGTGCAGCCCGTCCACATCCTTATCGGGTGAAATGGCATCGATGGCGCTGACCTCGTCCAGATGTTTTGGCAGAGGCAGCTGCACCAGAATGCCGTCGACTTCGGGGTTGCTGTTTTCCTGTTCAATGACAGCCAGCAGTTCATCCTGGCTGATGTTTCCATCCAGGACGATGGTGCGGTTTTCAATGCCGATGGTCTGGCAGGCCTTGCCCTTGCTTTTGACATAGGACTGGCTGGCGGGATTATCCCCCACCAGAATGACGGACAGACAGGGGAGTCTGCGTCCTTCTTCTTTCCAGGCTGCCGCCTGGTTCTTCATTTTTTCCTTGAGCTTTGCGCTCAGTTCTGTTCCATAGAGTATCAAAATCCGAGTACCTCGCTGTCTAGAAGGATGGTCACGGGACCATCGTTGATCAGTTCAATTTTCATGTCGGCACCAAACCGGCCGGTTTCCACACGGATGTCCCTGGCCAGAATGGCGTTGAATTTGTGGTACAGTTCTTCGGCCCGCTCCGGAGCGGCTGCGCCGGTAAAGCTGGGCCGGTTGCCCTTTCTGCAGTCCGCGTACAGCGTGAACTGGGAAATGGACAGAATGGCTCCTTCAGCCTGCATCACGTTGAGATTCATCTTGCCCTGGGCATCCGAGAACACCCGCAGCTTCAGAATCTTGGCAGCCATCTTTTCCAGAGTTTCTTCCGTGTCCTCTGGTCCGATGCCCACCAGCAGGCAGTACCCGCCTTCAATGGCGCCGGTTACTTCTTCGTCGATGGTGCAGGAAGCCTGCAGCACTCTTTGCAGAACGACTCTCATGCCCGGCTCTCCAGCAGGCAGACGCACAGAGAGCAGATGCCTTCCTGACGGCCTACAAAGCCCAGTTTTTCACCCCGGGTGGCCTTGATGGACACCTGGGAAATATCGCACTCCAGCACACGGGCTACGTTTTCCCGCATCATTTCGATGTAGGGAGCCAGTTTGGGCTTTTCAGCCAGAATGGTGGCATCCACGTTGCCGATCTGGTAACCGTTCTGGCGCATGAGGCCGGCGGTGTGCTCCAGCAGCAGCATGGAAGAAATGCCCTTGTATTTCGGATCGGTGTCCGGGAAATGATGGCCCAGATCCCCCAGCGCCAGAGCACCCAGAATGCTTTCGGCAATGGCATGAAGCAGCACATCCGCATCGGAATGGCCGTCCAGTCCCAGGGGGGAGTCAATGCGCACACCGCCCAGAATCAGCGGCCGGCCGGCTTTCAGGGGATGAATGTCCACGGCCTGTCCAATGCGCATCATAGAGCTTCCACCACTACGGAAGTGCGCTCAGCCGCTTCCTTTTCTTCACCGGGATAGCCCAGGATGCAGAATCCCACCCCGGCGGCATTTTTCGGAATGCCATAGCCATCCAGCAGTCCTCTGCCGGCTTCCGAATCAAATACGGCATCCGCCCGGTTGATCCAGCAGGAGCCAAGGCCCAGAGAATGAGCCGCCAGCATCATGTTTCCCATGGCCAGAGAGCCATTCTTGACCCAGTTGGGATCACTGGCGTCAGCTAACACCGCCACCACAGCGGGAGCATGATAGAATGGATCTCCCTTGTAGGACGGATTGGCGGCTTTCATCACATCCGCGTTCAGTTCGGACAGTTCCCGGATCAGTTCAGGCTTATCGGTGACAAAGAACCAGACATCCTGTCTGTTCATGCCGGTGGGCGCATAGCGGCCTGCTTCCACAACAGCCTCCAGCACGTCCTTTTCCACCGGCCTGTTCCGGAAGGAACGGACAGACCTTCTGGTCCTGATCGTTTCAAGCACTGCATTGTTCACTGACATAATCTGCCTTCTTTCTACGTTATGTTTCATGATAACAAAAAAGCCTGAGTTTCCTCAGACTTTTTCAGGTGATTGGGACCAGATCAGCGAAGGACCTGGATGTACTGGGGTGTTCCTGCGTGTTCCAGTTCAGCCCCGGCGATGACGGTGTAACTTTCGCCATCAATATAGTAGTTGCCGTGAACGGCCTGGCCATCGCCGATGTAAACAGCAATATGATCCACGCCGCGGCCGCCGTTGTCGTAATAGATCAGGTTGCCGGCCTGGGGTGTATCCACATAGACGCCGTAAACATCCGCAAATTCATCGGGCCAGTAGGAATCGGCATCATAGACACCGGCTCCTGCCAGAGCGGCTGCAGCCACTTCGGTGCACTGCCAGCCATTGGTGGTGCCCACCAGAGGCAGAGCAGCCTGGACGATGGCCGCATTGAGTTCGGCATACTGGGCATAGGGATCGCTCACTTCCGGAGCTGCGGGCTGCTGATCATAGACGGGCTGATCCACTTCGGGTTCAGTCACTTCCGGTGTCCAGGAGCCGCTCTGATCGGGCTGAGCGGTTTCCCCGGTGGATGGCTGATACTGATCCAGGAGACCCGGATCGCCATAGGGCCAGGGGTTGCCATAGGCATCGTAGTAATAGGGAATGCCGTTGGCATCATAGGTGACAGCCTGTCCGTTTTCATCCGTTTCCACGATGTTGCCATACTGGTCGGTGGTGATGGACACGCCGTTTTCATCTGTTGTGGTGACAAATCCCGGGATGGACCAGGAAGATGTCTGAGATCCGCCGGTGACAGATTCAACAGGTGCAGTGACCTGATCTTCAGCCGGAGCGGATGGAGCGGGTTCGGGTGCAGGGGCGGGAGCCGGTGCGGGCGCAATGCCGTTGGGCCATGGATTGCCATAGGCATCGTAGTAGTAGGGAGTGCCCTGGGCATCATAGGTCACGGGTGTGCCGTCTGCTTCATACTGAACCACATTGCCATACTGGTCGATGGTCACAGGACTGCCGTAGGCATCCACGGATTCCACGAAACCGGGAACGCTGACGGGCTGCTGAACAGGAGCGGTTTCCTGAACAGGGGTCTGGGTGGTGTGATCTCCCAGTCCGGGCTGGGGGCTGTACTGGGCCCCGCCGGCTGTGCCGGCACCGGATTCGATGGGATCAGCCATGGCAAGATTGTTATTAATGGAGCTGTCTGCAGTTTCGGTTTTTTCTTCTTCTGCAGGCTTTGTTTCTGTCTCTTTCTGCTCTGTTTCAGCAGGTTTGGCTTCTGCTTCTTCGGCAGTTGTTTCTTCCGTCTCTGTTTCTTCAGCTTCTTCCGTTTCTTCCTGAACTTCAGAAGCTGCATCGTCAGACTGTTCTGTTTCGGGCAGAGCTGCATCGGCTACAGCCTTCTGGGTTTCTTCCAGATTGACACTGCCGTCTTTTTCATCGAAGTAGTAGAGGTCTCCATCGATGTTTTTCCATCCTTTGGCAACCTGTCTGTTTTCCAGATACTTGTCACCATGCCAGCCGTCTGCAGTCGCAACTGCATAGACGGAGGCCAGGGCTGGGATACAGGAAGCGATACAAAGCGCCGCGGCTATTTTTCCGCCGTTTTTTTCAAAAGAATTCGTAAAAAGCCCTCCTCTCTCATTTCTGTGTTGTGAATTTATGAAGTATTAATTTTTATTTTTTAAACATTAAGATCCTATTAATATCCCTGAAATGACTCTATCACCCGGCTGAATACCGGGCAACCAAAACGATTTCTCAGTTTTCAGCACTTCGCTTTCAGAGACCGATTGCCTCTTACAGTTCTGCTTTGGCTGTCTTTTCCAGGATGTGAATGGCTTCGCCGACACCATTCACCAGCCAGTCTGCACTTTCGCGCACTTCTTTAGGGCTTTGTGGAAAGGTAAAGCTGTGGGCAGCACACTGAAGCATGGACAGATCATTGTAGGAATCGCCAATGGCTGCAGTGCTTTCATGAGGAACGTTCAGTCTGTCCGCCATGATCAGAAGACCTTTCCCCTTGGAAGCATCCACAGGAATGAAATCGCAGTACCGGGAGTTGTAGGCACAGACAGCCTGATCCGTATCCTTAAATTTCTCGATGCAGGCTCTGGCCGCCTCATTGTGGAAATTCAGGGACAGCCCGTAGCACACTCCTTCATAAAGCTGGCCGGTATTCTCGAGCATACGAGATTCGGCTTCCAGCTTCATGGGTTTTGTGGTATACAGGCCGGTGCTGTGGTGAATGATAATGGGTGCATCCGGGCAGGTGCGGATCATTTCTTCAATGAAGGCCGGATCCAGACCGGCTTCAAACAGAATCTGATCCTGGTAGACAATGCAGGCCCCATTGGAAAACACGGTAAAGTCGAACCGGACTTTTCCCTGTGTCTTTTCATCAATGGCCTCCATCATGCCCGGGCTTCGGCCTGTGCAAAGTCCAAACAGGTTGCCCTCCTGCTGGAATTTCTGTATGGCACTGGCATCTTCTTCTCTGAGACCCCGTCCATCGTGAAAATAGAGGGTGTCATCAAAGTCTGTTCCCATAATGATCATTTCGAGACCTCCTTTGGTCAGGATTTCAAATTCCAAGACTCATCCCTATTCTATTTTCGTCATTTTGGAGAATTTGAAAAGAACCGTTTTACCGGAAGAGCCTAAAATAACTGCGTCTGTATGTTCAATCCACTTGTGTAACAACCTGTTGGTTATTTCTGTAAGGCGTTTCTGCCTTCCTGAAAAAAAAGAGCAGTGCTTCCCTCTCTGTCAGACAGAGGGGATGAGCACTGCTCTTATGCATAATCAATCAGATTCAGACACAGTCCGAAAGAGGAGAGGTCAGAAACTTATTTTGTTTTTTCGATGATTTCCAGGAAGGATTCGGGTTTCAGGGATGCGCCGCCGATCAGAGCACCGTCGATATCGGGCTGAGCCATGTATTCAACGATGTTGCCGGGTTTAACGGATCCGCCGTACTGAATGCGAACCTTGTCTGCAGCTTCATCACCAGCCATGTCGCGTACAACGTCACGAACCAGTTTGCAGCAGTCTTCAGCGATTTCTACGGAAGCGGATTTGCCTGTGCCGATGGCCCAGATGGGTTCATAGGCCAGAACGATATTTTCGTAGGCTTCTGCAGGAATGTCTTTCAGAGAACCGTTGAGTTCCTTGGTCAGAACTTCCTTGGTCTTGCCTGCATCGTATTCTTCTTCAGTTTCGCCGATGCACAGAATGGGAGTGATTCCTGCTTCCAGCAGACGTTTTGCCTTTTTGTTGACAGTTTCGTCTGTGTCACCGAACATCTGTCTTCTTTCAGAGTGGCCGATGATGCAGTATTTAACGCCCAGTTCTTCGAGCATGGGAACGGAAACTTCACCGGTGAAAGCACCGGAATCTTCGAAGTGTACGTTTTCAGCAGCAACGATCAGGTTGTCTGCATTGTCCAGAGCTGTTCTCAGATCTGTAAAGGGAACGCCGATGCCATAGAGGCCTTTGCTTGTTTTGGCAGCTGGATCAACTTCCTCAAAGAAAGCTTTGGTTTCGGCGTTGTTCTTGTTCATTTTCCAGTTGCCGACAATGATGATATCTCTCATAGTTTTTATCCTGTTTTCCTGTTCTGTATTCGTAGGGACGATTAGTCCTTTTCGGAGATGACTGCGATACCGGGCAGAGTTTTGCCTTCCATGTATTCCAGAGAAGCACCGCCGCCTGTGGAAATGTGGGAGAACTTGTCTTCAAAGCCCAGCTGAATAGCTGCTGCTGCAGAGTCGCCGCCGCCGATTACAGTGGTTGCATCAGGCAGTTCGGAAATAGCTTCACAAACAGCCAGAGTACCCTTGGCAAAGTTAGGCATTTCGAATACGCCCATGGGTCCGTTCCATACAACAGTCTTGGCACCCTGCAGGGTATCCTTGAACAGTTCGATGGATTTAGGTCCGATATCCAGGCCCATGTAGCCTTCGGGGATATCCAGGCCAACGATTTCTACGTTTGCATCGTTTGCGAACTTGTCAGCTGCAACGGTGTCAACAGGCAGAACCAGTTTGCCTTCGCCCTTTTTCAGAATGGATTTGGCCAGATCAATCTTGTCTTCTTCCAGCAGGGAGTTTCCTACTTCATGACCCAGAGCCTTCAGGAAGGTATAAGCCATGCCGCCGCCAACGATGACTTTGTCAGCCTTGTCCAGCATGTTTTCGATTACGGCGATCTTGTCGGATACCTTGGCACCACCCAGGATAGCGACGAAGGGACGTACGGGATCATCAACAGCCTTGCCCAGCATTTCAACTTCTTTTTCTACCAGGAAGCCCAGACCGTTTTCAGGCAGGTTTTCAGGAATGCCGACTGTGGAGCTGTGAGCACGGTGAACGGAACCGAAAGCATCTTCTACGAAGACATCGCCCAGGCTTGCCCAGTATTTGGACAGTTCAGGATCGTTCTTGCTTTCGCCCTTTTCATAACGGGTGTTCTGAACCAGCAGGATTTCTCCGGGTTTCAGAGCGTCAACCATGGCTTCCAGTTCTTCGCCGCGGGTTACGGGGCAGAATTTAACGGTTACACCAGGCATCAGTTCGGACAGACGGGGTGCAACGATACCCAGATCGTTTTTAGCCTTGTCTTCTTCGGTTTTAACTTTTCCCAGGTGAGACATCAGGATAACTTTTGCTCCGTTATCTGTCAGATATTTTAATGTGGGAACAGCTGCCTTGACACGGTTGTCGTTGGTGATTTCAGAACCCTTGTGAGGTACGTTGAGATCAGCACGGACGATGACCTTCTTGCCATTAACGTCCAGATCTTTGACAGTTTTCTTTGCCATATCTTTCTATTTTTCCTCCTGTGAATGCAGATTGTGCATTCCAACACGAATCTAGTATAACACGGGGACAACGTGATTTTCATTTCCTGTTACAAGGATGAAAAAATCAGCCATGAAATTTCTCGACCTGCTCAATTCCCTCCGTTTGAAATGGAATGGCGAAAACTGTTCGAAAATCTTCTTTTTTCCAGTCAAAAAACCTCCGTTTGCACCAGAGCGCAAAAGAGCTGCAGCCTCCATGGGATTCAAGAACAGAATCCCCTGAGAGCTGCAGCTCTTTCCTGTTTTCAGATTCAGTTAGTTTCAGCAGACAGAATTTTATTTCTGTTACTGGGCGCCGCCAGTCCAGGGTTTGCCCTGTACATAAAGGGCAAAACCATTGGTCTGGATGTTGGATCCCGTGCTGTCCTCATTTTCCAGAGCTTCCAGATCCAGATCGGAGCTCAGAGAAAGAACGCTGGTGGCATCCAGATGAATCCGGGTGCCGGTTTTAGCCTGATCACTCTGCACGGAGAGACCAAGAGAGGAGCCATCCTTCAGACTGATCTTCAGAGAACTGTCCCCATCCAGCTGCATTCTTCCATACAGAGACTGGTTTTCCAGATTCAGTTCCACATCACTGTCTGTCAGCTTCATGAGCAGACCGTTGTCGGTGCTCAGAATGCTGTCGATGCAGGTGATGGAGGCCGAAGCCTGGCTGACGTTGAAGACCGGAGCACTCAGGGCAGCCTGAGAGCCGGGGTTGAACAGAATGCTGGAGTTGTTGACTTCCAGAGATGCTTTTTCCTTCTTCTGCTCTCCTTTGGCATTGAGGCCGTCCAGAACAAACAGTCCATCCACACCATTCTCCCCTGCCCCGGAGCAGGAAACCGTACTGGAGAGCACTTCGGTTTTCGAAGCACTGTGCAGCCGGAAAGCCATGGCCTGCATGGCATTGGCATTGAGGCCGGAAGCCGACAGAGTGCCATAGACTTCAGCCACCGGAGAAAGGGGGCCGGAAGTTTCAATGAGCAGGGTGCTGCCGGTGATGGTGCTGGTTTCATTGACCAGCATGGCCGGGGAATGAGTGCTCTGGGAAAGCAGAGTGCTCTGGGAGAGGTTCATGGTGCCTCCAAAGGCACTGAGAGCCGCCGAGGAATCCGGCAGGTCCGTATGAAGCGTGGTATCGGAAATGGTGGCCGTACTGCCGCTTCCACTGACTGCTGCAGCTGCGGCCCCGTTGGCCGAGGTATACAGGTCAGATCCCAGAATGCTGGCGGTTCCGCCCAGGCGGACCAGGACGGCACTGTTGACACCGCTGGCCAGCGCTGTGGAAACATCCTTGGCATCGCCGGTTTTCTGCACGCTGCTGGCGACCAGACTCAGAGCTCCACCCTTGCCTGTTGCCAGAACGGAAGAATCGGCAGTGTTTCCTGCCAGCTGGGCATTCTGCAGATCCAGAGGTTCCTTGTCGACGACCTGATCTGCTGCGGCATCATCGGCGGGATTGGTGCCGGAAGGCGTCTCGGGTTCCGGTTCGGGTTCCGGTTCAGGATCCGGTTCCGGTTCGGGATTGGCCGCGACGGGATTCTGAATTTCCGGCATGGAAAACTGGGGAAGGCTTGGATGCAGCAGGGAGCCTGAAAGCATCAGAGCCACCATGGCAAAACTCGCACAGCCAGCCAGTGCCGAAACGGACAGGCGCATGCCCGTACTTTTGGTGGCACACACTTCCGAGAAGGTCTTTTCATTTTGTCTGGAGAGAATGTACCAGCCAAGCAGAGCCGCAAAACCCGCGCCTTCCAGACCGGCCAGCACATAGCTGACCACCGGGGTGGGTGCTGTTTCGGTCTGGCTGATTTCCATCCGCCGGCTTCGTTCTTCCTGGGTGCCCACCATGGTAAGACCAAAGGCATACAGATTGATCAGCATTCCGGTAATGCAGAGATAGTTTTTGACACTTCTTTTCATTGCTCTTCCCCTTTCTTACTTATGGTAGGACCGGCCGTTCTGGATCATGAAGGAACGGTAGATCTGTTCGAGAACCAGAGTCCGGCACATCATGTGGGTAAAGGTCAGATCCGACAGCTTCCAGCGCCAGTTGGCCCGCTTCACCAGTTCTTCACTGGGCCCCAGGGAACCGGCAATCACGAAAACCAGTCCGCCGGGGCGGTTAGACCAGGATTCCCGGTTTCTGGCAAATTCTTCGGAGGTGACCATTCTGCCGTGCAGATCCAGCAGAACGACAAAATCACTGTCTTTGATTTTGTCCAGCACCCGTCGTCCTTCCTTTTCCTTAATCAGTCTGGCTTCACTGGGGCGTTCGGAATGGACATCGGGTTCATCCTTGACTTCTTCAATGGTCAGTTTGTCGAAGGCGCTGATCCGCTTGATATATTCCTTTTCCAGCGCCGTCAGATTCTTATCCTTGTTTTTCCCTATACAGAGCAGCCGGATCAAAGGACAGCCTCGGAAGGATACTGACGTGTCAGTTTGACAACTTCCTTACGTACTTCATGAGCTGTTTCTTCATCATCAGCCTTGAGCACCTGAACGATCCAGCAGGCTACCTGCTCGAATTCCTTTTCCTTGAATCCGCGGCTGGTCATGGCAGCAGAGCCCAGACGGATGCCGGAGGTGGTGAAGGGTTTTTCCTGATCAAAGGGAATGGTGTTCTTGTTAACGGTGATGCCGGCTTCATCCAGCAGGGTTTCGGCTCTCTTGCCGGTCATGCCCAGAGAAGCCTTGGTGTCCAGAAGCAGCAGATGGTTGTCACTGCCTCCGGAAACCATGCGGATGCCTTCTTCATCAAAGACTTTAGCCATGGCCTGTACGTTTTTCAGGATCTGGTTGGCATAGTCTTTGAACTCGGGCTGCAGGGCTTCATAGAGTGCAATGCCCTTGGCTGCGATGACGTGTTCCAGAGGTCCGCCCTGCATGCCGGGGAAGGTTCTGGAATCCAGCTTCTTGGCGAATTCTTCCTTGCAGAAGACCATGCCGCCGCGGGGGCCGCGCAGGGTCTTGTGGGTTGTGGTGGTGACGAAATCAGCATAGGGAATGGGAGAGGGATGAACGCCTGCAGCAACCAGACCGGCGATGTGTGCCATGTCCACCATGAGCAGAGCACCGGATTTCTTGGCAATCTCGCCCAGACGCTCAAAATCAATGATGCGCGGGTAGGCAGAAGCACCGGCAACGATCAGCTTGGGATGGTGTTCCATGGCCAGTTCCTCCAGCTTGTCGTAGTCAATGCGTTCAGTTTCGGGATCTACGTTGTAGGGAATGAAATTGTAGGTTCTTCCGGAGAAGTTCAGAGGATGACCATGAGTCAGGTGGCCGCCGCTGGTCAGATCCATGCCCAGAACGGTATCACCGGGTTCCAGTACGGTCTGATACACGGACATGTTGGCCTGGCTGCCGGAGTGTGCCTGGACATTGACATGGTCTCCGCCAAAGAGTTCCAGTGCTCTCTGACGGGTCAGATCTTCGGCCTTGTCCACATTGACGCAGCCGCCATAGTAACGCTTGCCGGGATAGCCTTCAGCATACTTGTTGGTCAGGCAGGATCCCTGGGCTTCCTTCACTTCCGCAGAAACGAAGTTTTCAGAAGCAATCAGTTCCACGTTATCGCGCTGTCTGTCTTCTTCCAGCGCGATGATGTCAAACATTTCTGTATCTCTGAGCATAAAATTTTCCTCGCTTTTCATTTCTTTTCATTTTAGCAGACAACTTTCAGTTCTCATCCACTCTTCATGAAATCACTAAAATTCATTCGTCTCAATACGCTGCTCAGACAGGAAAACCTCTTACTGTGAATCCGCAAAAAAGTCCCCTTTTCAGGGGACCTACCAGGCTGTACCAGGCGCTGCAAGATCCGGACGTATCTCAGATCATTTTTCAGTCAGCTCTTCCGGAAAGGTCAGGAACATCAAAACTGTTCCGGCAGTTCTTCCTGCAGTTCCAGAAGGCGTTCACCGGGAAGATTTGTGATGTCTTCAATTTCCTCCAGCGTCATGGTGCCTCTTCTCAGCAGACTGGCGGCCACTTTCAGCTGGCTGGCCAGGATGGCTTCCTGCCTTTCCTCTTCACTCTGTTCTTTCAGGACTGACAACATCTCCTGTTTTCCCTTTTCTGTCGTTTTGAAATACCGGACCGGGGCTGCCAGAGCAGCGCAATACATCTGATCCGGATCCGGGCAGCAGAGATCATGAGCCAGTCTTCCATAAGAATCATCGCCCCGATAGGACGCATTGAAGTAGATTGTTCCGTATCCCAGATCCAGTATTTCGCGCTTCAGCACTGCCTCCATTCCAAAATGGCAGGGCGCAATCAGTTCAAATTTTTCCATATATTTTTTCCTTTTCTCAGAGTGTAATACTTTTCACTGTATTTCCTTCAAAGTCTTTAATAGTGAAGATTCCATTCTCCAGCACTGCATATGTAGGAGGATTCCCTTCCTTCGGAATAGACACAGAGCCTGGATTTAACAAGATATAACCGTCCATCTGCTCTGCCTTCAGCACATGGGTATGACCGTGGATAAGAATATCCCCCTCCATCAGCGGAGGCAGATTATTCTGATTATAGATATGTCCATGGGTTGCATACATGGTTTTTCCATCAATATTTAAGATGCAGTAATCTGCCATTACCGGAAATTCCAGCACCATCTGGTCTACCTCCGCCTCACAATTGCCGCGGACTGCATAGATTTCTCTTTTCATATTGTTAAGCATAGGAATAACTTCCTTTGGAGCATACTCCTTCGGCAGGTCATTTCTTGGGCCATGGTAAAGCAGATCGCCCAGAAGCACCAGGCGCTCTGCCTTTTCATTGCTGTATGCTTCCAGCATTTTTCTGCAAAAATATGCAGAACCGTGAATGTCTGATGCAAACATGTATTTCATATGTTTTCTCCTCATGATAAATCATTACTTGTTTTTCTCTTCTACATTATCACGCTTACAAAGAAATTACAAGATTTCTTCCGCGATAAGCGTTAAATCCGCCAATTACTGAGCGGGTCTTATATCCAAGCTTTGCCAGCTGTTTTGCCAATTTTAAACTTGCCCCTCCCCGGCTGCAATATAAAACCAGAGTTTTCTCCCCGGGAAAGTCTGTCAGACGGTATTCCGCTTCCATATAAGGTATATTTACAGCTCCCTTTACATGTCCTCGTCTGAACTCTTCCCGGCTGCGCAGATCTATAAGTAAAGCGTCTGAACGCCCAACATAATAATCCAGCATTTTTGCTGATATCGTCTCCACCGGAAACATAACAAACCCCTTGTTCTTTTACTACTATTATATG
>Tibetan_p1__coassemble_747_pt1 | contig 15647 bp, 7 predicted proteins | sample Tibetan_p1__metabat2_high_PE_008 | metagenome-assembled genome bin Tibetan_p1
CGGAGAAACATATTAGATTAACCACCCCCGCGAAGCGGGTTGGTACAAAAAATATCCATTATCTGTTTTAAAATCTTTATCAGTTATTGAAGTTCCATTTGAATCGTATTCAGAATATCTTCAGCTGCTAGGGACCATGGAACTGGCTTCCTCAGTTCAAATTATCCCGTTTGATAAACCAGATGATTCAGGTGATTTATTCATTGATACAAATGGAGTGCTGAAAGGTTATTTTGGAGAGGCTTCAGAAGTTACTCTCCCCAGTGGAGTCAAAGAGATTGGACCAGGTGCGTTTTTTCATAATCAGAATCTGACGAAAATCAATTTCCCGGACGGTCTTGAGAAGATTTCAGACTATGCCTTTGAAAATTGCGAAAATCTTACAGAAGCTGACTTACCAGATACTGTGAAGATTATAGGAGACAATGCATTCTGTTGTTGCAAGATGCTGAAGAGAATCCAGATTTCAGCTTCTGTTGAAGCAATTGGATCTTATGCTTTTAGTACATGTACTGCCTTAAGCGGCGGGCTTGAGTTTTCTTCGAGTGTTCAAAAGATTGGCGACTATGCTTTCAACGGATGTACCGGATTGAATGGTTCTCTGCTGATTGGTGCGGAAACGATAGGCAGCGGAGCATTTTACAATTGCAGGCAGTTAAGTGCAGTTGACTTTCTTCCTTCTGTCAGGTCCATTGGTTCCAGAGCATTCTATGAGTGCTCGGGACTCAAAGGAGATTTGATTCTTCCCGAAGGACTGAAAGAAATCGGAGATTCTGCTTTTTATTATTGTATAGGCTTAGATGGTCAACTATATATTCCACAAACACTGGAGAAGCTTGAAAGTCGAGCATTCTTGAGATGCTTACATTTAAAAGGAAACATAGTATTGCCTGAAGCTATAACAAAACTTGGCGATTACACCTTCTCAAACATGTGGGAGATAGAATCTATTGATTTACCTGAAGGATTAACGGCTATTGGAAATCAAGTAGGGGATGTCTTCTCAGAAGCGGGTAATGTCAAAAAAATCATCTTCAGAGGTTTACAGGTACCGGCAACCAAATCAAACGAATTTTCTGGGATGAAATCTCTGGAAACCATCGAGGTCCCATATAGTTCTATCGGATTATACAAGGCTGCTTATAGCCAGTATTTGAATTCATTGACACAAATAACCGTTGCAGAACCACAGGAACCGTTTGTCTGTGTCGGAAACAAACTGATTGCCTATCTTGGAGAGGAAATCGCAGTAACCATCCCAGATGGAATCACAGAGATTGGAACTGGAGCATTTCAAAATAATCAGACGATTGTGTCTGTCGAACTGCCGGATTCCATCATCTCGATTGGAGATTACGCCTTTAGTGGATGCGTATCTCTGGAACATATCAATTTACCGAATAATTTAACTCAGATTGGTCAGAGCGCATTTAAGAACTGCTCTGTCGTGAAGATGGATATGAACCTTCCAGAATCTGTCCAGATAATAGGTCCACAGGCTTTTTATGGATGTGCTGGTATTGAGGGAGAGATAAGAATTCCGGACTCCGTAAAGTCTATCGGAGAAGGAACATTTTTCGGAATGGGTCTTGTGGACTCCTTAATACTTGGTTCCGGACTGGAAACAATTGATGCTAGAAGCAATACTGTTTTCAAAAACATGAGCTTGCTCAGGGCGATTACATTTCAGTCAGTCACTCCACCAGCATTATCAAATGGAAACCCATTTTCAAGTCTGTCTGATTTGGAAACTATTTTCGTGCCTCTGGAATCAGTTGAGATTTATCAAAATACATATGGGCCATTAGTGTCTTCAGCGACTAGATTTAAAGCTATTGAAGCAAATAATGATTATCTCGTGGAAGACGGTGTGCTGATTGCTTATCAGGGAGAAGACGAGAACCTGGTGATTCCGGATGGAATTACCGCGATTGCTGGCAGCGTATTTTTAAATAACACATCAATTCAATCTGTGGTTCTCCCTGACAGCCTGAAAGAGATCGGAGATCTGGCATTCAAGGGAGCGGCTAATCTGACTTCAATCAGTTTTCCTTCCCAGCTTGAATCCATTGGCAGCCAGGCTTTCATGAATTGTTCTTCACTGGCGGAAGTAATTCTTCCTGATTCGATCAGTTCAATCGGTGCAGAGTGTTTCCGGAATTGTTCGATGTTAACGAAAGCTGTTATTGGATCATCCCTGGACTGTATCCCTGAACGCTGTTTCATGGAAACATCCAGTCTGAATCATCTGGAATTCACCAGCCCCGATGTGTCTGTCATTGATCAATACGCTTTTTACAAATCTGGAATAAAGCAGATTGAATTACCGGAAAAACTGAAACGTATTGAAAACTATGCATTTGCTGAATGCAATGCTTTAGAAGGCGAATTGCTCCTGCCTCAGGAACTTGAGCACATTGGCCAGTATGCTTTTTACAAGGATACTTCATTAACAGGAAATCTTCTGATCCCAGAATCTGTCATCACTATCGGTGCTTCTGCATTTGAAAACTGCAAAAGGATGACAGGAAATTTGCAGCTCGGATCAAATGTTGAAAGTATCGGATCTTCCGCGTTTGACTCAACCGGTTTTGGTGGCCGAATTATCCTTCCAGAATCTGTAAGACAACTTGGATCTTATTCATTTTCTTCCATGTCAAATCTGGAGGAATTTGAATTTAATACTTCTATTTCAAACATTTCAACAACCGTTAGCGAATGTAAAAAGCTGAAAAAACTTGTTATTAGAAATCCCAAGTTTACCGTAACAGGTTCGTCCTTTAATAATACTGAGAGTCTGGAAAGAGTCGTCATTCCGAATCAGGATTTCAGCACGAATTCGAATGCTGTCTATTACCGGCTTTCCAATGAATCGAATCGGGCTGTTGTGTGGCCTGAAAGTGTGCCGGATGACTTTTTGATCGTTAATGGAACACTGATTGGATATTTTGGTGAGGAAAGCTATGTAACAATCCCTGAGAAAGTACATACAATCGGTGATTACGCATTTATGAATCGAGATATCATTCAGGTTGATTTTCCAACAGGCTTGAGAACAGTAGGAAACTACGCTTTCTATAATTGTCGAAAACTAAGTGGCTCTCTGATTATTCCTGATTCGGTTGAAAGTTTAGGTAAATGTGCTTTTTATGGTTGTGAATCACTGAATGAAAAGATCGTTCTTCCAGCAAATCTAAAAGAACTGCAGAAGGGTTCCCATGTATTTGTAAATTGCTTAGCGGTTACCGAACTGGAAATCAACTGCACAAATGCCGTTCTCGACGTTGAGGAGATTGCGCTATTAAGTCGATTAAAAAAGATTACTTTTCGTTCTGCTTCAGTCCCACAATTGACCAGTTCCTACATGATTTATATGGACTCTCTGGAAGAAATTGCTGTTCCATATCAATCCTATTGTGAGTATACACAGGCATTCAGTAGTATCGCTTTTCCGGAACATGCTGTGATCATCCCTTATGACAAACCGGATGGAGCTGCAGATTTCTTTATTGATGAGAATGGCAAACTGATCGCATATGCAGGATCCGATACAGAAGTTCAGGTTCCTGAAGGTGTCAGGGAAATAGGTAAATCTGTTTTCAGAAATCGATCAGATATTACTATTGTCAGTCTTCCAGACGGTGTGGTGAGAATAGGGTTTGCAGCTTTTCAAAGATGCACAGGGCTCCAGAAGATCAATCTGCCTGATACGGTGACGGTGATAGGAGATCATGCATTTTATAAATGCGAAAAATTAAAGGAGATTCATCTTCCTAAAGCTCTGGAAGAGATCGAAGATTTTGCTTTTTCATGTTGTACATCACTGTCTGGAGGTCTGGATATTCCAAGCAGCACAAAAAGAGTTGGAAAACGTTCTTTTGAACAGTGCTCGGGAATGAAGGGAGTACTCAGAATTGGAGCAGAAATAATCGATGAAAATGCATTTTGGGGCTGCTACGGATTCTCATCACTCGTAATTCTGCCAAGTGTGAAAACAATCAAGGGAGCTGCCTTTTATCATTGCTATGGCTTTGAAGGGGACTTGATCTTCCCTGAAGGCGTAGAAGAGATCGGTGCACTTTCTTTTGCCTATTGCTATGGATTTGATGGAACTATTTATCTACCAAACTCACTGACAAAGCTTTCACAAAATGCATTTCAGGATTGCATAAAAATAAAAGGAGACCTGATTGTACCAGAGGGCATAACGACGGTTTATGATATAACCTTCGAGAATATCAAATGTATTGAGAGAATTATATTTCCAGAAAGTTTGATAAAAATTGGAGATTATAACGGACGTGTTCTCACCAATATGACTTCCGTGAAGGAAATTGTATTTAAAGGAACCCAGGTCCCTCCTGTGAGAATGAATGAATTTAAAACGCTGACTTCTCTCCAAACGATTTATGTTCCTGCTTCAGCTCTTGAAGATTACAAAAATGCGTATGGCTCTCTTGTAAATGAAGGAGTAGAGTTCAAAACCGATACACTTGTGCTTCCTGTCTCCGGCTTGAAGGCAGATGAAGTCTATTCCAGGTCTGCCAGAATTTCCTGGTTCCCGCACAGCAGTCCAAGCGTGACCCATTATCGAGTCCTGGTAAATAATGAACCAGCTGGTGAAACAGAAGAAACAACCTGGCAGCTGAGCAATCTGACAGAAGGAGAATCCTGCAAGGTTACCGTTACCGGTTTGACCGATACAGGAGAAGAAAGTGCTTCGACTTCTATTACTGTTATTCCAAGAAGTCTGCCTGTCTGCGAAATCAGAACCAGTCTCGGCAGCGATGAAGTCTCCGTCAGTGACAGCACGATCTACGGCCTGCTTGATAATTCAGAAAAGATCAACCCAACTCAGATCAGAAATCTGAAGGGTGCCTTCTACTACAAAGACGGTGAAGAAGAGGTTCTGATTGGAGAAGCTGTCTTCAACCCGCTGCTTCATACCTCACTTCGAATTTTCATGGAAACCAGATCGGATATCAGCCAGCTGGAAAATGGCAGCTATGAAGTCATCTTCCGTGTGACGGATCCAGATGGTGTTCAGAGTGAAATGACGAAGACCATCACGGTTGACCGCAGTGTTCCATCTGTTATTGAAGGGGTTCGCGCTGAACCGGATGTGGATAAGATTCTTGTTTCCTGGCGTATGGCTAAAGAAGCCAATGTTACCACCTACCGTATTTACCGAAGAACTGGTGAAACAGGATCCTTCTATATCATTGGACGAGTAGAGGGAAGAGAAAATCTGACTTTCCAGGATAAACAGGTTGGAAATACAGAGAAGTATTACTACTACGTCACCGCCATCAACCGGATTAAAGAGGAGAGTGCTCCTTCTGAACCGGCTGGTGCCACTTTAAATACGGATGATGAAGCTCCAACCATGATTCGAATGCTTCCCAAAAACGGAATGTATCTTACAGGACAGATTCGCATCGAACTCTTTGCGGAAGACAACGTTGGCGTTTCACGGACTCGTCTTGAAATCTCCACGGATAACCGGAAGACCTGGCAGAGTCTTGGTCAGGCTGCAGGAGACCATGGCGTTCTTTCTCTGGATACCACTCAGTATGAAGATGGACTGATCTATCTGAAGGCTGTGGCGGAAGATGAAGCCGGCAATGTCAGCGAACCTTTGATCTATGCTTTCTCCATTGACAATACCGGACCTGGAAAACCGGAGAATCTGAGCTATGAATCCACGTCAGTAAGCATCACCCTGCGCTGGAACGACCTGGCGGATCAGGATCTGTCTCACTATGAAGTGCAGCAGAAAAATGCTGAAGGGGAGTTTGTAACCATTCAGGATCACATTCAGACGGTAGGTACCAACATCAATCAGCTCAATCCGGAAACGGAATACACCTTCCGGATCCGCGGCGTGGATCTCAACGGCAATACCGGTATCTGGTCAGACGAGATCATCTGCTCTACCAGCCGGGATACGACCCGACCGGTCATCACCCGTATCCGCCCACTTTCCGGCGCCTACAACAGACTGATTCCATTTTCCGTGAGAGCACAAGATGACTATTCCATCCGGACCATTATTCTGCAGAGTTCTGTGGATGGAAGAACCTGGACAGATCTGACGTCTCTGGACTATGTGGAAGATGGCGCCGTTCGGGAATGGGGTCATTCCGTAGAACTGGATGACTTTGAAGAAGGAAGCCTGTATCTGCGGGCTGTTGCGGTGGATGCCTCTGGCAACACCAGTGATACCAGCAGTGCTGCTCCCTGTGTTCAGTACCGCATTGACCGGACAGCTCCGGCTGCTCCAGAAGGCCTGATGGCCAGAGCCCAGAATGGAGCAATCGAGATTTCCTGGGAACAGGGGACAGAAGAAGATCTGAATACCTACAGCGTTTATCGAAGTACGTCGGAAGATGGAGAATACCAGCTTCTGGCTCCGGGACTGAGTACCCTGAACTACTGGGATAGAACAGCTCAGGCCGATACGCTCTATTACTACAAAGCAGCTGTCAGCGACCAGGCTGGCAATCTCTCCGAATTCTCCTTTGCCGTATCGGCTCAGGTGGATCCGGATACGGAAGCCCCTGTCATCATCAATACCGCTCCCTCTTCCGGAGAACGAATCGGAACTGGATACAGAAAGCTTCGTGTTCTGGCTTCGGACAACCGTTCTGTAGCCAGCATGCATCTGGCCTTCAGTCATGATGGCCAGACCTGGATTCCCGGACCCGTGATTCAGGGTAAGAATTCAGCCAGAGAACTGCTGGAAGCAGAACTGTCTCTGACTGACTGGTCCGATGGTGAAAACATGACTGTGCAGATCACTCTGGAAGATGGCGCAGGCAACACCAGTGAACCCGTTGTGCTGAATTATGTCATCGACAAATCAGCTCCGGTGATCGTCAGTCTCCAGGGTTCCTACAACGAAGAAAAAGTGACGCTGCGCTGGCAGAGTGGTCAGGAAAGTGATCTTTCCGGCTACCGGATTTACCGGAAGAGAGCTTCCGCTTCGGATTCCTCCTATCGTCTGGTGGGACAGCAGAAAGCAGACGGTTCTCTGAATTACGTCTTTGATGATTTCTCCATCAGTGAGACAGCTGATGACTATATCTACCGCATTGAAGCCAGTGATGACTGCGGCAATACTGCCCAGTCTGTAACGGAAACCATTCATGTGCCTGACCGGACCAACAACGGTCTGCCCGTTCCCGTGCTCAACTGTGATGCCATCATGGAAGCCGGAGTGGAATACATCATTGATGCCTCCGGATCCACGGATGATTCCAGGATCGTTTCCTGGCACATCGACTTTGGAGACGGCACTTCTTCCGAAGAAGCTTCCCCCATTCATGTCTACGAACAGTCCGGAACTTACACCATCACCCTGACGGTGACGGATGATGAAAACAACATGGCTACCCTGGAGAAAACAGTGGAAGTCCGGGATGTGAATCTGGCCGGAACCGCCAGAATCCGGGTCATTGATGAATACAACATTGCGGTTCCCAATGCGCCGGTCTACTTCGATCTGGGTGAAGAAACCCAGGTGGTCAAAAAGACAGACCGGGATGGCTATGTTACCTTCACTGCCGATGCAGGCCGTCATATGGTGGGCTGCCTGATTCCCAATAATGAATGGCTGCCCGCCAAGAGAGAAATGATCGTCTCTCCGGGAACGGAAACATCCATTGCCCTGAGACTGATCCGCTATCCCATGCTGGAAGGCAGCTTTGAAGTCACCCGCATGACCTTCGAAGAAATCGAAGCGGCAGGCATTGACCTCTCCGATTCGGAAAACCAGCACATGCTGCAGGTCAATGTTCATCTGACGTACGGCAAGGAAGAGATCAATACTTCCTTCCTGTATAACGAGTCCACAGGTATTTCCATCAACCGGCCCTGTGTCATTACAGTGGGCAGCGAACAGCGCAAGACCACCTGTTATGGATACAAGATCACCAAACCCGATGATCCCGAGCAGTATGAAATGGCCGTCGCCATTCTGGATCTGCCGGTGGAAGCGACCGCTCTCAAGGAATTCTTTGATGTCAAGCTGCACATCATCAACAATGCGGCCAGCGACTTTGTCATGGAAAACAACACAGTCACTCTGAAAGTGCCTGAAGGCCTCACCATCATGAATGCCGAAGGCTATGCTTCCGGTGCAGCAGTGTCCATTCCCTCCATTCCGTGTCAGTCTCAGAAAACGGTTTCCTGGATGGTTCGGGGGATGAAGTGGGTAAATACGAACTGAGCGCTGACTTTGTCGGCACCATCAGTCAGTTCAACCAGTCCATTTCCGCAGAATTCGTTTCCGTGGACAAACTGAAAGTCTATGGTCTCTCCGATCTGAAGCTCACCGCTGAAGTGAACCGGACCATTGAAAACGACACCTTCTATTTCGATCTGGCTCTGACCAACAACGGAACCGTCGACATCAATCAGGCCAGTGTCCATCTGGCTGAAGATATTGTGCAGGCCTATCTGCAGTGGGAAGAAAAGGATGAAGAAGGCAATGTCATTGAAGCTTCGAAACTCAGAGATGTCCGGGTAAGCCTGCTTAACCAGATTCTGGAAAATGATCAGGGAGCTTCCATCAGCCTTGGAAAAGATGGCGTCCCGCAGAGGCTTGCTCCGGGAGAAACCCTGAGAGCTCAGTATGCCGCCTATCATGTGGCGGGTTTCAAAAATGATTTCATTCTCGAACAGGTCATTTCCAGTCTGGCTGAAGGCTATGGCATCGATTTTGAAATCATCGTCAAGGATCTGGTCCGTGACAGTCTGGAGAACGCAGAATCCAAAGTCGAAGACATCTGGAACAATGCAGAAAAGAAAGACCTGCTGGATGTTCTGCTGGATGACTATTCCTACTTCTATGTCAGAGAAGCTCTGGGCTGGAAATCCCGGTATCTGGATCTGGAACCGGATCAGTTCTATACCCAAGCCTATAAACAGATGAATCTGGATCAGGTCTTCGGGGACAAGAGTGCGCAGGCCCTGTGCAGAGAATGGATCCGTCTGCTGCAGACTGATTCTTCCTGGACGGATACCCTGCAGAATGCCATTCATCATAAACGCCAGACCATCCTGAGCAGTGCGCTGCCAGCCTGGGCAGACTGGCTGGTTTCCCAGAATCTGCTTTCGGAAACCGGCAAACAGGCTCTTCAGGAGAAACTGCAGACTACCAGCGGTCTCAATCTGTTGTCCTCCGCTCTCTTTGAATCCGGATCGGAAGCTTTCCTGAAAGAAATTCCCGATCTGCCAGAGTGGAGCGAAGAACAAAAACAGGCTGCATTGAATCAGCTGAATCAGAATCTGATGAGCGCTCTCTCTGAACAGATCAGTCTCTTTGGCTTCCTGGCTGATGAGGACTGCAGCTGGGGTGCAATAGAAGAAGTCTGCCAGTTAATCGACAGACTCATTGAACTGGATGCTGCGGCATCCATCTCCAAAGGGCTGCCTGCTCTGCTGGAGCGCGGTCTGCCGGAAAGCGTTAATCTCGGACGAATTCTGGCCTCTGTCACCACCCTGCAAAACGAGTGGTGGAGCTCAAAAGAAAAGAGCCTGCAGGATAACTGGAACGCCAGCAGCATGGATTCCCAGTCGGATGCAGCAGCCATTGCGCTGAATCTGCTGAACCGGGAATTCGATGAAAAACAGAGCGTCCTGAAACTGAATGCCCAGGAACTGTACGGCAGTGCCGAAGAAGATCTGGGAGACTACGACATGTATTACACGTCCACCCTGATTCTGCAGACAGCTTCCATTCTGAGCATGTCCCTGACCAGCCAGCTGAGAAACTGTGATCTCAGTTCGCTGACACCCGAATCCTCGCAGGAAATTCTGGTGATGCTCCGCTCTCTGATCCGTATGAGAGTGGGCAGCGAGCGCTGCTTCAGCCAGTATGCGGAAAAAGCGTTCATGGACTATGTTTACATGGATCTGCTTGACCGGGTGCAGATTGCCAGATCAGCACAATACAAGTCGTTCAACGCATACTACACCGAACGGCTGGCCGAGCTGATGGCGATTAAGGACACCCTGTTTGGAGCGCCGCTCACCTCCCAGCAAAGACCGGAGGCTCCGGAAATCCATATTGATTTTGAAAAGGAAACCACCAGAGAAAGTCTGGGCAGTGAGTATGAATACAGCTTTGATGGTGCAAACTGGACCACTGGATCCGGAAAGCCCGCACCCCTGAAGCCTGGAGAAATCTCCAAGATTCTGTGGGTGAGAAAGAAAGCCACGGATTCCATCCTGTCCGGCAACATCACCAGAGTGAATATTCCGGCCAGAGACAGACTGTTCTCTGATCCGGTGATTGCCTTTGATGGCGAAACCTATGAACTCTCCGGTCTGCCGGCAGGTGAATACCGGTTTGGCTTTGCCAATACCAGGGATGATCTGGTGCTCAACCAGACCATGAGCCTGCAGGAAGGCGATATTCATGTGTTCGAATCTTCTGAATACTGGCTCTTCCTGGGTGTGCAGAAAATCGGAGATGAAAGTCACTTTGATTCCGTGACCCGTGTCATTTCTGTCACCATTCCGGATTCCTGGATTCTTGATGATGAAACCATGAGAGCCAGAGGGATTCCGGCCGGAACCAGCCATGCCGAAGTCATGGAACATTATGCAAAACGGCACCTGGAGGCCCAGCTGACCGATAAGGAAGGCACCCAGGCCGAAATTGCCGGTACGGGAAGCATTCTCCGGGTGAATGAAAAGGACTACACCGTCGTCATTACGGGAGACACCAGCGGAGATGGCATCATCGACCTGGTGGATTCCATGCAGGCAGTAGACCACATTCTGGGCAATACGGTTCTGGAAGAGGAATATCTGGAAGCCGGTGAAGTCACCCAGGGTGAGGATGTGAGTCTGGTGGACCTGAATGCCATGCAGAATTACATCCTGACAGGAAGCTTTGAGTAAAGGAGAAACGGATTATGAAACTGAAAAACAGAATGTCATCTTTCGCCTTTCTCCTTCTGCTTCTTGCCGGACTTCTTCTTCCCATGCCCGTCTCGGCTTCAGAAGCGCCCTATTCCATCCGGATCGAAGCGAATCCTTCTTCAGCCGGACCCGGGGAAGCTGTGGTGCTTACGGTCTATCTGGAAGGCTATGACGATACAACCAAACCGGAACTGATGGGTGTGCAGGTCAATGTCTTTGGCATGACCGACGAGATGAACCTGCGGGAGCGGAAATCTCTGATTCCCAGTCACAACTGGTTTGTCAACAAAACCAGCTACAACAAGTCCAATCACTCTCTGGTCCTGCTGTATACCAGCGACCGGTTTGTCAACGAGGGAGAGAAAGTTGAGTACCTGCCCAGAACCACAACAGGTCTGGTGAAAGGAACCATTACCATGCCTGCTTCTGCAGCGGATGCAGCCAGTCTGGATCTGCCCGTGCAGGTGATCATGACAGATACCGCAAGCAAGTCTTACACCATCAAAACCACCCTGAGCATTCCTACCGGTTCCGAGCAGCCGGAAGTGGACAGAGTGTAGATCAAATGGGATTCCATGCACTTTGACTATTCGCCTGGCACCTGGAATCCATCCAGCCTGCAGTATGAAGGGGCCGGCTGGTCCAGCCAGGGTGGAAATGTGGAAGTCACCAACCGCAGCCAGAAGGAACAGCCCATGAGCATCCGCTATAAATCCCTGTTAGAAGCCGTCAGCGGAACCATTGTGGATGAAGCAGGAAATGCCATTGAAAAGGTCCAGCTGGCTCCCGATCTGGCCAGAACCTTCCAGCTGAAACTGGAAGGAAAGCCGGACAAAGAGCTGCATGCAGAAAAAATCGGTGAGCTGACCATCACCATTGGAGGGGAATAAACGTGAACGAGGAAAAGAAGAATTCATCCAGAAAGAATCTCTGGATTGGCCTGGTGCTGCTCTGCATCACGGCAGCAGCCATCATCATCGGCATTTGGGCCATGAATGGAAAAAAGGATGAGGGACCTCTTGTCCCCGATTACGCTCCGGTGGAGAAGGAAGACAATGCCGAAAAAATCGAAAATGACGATGATCAGAAACTGGATAAGCCCGAAGGCGGCGGCAGTGTTTCTCTGAGTTATTCCAGAGAAATCACCATCAGTCTGGCAGATCAGAAAGCCGCGCTGTACTTTGCCAATCCAGGCAAATCCAATGAAGACATCGTTGTTCAGCTGATGATTCAGGACCATGTGATTGCCCAGTCCGGCACCATCAGCCCGGGCTATGAAATCAAGAGCCTGGATCTGGATTCCTCTGCAGAAAGCCTGCTGCAGGAAGGAACCTATGAAGGAACTCTGGTCATTCACTACTATGACCAGGAATCCGGAGAACGCGCTGTGCCGAATACGGAAATACCCGTTACCATCACAGTTGCTGCTTAGGCCCCAACGAAAAAGGGAATGGAGCAGACTTTCTGCATCCTGCTGCGGTTTGAGTCTGGAAAGTCTGTTCTCCCCGTTTTTCGAAAGGATAGAAATTCATCATGAAAAGGAGATTAGAGATGAAAAAATGGATGAGTGCTGCACTCTCTGCAGCCCTGCTGCTCAGCCCCATGAGCATTGCCGCAACAACAACGGACGAAGTGCCCGGATCCACTGATGTGGATGTCAACGGCCGCTATGTCAATGAAACCCAGACCGAAGACGTCTACAGCGTAGACGTAGAATGGGGAGCCATGCAGTTTACCTATTCCATCGCCGGTACCAAAACCTGGAATCCTGAAACCCACGAATTCACCGATTCTTCCACCGGCTCCTGGAAAGCCGAAGGCAACACCATTACCGTGACCAATCATTCCAGCAAGCCCGTCAGCGCTTCCTTCAGCTTTGCGGCTCTGGCTGCCTATGAAGGCCTGGAAGCTGCCTTTAACCCTGCTTCCTTCAGCCTGATTTCCGGTACGGAAACCACCAGAGAAAATGCCGATTCCAAAGAAACCGTTCTGACTCTGAATGGCACACTGCCCGCTGATCTGAGCGAGTTCACCAAGATCGGTACCGTCACCGTCTCTCTGGAGTAATAAGAGCATTCAGTCTGGAATGTAAACCAGACCATCCAAAAGAAAGAAACTAAGGAGAAAAAATCGATGAAAAAAATCATGAACTGCGCTCTGAGCGCAATGCTCTGTCTGGGTATGAGTATGCCAGTCATGGCTGAGACCACTTCTGAAGTCCCCGGAAGCAAAGATATTCCCGTTACCGGCGAATATCAGGAATCCGCAGCTCCCGCAACCGTCTACAGTGTAGACATCACCTGGGAAGGCATGGATTTTATCTATCAGGAAGCTTCCAAAGGAACCTGGAATCCGGAAACCCACAAATATGACAATGTTGGAAAGGATACCTGGCAGGGAACAGGAACCGTGACCTTCACCAACCATTCCAATGCCCCTATCACAGCCGTTCCCAGTTATAAAGCTGCAGAAGGATTTGAAGATGCATCAGTTACCTATGACAAAGCTTCCGTCCTGCTTGGCTCTGCTGATGCTGAACTGGATGAAAACGGAACTGGTAAAGCTGTAACCGGCACCCTGGAAGTGACTCCCCAGGGAAGTCTTCCAAAGACCGCAACAGACAACGTCCGAATCGGTACTCTGACTCTTTCTCTGAGATAGAGACAGGGCCATGGAGAGTGCTCGATTGATACGTCTCGATCAATACCTGTGCAGACAGGGAAGGGAGGAATAAACCATGGACAGTTCACAAAAGAATGCACCGGAAACAAAAAGCCGGTCCTTTCCTGTCTGGCTCTGGATTCTGGCAGTTTGCTGCCTCGTCAGCCTGATCTGGATGGTCTGGGTGCTGGTGCGGCCGGCATCAGAAACAGGAACATTTACACCTCCACCCTTTGAAGAGTCGGCCAGAACAGCCGAACTGGCGGATCTTTCCTTTACGGAGGAAAACAGGATCGAGGCCGGTGATCTGATTGTCTATGCCGGCATGCCTTCTTTAAAAGGAGAAGTGCTGGATCTTCCCGTCTGGAACAGCCCCGAAAGCAAAGCCTGGATCCGTATCCGCATTCTGGATGAACAGGGCAATACTCTTGGAGAAACCGGGGTGTTGAAACCCTCTGAAACTGTGGATCAGATTTCTCTATCCAGTCCTGCTGCCAGTGGGAAAATGATCATTCAGATCATGGGCTATGAGCCGGAAACCTATCATTCTGCCGGCAGCATCCGCTTATCCGTGGATCTGAATCAGGAAGGAGGCTCTGGACAATGAAGCTGATGTCTCTTGCGCTTCTTCTTTCTCTGAGTCTGCTGCCCATGCAGAGCGTGAAGAATGATTCTTCCCAGTCCGTGGATGTCTTTGGCAGAACGGAAATCCAGAGTCAGGGATCCCTGATTAAACCCGTTGATGGAAAAGCGGAAATCAGATTCGGAAACGATCTGTTTGTTCTGGAAAATCTTCCGGATGAGGCTGCTCTGGTGGAACTCTGCCGGGTGGAAGATCTGGATCCGGATGCCCTGGCCTGGATTCGCAGCCACAAAGAGGTGCCCGATGAAGCTGGTGCTTATGTGGTTTCCATCTATGACAGACAGATGAATCCTGTCTCTTATTCGTCGCTGAAGATCACCATGACTCCCTCGGAAGGCTGGATGGTTCATCACCTGAACAGGGCTGGAGAACTTCACAAAGGCACTGTGAATGATTCATCCAGAGTCACTTTCACCCTCAGCAGCAGTGAATATCTGGTTGTTGTTCCGGCTAAAACATCCAGTTCGGACAGCCCGGATACGGCTGTTTCCCTGGCTGGTCTGCCTGCTATTGGCCTGATTTCAGCAGCTGGAACGGCTTTCTGGCTGAACAGAAAAGGTCGAAATAAAGGCGCTGATCGAGCAGAAAAACAATAAAAATGACAGGATTTGGGAGGTTTTCCCTCCTGTAGAAAAGGCGGTTTTTCCGGAATTATGGACCGGAGAAACCGCCTTTTTGTACTGGAATGGGTACGGAAGCTTCCAGCATCCTTTAGAAGCAAAAGTGCTGGAATTGCATACAGAAAGCCATAAAACAATACCTATATAAACAACATATATCCAACTGCGGTGTAGATGAATGTTTTAAAATGACCCCTCATAGAATGAAAGAAATATGCATTTCAACTGACTGGGCATTCTGGTTGATCTGCTGGAATAGAGAGAGGATACTCGTTCACGCTGCCCTGATTAAAAATAAAATATGTAAAACGTTCTCAAAACGAAAAATGGGAATTCAACACTTTTCAGGGGCAGATGAAAATCACTATTGGAGGGAAATAAGAAAATGCCTAAAGGGAAATACGACAACAGAGTTCTTTCCTTTCTGATCTCTATTGCGTTAGCGTTGTCTGCGCTGCTGCAGGGAACTGCAGTCTTTGCCCAGGACAGCACATCCGGATCCGAGCTGATTGACAGTCTGTCTGTCAATCCTTCAGAGATCCGGGACAGAGGACAGTTCACCGTGTCTCTGTCTTTCAGCGGTCAGAGTGAAAATCCGGAAGGTGACCGCTACATTTATCCAGGTAAGGAGATCTATATCCCCATTACCGGAGATCAGGAAGCTTATGCCACACTCAATTCACAGCTTCCCAAGATTGATAATGCGGAAATTTCCGCAGACGGAAACGGCATCCGGATCCGGTTTCTGGATGGAATCAAAAATCAGTATGACATTGCCGGCAATCTGAGAA
>Tibetan_p1__coassemble_767_pt1 | contig 15345 bp, 16 predicted proteins | sample Tibetan_p1__metabat2_high_PE_008 | metagenome-assembled genome bin Tibetan_p1
GTCTGTCTGTAGAGTTTTCAAAGAACAATCATTTGTGAAGAAATCTGTTTTCCTTACAACCTCACTTAGAATACATCGGGCAGAAGAAGAAGTCAACACTTTTTGTGAAAAATTTTAAATAATTCACAATCGGTGGATTCTGATCTTTCCGACTGCTTCAGTCAGGGATATCAATCAGCGATATCTTCGCCATACTAACCTCTGTTGAATGTGATTGTCAACAAACAATCGGAAATTCTTTGCGAATTGTCGCAGAAACGCATCTTCTGCCAGTCAATACCGGATTCAGTCCGTTAAAACGGTCACTTTCAAACCTGCAAAGCTGTCGGCTCAGAAACCATATTCCCGTTCCTGTGATGCAGAAGTTCAGCATTCCAGGAAGTTCCCATCAAAAAAGAGGACACCCGAAGACATCCTCTGTATCAGTCATTAGTCGTAATTCTTGCGTTCTGCACTCTTCTTTTCGAAATCAATGAAGATCTGGTAGGCGTTGCGCTGTTCATCTTCATCCCAGATTTCCACGAAATCCGGAGTAACTTCAACCAGAACTTCCGTATCTTCATGAGAATAGGCATTGTAGCTCTGCCACAGATGCTCTTTGTACAGCTTTTCGAATTTGCGGCCAGGTTCTTCTGTAACCAGACCTGTAATTCTTGCTGTGCCTTCAACCTGTGTGCCATTCCAGCACATAGCTACTCTGGGGTTGGCAATCAGCTGCTGGGTCTTGCGGAAATTCTTGTCGGTCTTGAACCAGATTTTTCCATCATAGAACAGACAGCTGACATTGCGTACCATGGGATAGTTATTCACGCAGGATGCCAGAGCCATGATCTTGGATACACCAAGCTTGTTCCACATAATCTCTTTTGCTTTTTCAAATTCCATTTTCTTTCTCCTTCGTCTATCGACTTCTCTATGATCAGTACACCTGGAATTAGATGCACGGGATTTTCTCAGATTCTCCAGCAGGTCTTAGATGACATGCATAAAGCTCAGGCACAGGACAATGACACAGATAATGGCAAAGCCCCCAAAGAGCATCTTGGATTCTTTTTTCTGTTTTTCGGTTTCCTTTTCATCGCTGACCATGAACCGAAGCGCTTTGGCTACAGGTTTATAGATCAGGAATACGATGACGGAATTCAGGCCCGTCTTCAGCAGATTAAACAGTGCAATCCACGGAAGAAGAGGAACAACCGCTTCTCTTGGCATGCCGAAGTAGATGGGAGTCATGACATAGTTCCACAGCAACATGACCAGAATATTGGCCAGCGTACCGCAGACCAGACCAATCACAGCTCCTTTGCGGGTATGGTCTTTCTTATAGATATAGGCTGCCGTGCAGACGAAAGAGCAGGTTGCTACGATATTCATCAGCACATCAATGATCGTTCCACCCTTGAACAGCAGTTCAATCAGGGAGGCCATCACGGAAATAATGGCACCGGAAACAGGTCCCAGCAGAAAACCGCCGATCATGATCACAATGTCCTTGGGATCGTACTGCAGGAAGCTGACTGCCGGTACCATGGGAAACCGGATCAGCAGGGTAACGACCACAGCCATCGCCGTAATCATCGCCAGAATGGTAATGCGTTTTGTTTCACTTTTCTTCATCACAGATCCTCCTTTTCATGAAACAGCAGAAAATTCTTCCGGAGGTCTATGCGTCAAAAAAACGGCACAAAAAAAGACTCTTCTTCCATCCAGACTTTAACTGTTGCTGCCGGAGTTTCACCGGCTCAGCCAGGAGATCCTGGGTCGCGGAGTATACCGCCAGTGAGGAATTTCACCTCGCCCTGAAGATTTTTTGCACTTTTATTGTAGACGGGTAAAGCTCGATTTCCAATCCATAGCCACTGAAAATCACGCCAAAACCGGATTCTTTTTCCTTTCAAAGTATCCGCTTCCCGTATTCCAGCCATTTGTTTATTGTCTAAGTATGCAATTCACGAATATGGTTCTATACTGAAAACCGTAAATCTTTTATGAACTGTCTACCCCGGACAGTTGGAAAGGAAAATAAATAGAAATGGAAGCAATCAGAAACAGAACCTATGATGAAGAAAGAGCTCTTTACGGAAGCCGCAACCTGCTGATCCAGGACTGCCGCTTTGCCGGACCTGCTGATGGCGAAAGTGCTCTGAAGGAAGCCAGCCATCTTACTGTAGAAAACTGCTACTTCGATCTGCGCTACCCCTTCTGGCACGATTCCGAAATCACTCTCGATAACATTCAGATGACAGAAAACTGCAGAGCCTCACTGTGGTATTCCACAGGCGTAGGCATCTTCAACTCTGAAATCAGAGGCATCAAGGCACTGAGAGAATGTTCGGATATCCGCATGAAGGACTGCACTGTCGTTTCCCCCGAATTCGGCTGGTCCACAACCAGAGGCGAATTTTCCGACAGTTCCTTTGAAGCCGAGTATTTCATGATGCGCAGCAAAGATCTGGTATTCAACAATATTTCTCTGAAAGGAAAGTACTCTTTCCAGTATGTGGAAAACGCCGTATTCGATCACTGTAACCTGGATACCAAGGACTGCCTGTGGCATGCTAGGAACATTCTGGTCAAGAACAGCATCGTCAAGGGGGAATACCTCTCCTGGTATTCCGAGAACGTGACCTTTGAAAACTGCACCATCATTGGCACGCAGCCACTTTGCTACTGCAAAAACCTGCGCCTGATCAACTGCGTAATGAAAGATACCGACCTTGCCTTTGAACGTTCTGAAGTCATGGCCACCCTGAACGCTCCGATTCTGAGCATCAAGAATCCCCTGAGCGGACTGATCCGCGTTCCCGCTGCCGGAGAAGTCATCATGGATATCCCGGAAGCAAAGGGAGAAGTCGTCTTCGAACCGGAAAGACAGGCCCAGGAATAATCCCCCAAAAATGCGAAAAGCGCTGTAACCTGTAGCGCTTTTTTTCGTGACTCTGTTTCAAACCAACTGGGCCGTTCTTCAGAAATCGGTTCATGCCCCAGAGCCTCCGCGTCTATGGGTATTCGGCAGACAGATTCATGCCGGGACACAAGTCCATCTTTGTTGACTGCTTAAAGCACCATTCCGCTCAATTCAGACAAAATAAAAACCCGACATCCAATCGGACATCGGGATCAATTTCATATGGTGGAGCGTAGGAGGATCGAACTCCTGACCCCCTGCGTGCAAAGCAGGTGCTCTCCCAGCTGAGCTAACACCCCACATCAAGAAGCAAAAGAAATGGTGGGCCTGAATGGACTCGAACCAGCGACCTCACCCTTATCAGGGGTGCGCTCTAACCACCTGAGCTACAGGCCCATTTCTTAGTGCCATGAAAATATAACAGATGATTTCTGCGGATGCAAGTCTGTTCTCAAAAACTTTTTCGTCCCAGCATATCAGGGATCCCTTTTCCTGATTTTCTGCAGAAAGGCAGCTGGATTTTCTCCTTTCGTTTCGTCCGTTTGTGCTATTTTAGAAAACAAAAAACAGACTGATGCCTGTGAGAGGAGTTTTCGAATGAAACGAAAAGCATTCCGGGCCGCTCTGCCCTATACCCTGCCTATTGCAGCAGGATTCCTTGTTCTGGGTCTTTCCTATGGATTCATGATGCGAAGTTATGGCTTTTCCTTCTGGTATCCCTTCTTCATGTCCCTGCTGATCTTTGCAGGATCCATGGAATTCGTTACCGCAAACCTGCTTCTGTCCTCATTCAATCCACTGTATGCCTTTTTACTGACTCTGACAGTCAATGCCAGACATCTGTTCTATGGCATCTCCATGCTGAAGCGCTATGCCAATACAGGATGGAAGAAGTTTTATCTGATCTTTGGCATGTGTGATGAGAGTTTTTCAGTGAACTGTTCCGCTGACATTCCCGAAGACGTGGACAGAGGATGGTTCATGTTCTTCGTCACTCTGCTCAACCAGCTGTACTGGGTTGGCGGTGCATCCCTGGGAGCGCTGTTCGGTTCCTTTCTTCACTTCAACACCAGGGGCATCGACTTCGCCATGACTGCCCTGTTTGTGGTCATGTTTCTCAATCAGTGGAGAGAAAAGAAGAACAGAAAGCCTGCCATGGTCGGTGTCCTTTGTTCCGCGCTGTGCGTAGTTCTCTTTGGATCCAGCTTCATCATCCCCGCCATGATCCTGATCCTTGCCTGTTTTTATCTTGAATACCGCAAAGCATCTGCCCCAGAACCCGTTCCGGTTCTGCCAGAGGGCGAAGAACGGCTGTTCAGCCAGGCAGAGGAGGACGAAGCATGACCATGACTTTTTCACAGACCATCATCACCATTGCGGTGGTCATCGCCGGAACGATGCTGACCCGGTTTCTTCCCTTCCTTCTTCTTCCCGAAGGAAAGAATCCACCCCGGTTCATTTCCTGGCTTTCTGATGTGCTGCCTCCAGCTGCCATCGGACTGCTGCTGGTCTATTGCCTGAAGGATGTAGGAAGTTCCCCTTCAGCCGGAATTCCTGAACTTCTGAGCATCACGCTGATTGTCCTCCTCCACCTCTGGAAAAAGAACACGCTGCTTTCCATCGCTTCCGGGACGATCTTCTACATGTTTCTGGTTCAGAGTTTTTTCTGATCACAGGTCTCACTCAGCCAAAGCAGGCCGCATCACCAGACGAATGCGGCCTGCTTTTCTATTTGTCCCCATTGCCTGTTTCCGGGTACAGAAAGAAAACCGTCCGCTCAGGCATGGCTGATCAGGCAGTCCCTGTCTGGTGTTTTCTTCTTAATCACTCACGTCTGGACAAAATAAAAACCCGACATCCAATCGGACATCGGGATCAATTTCATATGGTGGAGCGTAGGAGGATCGAACTCCTGACCCCCTGCGTGCAAAGCAGGTGCTCTCCCAGCTGAGCTAACACCCCACATCAAGAAGCAAAAGAAATGGTGGGCCTGAATGGACTCGAACCAGCGACCTCACCCTTATCAGGGGTGCGCTCTAACCACCTGAGCTACAGGCCCATTTCTGAATGCCCACTGATCATAACACCTTGAATTGCAGGGTGCAACTCTAAACTTCAACTTCCTGTTTTCCCAGGCCTTCCATCAGAACAGGTTTCCAGGCTTCAACCAGTCTGGAAAGGCTCCATGCCGCATTAGCCGGACTGGTGGAAGGCAGAACCACCGGTTCGATTCCTGTCTGTTTCAGCTGGAATTTCCGGTAATACTTTTCTGCTGCCTTCCCGTTGCAGATAATCATGTTCACCTGTGAGTGCCCAAGGATGTCATTGAGATCATTGGCACAGACATCTCGGATGCTGGCATCACTGCTGCCGGCAATGGTGCAGGAATGAATGACATCCCATAAGGCAATGTGATGTTCATGCAGAAACTTCTCTTTCTGCTCAACGCTTTCCAGAACCGGGCCATCCAGACAGGCGGAAAGCATTTTCCAGAACCGGTTCTGGGGATGACCATAGTAAAACTGCTGTTCTCTGGACTTCACGGATGGCAGAGACCCCAGAATCAGCACCCGGCTGTCCTCATCAAACACCGGTGCAAAAGGATGAACGACTTTTTCAGGTTCCATGTTCAGACCTCCTTCTTTCTCCATTGTAAAAGAGACCGGAGAAAACAGGTTCTCCGGTCTCTGATCATGATCATGTTCTAACCCAGTGTCAGTCTGGCTCTGGATCCTCTGGATCCGTTCTTTTCCACCCGGATCTGCCAGTCGATCTGGCTCTTCAGGGAGGGGACATGGCTGATGATGCCCACCAGCTTTCTGGCACCGGCCAGATTCTGCAGCACTTCAATGGCCTTGGCCAGGGATTCTTCATCCAGTGAGCCAAATCCTTCATCCACAAACAGGGTATCCACTTTCATGCCGCCGGCTCTGGACTGGATTTCATCAGAAAGACCCAGGGCCAGAGACAGAGAAGCCAGGAAGGATTCACCGCCGGAAAGAGATTTGACGGACCGGGTCTGTCCGGCATAGTGATCCAGAACATCCAGATCCAGTCCTGCCTGGCCATTTCCTGCACCTGCACTGGAACGGACCAGCTCATACTGGCCCTGGCTCATTTTCAAAAACCGCAGATTGGCCCGTTCCAGAATGCGGTCAAAGAAGGCTGTCTGCACCCAGGTCTCCAGAGGCATCTTGACCTGACCGGCCAGTTTGCCATCCATGGTCCGGTACAGATCATCCAGCTGCGCCGCCTTCTCCTGCACGTCCGGCAGTTTTTCAGAGATTCCCTTCAGCCTGTTCCAGGTTTTCTCGTTGAAATCCACCTGGATGGCAATCCGCTGATGATCCTTCTGAATCTGCATCTGTTCCGTCTTGAGCTGCTGCTGTTTCTTCAGTTTCTCGTCCAGCTGCTCCTTCAGGTTTTCCACAGCACTCTGCTGATTTCCTTCCAGAACCCCATTGGCCTTGGCAATTTCCCGGTCTGCTTCTTTTTCTCTGGCTTCCAGGGATTTCTTCTGGCTGTTCCAGGCTGCCAGCTCATCCGAAAGCTGCTTCTTCTGCTTCTGCGCCTCCTGCAGAGATCCGGTCTGCTGGCTCTGTTTGAGCGTTTCCAGACTGCCCTGCGCTGCCGCAAGCTGCTTCTGGCTTTTTTCCAGTTCTTCATGAACTGTTTCCAGCTGCTTCTTTTCCTGCTCTCTTGTCTTCTGCAGACTCTGCAGGCTCTTCTGCATCTGCTTTCTCTGATCCAGACGTTCTCTGAGCTGCTGTTCTTCTTTCTGCAGGCTTTCCGGACTCAGGCCTTCAGGCAGAGCTGCCCGCTTTCTTTCCAGATCTGTCTGCGCAGCCTCTTTCTGGGAATGAGCACTGGCACTGGCTTCAGCAGCCTTCTGCTGGGCCTTCAGGGCTTTTTCCTGTCTGGCTTCCAGTTCTCTGAGGGCATTGGCATCAGGCACTTCCTCAGAGCAGTTGGCTGGATGGGGATGATGCAGGGATCCGCACACCGGGCACGGAACGCCTTCCTGCAGATCCCTGGCCAGAACACCAGCCTGGGCATCCAGCATCCGCTTTCTGGCCTGCACAGCTGCGGCCTGTGCACTGGCGGCCGCATCCGATTTTTTCAGATAGTCATCTCTGGCCAGATCTGCTGCCTGACTTTGGGCAGAAAGTCTCTTTTCCAGTTCCTCCAGCTCAGCCAGCTGTTCTCTCTGCTGCTTCAGCTTTTCCTGTTCCACATCCAGTCCTGCAGACTTTTCGAGCTCTTTCTGCAGTTCTTCCAGCTTCTGATCCCACAGGGTGGTCCGCTCCTGCAGCGCTTTCTGTTTCTCCAGCAGCTGGCTGCACAATGCTTCTGTCTGCTGAATGCTTTTTTCCAGGCTTTCCCGATGGGCAGCCTGTCTGATTTCCTCATCGAGTTTGACGATCTTCGCGGACAGATCGTCCATGGCCCCCTGTTTTTCCAGCAGACTCTGCAGGGCTTTGCGGGTCTGCTCCAGCCTGGGCTGCCAGGCAGCCAGACTTTCTCTGGCCTGTTTTCGGCGTTCTTCCTGCTTCTGGCTTTCCTGCAGCTGGCCGATCTCTCTGGAAAGCTGGCTGATGGCTTCCTGCAGGCTTTCTTCCTGCTTTTTCAGACCATCCTGCTTCTGCTTTTCCTGATCCAGCCAGTGCACAAAGCGCTTTGCATCAAAGGGACCTTCCTGTTCATACCCCTGGAGGGATCCGATCAGTTCCTGCTGCTTCTGATCCAGCTTCTGGAGTTCTTCCAGGGCACTGGCGGCTTTTTCCTTAAGCTGGCTGCCCAGCACCTGATAAATTCTCGTATCAAAAATGGTCCGGAAAATTTCCGAGCGCTCTCTGGTGGAAGCCAACAGCAGCCGCAGGAAATCTCCCTGGGCAATGAGAGCCACCTGCCTGAACTGGTCTCTGTCCAGACCGATGAGCTCTTCAATAAAGGCATTCACTTCTCCGGCCTTGGTCAGAACCGGCTGATCATCCGGACGGATCAGGCTGACAGAAGCCGGCACGCTGGTGGTGCCGGTTCCCCTGGTCTTGGCTCTGGTATAAGGCGGAGTCCGGCGCACGGTATACTCCTTGCCTCTTACCCGGAAGGTCAGTTCCACAAAGGTCTGCGCAGCAGGTTCAGCATATTCGGAGCGGATCATGTCGGGCTTTCTGAAATCCGAACTCAGTGATCCGTATAACGCATAGACAATGCCGTCAAAAATTGTGGTTTTCCCCGCTCCCGTATTGCCCGTAATGAGATACAGACCGCTGGAACCGAAGGCGGAAAAATCAATGATCTGCTCTTCGGCATAGGGGCCGAAAGCGGAAAGGGTCATCTTAATGGGAAGCATGGAGATCCTCCAAAAGTTCGCTGAGAACTTTTTCCTGGTATTCACTCAGGGATTTGCCCCGCATGTCGTGATAGAAATCTTCCATCAGTTCCATGGGCGACTTATCCTCTGCCTCTTCGGCAGAAGAGAGGCTTTCCGGATCCTGGGTGGTGTTGAGTGCCGGGCAGTTCAGCTGCATGAGGTTGGGATAGAAGGTCTGCAGCTTGCTGAAAGCGCCGGGAACAGGCATGTCATCCAGCAGTTCCACCACAAAGTAGTCCTGGGGGTTTTGTTCTCTGACAAACTGCAGGGTGGTCAGTTCCTGATAGGTGCCGGACAGCCTGTGTATGTCATGCAGAGGTCTGACGGGAATGGTCTCCAGCAGGATCTGGTCGTTTTCAATGGTCAGCAGGGCAATTGATTTTTGCTGACTGGCTTCCGAAGGGGAATACTTCAGCAGGGTGCCGCAGTAATATCCTCTGTTTCCGGCTTTCTGGGGAGAATGCAGATGTCCCAGAGCCGCATAGTCAAAGTCCTCCAGCAGATCCGAGGAAATCTGGTCCAGTCCGCCTACGATGAGCGCTTCACTGTCGCACACTCTGGAGCCGGCAAAAAACTGATGGGCCATGAGCACATTGACCCCTTCCTGCGCCTTCTGCACCTGATCGAGCGCCAGGCCAAACGCCTGCTGATAACTGGTGATTTCCTCCTCGCTGTAAGGCCGCACCATGCCGGGTTTGAGAAAAGAGAGCAGATGCACCCGCACTTTCTGTCCGTCTTCTTCCAGATCCACAAAGGGAACACAGCCCTGATAGCTGCCGGCAATGAAGATCTGATTTTTCTGAAGCAGCGAAGAGGCAAAACCCAGGCGGATGGCGCTGTCGTGGTTGCCGCTGATCATCAGCAATGGAATGCCTGCTTCTGAGAGTTCAGACAGAAACCAGTTGAGCACTTCCACGGCCTCCGTGGAGGGAATCCCCTTGTCATAGATATCCCCGGCTGCCAGCACGGCAGCCGCTTTCTTCTCTCTGGCCAGTTCCACCACCTGCTGCAGAGCATCCTTCTGCTCTTCCAGCATGGAATAGCCGCACACTTTCTTGCCCAGATGAAGATCCGAAATATGAATCAGTTTCATGCTCTCTCCTTTCCTCTCTCCTGAGATTTGATCCATCCTAGCGTAACAGACCCGCCTGTTTCCTGCACTGGCAATCCCGAAAAGACAGGTCGAATGTGTCAGAAATGGAACAGTAAAAAGGCGAAGGAGGAACTTTGAGGGTTCTCCTTCGCCAGAATAATTTCTCTAATAAAGCAGGTTTACACCATAAATCAGACTGCCAAACAGGGGCAGGATGATGACCAGAGCAGCCACCACCACAAAGATCCAGAATCCGATGCTGTGGCAGGCACCGCGCCAGCACAGAGCCGTCTGGTATTTTTCAAACACAATGGTCTTGATGTTTTTTCTTTCCCGGATCATGAACACCAGGCCCACAATGCCAAGGCCGATGAGCAGAATTTCCATAATCAGGTCCAGAGGCCCAGGCAGCAGGGTCGTCAGCATGCTGACGGCATTGTTGATCATGTGCAGGGTGATGGTCATGGGCAGAGAGCCGGTTCTCACATACATCCAGCCAAAGATCAGGCCCATGCCAAAGACGGGCAGACCCTGCGCCAGGTTCATGTGCAGCAAAGCAAACAGCAGGGAGGAAAAAACAATCGCAAAGCTGGTGGAGTACTTTTTCAGAGACTCCAGAATGCAGCCCCGGAAGATGGCTTCTTCCAGAATCGGCGCTGCAATCACCGTGGTCACCAGGTTGAGGATATCCATGAACGCGTTGCCCTTTAAAGCCACATCCGGCTGTTCGAAGATCCAGCCTGTCATGGCATTGAGCAGATAGATCACAAAACTCAGAACCATGGACATGGTCCAGCAGGCACAGATGCCAAGGAAGACATCCGAGCCCTTAAACCGGGTGTTTTTCCAGGCACCGGGCGCTTTGGAAAGTCCCAGCTTCTTGCGGGCAAACAGGAAGGTCAGCACACCGCTGCCAACGGTGGTCACCAGCAGCACCAGAGCCGTCAGAATTGATGAAGCCGTCATGCCGGTCATGCCGCTACGCAGAATGACCAGTCCGATCATGGTAAACAGGGAGCTGCAGAATACCGCAAACAGAATCTGCAGGCCAAAGTAAAGCCACACGGATCCAACGGCACCGGAAACAGTCTTCATGAAACCTTCCGGATACACATCCGGGGTTCTGGCCGGAATCTGGACACCTGGTCCTTTGGGTGCCTGGTTCTGAGGCGGCAGTGCCGGGGTGGTGGGAAGCTGCAAAGCTTGCTGCCCCTTTTCCGGTTCATTGTTCCCTCTGCATTCAGCGGGTGCTGGTTCACCGGCTTTTTCGGGGGACTGTTTCTCCTGATCCGGCTGGTTCAGATTGTCGTCTTCCGGCAGTACAGCCGGGTTCTGCCCGGGGTCTTTTCCGGGCAGCGGAGGAAGTCCGTTTCTGCTGGAATCTACCATTCAACTACCTCATCCTGATCTTCGGCTGCCAGAGCAGCCAGTCTGGCCTGTTCGTTTTTCCAGGCATCGAAGGGAGTCATGATGCCGTTGTCCTGGGGCTCTCCCTTGTATTCCACGACATTCTTGAGTTCTTCCATCTCATCGCTGGAAGAAAGCTTCTTAGCCTCGTGAGCCGTCATGGGCACATTCTTGTCCATCTGCAGCAGAACGGTTTTGGTGATGCCGCTTTCTGCATAGTGTTTGAGGCCGGTATGAAAATCCAGTTCCTGCACAATGGCCTTCACAAACTCATCCAGCGCCTTCTTATCGATATTGGACTTGAAAATCATAAAAGGCAGCCTGTCGTTGTGAATGAGCAGGGGCTGGGAGGTGATGAACTTGTGGACAATGCCGGTGTACAGTTCATCCCGGACAATCTCATCGAAATACTCATGGTACTGAGGATCGGAAGCGTAGGCTTCGGGATCCGGCTGCACCTGGAAGTACAGGGTCACGTTCTTGGAACCATGCCGGTACATGGATCCCATAACGCTCTGCACATGCAGAGCATTGACTGGTTTTTTATCGCTTTTCTTGAAAATCATTGTTTCTCACTTCTCCACTTGTAATACTGTCTGTCCCGTTCTTCATCAATGCCTTCTGCAGAGCGCAGCAGGGCGAACTCTTCATGTCCGAATGTCTGCAGAAAGTCCTCGGGACTCAGCCGCACCGTCCAGCTTCGGCCGGTGAGGGCCACCATTCCGTCCTTCCAGCCGGCCAGAACCGGAGAAGAAACCATGCGCAGGATGTAATTCTGTTTGAGATAGGCCAGGGCAGAAGATGCCGGCACAGACTGATGTTCTTTCATGTGAACTCATTGTAGGCATAAACCAGCGGAAAAGAAAGAAATGCCGGAAAGGATAAGAACGTGTTCAGAAAATCTTCAGAACTCCCTGCCTCCTTCGTCATTGGCTGCTGCCTGAACAGAAACCGGTGAAATGAGGACAGGGCGAATTTTTCATTGCTCCAGTTTTCTTCATCGTTCATAATTACCATGCAAAAACCATCGCGAGGAGGTCCCATGTCCATTGTCAAACTCTTGAACAAGAAAACCGGCATTACCTATGTCTATGAATCCAAAAGCTACTGGGATCCGCAGAAAAAGCAGTCCCGCAACACCCGCCGCATCATTGGAAAGATCGATCCTGAAACCGGCGAAATTGTCCCCACCGGTCCCCGGGGCAGACCCCGAAAGGAACAGCCCCAGTCTGAAGAAGCCAGAACACCCCGCCAGGTTCTGTAGCGGGAAGCCGATCAGAAGCGCATCATTTCCCTCAATCAGGAAATCGCCCAGAAGATCGTGACCATCGAAGAGCTCAAAACCGAAAACCGGGCTCTGAAAGAAAAGCGCTCTTTGCTGGAAAAGCTCATCACCGACTTTGCCGACCAGGCCGCAAAAGCCGCCAGCCGCTGAGAGTTCCACTCTGCAGTTTTTTACAACAGTTCCCTGCCCTGCCAGAATTTTTCTTTCCGGCAGGGCAGTTTTTCGTACTGCGCTTTCTCCAAAAAGAAAAAGCCTCCGGCTTGTGGAGCCGAAAGCTTTCAAAATCAGATGATCAGAGACTTAAGCAGTCTTCATCAGGTTCTGGTTGTAATCCACGCAGTGTTCGAACCAGGCCTGGGGGTGTTTGCAGACAGGGCAGATTTTTGGTGCTGTCTTGCTCTTGCAGGTGTATCCGCAGTTCAGGCAGATCCAGGTGACTTCTTCAGGCTGTTCAAAGAGCAGGTTGTCCTTGAGCAGATTCATCATATCCTGGTAGCGGTCTCTGTGGTGGCTTTCAATTTCACCGATCAGACGCATGCGGGTTGCGATTTCTGTGAAGCCTTCCTGTTCAGCAACAGCGGCGAAATCCTTGTACATGGTGGCGTATTCGAATTCTTCACCATCCCATGCAGCCTGCAGGTTGTCCATGGTTCCGGGCACACTGCCGCCGTTGAGATATTTGAACCAGACCTTGGCATGTTCGTTTTCGTTGCCGGCTGTTTCCGTGAAAATGTTGGCGATGTGGTTGTAGCCGTCTTTCTTAGCCTGAGCTGCGAACCACTGATATTTGGTATAAGCCTGAGCTTCACCTGCGAATGCGGTCATGAGGTTTTCCCAGGTTTTTGAATCTTTGAGTTCCATTCTTTCAGTACCTCCGTTTTCCCTATTATATCCAGCTGCGCAGGAAAGCTCCCGGATGAAGCCCCGGTAAATTCTGAACAGATCGGCCGCGGTGAAAACTATCAGGTACTGTTTTAATATCCTGCCCAGGCAGGGGATTCACTGCCCCGGCGGATCAGGATGGCTTTCTGGAATTCCGTGGAATTGACGAATTTTAAAATGATTTCCATATCCTTATCGGTGCAGCCGATGAGGACCTTGACCACACAGTCCTTGTTCAGGATGTCGCAGGTCACAATAATGGCCTCGATCTGGTCATCTCCTCTGGAGCCCATGTAGGCGCAGATGGGTTTGCCATCGGTCCCCATGGTGTCGGCCAGATACCCGTAATCCACCGGATACACCAGATTTTTATAAATGGCGTGGCTCTGCCCTTTGGCCTTGTCCAGGACAAAGTGGCTTGACAGCCAGATGGTGTCCAGCTTCTGCCAGAAGCAGACGTTGTTCTCCAGCTCCCTTTCATTCTGTTTCATGAAAAAAATTCCTCCTTTTTCAAGTATAACCAGAACACCGGTCGTTTTCTACTGATGGGTCATGATTGTTTCCCTTGTGAAAATGGTTTTAAAAAGTTTTATCGCTGCTGATTCCAGAATAGCGTGTTTTCCGGTTTCCTTCCCCTGGTTTGCCAGGGCAAAAAAAGACCAGCCCGGCTTCCAGTATAGAACCAGCCGGCTGGTCTGGGGTTTTTGGTGAATTTTTGAAGGAGCGATGGCTAGTCGTTATCTTCCACTTCCATGTTCTGGACTTTCCAGCTGCCGTTTTCCTTCACCAGGCTGATGCGGTACATGGCTGTGGCCTGGGGCAGATCCTTGGCGGAAGATTCCAGCGCCGTGCAGAGCAGAGGCATGATCTCGTTGACCAGCCAGGCAGCCTGTTCTTCCTCGGTATGATCAGCCGCATAGGATTCCATGTCGCTGAGATGATTCTGCAGCCATTCAGTGACGGTCTCACTCATGGTGTTGGCCAGTTCGGTGGAATCGCCGATCTGATCCAGATCGGTGCCGGTGATTTCTGCATACACTTTGGCTTCATCGCCGTTCTCTTCACTGCTCTTAATGGTCCAGGACTGGAAGGCGCTGCCGATGTATCTCCACAGAGCCACTTCGAAGGCTTCCACGTTTTCATCGCTGACGCCCAGGCCGGAGAGTTCTTCCAGACCGGATTCGCTGATTTCATCCACCAGGGAATCGGCATCGGAAGATTCCAGAGCGGACACCTTTTCGGATTCGCCGTTCTTCAAAGCGTTCAGATAGTCCTGTGCCACCTTTTCTGCGTCACCGGAACCGCCGCCGGAACCGCAGGCAGCCATGCCAACGCAGAGCACACAGGCCAGGAGCAGGCTCATCCATTTTCTCAGATTTCTCATTTCTTTTACCTCTTGGGGATCCAGGATCCCGTAACTTCTGATTTTATGATGATGCCGCCTGCTTAATAAATCAACATCATTTTTAACAGAAGTTTCCTTTTACCGTCTCCAGCCCTCTGCCCGTCAAAAAAGGACAGCCCGCAGACTGTCCCGTTTCTTCAGATCTCTGTTTTCTACTGCAGTTCTTCCGGTGCCTGTCCTTCTTCGAAGAATTCATAGACATCAGCAGGCTCTGCCACATTCAGATCCACGGTGGAATCCACATCCCATGTGGAAATGGTGTTTCTCTGATCGTCAAAGCCGGCCGCCATCTTCACAGGCACACCGTCCTTAATCTGGTACACAGCCGGGGTGTACAGGAAGTAGGGAAACAGCTCCAGCAGTTTCTTGCCGTCTTCCGTATCCGACTTCAGGGTCTTGTCCCCTTCATGTTCCCGGTACAGCTCGAAATCGGTGGTTTCCACCCGGTACACTTTCAGGCCGGAATGTTCTTCACTGGTCTGGGCGATATAGTCATTGAGTTTTTCACAGAACGGGCAGTTGTCCCGTTCAAACATCAGAACAAAGGTCTCTTTGTCTTCCATCTTCTTGGCTGCTTCGCTCATGGAGATGGTTTCGATGGAAAAGTCATCTGCACTGTTCTGCGTGGAGGAACAGCCAGCCAGAAGGCTGACAGCCATCAGCAGGCAGACGGCAAGACAGATGATGCGGTACAGAGTCAGTTTGGTTTTCTTGGTCATGTTCAGCACTTTCCTTCTTTCAGCGTGCCGCACAGGCGCCCGACAGAAAAAGCTGTCTGCTCCAGTTTGGCCGGGCCTTCCTTCAGTGCGTACTGAAAGGACATGGCCCTGTCTGCTGTGGAAAATATACCGCAGACCCCATGCCGATACAACTCTTCAAACCCGGGACCCAGAGCGCCGGAAATGACGATGACCGGCTTGTTTCTCTCTCTGGCCAGCGCCGTGAGTTTCCACACGGCCTTGCCGCACAGCGTCTGGGCATCCGTCTGGCC
>Tibetan_p1__coassemble_1002_pt1 | contig 13002 bp, 9 predicted proteins | sample Tibetan_p1__metabat2_high_PE_008 | metagenome-assembled genome bin Tibetan_p1
CCGTCGGAGAAACATATTAGATTAACCACCCCCGCGAAGCGGGTTGGTACAAAAACGTGTATCCCCCTTGTTTCATGCTGACTTTACCGCTTTCTCCTTTTCTGAAATTTCATTGTTTTAATATTTCTCAGAATGAATTTTGTCCCAGTTTATATCTTCTATGGAGTGAGCGGGCAGCTGGTGATCTACATTCCCTAACGACAATATACAAAGTGGTTTCATATACTCTGGTATATCTAATTTCTCTTTGAGTTTTTCCTCAAATTCACTGCCGTCTGCGGCATCTCTTGCTCTCACCTGGATCCAACAGCTTCCAATTCCTAAAGCATCGGCGGCAAGGTGCATATATGATGCAGAGATAGCTCCGTCTTCAATCCACAAATCTGTCTTTTGAGTATTTACAAGAACAATAATTGCCGCACCTGCATGACTGAGCATTTTAGTTCCGTACTTCCGCATATTTGCGATTTCATTTAACATATCTTTATCTTTTATGAGTATCAGTTCTACGGGCTTTAAATTATCTCCTGTTGGAGACATAAGTCCAACTTCCATAATTTGTTTTAATACAGCATCATCAATCGGTTTTTCGCTGTAATTCCGATAACTTCTTCTTGTGCGAAATAAGTCTACTACTAAATTCATCTGTATACCTCCTGTGTTTATTTTAGTTTATAAGCAGGCCAGGTGTTTGCTATGAGCTCTTCACGTGACCTCTTTAACAAAATTGTGCCTGCTGGACTGCGGTTGTGTATCTACAATAGATCAATTCAGGCGAAATTTGCAGGTTATCCAGTTTCGCCGAGGTACGGACTGTTGAAGACAGCGATCATTTTCATCATATTCAGGCAGATATACTGAATTTGTTCACCTGTTCTCAGTCAGTTTGGACAGCGAACAGATGCACCAATGCTGAATATTATGAAGGAGAGAATGACATGAATTGTTCAATTTGTGGATCACCCATTGAGGAAGGCAAAAAGGTCTGTCCTGTATGCGGCTGTCCGGTAAACATCGATGCCGGCTCTGAACCGATGGCAAATCAGTCTGTGGAATATAGCCAGAGTAGACAGACAGGCAATTTCCAGAATCAGAATTCCTATTATCAGGGAGAAAGCAGTTTTCAAAACCAGTCTTCCGGCTATGGAAGTTCATTCCAGAGCAGTTCGTTTTCAGGTTTCCAGCAGGAAGTAAAAACAGGAATGCGTGTCTGGGGCGGCGTGATCTGTGCTGCAAATTATCTGCTGGCCATCAATTTTCTGGCCAGTTTACAGAGGTACGGAGCCATGATGAACTTTTTCGGCATGGAACAGCTAACGACTGCCTTCTGGATCGGGATTATCAGCTGCATCGTTGTTGGGACAGGTTATCTGATGCTGACGCTGCAGAAAGGTCAGTGGAAGACTCTCATGTATGTGATTCTGGCTGGATTGGTTGCAGGTCTGATTGCCGATCTGATGGTGATTGGTATACCGGGTGTTGATGTTGCTACGACAATCACGCAGCATGCCATCTCCTTTGGAGTAGCTGCCTATTTCTGGTATATGTTCTCCACAGGAAAGGCCTATAAATAGGTAGAATATCAGTTCGTCATTTACAGAACTGAATCCCGGGTGGGAAGCACTTCAAGTTGTTTCCGGCCCGGCTTTTTCTTTCATTTTTTTGAGATGACTGTAATCCAGATTTAGATGAGTTCTTTAGGTAAACCACAGCAGGTGGATCAAAAACACCGTCAGCCTGGACAGGTTATGTTCAGGCAGTCAATCAGCTTTGATGATCGAGCTGGACAGTGAGACCTGTCCTTCCTGCAGCATGCCGGAAGTGGATTCGATTAGAGTCAGTCAATCAGCGAGATATCAGGGAGTGCTACCGGAATACCCTACCGCTTCGTCTGGCGGGTTCTCCAATCTGAGCGGAGTTACCGCTGTTTTCATGCTGAGGACCAATGAGGTGCCCATTACTCCTGAAAGCCGGTTGACATGGAATCTGGATGACAGGATAATGAAGTTAACTACTATCGCTGAACAGAGCTAGACCTCCAAGAAAGGATGGAACCCCCTATGACACATCATTGGGCTTTTGAAAAACGAACAACAATGTCCGTCCTGCTGATTCTTGGTCTCTGTCTGTGTGTTGTTCTGGGTCTGCACTGGATCGCAGAGCAGGGAAGATCAACAATCTGGTATATCACCGGTCAAGTCATTTCGGTGGATGAGGATGGTTTCTGCATGACTGTTCTTCCGGAAGCATCAAAGGTCGATACAGAGCTGTCTGCAGGACCATGCTGTTTTGAGATGAAGGATTTTCATTCACCAGTTTCATTGCCAGAAATCGGTGAGACCATCCGGATAACCTGCAGCCATGACATGAGTGTTCTGATCGGTATTTACGATAATCCAGCAGAGTTTTCTGACTGAACAGAAGTCTGCTCTCTTATTTCCAATAATCTGGCTTTTACGGAATCATGACCTCCATGGTTCCGCTTTTTTGATCAGCTGCTCTTGAAACGATTCAGAACCCTGATTGCATTTTGCATGAAAAAAGGAGCTTCTTACGAAGCTCCGTGAAACATACGCGGCACATGTGCCGTGATAAGGTATGCAATGAAGCATAACCACCTGGGGAAAATCATTTATATAATCATAAATGTGAAGGGGAATGTCAATGTTCAGCGCTAAAAAAATCAAAAAAGGCTCATATTTTTCTTTAAACCAGCCACTGAAGATCAGGCTGGTCCTTCTTTTTAATCAAAACGTGTGAAGATCTTTCTGGATCCTGCAGACTTTCCGTTGTTGTCTTGCACCGTCAATTCGATAATCCGTCTATTCCAGCAGCATGGCATACCGGTCTGCAACGGTAGGAGAAGCAATCAGCTGGATGTTGTTGATCAGAATCAGATCCGTAATCTGGTGCTCCTTGCACCAGGGTACGATGGGCTGATCCCACTCACGAAAGTCCATGACATAGACTTTGTCATAATGGTCGACCAGCCAGGGAACGAAGGCATTGCCATAGGATTCCTTGACCACTACACAGCTGCTGCCATCATTAATCGTCGGATTGTCGATGACAGAAAAGGCACGGTCACCGCCGATGAGGCGCATATACTGGCTGTACATATCAATATCGGGATTCTCATTGACCACGGGATTTTCGAAGTAGTTTTCGCTGTCCGGATTTCCAAAGTCTGCCGTGAAGATTTTCATGGTGTTGACGGAATTGGGAATCCAGGCATCGAAGGTATCTTCTTTGAAATCGACGGTCGGCAGTTCGGAAGCATAGGAACCCAGGAAAGGTTCATCATGGAAGGTCTTCATGGTCTCCTTGTCTTCCGGCTCGTAGCCTTTGATCTCACAGAAATTCCGGTACACATAATAGGCTGCCAGCGGAGTCCAGTGATGGTCTGTCCGGTAGTACAGGTATTCATCCGCATGATCGAGCAGGGTATCGATGGAACCAACAGGATGAACCAGATCCGAGTAATTAGAGTAGTAGTAATCAATGGCCTGCTTCTGGTCTGATCCGCCAAGTTTTTCTCTGGTCTGTTCATCGAGAACAACACCGGAGTTATTGGGAACCAGAATGGAATATACGGAGGTGGTTCCTTCCAGTTCTTTTGCGGCCTGCTCTACGGCTTTTGTATAGGTCTGATAGGATGCTTCATTGAAGTAGTAGCCGCCATAGACTGCTCCGTCTTTGACCAGCAGTCCTTCGGTAATCTGGCCCTGGATATCTTCTGCCAGAGCTCTGTTGTCTGGCAGCTCCGTCCGGTTGTCAAACTGGCTGTCTTTTGGCTGTTCTTCTTCTGCAGGTGTTTTGCCGATTTCATCGGCCTGGTGATCTCCTCCCACCACCTGTTCTGTGGGAGTGATGCCCTGGGCTTTCTGCAGAACGCGGTTCATGGCCAGCAGGGAATCTCTGCCGGGATAGGTATCGGAATACCAGGTAGAGATCTGGCTGAACCAGCTGCCGTCTAAAAAGGAAGAGACAGTAATGGCCGGGAATGTGGTCAGATCCCGCTTTTCAAGAGCTGAAGAAGAGGGACGGGCAAAGAACAGCAAGCCCGTCACACTTCCGATGATCATGACGACCGCAAATAACACAATGCATCCCAGACGGGAAAGGGCCAGCAATTTTCTTCTGGCTTTTTTTCTGGATTTTTGCATGGACGGATCTCCTTTCTAAAACTGGAAGTAAAGAAATGGATTATAGACATTGCCGATCAGTGCCAGCACCGAAATGAGAAGCAGCAGAACAGGAAGCAGCAGCTGATCCAGGCAGTACAGGGCAAAGCAGACTGAGTTTTTATTAGCGGTGATGGAGAGAACCTTTTCCAGTTTGACTCCCAGATCGGTACAGGCAATGACACCGGCTGCGATGAGGAAGCAGTTGGAGAGGATTTCACTCCAGGCACTCCAGGAAAACCATCCTCCCTGGGTAAAGCCGAACATGCCCGCAAAGGCTGTGGTGAGAACACCAAGATCTTCATACCGGAACAGGATCCAGCCAAAGAAGACAACGGAGAGAGTATACAGTCTGTTCCATCCGCTGGGGATTCTCTGTCTGATGACAAAGCGTTCCAGCAGCAGGAAGCAGAGATAATACAACCCCCACAGAACATAGTTCCAGCTGGCTCCATGCCACAGACCGGTCAGAAACCAGACGGTAATCATGTTGCGGACATAGACCAGAGTAGTTCCTCTGGATCCGCCCAGGGGAATGTAGACGTAATCTCTGAAAAAGGTGGAGAGGGAAATGTGCCATCTGCGCCAGAAATCCTGCACGGATTTAGCCTGGTAGGGATAGTTGAAGTTTTCCAGATAGTGAAAACCAACCATCCTTCCCATCCCAACGGCCATGTCTGAATAGGCAGAAAAGTCCAGGTAAATCTGCAGCATGTAGCAGAACAGTCCTGCCCAGACAGAAAGGGCGGAAGCTGAAGCTAAAGCACCCCCGTCAATGGGGGCCAGCTGATCTGCCAGAGCACCCATTCCATTGGCCAGAACGGCTTTCTTGGCCAGACCTATGGAAAACCGGCGGATTCCCGCATAAACATCATTGATGGTGACAGAGCGGTTATCGATTTCATCTGCCACTGTTTTATAGCGGACAATGGGACCGGCAATGCACTGATGAAACAGGGAAGAGTAGAGCAGCAGTTTCCAGTAGGAATACTGGGCTCTGACTTCTTTTCGATAGACATCAATGACATAGGAAAGAAGCTGGAACGTATAAAACGAAATACCGATGGGCAGTACAATTCCCGGAATGAAGGCAGGCCAGCCTGTCAGTGTCTGCAGGGTCTGACCGATGAGAGGAAGATATTTGAAGATAGCCAGCAGTCCAAGCAAAGAGACGCATTCGATCCAGATCCACATTTTACTCTGGGACTGGCGGTGGCTTTTTTCAATGCCGATTGCGCAGAGATAGCTGATCAGCGTTTCGCCAAGAAGCAGAAGCAGATAACGCGGTCCGCCCCAGGCATAGAAAATCAGAGATGAAATGAGCAGCACCATGTTTCTGTTTCTGGCAGGAACGAGCAGATAAACAGCCATGGAAATGCTGAGAAAGACAAACAGAAACAGCAGACTGGAGAAGACCATAAGCTTCCTTTCTGATCCAAAACACGGGATCCTTTGCCTCCTGCAGAGAGGATCTGCCATCAAAAACGGCAGAAAAGGCATCTAAACAAAAGTATAGCAACTTATCGATTATATTGATTGTGCTATTTTTCACTTTCCATAAAAAAGCCGCTTCCATACGAAAGCGGCAGGATGAAACGGGTTTGGAAGGCAGAAGAGAACAGGAGGCGGTTTCGCTCCTCCGGTTCAGTATGCCATTTTCACTCTTTGTTCCGGTATTCCGGGCTGGTGAACAGAAACACCATTCATTTTCTGATCCACTCAGGATTCTTTCTGATCAGTTCCGGCTTTTGCCGGGAAGTGCCAGAGTCAGATTGCTGAGGGCAAACGCGCTGCAGGGATGAATATAGGAATGCTCCACATCCGATTTGCGCAGCAGGGCGTGAGGGGAATGAAGCACTTTTCCATCCAGCAGGCGGGTGCGGCACAGGGAACATTCTCCGCCATGACACTGACTCTGAATGGGAATTCCGGCTTTTTCCAGAGCAGTCAGAACGGTTTCGCCAGCTCTGGCAGGAACAGTGGTGCCATCTTCCAGAGTGATCTGGAATTCAGTATCTTCATTCAGATCAGCCGGCCAGCCTGGATAATCAGACGGGTGTTTAGAAGGAACTTCAACTTCGGTACGGATCTGTCGTCTGGTCAGACCGAGCTCTTTCAGATTCTTTTCCAGAAAGGTGTAAAGAACGGAAGGACCGCAGATAAACCAGGTGGCTTCTTCGGGATGATCGATGAGTTTTTCAATGAGCTCCCTGGTGATGAATCCTCTGTGGTAATTGTCATGTTCAACAAAGTCATCCTGAGAGATGATGTAGTGGACTCTGACAAAGCCTTCTTTTTCTAACTGATCCAGTTCTTCCTGATAAAGAATGTCGTCTGGATCCGAGCAGCCATACAGCAGGTCGACCTGATACTGATGATCATTGAGGGCCCGGTCATTCTTCAGCATGGAAATAAAAGGAGTAATGCCGCTGCCGCCGGCCGCAAAGACCAGTCTGGTTCCATGAACAAAGGGAAGACGATAGAAATTGCCAGCCGGTGCACTGAGTCTGAAATGATCACCCACCTGTGCATTCTGCAGCAGATCAGAGAAGTAGCCGTCTCTTGTTTTCTTGACTGTGATTTCATAGCCTTCTCTGTCCTGTGGATGACTGGACAGGGTATAGGCTCTTGAGGCAGTGATTCCCTCAGCAGTGGAGTGAACGTTGATATACTGTCCAGCTCCGAAGGGCGGCAGGATGCGGTCAGCACGGAAACGGATCTTTGTGGAGGTGGGAGAAACCTGTTCAATGGATTCCACCGTGGCATCGATGAATGCAGGGTGAAGCATATCCATCACTTCGTCATAACGCCCTCTGGCTGCCCGATGGTCTACATTGAAGGTTTTCATGGTTTCGATCTGAGAGAGAATCTGATCGAGATTTTTCATTCCTCTGAACTGTTCCGGGTTTTTCATGCCTGTTCTCCTTTCTGCTGTTTCTGGTCAGACAGAACTTTGTCGACCACAGCTTTTCCGCTCAACATGCAGTTATTGAATCCGCCTACGAAAACAGAAGCGCCGCAGAAGTAGAATCCCCTGATGGGAGAATCAAACTCCATCTTATTGGCGATCATATCTTTCCAGTGAGCATCCACACCATAAACGCTTCCATTGGGGGATCCCAGATAGCGCATCAGAGTGACGGGCGTGGCACATTCGATTTCTTCGATGTGGCCTTTCACCTTCGGATAGTACTGGTAGAGGAAGTTCAGCACTTCTTCCAGGTATTCATCCTTGCGCTTTGTATATTCTTCCGGTGGACAGATCAGGAACCAGTCCGGGTTCTTGGAGGCCAGAATGGAAACAATGCAGGTGCCTTCCGGAGAAGCGTCCGGATTGTCAACGTTGTAGCAGCTGATCTCAACGCTGCTCAGATGATCCGTTCGCAGATTCACATCATAGCGGTTGGCAAACATGATCGATGGATCTGAAACGTTGCGGCAAAAGCTGGTTTCATCCTGGATCCCGGATTCTTCAGCACTGATATCCAGTCCCAGATAAACGACGAAAATGGACTGGCTGGGCTGAGAAACCCGCAGATCCGCAAAGACCTGTTCAGGAATCTGTTTCTGATCGATGAGATCTACATAAGTGCGGATCTTGCTGATATTGGAAATGACGATGGGTGCCCGGAAGACTCTGCCGTCTCTGAGATGGACTCCCTGGACCTGACCATCTTCTACCAGAATCTGGTCAACATCAGCTCCGGTGAGGACCGTTCCTTTGGAAGCTTCAAATTCTGCCGTAACGGCTGCACTCAGCTCGGCAACGCCTCCTTTGATGTAGCTGGTACCCTGTCCGCGTTCATAACACAGAGCCAGGTTGAAAAAGGGGCAAATCTCAACGGGAATGCCAAGATAGCCGTAATAGGTAGAGTAGATTCCGATGACAAGCGGATGTTTGAAGAATTCCTCCAGCAGATCCTTAGTCATTCTTGAACCATATTCAAAGAGAACAGGAAATTCCTCTTTGGAAATTTCTCTGTTGTGAGCGGTAAAGTCCACCAGTTTATGGAACTCCTCTCCTGCTTTGTCACAGAGTGTCTGGTAGGCGTCAATGGCATCAGCTTCCGCGGGACTGATCTGTTTGAGAAGGTTCTTGAATCCTTCATAGCTGCCCGGGACAGAAACAGAGAGCTGATCTCCCATGGCCAGGCGGAAGGTTTCTTTCTGGGTGATGAAATCCACCTTGTCATAGACATCCAGTGCTTCGAGTACCTTTCTCAAATGTCCCTTTTCTCCCTTATAGTCATTTGTAATGCCATACAGCTGATGGAGTGCTGTATCAAATTCAAAGCGTCCTCTTCGAAAAGAGGATCCGGTTCCACCGGTAATGTTGTGCTTTTCCAGAAGCAGTGTCCTGAATCCCTGTTTAGCGGCAGCCAGAGCGGCGATATTGCCCCCGGATCCGGCACCAACTACAATCAGGTCATACTGTTCGTTATTCATTAGGTTCCTTTCCACAATCACAGTTGTGATTGAATCTCCAGTAAAAAAGTATAGATTGGAAATGAATAAAGAATAGACTTATAAATAAAGGAGATATCAGGTATCATTTAGATGGATAGGAAACTATACAGACTGTGATTTAATCAGAATCAGGAGGAAAGAGAATGCCATTTCAACAAATCAGTCCACAAAGCGTCATCAGTCTTTTTCAAACCAATCTTTCGGAAATGATTCTCTCGGGGGAGCTGCAGATCGGTGACCGTCTTCCATCCGAGTCTGAAATAGCCAGAAAAACAGGTCTCTCAAAATCAGCCGTTCATCAGGGAATTAAGGAACTGGAAAAGCAGGGATTCATCCGCATTGTGCCTAGAAAGGGATTGTACGTGAATGATTACGCCCGCTATGGAACCATCGAAACACTGAATGCTCTGGTGAACTATCATCACAACAATCTGGACCTGGATACGGTCCGTTCCATCCTCGAGTTCCGGGGAGGAAACGAAGGAACAGCTGTGGCGTTGATGATCGAACACGGTCAGAACAAAGATCTGAGTCAGTACCGGAAATGGATTGAAGAAATCAGACGGGAAGAAGATCCTGCGCAGATTGAGGAACTGCTTTATCAGTTCCATCTGCAGATTGGACTGGATTCGCAGAATACCGTCATCCCCATGGTGATCAACGGATTCAGCACCATCAGCCGGGTGTTCTTTCGTCTGTGGGTGGATCTGATGAGCAGAGAAAAGGTCGTCCAGTTTCTGGAAGACTACACAGATGCCATTGAACAGGGGGATCTGGACCAGGCTTTACTGGTTTACCAGAAGAACAAGGATGATTTCCTGGAACACTATCAGGCGAGATTTGGCTCTGTTTATAACCGAAGCTCCCTGTGAGAAGGAGAAATCATTTCAAACGAAAGCTGCTGCTTCTGTTGAAACAGAATCCTGCTCACTATAGTGCACGATGCCTGTTCCTTTCGGGCATCTATCCATAAACCGCTGAAGAATACAGTTATTCTGAGTTTAGTCTTTATAGATTAGTACAGATGCTGTCTGACTGTTGAAATTCATCTGGTACTGGCAGTAAGGTTACTGGCAAATCCTGGAGACTGCAGGAAGGTTTTCGGATGGGGAACAGGAAGTGGGAACACCGGATCAAAAGAGGATTCTGATGGATCCGGCTTCTAAATTGAGGATGAAGTGTGTTCTGGAGGGGTTGTTTCCTTCCAGAGACAAAAGGATTCAATACACAAAAGGAGACAGAATCATGAAAAAGTTACTCCCGCTTTTGCTTGCGGCACTGGTCTTTGCCGGATGTTCCTCTGATAAGGAAATTACACTGAATCTGGACGGTGAAGACAAAACCGGAACCTATTCCGGAGATCTGGTAGATGGCGTACCGGATGGCAACGGAAAATTCACTTCTAAAAACTCCGATGGAGTTGAGTGGACCTACACCGGTGAATTCAAGAATGGCCATTTCGATGGAGATGGACAGATTGAATGGAGCAATGGTGCCAAAGAGATTGGCACCTATAAGGATGATGTCATCGTTCCGGAAGAAGGAGATCAGCTGAACGATCTGTTCTCCAAAACGGATGACTACATCGACCACTGCATCAAGATGAAAGCCCAGTGCTTTGTGGATCCGGAGAAGACGGATGACAACCAGTATTACGTTCAGGCCTATCCCATCATCGATAACGATATTGACCGCAGTGACCTGCTGTGGCTGTATGTCTCTGGTGATGATTTCACCATCAAGCAGGATGATTATTTTGAATTTACCGGCAAGGTCTTTGATACCGGAAATGGTACAAACGCTTTTGGAACAGAGCTGAGTGCTCCCGAAATTACCGTGACGGATTACAAGGTTCTCGATTACAAAGATGCCTTGTCCCCAACGGTCTATGAAGTCGATCCTGCACAGCAGCAGGAGCAGAACGGACTGGAAGTAACCGTGGACAAGGTGGAAATTTCCAAGAAAGAAACAAGAGTCTATGTCACTGTGAAGAACGGCATGTCAGATACCTGCATGGTCAATGCCTATTCGGCCAAAATTGTTCAGGATGGCAAACAGTACGATGTCCAGACCAACTTTGAAGGAGACTATGCACAGCTGTCCACTGAAGTTCTGCCAGGAGCAACCAGCTCTGGTGTGATCTGCTTTGATCCAATTGAGGACAAGGACTTCTCCTTTGTGCTCGGTACGTTCTCTGACAATTTCGAAATTGGAGAACAGGACTTCAACTTTGACATTCAGGTTGATCAGTAACGATTGGCTTTTCAATCTGGGAAGAGTGAGTGATCTAGGAAATGCGTGCTTTCTGGCAGCCAAGAACGATTCGGTTCTTCGCCAGACTGTGCTGCTGTTCCTTATATAAGGCAGAGAATCCAGCAAATACAGTCTTCCATTACGGCATTGCTGCTTGAAGACCCATTCACATAACGGATTCAAAAAGACAGAAAGAAGCCAGGCTTATTGGAGAAATTCCGATGACCTGGCTTTTGTTTATGTTAGAAGAATGTGACATCCAGCGGATGCAGATTGCCATTAAAACAAATCAGAATCTGAAGTTTATGCCGTTACTGGGATGGAGAAAACTATCAAAGAACTTCTGCTGGTAGACCGATCAGACGACTGCCCGGCGAATCTATATACATCGACTGGGTTGGAGATCTGCCAGCTCTCGCCCGCGATCCCGAGGATTCGGATAAGCAGCTGAAAGCCCATTCCCAGGTTACGACACTTAGATGAGCTCTAAAACGTTCGCCATTGGTCTGCTTGATGTGAAAACAAAGAGGTTTCCGGAAGGCGTGAATGAGGCGATTGCTTTCTATGGGCACTGCCGAGGTGCTTTCGCCCGAGCAACATGAAAACAGCCGTGACAGGCAGCACGGCGGATCAGCTTGTACTCTCCACCGCCATGGAGGGTTTACAAGACTATTACGATACCCCGGTGCTGCCTGCACGGCCGCATGCCCCCAAAGATAAAGCTACTGTCGAAAGAGCGGTCCAAATCATTGAGAAAGAATCTATCGCAACTTCGGCACAAATAGTTTTTGAAAGTTTTGGAGACTCGAATAAAGTTTATCGGCTTTTCCAGGCCAACTCAACAGTCGGATTAAAAAGCCTGAGAAACAATCGAGAAACGAAATGTTCAATGCAATAAATCGTCGGACTTGGGGAGACCTGACACGGGCTCCTTTCAGATCAGAACGTTTTAAATAAAGGACGGGTTCTATTTTCTGAATCTAGTCTTTATTCACTACATTCACCCGTTAAACTTAAATTTGTTAAAGAAGGTGAAATAGTATGGGAATATTTAGCTTTTTTAAAAAACAAAAGAATGCGAATGGGAAAAGCGATTCCAAAACTTTACCTCCCATTCCATCTATGAGAGCAATAGAACCCGGAAATACCCAAATTGAATACATCAAGCTAACTAAGGCAAAATGTAATGCGATCAATAAGTTCTTCATTGCTTTTGATTTAGAAACGACAGGGCTTTCTCCTCAGTCCGATCGAATAATTGAAATCGGAGCAATCGCTTTTGAGAATGGAAAACCTGTCGAAGAGTTTTCTACATTAGTCAATCCTGGCAGACCAATCCCAGCCGCTGCTACGGCAGTGAATGGAATTACAAATGAAATGGTAAAAACTGCTCCGGATGAACGGGCTGCGCTGCAAAAATTGTTATCATTTTTTGACAGATATTCTGGCGATGACCTTGTATTTGTCGGGCATAATGCCAATTTCGATTTTTCATTTTTGAAAAATGCACTAAACCGCTATGGCATTACCAGAGAATTTCGGTATTTTGACACGCTCTATGCCTCTCGAAGCCTGATAAAAGGACTGTCAAATTACAAACAGGATACAGTAGCAGCTCATTTTGGATTAGTGAATCAGCAAGCCCATCGCGCAGCATCAGATGCTCTTGTCTGCGGGAACATTCTGTTACATCTGGCCCCAAATGCTAAAAGAGATCCTAAAGAGTTCTATATAGATGATAAAAACATTCCTTCCAGAGAAGAAATGCAGGTTTGCGCCTATCTCCAAAAACTGATCTTAGAGAGTGGTGGATCTCCAGATGAACTTACTTATTACAAGCATAGCAATGGATATGTAACTATCAGTTCGTTTTACGAGATTGCCAGATTCAAATTTGCAAAAAAAGGGCATTATCTCATCGTTGATAAATCAGTATTGAAAAATTTTGATAATCCTACAGAAGATTGCACCTCCAGCGAAGGAGGAGCTGGATTGAGCAGGGCCTTTTTTACACATCCAGCTCAGCTGTCTGGTCTAAATGAATATTTGTACCAACCCGCTTCGCGGGGGTGGTTAATCTAATATGTTTCTCCGACGG
>Tibetan_p1__coassemble_1055_pt1 | contig 12542 bp, 13 predicted proteins | sample Tibetan_p1__metabat2_high_PE_008 | metagenome-assembled genome bin Tibetan_p1
TGCGATATATAAAGCTTTATTTAAAACAAGATCTATCCCGTTAGAACTACTCGTTGAAAAGGACACGGGAACTACAGATAATTGGTTTAAAGAAGTCCATGAGATGTCACTAACATCTGAAAATCTTGTCAAACCTAACGCCATCCACATTCAAGACAGAGTCAGAAGTTATAATTCAAGGTTTGATGTTCCGACCTTGATTGTCCAATTGCTTGAACTAGTAAAAATAAGTTCTGACTGGAATTTCTGTCTAAACCAATAACTCCGCGATTTCATTACTCTTTGATATAAGTAGATCATCTTTTCATGTTGAGTTTTATCATTTCTCTAAATTGACGTCAGGCAGAAAATAAGAGATTCACTTTCACTATTTTTATTTTAAAATATTATTTAAATTCCATACTATATGTACGTATCGATAATTAGAATAGCCGATTTTTGAGTAGTCTCAATCAATTTTCGTTCGTTGTATCTTCTTTTGCAAATTGATCAAGATAGAATTCTCAGCTTATCAAGCACACCTTTTTCCTATTTCTAGTTCAAAAAGGGTTGCATAAATTGAATCAAAGTTGTGAGTGCGGCTCCGAATTCGACTGTACCTTTTATTGCTTTGAGACTATTAAGCGTTGTCTTGAGCAAGCTCTTTTTTGGCTTATCAGATTTTGTTTCCTCTTCAATGAATTGCAAACCCTCAGCTAATGTAACTGCATCTTCCCCAGTAATATTTGTTGAAGCCATCTTTACCTTATCAATCAAATCAGCAAGTTGCATTAGATCAGCATCAATATTATTATTTGCTGTAATTGTTGCATTATCATTTGCAATATTAACTTGTCCATGGCTAACCGTAATAGAATATGTGTTTTTTTCATCTAACCCCATATCAATACCTACCTTTGTCAAATATCTTTCAATATTATTGATAAAAATCATTGTCACTCGCCCGTTGAAAGCCTGAAGTTGCTCTTGACAATCATACGAAGATGAATAACCTAAAGTCACCATATAAGTGATATCGATATCATTATTCGAAATATAACAGAGTATTTCAAATATATTACAAACCTCTTCTTCAACAGTTTCTCCAAGAGAAAAAGTGAATCGACCATAAGACTCGTTAGCTTTTTGAAATTCTTTATCCAGATCTTGTTTACTAGGACCGCAATCAACAATGTAGTCATAAATTATTGGCGTACTCTTTACAAAATTTAGAAATTTTCTCAAGGCATCGTTATAGTCCCTGAAATCAGCATGCAAGAGTCGATTAGAAAAACAATTAAAGTCATACAAGATTTTTCGTAGACCTGCTTTATTCAATTTCATAGTTTTTCACCCCACAAAACGGGCAATAGCACCCTGTCATCTTCAAAATTGGCTTAATTTTTATTCTTTTCTTACAACAAGATAAACCTACTATTTCCATTGCTTCGATGCTGGAGAGAATAGGGTTCTCTAGTTCATGTTTAGGCGGCTTTCCAGCTTTAAGCGTTATAGGACTGTTTTTAAATTTCTTCTCCATTTTTCTGAGTTCTTCATGAATAATATCCATCGCTTTGTTTTGGGCCATGATCAAAGCTAATTCGTAAACGTCTTCAGTGAGATAATTTTTTCCTATCAGACCGCAACTTGGACAAAAAATCTCCAAGACTCCCTCATCTTGCATGTCAGCAGGAGTAATTTTAAAATAAGTCCCACAATTTGGACATTTTAAAAGTACATATCCATCATTATCCGTCGGAATTGAAATGGTCAAACTGAAATCATCACTCATACTTTTGTCTCCAATCAGGCTGATGACATTACTTCTAAATAAATTATCGCAGCATTATTATCAGCCATGATTCAAGTCTTATGTTCATTAAGCTAGCCCGAATGTCTTGATTAAGATATTATATTTCATTATATCACACTGTATGCCCGATCATATTAATTGATTATTATATTGATGGCTTACGTAACCCAAAGACGTTTAATACGCCTTAGCTTCCATGATTCTAATTGGTGCCGAACTTATGGAAGATACGTTTGAGCCTTTCTGCAACAGAGTAGCGCTTTTTGATTTCCCAATCAGTAAAAAGGGCTCCATGATCCCAAAACGGGATTGTGGAGCCCTTTAATCGTTCATTCAGTTGTGTTGGTAAAGAATTAGTCCTGATCCAGAACGGCTTTGCAGCGTGGGCAGAGATCTCCTTCTTCGCCTTCTTCTGTGTAGTTCCAGCATCTGGGGCAGACATGGCCTTTTGCTTTCTCTACAGATACCTGGCTGACTTCGTAGGCAGGCAGTTCATCATCTGTGAGTTCAGCCTTGGATACGATGAGCCACTGGGCGGGGTTGGACAGATACTTCTCAACCAGAGCCTTTGTGTCATCATCCAGGTGCAGCTTCACGGAAGCTTCCAGAGACTTCTTGATCAGCCCGGCATTTCTGGCTTCTTCCAGAGCCTTGAGGACATCCTTGCGCACCGCAAGCAGTTTTTCCATGTCAGCAAGAATCTGTTCCTGATTTTCGATTTCAGCCAGATCCAGCATGGCAAACTCTGTCAGATGGATGGACTCTTCATCATAATGCATGATGTGGTTCACTTCTTCAGCGGTATGAGCCAGGATGGGCGCGATCAGTTTGGTCAGTGTTTCCAGGATGATGCTGATGACGGTCTGAACCTGGCGTCTTACGGGAGCATCCTTCTTTTCGATGTAGAGGATATCCTTGGTGTAGTCCAGATAGTAGCTGGACAGTTCGTTAGTCATCAGGTTGGTGATCAGGCTGACAACATCCGCAAAACGGAATTCGTCATAAGCCTTCACGGCAGCCTGTTCGACCTGAGCGGTCTTCAGCAGCATGTACTGGTTTACGGGATCCAGATCCTTCAGAGGCACTCTGTCTTCTTTTCTGAATTCATCATCACCCAGAACACCCATCATGAAGCGGATGGTGTTTCTGATCTTTCTGTAGGTTTCGGAGACCTGTTTCAGGATGGCCTTACCCATGGAGCAGTCAGCCTGGTAGTCCACCATGGTAGCCCACAGACGCAGCACGTCAGCGCCATACTGTTTGGTGATTTCAGCAGGAGCAACCGCATTCCACTGGGATTTGGACATCTTCTTGCCGTTTTCGTCCATGACGAAGCCATGGGAGAGAACCTGCTTGTAAGGAGCCTTGCCATGAACGGCAGTGCCGACAATCAGAGAAGAGTTGAACCAGCCTCTGTACTGGTCGGAACCTTCAAAGTACAGATCAGCAGGATAGCCCAGGCCTCTTTCCATCATGGCACCGGTATGAGAGCTTCCGGAGTCGAACCAGACGTCCATGGTGTCAGTTTCCTTGGTGAAGCGGCCGTTGGGAGAATGCTCGGAAGTGTAGCCTTCAGGCAGCAGTTCTTCTGCTGTCTTTTCAAACCAGATGTTGCTTCCGTGTTCACGGAACAGGTCAGCCACATGGTCGAAGATGGCTTTATCCATCAGAGGAGTGCCGTCTTCACCGTAGATGATGGGAATGGGCACACCCCAGGCTCTCTGTCTGGAAATGCACCAGTCAGAGCGGTCGGAAATCATGTTGTGCATGCGGCCTTCGCCCCAGGCAGGCACCCAGTCTACACTGTGGATTTCTTCGAGCAGTCTGTCGCGGATCTTGTCAATGGAGGCAAACCACTGTGTGGTGGCACGGAAGATAATGGGTTTCTTGGTTCTCCAGTCATGAGGATAGGAGTGGGTGATGAATTCCAGTTTCAGCAGAGCACCGATTTCATCCAGCCACTGGGTGACTGTCTTGTTGGCTTCATCTACAGTCTGACCGGCCAGTCTTTCACCGCACACGTCCATCATGCGGCCCTGATCGTCTACATTGACGAAAACAGGCAGGTTGTACTTCTTACCGATCATGAAGTCGTCCATACCAAAGCCCGGAGCGGTATGAACCAGGCCGGTACCGGAATCATCGGTAACGTGTTCGCCGACCATAACCAGAGATTCCACATCATCATAGAGAGGATGCTGGGCAGTCATGTATTCCATGTCTCTGCCTTTGATGGTCTTGAGCACTTCGTACTCTTCCAGACCAAACTGTTTCATCAGATCGTCCACCATGGAAGCCAGAACCACCAGGTTGCCCTTTTCAGTCTTCACCAGAGCGTATTCAAAGCGGGGGTGAACGGAAATACCCAGGTTGCCGGGAATGGTCCAGGGAGTGGTTGTCCAGATGACGAAGTTGTCTTCTCCCGGAGTCAGAATGCCCTTGCCATCCTTCACGGGGAATTTAACGAAGATGGTGGGGCTCTTGATATCAGCGTATTCAACTTCCGCTTCTGCCAGAGCAGACTCGGAAGAAGGAGACCAGTAAACAGGTTTCAGGCCCTGATAGATCAGGCCGTCTGTAGCCATCTTTCCGAAGATCTCGATCTGATGGGCTTCGAATTCAGGCTGCAGTGTGATATATGGGTGATCGTAGTCACCGATGGATCCCAGAGACAGGAAGCCTGCTTTCTGCTTTTCCACCTGTTCCAGGGCGAAGTCATGGCAGATTCTTCTGAATTCGGGGATACCGATTTTCTTACGGTCGTAACCCAGTTTGGTTACTGCGGTTTCAATGGGCAGGCCGTGGGTGTCCCATCCGGGAATGTAGGGAACCTGATAACCTTCCATGAATTTTGACTTGTTGATGACATCCTTGATGATCTTGTTCAGGGCATGGCCCAGATGAATGTCGCCGTTGGCATAGGGAGGGCCGTCGTGCAGAACGTAGCGTTCTGCTCCCTCTCTTTTTTCCAGCATCTTTTCGTACAGGCCCATATCCTTCCATTCTTTCTGCAGGCCGGGTTCCTTCTTGGGAAGATTGCCCCGCATTTCGAATCTGGTTTTGGGCATCAGAAGTGTTTGCTTGTAGTCCATCTTCTACTCTCCATCCTTTCCTTGTTCTGGTGTCGTGAAAAAGAAAAAAGCCGTCCTTCTCCAAGGACGACTTCGCGCGGTACCACCTCAGTTCTCTGCCCTCTTCAGGACAGAGCTCTTACAGATAACGGTCTGTGCCGGTCAGGATTACTGCTGTTCATCCTGCTGCTCCAAAGGGATACCCTTTCTGTCCGGCTGCAGCCTTGCACCACCCGGCTGCTCTCTTGAACCTTTCCCAGAAAGGACGCGTCTTTTTCATTGCATCTATTTGATTACTTGTATTTTTGAAATTCCAGTACCAGTCTGTCCTTGCGGGTTTTGTTCACCACGCCGACAAACCGGAACCTGCCCGTACGGCGGACAGATATGACGTCATTATCACACAATCGCCCATTGTCTTCAAGAACTATATCATTCACCTTGACAAATCCCTGCCGAATCAGATCAGCCGCCTTTGCTCTGGAGCAGTGGGCCAGAGCTCCGACAATGGCATCGGTCCGCATGCTGGGGACGTTGATCTGAATGGTTTCCCTCTCGGGAGCAGGCATGGAGTCCGGTTCGGTCTCAAAGAAGTTCACCATCTGGGATCCAATGCGGGGCACCTGTTCACAGATGAACCGGCCGATAGCCGGTGTGCAGAAAATCCAGACAGCATCCGGAGTGCAGACAATGTCGCCCAGGGCTTCTCTCTTGATGCCTTCATGCATGAGAGTGCCCAGGACCTGGGGATGGGTGATTTCTTTGCCAAAGCGGGGAATCTCCGCTCTGACACAGCACACCTCGGGTTTCAGATCCAGATCCACTTCCGAGATGAGCAGCCTTTTCTTTTCTGCCTCGGGATAGCCGCCGTCAAAGGACAGCACGTATCCGGAACAGATATTCCTCGCTGTTTCCTGCTCGTGCAGTGACAAAAAAGAGGTCATGACCGGTCTGTTGCCTCTGCTGCACTGATCCATCAGATCGTACAGTCGGGAAACAAACGCATCCTGACCTTTTTTTGTGGATTGACCACTGAAAGACATGAATTATTCAGCGATTTCTTCTTCTTCGGGTTCATCCGGTGCCATTGTGATGGTTCCGGATACACCGATGTCAGCAGGGGAGCACAGAATGACATTGGTTCCGATTTTCTGGATGCTTCCGTTCAGGGCGAAAATAACACCAGTCAGGAAATCAATGGTTCTCTGAGCATACTGAGTGTCCAGCTTGTGCAGGTTCACAACAACAGCACGGCCTTCTTTCAGGCGCTGACCAATGGTTTCTGCTTCTCCAAAGCTTCTTGGCTCAAACAGGACCATCTTTGTATTGGCATCCAGTGCGTTGGCACCAGTTGTTTTCTGAGGCTGTTCATAGCGGTTTGCGGTCTGTGCAGGTTTTGCAGCGGGAGTTTCAGCAACAGTCACTTCTTCGTATTCTTCGTTGCCTTCTTCCGGTGCGATGAAATTTGTAATCTTATCCATGAATCCCATGAAAAAACCCTCCTTATTCTGAGTCATTATAGCATAGCAGGACAAATTGAGAAGAAATCCCCTTTGCTGCCCAGAACGGGCAAAAAAACACTCAAAACGCGATAATTAAAGGCAAATCCGGAACTCCTGCGGGAGAAATTCTTCAAATGCGTTCAAAATCAGCGGTTCCGGTGACGGAATTGTCAGCATTCCTGTCTGCCTGGTTTCTGATGAAGACAGAAAGAAGCCGGAAGTCTCCGGTCTTTTTGCTGTCCATGCAGGTCCTGTGCTTAACTCTCTGTTTTATTCCACGGTCAAGAAGTGTAACCTCTTGGCCCCATTTTAGCAAATGCAGGCATATTATTTCCATGCCCATTGCCAATTAATCCTCGCGGCTTTCTGATGCCGTCTTTATTTCGTCCTGTGAGAACTCTTTCATTCTGACAGAGCGAAAGTTCCATGAAAAAGATCATTTGCTCTGGTTTAACAACATGGATTTCTTTCTCTGGCTGGCAATCCTGTCGTATCCGGTCGAGCTGGCTTCCACAATGGTCCACCGGGTGGTGTCTTCCGGATTCTGAGTGGCATCTACCTTTCCGGAAGAAGCAGTCTCTTTCTGGTCTTTCTGATCTTTCTGGTCTTTCTGATCTTTTCCGTTCTCTTTTTCCTGCTTATCCTGCTGTTTCTGCTTCTCTTTTTCTTCTTCTTTTTTCTGGTACTCCCTCTGGGAAACATAGCGGTTTCTGACATTCTGAGGCAGTTCTTTCAGAGAAGTTCCCTGCAGATAAATGGTCAGCTTCTTTCCCTTTTCCAGTTCCTCATTTTTCTGGTGAACCACTTTGAGATTCCCGATCATCTCAGTGGTCCCCGGCTCTTTTTCATAACCGGATGAGACAATCTCGGCCTGATAGACCGTCCCGGAAGCGTTGAGCGGTGAAAGCCTGATCTTTCCATGAATCAGATACTTTAATTATGTCTTCCCCAGTAGAAGATAAGCAACGAAATATTCAATTCCAGAAATAAAAGCAACGGATGGTTGACCAGTCAGAAACAGACATGGCTTAACCATCCGTCGGAGAAACATATTAGATTAACCACCCCCGCGAAGCGGGTTGGTACAAAAATAAACTCGTCATTCCCCTGCTGGCTGCCATGACTCTCACTTTTTCGGGATGTGCCAGCGTGACACGCTATGAAAACACCACCTGCCACTATCCTGTCTATGCGGGGTCAGAAGTTCGGGTGATTCTGATCGGTCCTGGCATGGATGAGCCTCTGACCTCCATCGTCCACGTCTTCACCTTGAATGAAGCGGATCTGGAGCATCCCGAATATTCTGACAGGATGCTGGCGGACGATTTTCTGACCACATACATGGGTGGTGCGGACCTGGATGACCGGAACAACATTCAGGTCCGCAGAAAGAACGGAAAGGTCACCATTACCGTCTATCTGGCTCCTGACCAGCATGAGCTGGAATATCCAATAGTCGAACACGGATCCACCATGCGCGAATTTATCGAAAGTCTGGAAAACGAATCAGCAGCGACCTGCAGCTGAAATGAACTATCTGCCTGAACCAGAATTCCGTTTTGCCAGACGGAACAGAAAGGATTTGAAGACCCATGAAGAATATCAGACTTATTCTTGCTTTCCTTGCAACCCTGTTTCTCATTCCTCTCTCTGGCTGCAGCAGTGTAGTCAGAATGGAAAAAATTTACTGTCAACTGGATGACCATTTTCTTGATGAGATTACTGCCTACGCTCCCTCTATGGATCGCCCGGTGACTTCTGTGATCTGGGCAACGACGTGGAGAGCTCCGCATAATATCAATCTGAATCTTTCCGATGAAACGCTGATTCATTCTATTCTGGAGGAATCCAACATTCATCTGGACAGACCTGAACAGGCCAGAATTACGCGAAAAGAGGATGGATCGTTAACCTTCACATTGTTCCTTTCCCCGGACCAGCACGAACTGGAGAAACCGATTGTCAGCAATGCCAAGACTCTGCGAGAGTTCAAGGAACAGCTCCAACAGAACTCCGAAATTGTCTGTGACTGAAAAACTGCAAAAACTATTCATCTATTTCACCACTTGCTGAAAGAACCGGCTGAACCGGAAGATTCCTTCCGTTCAGCCTTTTTTCGTCGCTAAAAATCTGTCCCGAAAGAGCTTGGGCGTTCGGTTCTTTAAAAAATGAACCTTTCGGATTCCCGATGAAAGGTGTTGCGAACCGGATGAACTTTACAAACTTTTTTCAGTTCGGTGACATTCGATTTTACACTCGCTTTCTAAAATGAGCCCATGAAAACGAGGTAAATCCATGAAAAAAGAATCCATGAAAAAACAGTTGCTTCTGACAGGTTTCACCCTGTTTCTGGCTGCCTGCAGCTCCTCTCCAGCCAGCCAGGAGGGCATTTCTGTCATCTCCCGTGAACAGGGCAGCGGAACCCGGTCCGCCTTCACCGAACTCTTTGGTATTGAACAGGATGGTCAGGATCTCACCCGCTCTGATGGAGAGGTGACCAACTCTACGGCAGTCATGATGACTACGGTGGATGGCAACCCATCGGCCATCGGTTACATCTCCCTTGGTTCTCTCAGCAATGAACAGAAAGCCGTAGCCATCGATGGTGTTCTGCCTTCTGCTCAGAATGTCAAAGATGGCAGCTATACCATTTCCAGACCTTTCCTTCTGGTCGAACGAAAGGAAGATCCGGATCCGCTGGCCAGTGATTTTGAAAGCTACATTCTTTCTCAGGATGGTCAGAAGATCATCGAAGAAGCCGGTTATGTTCCCCTGGATACAGACAGCACCTATACCCCGGCTGGAACGGCCGGATCCATCACCGTCGGTGGCTCTTCATCTGTTACCCCTGTGATGGAAAAGCTGGCTGAATCCTATTCTGCCCTGAATCCCGATGCCCGGATCGATGTGCTGCAGACGGATTCTTCCACGGGAGCCAGTCTGACTGCGGACGGCACCTATGATCTGGGCATGAGCTCCAGAGAGCTTAAGGACGAAGAACTGCAGAAAGGCCTGAAAGGAGTCCGCATTGCCCTGGATGGCATTGCCGTCATCGTTCATCCTGACAACCCAATCGATGTCCTGACCAGCGAACAGGTCAGGGATATCTACACCGGTGCCATTCAGTCCTGGAGTGAGGTGAGTGCCCAGTGAAGACTCTTTCCAGAGAATCTTTCATGAAAGGGGTGTTTGCCCTGTGTGCTGCTCTGAGTATTGCGGCGGTGGTTCTGATTCTGATTTTTCTTGCGGTCAATGGCGTACCGGCTATAGAGAAGATAGGTCTGCTGTCCTTTCTGACTGGAACGACGTGGGCCCCTGAACAGAATCTCTTTGGCATTCTGCCCATGATTACCGGCACCCTGGAACTGGCTGCCGGGGCTCTGCTTCTGGGAGTGCCCCTTGGCTTCTTCTGTGCCGTCTTTCTGGCTTACTACTGTCCGCCACGACTGGCTGCTCCCTTCCGGTTTGTGATCAGTCTGCTGGCCGGCATCCCCAGCATCGTCTTTGGCTTCTTTGGCCTGGTGGTGCTGGTTCCTCTGCTGCAGTCCATATTTCCCGGCACCGCCGGCAAAGGCATTCTCTGTGCCTCTCTGGTGCTGGCCATGATGATTCTGCCTACCGTCGTATCCCTGTGCGAAAACGCACTGGAGAAAGTCGATCCTTCCCTGTATGAAGCCAGTCTGGCCATGGGAGCTGATCACGATCACACCGTCTTCTTTGTCTGCGTTCCCGCCGCCTTTTCCGGCATTCTGTCTGCCGTTGTCCTGGGATTGGGCAGAGCCATTGGCGAAACCATGGCTGTTGTCATGGTGGCCGGCAATGCGCCAGTTTTTCCGGACGGACTGCTTTCTCCCATGCGCACCCTCACCAGCAACATCGTCATGGAAATGTCCTATGCCGCCGGCCTGCACCGGCAGGCGCTGATTGCCACGGCCCTGGTGCTCTTCATTCTTGTTCTTCTGCTCAATGGCGGCATGGCCTGTCTGAAACGAAAGGAGCGATCCGTATGAATCAGCCGGTTTCCACTCCTCTTCCCTCTTCCAGCCTGTCTCAGACGAAGAAGGAAAAAGCAAAGACAGATCTGAGCAAAGCCATGCCCAGACGCTTTTCCAGCCTTCTTCTGAGAAATCTGGCTCTGCTTTGTGCCTTAATGGCAGCAGGCATTCTGCTGGTTCTGTGTGGTTTTATCCTCATCCGGGGACTTCCCGCTCTCAACGGGGATCTGTTTGCCTGGAAAAGCACCACTGAAAACCTCAGCATGCTTCCAGCAATCTTCAACACCCTATCCATCTGCTTTGGCAGCCTGCTCATCAGTGTGCCCTGCGGTGTCGGAGCAGCCATCTATCTGCAGGAATATGCCAGACCCGGATCGAAATTCACGGCTCTGGCTTCTCTGATGGCGGAAACCCTGGCCGGTATTCCCTCCATTATTTTCGGTCTGTTTGGCATGTTGTTTTTTGTGGGCAGTCTTCATCTGCAGCTGTCCATTCTTTCAGGCATGCTCACCATGGCCATGATGGTTCTTCCCTTTATTGTCCGCACAGCCCAGGAAGCTCTGGTGCAGATTCCTTCTTCCATGCGCCAGGCCAGCTATGCCCTGGGAGCCGGAAGACTGCATACGATTGTTCATGTTCTTCTGCCTCAGGCAGCAGGCGGCATCTGCTCCGGGATTCTGCTTGCCGCAGGACGGATTGTAGGTGAATCCGCTGCTCTGATCTACACTGCCGGAACCATTGCCAGAATTGCGGTTGGTCTGCTGGATCCGGGTGCGACCCTCAGTGTTCATCTGTTCAAACTGCTCAATGAAGGCCTCTACATTCGCGAAGCCGGAGCAGTGGCTCTGGTTCTGCTTATTGTGGTCTGCGTGCTCAATCTGCTGCAGATGCTGCTTTCCAGAACCATGACGAAAGGATGGAAGAAATGACCCCCAAAATCAAAGTGAAAAACGCCTGTGTCTATTATGGAAAAACACAGGCTCTCCAGGATGTGTCCATGGAAATCCCGGCTCATTCCATCACAGCCCTCATTGGTCCCAGCGGCTGCGGAAAGTCCACCTTTCTGCGCTGTCTCAACCGTATGAACGATCTCATTGAAGACTGTCGTGTGACAGGAGATTTCTTTCTGGAAGAAACCGATCTCTATCACAGGGCCGACGTGAATGCTCTGCGCAGGACAGTTGGCATGGTCTTTCAGAAGCCCAATCCTTTTCCCATGAGCATTTTCGATAACGTGGCTTATGGTCCCAGAACCCATGGAATCAGAAACAGAGCGAGACTGGAAGAAATCGTCATCCGCTCCCTGAGACAGGCAGCGCTCTACGATGAAGTCAAAGACAAACTGAAAAAGTCCGCCCTGTCCCTGTCCGGCGGTCAGCAGCAGCGGCTCTGCATTGCCAGAGCTCTTGCGGTAGAACCTGATGTGCTGCTCATGGATGAACCCACCAGTGCTCTGGATCCGGTCTCCACTGCCAGAATTGAAGAGCTCTGTCTGCAGCTCAAAAAGGACTACACCATCATCATGGTGACCCATAACCTGCAGCAGGCAGCCCGAATCTCGGATCAGACCGCCTTCTTTCTGGAAGGACGGCTTGTTGAAATGGACGAGACCCGGATCCTGTTTTCCAGCCCTTCTGAAAAGGAAACGGAAGACTACATTCATGGCCGCTTCGGTTGAATCCCTCTTCTGATTCTCTGCATCATTCCGATTAAACCGGTGCATTCTGACAGACCTGTCATCCAGGCTGGCCAGATGCACCGGTTTTGTTTTTGAGAAATTGCTGCGTCTTCTCTCTGGAACCTTCTTTTCTTTCTGGTTTCCGGCTGCATTCCAGGCTAACCGGATTCTGAAGGAATAGCAGGCAATTTCGCTCACTGCACTTTCATATTGCTTTCCAACGATAAGATGAAAAAAATTGGACAGTCAGAACAGCAGTACGCTGATTCAACTGGCTGCCGGTAAACGAAAGGAAAGAAGAAATTCATGAAAAAGTTGCTCTGCCTGCTAACTTCTGCTGCAGTTCTTAGCTTTCTTTGCGGATGCAGCAGTGTAAGTAACCATTGTGTGATCAAGTGCGACTGTGATCTGCCTGCCGCACCGGCCGGATCAACAATGGAATTGATTTATGCTGGCACCGACTGGGACAAGCCAGCCACAAGTTTAACCATTATTTACAAGGCC
>Tibetan_p1__coassemble_1056_pt1 | contig 12536 bp, 6 predicted proteins | sample Tibetan_p1__metabat2_high_PE_008 | metagenome-assembled genome bin Tibetan_p1
GTCGGAGAAACATATTAGATTAACCACCCCCGCGAAGCGGGTTGGTACAAAAAAAGAACCAGAGAGCAGTGAGGGGACTCTGGTTCTATGCAGTGCTGTGTTTTTTCTGATCCATGCGGGTTCGGGAAATCAGCTTCAGCAGCTCCCGGGGTATTGGGGTCTGGGTCTGACTATTCGCCTTCTGCCAGAGACTTGTTGAGATCTTCTCTTCTTTCCTTGATCAGAGTCTCAAGCTGGTCCAGCAGCTTCATGTTCTGGGTTCTTCTGATGAAGTTCATGGCCAGAACATAGGATGTATCGTCAGCCAGGGAGCTTTCTACGTATTCGCTCTGGGTAATGACGGGACGGAAGGTCCGGGTCAGAGCGTTCTTGTTGTAACCGAAACCGGCAACTTCGATGAAGCCGATGGTCTGCAGTTTTTTCAGAACGATCTGGATCGTATTTCTGCTCAGTTCGGGAGCGTTGACCAGAATGTCATGGGCGGAAAGGGGTTCCTTGGAGTTCCAAAGAACATTCATGATCTGTGTTTCACGCTTGGTTAGTCTGTTTTTTTCCATACAAATATTCTCCTTCTGAATGCACAAACAAGCTGTACAATTATCCACCACAATTATATTAGGAAAAAGTAAACATCTTAGCAATGTTGTTCAGATGTGTTTGTTAATTAGTGAAAATCTTTTGTTACTTTTTACCTTTTATAAGTTCTGTTCTGCACTCATTCTGTACTTTCTGTCTTTTCAATGATCTGTGCCCTGTTTCGTCCCAGCAGCGGCGTTGTCCAGACGATTCCGGTTCCCCGATAGACGTTCACCAGACCTTCTTCTGTCATGGCGGAACCGATCAGAGACTTGCCGGACTTCTCTACGGTAAAGCGCAGACTGCTGCTCCAGGCCACCGCAAAACTTCCATCAATTTTCAGAGTGTCGTTCTCCAGTTCAATCTCGATGATCTCCTCCTTCGGGCAGGGACAGCGCAGTGCCACAATCCCGTTTCCCGACAGGCCGAGATTGAGCAGACCGCTGTTTCCCACTGCTGCTGAAGAGACGGTGTTGTGGGTTACCGTAACCTGCCTGACGCTGGTTTCACAGGCAAAGAACATGCCGTCTGCCAGGGTGACTTCTCCGCCCCAGTCTGCCGTGTCCATGAGCAGAATATGCTCATACACCGGTTCGGAAACCACCAGCCCGCTGCCGGAATATTCCGAAGTGACAGCCTTGGTTTCCGTCGCCCTGGACCGGATAGCCCGTTTCAGGTAGTCGCTGATGCCCTTGACTCCCGTAACCAGTTCCACGTCTCCAACCATCCACAACATTCTTCCCGCTTCCATGGCCAGTCCGCTCTTGTTCAGATCGCAGACCAGCTGTCTTTTTCTGACGCCCATCTGGGATTCGTAAAAAGCCTTCTGTGGATCCAGCACCGCTCCTGAAAAATCACGGACATGCTCAATCACAGTGAAGGATCCCTTCTCGTCAACCAGTTCCACGTTCGGATTGTTGATTAGATTATATACTTTGTACATTATGCAGCCCCTTGTCTTGATTATACAGAGACTTAGCCATTAAGTTAAACAAACTTTATTGCCTGTATTTTTATCTAGTACATTTTCTAGATTTACCGGCTATTTTTCAGAAATAATCCCTGTTTTTATGACTTTTTACCCATTCTGGCCGGTTTCCATGACTTTTTCCACTGGTTCGCCCCCACCTTTTGCTCTTACAGGGGCGGTTTTGCATCCGGCTCGAAAAAGAAGGAAAAACTCTGAACTTAATTAGTTTACTGTGTTTTGTCCTATGCTTGCAGGAATCACCAGCCATAGCCAAGCGGATTTGTCCCTGTTCAAATACTGAAGTTTTCGTTTGATTCTGCTTATTTTTCGTCCTGAATGGGAGGATTGTATTTCCATGGCCGAAATGGATCAGAACCGTCAAAATCATCTATTCTCCCCTGAATACAGACTGCCGTTTCCACGGATTTCCAAACTGTTTCACCGGCAGGCAAACCCGCCTCTGCAAGCCCATGCAGACAGGCCTCCCAGACTCTGTCGGGAATTGGTCTATCAAAGGCGGAAGAAGCGGGGCTATAATAGAGCCTGCGCTCAAGGCGGCAGGAGGAAAAACTATGTTCTATGGCAATCTGAAAAAAACCGATATCGCAAATGGATCCGGCGTCCGCGTCACTCTGTACGTTTCCGGCTGCACTAACCATTGTCTGGACTGCTTTCAGCCCGAGACATGGGACTATTCCTATGGCAAGCCCTATACCGAAGAAACCGAGCAGGAAATCCTGCAGGCTTTAAAACCCGATTATATTGAGGGACTCACCCTGCTGGGCGGAGAACCCTTCGAATTTTCCAACCAGAAGGAGCTGGCCAGACTCACTTCTCTGGTCAAGCAGTTCTACCCCGAGAAGGACATCTGGTGCTTCACCGGTTTTGTCCTGGATCAGGATCTGCTGGAAGGCGGCAGAAGACACGGCCCCGATACGGACACTCTGCTCTCCAACATCGATGTTCTGGTGGACGGTCCCTTTAAAAGAGACCTCAAGGACATCACCCTGCAGTTTCGCGGCTCATCCAACCAGCGCATCATCGACCTGCCCGCTTCTCTGAAAGCTCAGGAGGTCGTGCTCAAGGATCTGCACTTCCTTTGAGTTTCCCCGGATTCCATCCCCTTATTTTCATTCACAGGCTGCCTGGCAGCCTGTTTTTTTCTTGCCCGCAAAAAAGGACAGACCCGGAAGCCTGTCCTTTAATGCATTTAATGCATTTCAATTTCTGTCTGGTTTATTCGATGACTTCAGCCTTGTAGCCAGCATCTTCTACAGCCTTGACCAGAGTGCTGTTGTCGACCGGTTTGTCCAGTTTGACTTCAGCCCTGCCGGAAGCCAGATCGACATCCGCTTCTGTTACGCCGTCAACTGCGCTCAGAGCGTTTTGAACGTGCTGTCTGCAGTGGTTGCAGGACATGCCTTCTACTTTCAGTTCCTTTGTCATACTTGTTTCTCCTTTGGACGAATGTTCGTCCTTTTCGTTTTCAGTATAAACCGTTCCGGGTTCATAGCCGGCTTTGCGCACAGCCTCTTCAAGAACTTGGGCAGAGACGGGCTTGTCAGCCTGTATGAGAGCCTCTTTCTTTTCCAGGCTGACTTCCACATGGCTGACGCCATCCACTGCCTCCAGGGCGTTCTGAACCCGCTTCTGGCAGTGCGCACAGGTCATGCCGTTTACCGGCAGAACCATTTCAACGGGTTCTGTTTCCGGCTTGGCAGGTCCGGATTTCTCTGCAGAGTCTGCAGCAGCCGGTGCATCAATGGAAGCGGAATAGCCTGCTTCTTCTACGGCCTTCACCAGATCCTTTTCGGCTTTTTCTCTGGAGATGCCTTCTTTGATCAGCACATAGGCGGAGTGGTTTTCCAGGCTCACCTGCACATCCTCAAAGTCACCGGTCTTTTCCAGAGCCTGAGTCACATGCTGTCTGCAGTGATCACAGGTCATGCCGGTAACTGTGGCCTGCAGGGATTCTTTTTCTTCCTCTCTGGCCTGGTTTTCCAGGATTGCGGGCAGTTCTTCTTCCTTCTTTTCTTCCACGGCCACAGCCTGTCTGGTTTCATGGAGTTCTTTAGTTTCCTGATGACTGACGCCTTTTGGCTTAAAGAAGCGCAGGCGCAGGGCATTCAGGCAGACGGTGACGGAACTGAAGGACATGGCCGCTGCTCCGATCATGGGAGACAGCTTCCAGCCGAATGCCGGATAGAACAGGCCCATGGCTACAGGAATGCCCAGGCAGTTGTAGAACAGGGCCCAGAACAGGTTTTCCCGGATGTTGCGGATGGTGGACCTGGACAAATCGATGGCAGTGACCACATCCAGCAGAGAGTCCTTCATTAAAACGATATCTGCGGAATCAATGGCAATATCCGTACCGGCGCCAATGGCCAGTCCCACATCGGCTCTGGCCAGAGCCGGGGCATCGTTGATGCCATCACCCACCATGGCCACCTTGCGGCCTTCTTCCTGCAGAGAGCGGATAACAGATTCCTTTTCAGCCGGCAGCACATCGCTGACGACTTTATCCACCGCCAGGGTGGAGGCAATGGCATTAGCGGTCTTTTCGTTGTCCCCTGTCAGCATCACCACCTGAACGCCCTGCTTGGAGAGCAGTTCCAGGGCCTGCCGGCTGTCGGAACGAACTGTGTCAGCCACGCAGATCATGCCTTCCAGTCTGCCGTTTAACGCAAAGAGCAGAGGGGTTTCGCCCTGGTTGGCATGTTCTTCCAGAGCCGCTCTGGCTTTTTCATCCACAACCACCTTTTCCTGTTCCATGTAGGCCAGGTTGCCTGCTGTCATGGTGCCTTTGGAAAGCACGGCTTTCAGGCCGCGGCCGGATACGGCTTCAAAGGAAGCCGGTGTTTCCAGCATCAGGCCATCGGCTACAGCCTTTTCCACCACAGCCTTGCCCAGAGGATGTTCACTGCCAGTTTCGGCTGCAGCAGCCAGAGCCAGCAGTTCGGTTTCATTTAAAGCCGGATCAAAGGAAACAATGGAAGTCACTTCAGGCTTACCGTTGGTGATGGTGCCGGTCTTATCCAGCACCACTGTATTGATGGACTGCAGAGTTTCCAGGGCTTCTGCAGACTTGATCAGAATGCCGTTTTCGGCAGCCTTGCCCGTAGAAACCATGATAGCCAGAGGAGTGGCCAGACCCAGAGCACAGGGGCAGGAAATAACCAGCACCGCAATGGCATTGGACAGGGCAAAGGAGAAGGACTGACCAAAGATCAGCCAGCCGATAAAGGTCACCAGAGACAGTCCCATGACAATAGGAACAAACACACCGGAAACCTTGTCAGCCAGTCTGGCAATGGGGGCCTTGGAGTTGCCTGCTTCATCCACCAGACGAATGATCTGAGACAGAGTGGTATCTTCCCCGACACGGGTGGCTTCAAAGCGGAAGGTGCCGTTGACGTTCATGGTAGCGGACATGACCTGATCACCAGGTCCCTTTTCCACAGGAATGGACTCACCGGTGATGGCAGCCTGGTCCACATAACCGGTGCCGGAAGCGACAATGCCATCTACAGGAATGCGCTGGCCCGGACGGATGATGACAATATCGCCCGCATGGACTTCATCGGCACCCACCTGGATTTCCACGCCATCTTTTTCAATGACCGCGGTCTTGGGGGCCAGATCCACCAGCTTGCCCAGGGCATCACCGGTCTTGGACTTGCTTCTGGCTTCCAGGTACTTGCCCAGGGAAACCAGGGTGACGATCATGGCAGCTCCTTCAAAATAGAGGGAGTTCATGCCTTCGTGAATCAGAGTATGATCCATGATGCCATAGCCGTAGGCCATGAGCAGAATGCCATACAGGCCATAGGCAAAGGAGGCACCGGAGCCCACCGCAACCAGGGAATCCATGTTGGGGGCTTTCTTGAACAGGGCCTTAAAGCCATGGATGAAGAAACTGCGCTGATAGAACAGAATCAGCATGCACAGCACCAGCTGGCAGATGGAGGAGACCATCATCCATTCCATGTCCATGAAGAAGGAAAAAATGCCAAACATGGGCAGCATGGAGAAGCACATCAGAATGGCTAACAGAATCAGGGAGGCGATCAGAGCGTGTTTTCGCTCACTCATTTCCTCCTGGGTGCGCTTCTGTCTGGCATCCCATTCGGCCTGCAGACTGTTGGTCTGCCCGCCCTCCTTAAGGGCCTTTCCTTTTTCGACGGCTTCATAGCCGATATTGCTGACAGCAGCTTCAATCTGCTGAGGATTTACCGTTTGAGGATCGTATTCCACTTTCATGGAATTACTGAGCAGGGAGACGTCTACGGCTTCGACGCCTTCCAGCTTTGAAACAGCCTTTGTCACATTGGCCTGACACGACGCACAGGTCATGCCCAGCACATCAAAAGTTGTTTTCATAGGGGGTTCAGCTCCTTTCTCATTTTTAGAGTATGGAAAAGTTCCGATCCTTCAATTCATCTGCCTGAAGAATCTGGTACTTTCGCGCAACTTTCTGTCTGGTGATGTTCCTTTCACCTGTCATACATTATCACAGGGATGGCCGCTTTAATAACCAGTTCCCAACAGGCCGGTTTTTGAATCGTCATTTGGCCTGCTATACTTGGAAAACAGCAACCAAGGTCCAAATGCAATCAGACGGTCAGGAAAGGAGATGAAGATATGGAGCGATCTCAGAAACTGCTGCTGGCAGGTGCCCTTCTGCTGGTGGTGTGGTTTGGCTTTACTCTGCACAATGACTGGGTGCAGTTCAATGAATCTCTGCCCATGATCATGGAAGTCAATCATCTTCAGGATATTGCCGAAACCAATGGCATGTTCTTCAGCGTCGTGGTCTTTCGCAGCGCTCTGTTTCTGATTCCTGCCTTCATCATGGCTTTTACCGCCATCATCACCTGGATCCGGGACCACTCCGTTCCCGGCCAGCCCTTCTCCTTTCTGCGCGTGTTCCGCCGGAAAAAAGAGAAAGATCATTCCTGATCACCTCTTTAGATATAGATAGATGTTTCAGCCGGCCAGACGCCGGCTTTTTTCTGCTGGCAGAGATCCGCAATGACAAAAGGCTCCGGGGCTGGAAAATGATTCCAGCTCTGGAGCCTTGAAGTTTCTGATCAGAAAGGCCGGGTCCGTTTTCACCGGGAAAAGAGGGGCCTCTTCTGTTCCTTATTTCAGGTGGTCTTTTCGTTTCATCAAAAGAGTCAGCGTCACGGCACCAAGAGCCGTCATCATCAGCAGGCCGGGATGGAAAGCAGAGGCTGTTTTCACGGATCTGGCAGGCTGTGCAGACTGTCTGGTCGTTTCTTCAGTCTTCTCTTCAGCTGTCACGATGGGTCTGGCAGCGGCAGCCGGTTTGTCCTGTTTGGAAAGAGCAGGAGTCTGTTGGGGCTCTTTCTCTTCGGGGTTGTGTTCTTTATTGAACGTCTCGATGGAAGCAATCAGATTTTCTGTTTTATTCAGCACGTCTCTGGCTTTTGCCTGATCCACTTCGTCTGCTTCCAGCAGAGTGGTCAGTTCTTCATCCAGGCTGCAGACAGCCAGCTTCATTTCTTCGGGAACGAATTCCAGAGAAAGAGACAGCAGCTGCACTTTGGTCTCAGCCAGTTTTTCCAGCAGGGATTCACTGGCTTTAAACCGCAGATTCAGCCAGGCCTGATGCAGGCTGTTCAGCGCCTGAGCAATGCGCTCTTCACTCTGAGGATCTGCCAGCACCTGTGCGGCCTGTTCCTGGGCTTCATGCAGAGCATCCAGTCCTGCACGCAGATAAAGGGATTCATTCAGATCCTGCGTTGCGGTAAGCAGCCAGGCCAGCAGGCTGGTATCCAGATCCAGCACCTGCAGCAGGGCCTCTCTGGCCGCCTTCAGCTGGTCGATGGCCTGCTGAATGGAAACTTCGGTGAGAGCAGCGGGATCATCCAGCACACTCTGGGCAAATTCCAGAGCTTCTTTCATCTGCTGGGCTTCGGCACAGTCCTGAGGCGCTCTGGCCAGAAGGGTTTCACACTCGGCTTTCAGTGCTTCCAGTTCAGTCTTGTCGGTCTTGAAGGAAAGCATCTGAATGGCTCTGGTGAGGTTGAGCCAGGCGGTATTGACTTCTTCAGAAGTGGCAGAAGCATCCGCCATGACGGCTTCGGCCTGTTCAATGCAGGTATGGAAATAGCGGACAACCAGTTCATTGACCCCGTCCAGGTTTTCAGGGGTGTCCAGACTGTGAGCCATGGCCAGGGCCATATCCAATAAAGTCTTGTCAGCTTCCGATTCCGGTGCTCTGGCAATGGCAGCCAGGGCTTCTTCCAGTTTTTCAGCCAGATCATCGCCTTCATCTTCGGTGGCATTTCTGTCATGAAGAAGGGCAGAAGCTTCCTGGAACACTGTGATGAAGGCGTTCAGCTGTTCGCTCTGTGGATCATAGTTTTTCGTTTCAATGACATCCAGGGCCTGTTTCAGGGCAGCGCGAAGAGCAGTCTGTCCGGTCTGGACCACAGGAACAAGCTGATCGATAGCCAGAGAAAGCTCACTGGCTGCTTCATCGATTTCATCCTGGGAATAGCTGAAGCTTTCCAGCATGAGCAGAGCTCTGGAAAGAGCTGTCTGCAGGGCTTCAAAGCCGGAAGAATAGTCTTCTTCCTGCAGCTCTTTTGCCTGCGCAGCCAGAGATTCCAGCAGAGAGCGGTCTTCGGGATGACCATAGCGGGTGACGATCTTTTCAAAGCCGAAGGCACCCAGGGTTCTGATTTCCACTACATGTTCGCCAAAGGGCAGGGCATCAGTGGAGAACACTTCCGTATAGGCATCGGGAGAACCTTTGGTATTTACAGCAGCCAGCAGTTTTCCGTCCACGCGGATTTCAGCTCCTGTCTTGCTTCCATCCACCTTGGCCACCAGAGAAAGACCGGTGCCGGTGAAGGTCAGCCGCAGGGTGTCTCCTGCCTTGTTGGTGTAGGTTTCATAACCGCAGTCCACACTGGAAGTATTCCAGTAGGCCCAGCTGCCGGATTTAATGAGACTTTCATCTTTGCCCACCACATCAGCCTGTGTATCCAGCAGATCGGCATCAGCGGGGCATTCCGGGGTTATATCGTTGCTGAGAATGGACAGAGCATCAAATCCGAATTTGCCCACAGGCACCAGACGGATGGTATGTTTGCCGTTGTCCATAAGCTCGGAAGTGTACACCGCTTCATAGGTGTTGCCGGAAGAAGCCGTGGTGATGATGGTGGTTTTGAGTTCATCATCAATCCAGACTTCGGCTCCCTTCTGCGAACCGTCCTTCTTGGCATAAACCGTCACCTGCTTGCCCATGAAGGTGTGAGAAAGAGCCGTGTTCTGCCAGTTTCCGGATTCCACAAAGGTTTCATAACCGGACAGAGAACCATTGGCAGGCGTCCAGTAACCCCATTCTCCGGTCTGCTCCATCTCTTTTCCATAGACCAGGGTGGTCTTTTCCGGCAGGGTGAAGACGGGGGCTTCTTCCTGGGGATACTTGCCTTCTTCCGCCCCGGCCAGGGTGGTGGAATAAATCACATCACTGAGCAGATCCAGCGAAGCAGAATCGTAAACAAACAGACGCAGCGTGCTGCCTTCCTGCAGATCTTCCGGGATCCGCATGGAAATGTCGGCTTTTGTGGTTTCATCTGCCTTCAGCTCAACAGGCTGGCTGACAAGATCCAGCAGTCGGCCGGTTTCATCCAGCAGCTGCAGGACAGCCCGGGCTTCATGATCGTTTTCGGCCGTCATTTTCAGCGTACCGCTGAAGGTGGTACCGGGCACCAGGGATTCATAGGCTCCAATAAAGGAGGCTTTGACTTCTGCACTGGAAACATTGCGCAGCACACCGGTGAGTCTGGCATCCGCCAGGGTGATTGAGCCATTTCCTTCGGTGCGGATGGTCAGATCCGGACATTTCCACAGGCTCAGACACAGAGGAAGAACTTCTCCGGCCTGCAGACTCTTGTCCAGAATGATCTGCCCTCTGGCTTCCAGCTGCAGTTTCATGGAAGCTGAAGAGCCGTTATAAGCGAGGGTTTCCAGAGCGCCATAGCCGCCCTGTTCTTCGCTGAAGTTGTCGATGACCAGTTCCTGCTCTCCCTGCAGAGTAATGCCCTTTTTATAGCGGGTGCCGTCAATGACGATGGCACTCTGATTGGCCAGGACGTTTTTGAGCACGCCGTCTGGCAGTTCCAGATCGGACAGATACTGATAGCCGGTGAGAATGGGCTGGTCTACGGATTTCAGAGACCAGATTTTCAGTTCGGCAAACTGGGCTGTCTGCTCTTCGCTGAGCTGATCAAAGAGAACCCGGATGTTGCGGAAAGGTCTGGTGCCCAGGAAGATTTCCTGTTTGGGAGCATTCTGAATGGTGCTGGCATCATAGCTGACCAGAGTGGTCCACTCTTCTTCATCCGCACCTTTTCCCTGCAGGGTAAAGGGCAGCTTTTCTCCATCAAAGAGAACGGACGCTCTGTAGAGAATGACTTCTCCATGCTCCATGGTGACATCCACATATTCACCAGGACCGGACTCAGCAGCCACCCAGCTGGTGGAGGGATCCTGGTCCAGCACCTTTTCCCGGAGCTGGTCATTGCTGGAGGCGATGCAGGGAACGCCGGTGAGGGTTCTCAGTTCATAAGCCGGTGCTTCTTCAATATCGGTCAGCACAATGCCGCTGGTGTTCATGAAGGAGCCATACAGGGTTTCAATGGCAGGTTCCTTTTCCTCTTGGGAAGAACCGGTGGTGGTGATTTCCACAGTGGAGGATTCCAGACCTTCGGCAGAGGCTTCAATGACTGTGGTACCTGCATAATAGGAACGGAATTCAATGGCACCCTTGCCATCCAGCATGGATTTGTTTTCGTTATCCGGATCGAGAATGAAGGTTTTTCCCGTGGGGAACACACCGGGACCGGACACAACGCGCAGGGTGATTTTTCTCTTTTCCCCGATCCAGTTGCCTTCACCATCCACCAGGGTGGCGACAAGATGGGTATCCTGTGTGCCGTCATCGCTGATCTGCTCATTGCTGGCTTCCAGACTGACTTTCACCGGCGTGCCGGTGGTGGAAAACTCGGGTTCGGGGTGTTCGGGATTGTATTTGTTGCGGTAGTAATACCAGGCTTTCAAAGGCAGGCGGTAATAGTCCACGATGCCCATGTCGCCATAGCTTCTTGCGGCCAGAGAGCCGTGATGGAAAGCACACCATAACGAGATGCCGGATCTCCAGCTGTATTCGATGGCATTGCCGTTTCCATCGTTCTGAACATGGTCGTAATAAATCCGGTATCCGTCGTTTTCGGAACGGTTGGCGGTATGGGAACCATATTCAGCCACCATGTTGGGGATGCCAGGATCCTGATAGCTGGAAATGCTGGCGCCATCGCCGTTATAACCGGCCACTTCAATGCCTTCAATGCGGTCATAACCGGAACGCTGTGTTCCGCCCAGGCCGACCGCTCTGGTGGGATCCAGCTCTTTGGCCTTTCTGGCCATTCTGGTGATCAGGTTTTTCTTCTTTTCATGCAGATCAGCGCCGGAATCATCCTGGGTGTCCGAGAAGAAGCATTCGTTGCCCATGCTCCAGACGGCGATGGAAGGATGATTGCGGTGAATCCGGATCATGTCTTCCACCGCATCCAGACAGGACTGTTCAAAGGCTGCCTGATATTCCACTTTAGTGGGGTAGCCGGAATGCATATAGTCGGAAGAATCTCCTGCACCGCCTTCGCCGGAAGTTCCGCCGGAGAACCAGAAGGGAGCTTCTGACCAGAAGATGATGCCCAGTTCGTCACAGGCCCGGGAATAGATGGGGGCGTGGGGGTAGTGGGAGCCGCGGATGAAGTTCATGCCGGCTTCCTTAATCATTTCCACATCCCGGTAAAGAGCCGAGTCGCTCACCGCATTGGCCCAGCCGGCATGGTCCTGATGGGCATTGGCACCGTTGAGCCACAGGTGTTCTCCATTCAGGAAGAAGCCTTCTTTGGCATCCCAGGTCATCCAGCGAAAGCCCATGGTGGTTTCTACGCTGTCCACCAGGGTGCTGTTGCTGAAGACGTCGGTTTTGACGGTATACAGATAGGGGTCTTCCACACTCCACAGATGGGGAGCAGGAATGTTCTGATACGTATCCCGGAAGGTATGAATTTCGCCGGGGGCCAGAATCTGCTCTTCAGAGGCGAACTGGCAGACTTCTTTCCGGTCGGCATCCAGCAGAGTATGCCGGACGAAGACCGTTCTGGCGTCCTCTTCCAGGTTTTCCACTTCGGCTTCCATCTTCAGATCGGAAGCGGCTGCGGAAATATTGGGGGTGGTGGCATAAGTGCCATACCATGTGATATGCACGGGGTCTTCCAGAATCATGCGCACGTCTCTGTAGATGCCGCCGGTGAAGTTGTGTTCGCCGGAGCGGGGAGCCAGTTCGGGATCCCAGATGTTGCTGACGCGGGCAGCCAGGACGTTGTTTCCTTCCTGGACGTAATCGGAAATGTTGCATTCAAATCCGGTGTAGCCGCCCTTGTGCTGCATGACGTGCTGACCATTGACATACAGATCAATGGTGTGGAACACGCCGTCAAACTCCAGCTTGATGGTGCGCTGCAGTTCTTCGGCCGTCAGGCTGAATTCCTTGCGGTACCAGCCGATGCCGGTGTAATGCTTTGTTTCCTGGAAATAGGGAATGCTGAAATCATGGGGCAGTCCGACGTTGTACCAGTTGTCGTCGTTGTACTCCACATTCATGGCATTGTCCTCGTCGCGGCGGACGAACTTCCAGCTGCGGTTGAAATTTCTCTCTTCCCGCCCTGTTGTGGTCTGCTCTGCTTCTTCAGCCGCTGCCGGAATCGCAAGACCCGGAAGACTGACGGCCATCATCAAAGCCAGAAGACCAAGCAGTACTTTTCGCAGATTTTTCATCTTTTCTCTCCTGCTTCTGTGAAACTGTCTCATTTCACTGCTTCGTAACAGGGCCAGACTGCCGATGAAAGCTCAGCCTGTGTCTCTGAAGAATCATTCCTCAGCC
>Tibetan_p1__coassemble_1170_pt1 | contig 11612 bp, 6 predicted proteins | sample Tibetan_p1__metabat2_high_PE_008 | metagenome-assembled genome bin Tibetan_p1
AAAAAACTTCCATAATTGCGGTTCTAATTAGTCCCGAAATCACGGAAGTTAACGTTTACATAGTGAAGTAACCGCGGGTTGGTGCAAAAAGAATTGCGCGAAAGGCCAGATATCTCAGCTGAGCGAAACTCAGTTTTGATATCTGGCCTTTTTTCTCGTCAATTACACGAAGCAATTCTAGTTATTTTCTGGCATGAAAAAACGGGAAGAGATGCGCTGCTCTTCCCGCCAGTTTCCATAGTTGGATAGTCTAAGTTTTCTGTTTTACTTCTAGGCAGCCGGCTGGTCGTTAGGCATGGCCATGGTGGCGGAGCCTTCGTTGTCCAGCCAGATAAACAGGGTATTGGGCACACTGCCAAAATCATGAATGGTTTGGTTCAGAATCCGGATGAACAGGTTGATATAGCTGGTATCCACGGCAGCGGTGGTGTCATTATCCTGGAAGGTGGGCCAGATATGGTTCATCATCTTCTGTTCCTTGTAGTCAATGACACAGTTGACCACCAGATTGGAAAAATCAAAAGAAGCCTGGAACAGGTGGATATCATCGGGATTGGGTGCACTGGCCAGAATCTGATCAGGCACGGGTCCTTCGGTCACCATCATACGGCTTTCTATTTTCCTGGGGACAACAGGCTCCATGCCATCTCTGGTGGCATGGTTTTCCAGCATCTGTTTCTCCATCATCTGAAATCGTTCGGCATCTAATAACATAATTACAGTCCCTCTTCACCGGAACACTTCACTCCGGTGTTTTCTCTCTTCAGGTATTGTATCGGCTTTGGAACAAATTTTCAGGACAAGTTGAAAAGCAGACTTCTTTCCTGCAATCCCTTTCTTCCCTGACCCTGTTCATCCCTTGTGAATAGAAAGCGGATACTCACGAGTGTGCCAATTCACAGTTCTTCTTTGTTTTGGTTTGTGGTTGAATGAACCCGTACGAATGATGAGAAGTTTCCCTTTATATAAGGTAAATAAGAAGACTTCTTCATCCAATCTCCACAAAACCGACAGGCTTTGCCCTGTTTGAAATACATCAATGAAAAGGAGGAACTATGAGAACATTTGTTTTTATCGACCTGGATGGCACCTTCTGGGAGCATGAGCGCATTCCCGCTTCCGCACTGGCTGCTGTTAAAACCGCAAGAGAAAACGGCCATATGGTCTTTGTGAACACCGGCCGAGCCCGCAGCACCGCTGAAAACGTGCTGGGCAATCTGGATCTGGATGGCTTTGTCTATTCTGCCGGCACCGAAATTGTGATGCATGGCGAGCGCATCTTCTTCCACCCCATGGAACTGGACAAACTGCGCCGGATCATGGACGCATTTGACGAGAGAAACGTAGCCTATTGTCTGGAAGGCTCCACCGGCACTTTCGTGACCCCCGCCTATGCTGAACACATTAGACAGAATTCCGCCTTCAACCGCGTTTCCGACACCTTCAAGAATCTTCCCCAGATCAAGGATATGACAGAAGAAGACTTTGAAACGGTCATGAAGATTTCCGTCAAGCTGAACCCCGATCAGAATATTGATGACATTATGGAAGAAGAACACCTGGTGTTCACGCCCTTCGGCTTCCAGATGGAAGGCGTCCGTGCCGGTGAACTCACCGAAGCCGGCTATTCCAAGGGAACAGCCATGAACGTGGTTCGTGAACTGGTGGATCCTACAGCCAGAACCATGGCCATCGGCGATTCTGAAAATGACATCCCCATGTTAGTGGATGCAGATTTCTCCGTATGCATGGGCAATGGCACTGAAGCTGCCAAGAAAGCTGCCAAATGGATCACAGATACCTTTGCCAATGACGGCTTTGCCAAAGCTTTTGAAAAGGCCGGACTGCTGGAAGAAGATCATTCTCTCCTGCATGAAAAGCACCATGACATGCGTCATGCCCAGTCTGCTCTGTAATCCATCCATGGCTGAATCTTTTTCAAACTGATTCTGTTTTTCTCCAGTTTGACCATTAATGATCATCACTCATTCTCCCGGTTTGCCTTTAACGCAGGCCGGGAGCATTTTTGTGCATATTGAGCATTTCCTTTTGATTCAAAGGAAAGATTCTCTTTTGAACTTTCTTATTGAGAACTAAAGTGTGCCAGATCGTATAAACCAGCAACATTGTTTTTCCAGTCTGTCATTTTGGCTCTCATCTGAAGGGATTTTCCGCTTTGTTCCTTTCTTCTTCTCCGTGATTGTCTTTAATTTTTGTTCCGCAAAATTCTTCGGTCATTTCAAGGGGGGGATCGTACTAAGGTCTGTATGATGTAACTGTAATTGAACAGGAGGTCATACATCATGACTAAAGAAGAATTCACAAAAGTACTGCAGACAGCTGTAGGCGGAACCGAATACGGCGACGAAATCATCGCTGACCTGGTTGCTCACTACGGTGAAACCGGCAAATATGCCCAGAACGCTAAGGATCGTCTGGACGAAAGAATCGGATCCATGACTGGCTGGGAAAAGAAGCATCGTGAAAACGGCGATGTAGCTGCTGCTGACGTAGAAGCTGCTAAGATCGCTGTTGCTAAAAAAGCCCTGGCTGCTATCGAATAAGCAACCCTCTGCAACACTCAAAAAAAGAGCCCCCGGGCTCTTTTTTCATGTTCCATTGTGCATCAGCAGATAAGCCGCCTGCCCCTTATATAAGGGATCAGACGGCTTTTTTCGTTTCTTCCGTTTTCGGGTCTGGAAAATCCAGATAGGTACGCCGTTCTGCAGCACGGACTCATCCTTTTCTTTCCTGTGAAGTTTCTGAGCATGATCCGGATCCGATCAGCTGAATTGTGAGCAGATGGAATCGGAACAAAACTCATCCTTTTGCCTGATCTCACGGGCCTGTATTATTCCCTCTTTATCCTCCAGCAGGAACACCTGATCTTCTTCCCCTGCTGTTTCAGGGAGGATGGAAGACTGGGTGGTGATCAGAAACTGGATGTTCGGAAAGGTCTTTTCCAGAGTTGGCAGAATCTTTCTCTGCCAGGAGGGAGACAGATGCTGTTCCAGTTCATCAATCAGGACGATGCCATCCCCTTCAAGGGGATTTTCCAGCTGTGGATTGGCTAGGGCCAGCCGGTGAGCCAGATCACCAATCCATGCCAGCGTGTATTTCTCACCATCGGACAGCTGATCCAGGCTGAATTCCTGCCCGTTCTTTTTGATGGTCATTCTCAGAGGACTTCGTTTCACCTGCAGATCATGAAAGCCCGGAAGCAGGGTTTCCACAGCATGTCGCACGCATTCCAGGGCGGGGTCTCTGAAGTTAAGATCCTGTTTTTCTCTCATGACTTCTGCTTCATAATCCTCCTGATTTCGGAACCATTCAAAGAACGTTCGAAAATCCTGTCTGCTCTCGATGGTCCGTTCCAGGGCAGCCCATTTGTCAAAGGCAAAATCACTGCGGGCTTCCAGGGAAATGTTGTGAACAAAGCGGTTTGCTCCATAATAGACAAACAGAGAAAGGCCCTGCTCCTCATTCTGGCAGCATTCCAGATAGCCGCCAGGACCGGACAGGAACCGGTCAGTGAGCTTTTTGTTGGCTTCTATACGCACAGAATGATCCGGACTTTTCCTGGAACAGGCTTTTTTCAAAGGAAACAGATGTCCGCCCAGCAGGAAATCGGCTTCGATGCTCATCCGGTCTGCACCCTGATAAATCAGGTTTTCCTGCAGGGACTTAAACCCGGTTGACTGCACCGGATTCAGCCGGTTAATCCAGTTCCAGCTGAGGAAACAGAGAGCTTCCAGAATGGCGGACTTCCCTGTTCCGTTTTCTCCAAGGATAAGAGCTGACTGTCCATTCAGATCGAGATCCAGTCTTCTGATCCCCTTGAAATTTTCCAGCTGCAGCCGTTGGATCTTCATCCTTCTTCACCACCTGTTCTTCTTTCTTCATCTGTGTCAATTTTATCATTCATCCTTTTCCCGGAGAACCGGTCCCTGAATGGGGAGGATTCCTTTGCTGTTCGATGGAAGTCAGAAGCTTCTTTTCATTTCTGGTTCTTCCTGTACAGCACACATCCATCCTCCAAAACCAGAAAAACAGGTTTTGAAGTCCGGACACGACTGGTCCTTTCTTGAAAACCTGTTTCTTATTTCTGAGAATCAGAGGAAGATGATCTTTCTCACTCTCAGGATTTGATTCTATCGCTTTGTCTTCGTCTATTTCTTCTTTCTGCGAAGCAGGCCAAGAAGAGCAGCACCGGCTGCCGCAAGAGAGAGTTCAACAGAACCCAGCAGGGAGACGGCAGTCTTCACGGATTTCGCAGTATCAGCCTTTTCGTTTTTCTCTGTCGTTTTCTTTTTATCAGATCCAGAGATGGAAGTCTTCTCCTGGGGTTTCTCTGCTTTTTCATTCGTTTCCGGCTTCTGGTTTTCTTCCACATCCTGCATCATCTGCAGAACGGGTTTCAGTTCAGTACTCAGAGCTTCTGCATCCGCCTTGGAGACTTCGTCCTGATTCAGCAGAGCATCCACTTTCTGAACAGCCGCATCGATCTGGTTGAGCTGGGCAGCGCTGAACAGAGCTCTGTTCATGACTTTTACCCGGCTCTGGAAGGCGCGCAGGCCTTCCAGCAGACTTTCGTCGGCTTTCAGACGAAGGTTCATCCAGGCGGCATTCAGATTCATCGCTGCCGCATCCACAGCTTCCTGGCTGGTGGGATCAGCCAGTTCGTTCTGAGCAGCTTCCAGAGCGGCATCGAAGGCCTCCAGTCCATCAGAGAGATAGGTGTCTCTGTCAATCTCGGAAACAATGCCCACTAACATTTCCAGCATGGTGGTATCGAATTCTTCAACAGGTGTCTTTTCCACCAGGGCTGCTGCAGCATTCTGCAGGCGTTCTGTGGCGGTTTTGATGCTGACGGCATCCAGAGCCGCTTCATCAGCAAGCACGTCTCTGGCATAAGCCAGGGCGTTGTTGAATTCGTCCTTGGCTTCGCCATCTTCATATTTGTCCTGATCCAGAGCACTGTACAGATCCACCAAAGCCTGGAGGTCGCTCTTGGAAGAGGTCCAGTCGATCATGTGGATGGCTCTGGTCAGTCTCTTCCAGGAAGCGTTGATCTGATCCTGCAAGGCACTCTCATCTTCCAGCAGTCCTTCTGCTTCCGGCAGAGCGGAATTGAATTCAGCTTTGACGATTTCATTGAGGTTTTCCAGAGCACCGTTTTCAACCAGCTGATGAGCGTAGTCCACAGCCTGAATCAGCAGAGTCTTGTTGGCGCTGGCAGGCAGTTTTTCCAGATTGTCCATGGCGGTCTGCAGACCAGCAAGAGCTTCATCAATGGCTTCCTGCTCAGGATTCTCCTGGGCCAGGATCTCGTTTGCGTCAGCCAGAGCCGTGCGCAGGGCTTCAGCAGATTCTTCTGTATACTGACTCAGATCCAGTTTCTCTGCTTCTTCTACCACAGCCTGCAGAGCACTCTTATCAGAGGTATGAATGCCAGTCAGTACCAGATCACTCAGCATCACAGCATCATCTACGATGGTGATTTCTCTGGTCAGTCCTTCATACATGCCTTCTGCCGGTTCAATCACCAGAACATAGTTTCCGGTGGTCACACCGGGTTCAAGGATGAAGTTTCCTTCTTCATTTGTGGTACCGGAAGCCACCGGTGTGGTCTTTTCTGCATCTTCAGCAGCATACAGCTTCACTTCCAGACCTTCTGCACTTTCCAGCGTGGTGTCGAATGTATCTACCGTACCGCTGATGGCATACAGGGTCTTGTCGGTGCAGGTGATGAATTTTGCATCGGCCCAGTCAGCGTTGTCGTTGCCTTCATAGTCGTCATCTCCCATGGTAGCCACCAGTTTGATGGAAGATGCTCCGGCGATATCCAGGCTGACAAATTTCTTCGGGGTTCTGGATCCCATGTTGCCGCTGTCGTAGATCTTTTCGCCATCTCTGTACACTTCAAAGTTCATACTGGCTTCACCGTTGCCATACTTTTCGTAGTCGATGCCAACCCAGCTTTCAAAGCGGTCGTAACCTTTGCCTTTGACGTCATAGATGATTTCGGAATAGGAGTTCACACCAAGACCCTTGTCATAGTAAACGCGTTGTCCGTTCTCATCGGGCAGGCTCAGTTTTCTGGTGGAAGAGCCATCGGAGCTCAGGATCTTGTCTTTGCCGGCAACACCCCAGCCGGTGGGAGTGGATTCCGGTTCCCACTCCAGATCGGAGATGTAGGTGCCTGTTTCTTCCACTGTATGACGGGTGATGCGGATCTCTTTTCTTAAAACAAGAGAGGAATCCCAGTCCGCAGTGGCTTTGATGGTGATGGTTCCAGCGGGAACAGTTCCCTTCACGCTGAGCTTTCCATTTTCATCCATGGAAACACCTGCGGCTTCCTCTTCGAGACTCCAGGTGATGGGAAGTGTGGTCTTGTCAGAAACGCCATGAATGGAGAAGGCATATTGTGCACTGGCATCAACATCATTGATGACCTTGATCCGGTCAGCTCCGGCAATGGAGGCAGTCTCAAAATCCAGATCATTCAGATAGCAGATGCCGGCATCCAGATACGTGCCGTCTCCGCCGTTGCTTCCATTGGCATTGACCACAAACTGGATGCGGTCATCGGCTTTGACTTCGATGAGCAGGCTGTCTTCCACGGTGTTGCCGCTCTTAAGGTTCTGCCAGTCAGAAGAAGCCGGCCAGATCTTTTCGCCGTTTTTCATGATCTTCAAACGGACATCACCGGGCTGATCCGCATACTTTCTGGACCAGAGAGAGGCGTTGATGGTGCCGTCTTTGGGAGCGACGAAGGTTCTGACCGCATCACCGTTGTTGCCGGGATGCATGTAGCGGGGACCGGTGCGCAGCCAGTTTTCAGCGCCCATGATGGCGTATTCGGCATTCTTCACATAGAAGGGATCACCAGTCAGGGTGGAGATGGTGCCGGAAACCTGCTGTTCCATGAACCAGCCATCCTTCTGGAAGCCATCGCGGATCTTGCCTGCAGAGGAGTTGGTTAAAGAACCGAGGGTTCCGTTGACACGAACCACGTAGTTCTTTACAGCACCGTTTTGGGCAGTGACTTCAATGTTGATGGTGTTGTCTTTGAGTTCTTTCAGGGTGACTGTTCCATCTTCCGGTACGGACTGGCCGTTGATGGAGACACTGGCCAGATCGTCCATGGCAGCCGCATGAATGCGCAGTTCGGTTTCAAAGCCTTCCAGGTCAATGGAGTATTCGCTGGTGGCAGGATCAAAGACCAGATCCTTGTTTTCGATGTACAGCTTCTTCAGGCTAAATTCACTGACGGATTCCACGCCCTTGTCCTGATAGATTTCAAATTCGGAAATGGCCGCATTGGAGAACTGTTCTCTGTCTGCGTGTTCGCCGACTTCGGTGAAGACCACTTTGACATAGCGCACGTCTTTTGCCGTGAAATAGTCCAGGACATTGCTGGCCTGGGAGCTCTTGGTGTTGGTGATCTGTTTTGTCCAGTTTTCTTTGTCCGGAGAGGTCCAGATTTCATAGGAGTAGGCGATGCTGTCGTGTTCCAGGCCCAGTCTGGCATTGCGCACGTCGTAGTGATCCTGCAGATCCACAATCCATTCCTGGGGTCTGGCTTCTTCGCCTTCATGGACTTCTTCGCCGCGCCAGATGGTGGTGTCGGTGCCATCGTTGGCCAATGTTGGAGTGGTATCATCAACGCTGCTGCTGGCTTCAGCAGGTTTGTTCAAAGCCAGATTTTCGTACAGTTCGCTTTCATCCAGGGCTTTGTTTCCTTCCAGCAGATAGGGAGAAAGCCACAGGCAGCTCTGTCTGGTATTCGTATCGTGATTCTGATCTTCCACCTTCATGACCAGCTCGCTGCCATTGGAGACATTCACACTGAAGTGCTCGATCTGTCCGGTCTTCACTTTCGGGCTGACGTATTTCAGATTGCCGTCCACGTAAATCCGGAAGATGGCTTCCTTGTCGGGATCATTGTCTGCAACGCTCACATCCCCGCTGAAGGTTCTGTATTTGCCATCCAGGTTATAGCGCAGTTCCTGGTTGTTGTAGACAGCCAGGGAGTTGTTATAGGAAGCACCATTTACACGAGCGGTTTCCACTTTCACGTTCAGACCGGAAGATCCGGGATCATTAAGCTGTTGTTTTTCAGAGAGATAGCCGCTGAGTTCCTGACCGGTGCCGGTGTATTCGTATTCGGTATACGGAGCAGCCGGTTCTGTCTGTTCACCTGCATGAATGGTGATTTCAGCGGGCTCCAGGCCTTCGGATTCCACCCGGACAACAATGTCTCCGGCGGTCTTCCGGCTCTGATGTAAGCACCGATGATGCCGCCCATGGCTTTGACGGGGTTGGCACCTACACGCAGATCGCCATCGCCGACAATTTCGGCATCGCCGGAAACGATGGAATAGGTAATGGTGTTGGAGGCGTCATGGCAGACAGTGCCGTTTTCATCGATCACAGAGGCATAAACCATCATGGCATCACTGCCATCTGCGGTCAGGGCAATGCCTTCATCATCTGCTTCCAGAGCCAGTGCAGTCGGTTCACCGGCTGTCCGGACGGTCTGGGAGGCGATGAGGTTGCCGTCTGCGTCATAGCCTTCACCCTCCAGATGAGAGCCGGAGGTATAAGGCACCTTCAGGAATTCAAAAGGAGCATGGGGCAGCAGTTCCCTGTTTTTACCGGTCATGGGAGAGTGGGTTTCACTCCAGATTTCTGTTCCATCTTCTGCGACGACGCTGAGTTTGACGGTCTTTGCATTGGAGTAGACCAGAATAGTGCGCTCTTCATCGGTGCCTAAGGTATCGAAGCTTTCATTGCTTTTGTCCAGCTTTGGCGCCTTTTCGGTCCAGTAGCTGGAGATAAACAACATGGGACCTGTGGTCACGTTTCGTTCTTTCAGGTATTCGTTTTCTACGGGATCCTGCTGGCTGGCCATGGCGTAGTAGGCAAATTTGGGCAGACGGTACAGATCCCACAGACCGCATTCGGAAATGCTGGTGTCATAGCCACGGTTGTGGTCGATGCCGATCCAGCTGATGGCGCCGATAAAGGCTGGACTGCCATCTTCCGGGGTTCTGGCACCCCATTCCACCATGCTCAGGAAGCTTCTGGAAGAACCGGAGGCGCCGCCTTTGCCATCGGAATAGCCGTCTACCGGGCAGTAGTAGGTCATGTCATCCTGGTTGCCCATGAGACGCTTCACTGCCTGCATGAACATGGCGCCTTCGCCGCCTGGATAATAGCCGCCTTCTGCACGGGAGACCCGTCTGTAGAAGAAGTTCTCCGGACTGTACTGTTCTCTGTAGCTGTCGCCGTATTCTCTCTGGAAGGCGACCGCATGATCAGAACGGTCCGCATCCTTGTACACGATGTCGCTGACGGTATCGATTTCCCAGGAGCCATAGCCGGACAGGGAGTTTTCCGTTGCCGTTTTGGCAGAAGGATGTTCTTCCTTAGCCACTCTGGCCATGGACTGGGTAAAGCTGCCGGGAGCGTTGCTGGTTTCATTCAGCACGGTTTCATAGGCCAGAATGCAGGGACGGTTTCTGTCCCGGCGAACCATCTGGCGGATATCGTTGTAGACACGGTTTTTGAAGGTGTCGTTGTTGCGGAAGTACTGCCAGCCGGGTGTGGGTTCGAGAATCAGAATGCCCAGTTCATCACAGGCATCCAGGAAATCTCTGGACTGGGGATAGTGGCCGGTGCGGACCACGTTGATGCCGGCTTCCTTAAACTTGATGGCATCTCTTCTCTGGAGAGAAGAAGAAGCGGCATAACCGATGTAGGGATATTCCTGATGCCGGTTGACACCGCTGAGCTCATCCTGAATTTCGCCGTTGATCTTCAGACCATAGCTCCTGTCCATTTCAATCTTGCGGATCCCGATGGTGGTTTCTTCCACATCACTGATTTCACCATTGATCAAAACGGTGGAGCGAAGAGTATACAGATTGGGGGTTTCCAGATTCCAGAGTCTGGGTTCCATCACTTCCATGTTCTGTTCAAAGGCATGATCGCTTCCGCTTTCCAGAACCATGGCATCACTTTCCACGCTGGCTTTGACGCTGCCGTCGGTGTCGATGAGCTCGCTGCGGATGATGACGTTCTGGTCAGCCAGAGATTCGTTGCGGACATGAGTCTGAATGTAGACATCCGCTTTTTCAGCGGAAACTTCGGGGTAGTCCACCAGAATGCCGCCGCCGGCTGCGATGTCTTCAAAGTTGGCGTTGGTGATGTGAACGGGTTCGCACACTTCCAGCCAGGCATCCCGGTAGATACCGCCAAAGTAGGTGAAATCCAGTTCATCCATGGGTTTTCCGGGAGGCACATCAGTGGCATCGGAGTTGTCCACCCGGACAACGATGACGTTGTCGGAACCATCGGTGAAGGCCACATCGGTCATGTCGATGATAAAGGGCAGATAGCCGCCATACATGGTATTGTCTCCGGTTTTGGATGCCATTTTTGTTTCCATGTGCATGCCGTTGACCCAGACATCGGAAACGCCCATGGCGCCTTCAAATTCGATGTACAGCTTCCTGCCTGCATAGGATTCATCCAGGGAGAAATGCTTGATGTAAGTCACCACACCGGTATAAGTGTTGCCGGATCCGGAGTTGTTGTAGGGTTCCAGGCGGACGGAATGGGGGAGGTCCACATTTTCCCAGGTTTTCAGGGTTTCCAGATCAAAGTCGGGGCTGGTGACTTCCTGCCGGAATTCCCTTCTGAATTTCCATCCCTGGTTGAAGTTCAGCTTTTCACGCAGTTCAGTCACTTCATGAAAATGCTGGGTCCCGGAATCGGGTTCTGCAGTTTCGGCCTGGATCATCAACGGGGTGGTGGTGAGAACCAGACTCTGGATCGAAAGGCTGCCGGCCAGCGCCAGTTTGACCCATGAAATTTTGCTTTTCATTTCTTCATCTCCTGATTGTTGAAGTCATCCTGCTCCAGAAGAAGGACAGGATGAATGGGGTTTTCTTTCTGTCCGGATTACAGGCAGAAAGGAAGACTCTAAGACAGATTCAAACTGGAAAACCGCAGAGGTAAACGGGGACTTCTGAAGTTTTCCAAATTTGTTAATCTCAAGGTAATCCCTTTCATTTTGCTCTTCAAGCAATCTTTGAAAGAAATGGAAATTTACTGAATCTTTACTGAAAACAGGAACAGAATCGTACAATTTTCTGCTGCACCCCCGAATCTGGAGCGGAAGTAGTGCCGGCATATTGATTAGGAAGATTGTCTGCTTTTCTGATTCTTCTCAGCGTTTTCCTTCTATCCTTTGCGATTTTCGGTTCAATGCGCACCGGATTGACCGGTTTCTGATTACTTTCCGCTCCATTCCCGGACCGGTTTTTCCTCTTCTTCCGGTTCATTTCTGCTTCCAACCCTGCCATTTTCACGACTCTGTCTTCTTGAAGTTCCCTTACCGTATCCGCGTTTCACGCGGGAAAACGTCTTTTCTTTTCTCCCTGTTTTTAGTGAAATTTTAAATTTCTGTTGAAAAGATGATTCTCTTTTTCCTGTTTTCCCTTTCCGGTCCGTTCCGTTTTTTCAGAGTCTGGCTGTGGCCTGCCTGCCAAATAACTAGAATTGCTTCGTGTAATTGACGAGAAAAAAGGCCAGATATCAAA
>Tibetan_p1__coassemble_1671_pt1 | contig 8944 bp, 5 predicted proteins | sample Tibetan_p1__metabat2_high_PE_008 | metagenome-assembled genome bin Tibetan_p1
TAGTAGGCCAGACCTTCTCCTGCACCTTCCAGAAACAGGGAGTTGGCAGCCAGGAACACCATGAGCACCAGCAGAGCCGTCATCATGATCTTGGTGATTTTTTCCAGACCATTCTGCAGGCCCACAGCGCAGATGGCAAAGCCGGCGGCCACCACAATGGCCATATAGATGGTCTGGGAAACCGGATCCGCTAACATGCCGCTGAACTGGTCTGCCACAGCCCCGGCATCCAGTCCGTTGAAGGAACCCATGCACATCTGGACAAAGTAGCTCAGCATCCAGCCGGCGACGGTGGTGTAGAACATCATGAGCAGATAGTTGCCGCCCACCGCAAACCAGGTGTGCCAGTGCCACTTGCTGCCTTTGGGTTCCAGCTCCTTATAAATGGAAGCCGGTGACTTCTGGGCAGCGCGTCCCATGGCAAATTCCATGGTCATGACGGGAATACCCAGAATGACCAGGAAGAACAGATAGATCAGAATGAAAATTGCCCCGCCGTTCTGACCGGCAATGTAGGGGAATTTCCACACGTTCCCGATACCGATGGCGCATCCTGCACTGAGCAGAATAAAACCAAGGCGGGAACTCAGTTTTTCTCTTTGCATAATACCTCTCTTCTAAACACCGAAAGTTTATTCGTGCGTTTTGGAACATTCTACCGAAGTTTTGTGTCAATGAAAATGCCTGAAAAATGGAAAGAGAAAACGACCGGGACTTTGCAGAAAATGAAAAAATCCGAAGCCGGCGGACTTCGGATCAGAAAGAGGGCAAGAAACAGATCTTGCATTTCACACAGGAAAGAATCTATTCCTACAGGAAGGGAAGAAAAATCGGATAAAATAAAAAAACCTGCGATTTCTCACAGGCGGTATGGATAACCGAAGAGATCACTTCGTGACCTCTTCGGACGTTCTTCAAATGGCGGAGTCGCAGGGATTCGAACCCTGGGTAACGTTTCCGCTACACAGCCTTTCCAAGACTGCACCTTAAACCGCTCGGACACGACTCCATTTGCTTGACGCCCACTTATAATACGTTCTGGCCACCCTAAAGTCAAACCCAATTTGAACTTTTTTTCGAAAATTTTATTTAGTTAGAAAACGAACTAAAAGAATGCCTGGAGAACCCTGTCCGGCTGCGAGCCTCTCACTCACGCCAGGCAGAAAAAAGGCAGCCGGCCAGAAATCTGGCAGCTGCCTGAATGTTATTTGGGGATGACTGAAATCTCTGTCTGATCAGACAGATCCAAAGCAAAAGCTAGCAGTAGCCTTCGCCCTTGAGCTGGGAGAGAAGACTCAGTCTGTGGGGATATTTCTTTTTCCAGTCAGCAGCTTTGGTGCGGGCTTCTTCTTCCAGGCCAAGGCGTCTGGCCTGATTGAGGGCGTTGACGGCTCTGACATAGGATTCAAATTCACTGGCCCCTTCCAGCTCTTTATCCGCTGCAGAAAGCCACAGTCTGGCCAGCCGTTTGCCATCTACCGCATCGGCGGGCAGATTCAGGCTGTTCAGATCATGGAAGCTGGGTTCTTCTTCCAGCAGACCCAGCAGCCTGTCATAAAGCTTCTGGCTGGTGCAGAAGGAATAGAGTTCTTTCTTTCTGACGGTCTTTCTGGCAGTCTGGAAATCTTCTTCGAATTCTTCGGGGGTCTCCAGCTGCTGGAGCAGAGCCAGATCCTCGGCATTCATCATGCCTTTCTGGGTGATCATGTGTTTGAGCAGACGACGCATTTCGCTGCCGTTTTCTTCCAGACGGAAGGTTTCCAGCAGCAGATGGTTGAAGCGGTTTTCCTCGTTCATGGTCATCTGTTCACTGTTGAGAGAGTACAGCAGATCTTCGCCCTCTCTGGTGCGGTGATCGGCAATGGCTCTGTCGGCTTCCAGAATCCGGAAGCCCTGGCTCATGCCATGGGATTCCTTGAAGGATTTCCAGGCTTCGCTTTCATCGAGCAGAGCAGGGAACTCATCGTGGAGATTGAGGATGACTTCATAGAGGTGCTTTGTTCTGGCACCCCGTTCGCGGCCATTCTTCTTTTCGGTTTCCAGCAGATTCAGCATGACCTGCAGCTTGCGTTCAGCCAGTTCAGCCATATTGAAATTGGCTTTCTCCAGCAGGTCTTCCAGTTCCTTCTGCAGATGGGGCAGATCGTTCTGTTCCAGATGGAGTTCAGCCCAGGAGAACAGATTGGTCAGGTTTTCCCGGTTCAGGGAAGACACCCAGGTTTTGACCATGCCGAATTCTTCTTCCAGGAAGGTTTCCAGCAGGTTCAGATCCACGATGCCCATGTTGTCTTCGGCTGTTTCTGAAAGATCTAACAGCAGGCTGATGCCTGTGCCGCTCTCCCGTTTCTCCAGCTCCTGGACAGTCAGCTGCAAAGAGCGCAGGAAGGAGTCCAGCATGGCAGGAGCCTGTCTGCGGCTCATGTGGCGGCAGCTCAGAATGTTGATGAGCTGATTCTCCAGTTTGCATTTGAGCAGATCCTGAGCTTCCTCTTCGAGATGATCGGGAGCGGAAGCCAGAATGAGGTTTTCGTTGTCTTCTGACTGACGGCAGAGTCTGAGCAGGAGGCTTCTGAGTTCTTTTTCGCTCAGGCTGTTCAGCACCTGCTCCAGAGTCATTTCGGCAAAGTGGAAGCCGGTGTCCGGGAGGGCTGCGGTGTCCACGGGCAGTGTGGAATCCGGTTCGGCCTTCTTTTCCGGGGCTGTCTGAACAGCGGGTTCTGCTGCCGGTTCTGCTGTCTTTTCAGGAGCAGCAGTTTCTTCCGTTTGATCTGCAGCCGGTTTGACGATTTCTTCGGTAATGGGCTCTTCAGCCGGAGCTTCTTCTACATAGTCATGAACATCTTCGTCGGCTTCCAGCACTTCGGTTTCCTGGGGCTTTTCAGGAGCCGGTTCAACGATTTCTTCTGTGATGGGCTCATCAGCCGGTGTTTCTTCTTCTACATAGTCATGGACATCTTCATCGGCCTGCAGAATTTCCGGTTCCTGGGGCTTTTCAGCGGCAGGTTCGACGATCTCTTCTGTGATGGCTTCATCAGCGGGCGCCTCTTCTACATAATCGTGAACATCCTCATCGGTGTTCAGCACCTCTGCAGCGGGCTTTGGCTGTTCCTGAACCGGTGTCTGGCTGTCTGCGGGTTCTGTTCTGCGGGCAGTCCGGTCTGGCTGATTCTGAGAAGCCTGCAGTCTCTGGCGCAGAGCGTTTCGCAGAACGGCCAGAGGATCTTCTTCAGCCGGTTTTTCAGCTGCAGGCTGTTCTTCTTTATGGGAAGGACTTTCTGCAGAGGGGATGGCATCCAGATCGGGGTAGTCTTCCAGTGCAAACAGGAAGGCTGCCTCGTGGGGGCATAACATGCCTGCCTGGGCCTGGGGGCATGTACAGCTGATGGTGACGATCTGGCCGTCTTCAATCTGAGTCTGCACCCATGCATTGCCCGTCCGGGCAAAATAGATATGATGATCCCGCAGGATCTGATCCACACCAGGCTGGCGGTAAATCTGCCAGCCGGCGGAAAGAGTCCGGGGATTAAAACTGTCTTTCCAGTCCATAGTCTTCATTCCTTTCCTGGTGGTTAGCCTTTCTTTTATGATAGCCCAGCACCTGCCAAAAGTTTTGGCCAAGACTTTTTCATGGCAGACCAGTTTGGGAAGGATCAGCGTATTTTGCACAGGATCCTGCGATTCTGTTCATGCAGGACCCGGAAAGGACAGAATTCCTGCAAAAACCGGCAGAACATTCAGCCGTTGGCCTGGAACAGGACGGATTGAGGACCTTCACACAATTTTGCGAAAATTCCACTCAAAAATCTGTTCTTTGTTCTTTATACTGTAGAGCGTACGTTCAGGTGGTTTTTCCTGAATCACCTGTTTGAAATAAATACTGCTTTGAAAGGAGGATCTTCGCTGATGTGGAGATACCGCTGCAAGTCGCAGCTGATTACCCTGGCCGTCGCCTTTCTGGCCGGTCTGATTATGGGAGCAGTTGCGCTGAACAATCCGGACATGATGTCTCTGGTCCAGGAGACCGTGCCGGAAGCTTTGTCCGTCATTCAAAATCAACCCTGGCTGGTGATTCTGTCGTCCGGCATCGTCAGCGCAGGCGTCATCAATATATTCCTGCTGGCTCAGCTGGCCAGTGTTCGATTCGGTCTTTCTCAGCTGTTTGTGCTGCTGATTGTTCTGATGCTCCCTGAGTGGCTGCTGCCCCTGGGCGTCTTTGCTCTTCCCGTCACCATCGTGATTTCCATATGGGGCATCTGGTCTCTGCATGCGGAAAAGAGCGGAGCCATGAACCGCAAGAATATCCGCAATGTGCAGGAACTGATCCGTATTTACACCCTGCATCATAAACTGGATGAATCCTATAAAGAGATGGCTCTCAACGCCAGAAGAAACATCCGCAAAGCATCCACCGCTTATGCGCTGGGCATTGTGGCCATCTTCTGTGTGATCCTGCTTGTCGACAATCTGATGGTGGGCCTGCTGGTGGTCTTCGTGTACATGATGGCGTTCAACTATCTGTCCAGATACCGCTCCAGCTGCTTCATGCCCATCTTCAATCTGCTCTATCAGGACTGCAATCCCGAAGCGTGCATGTCTGCCCTGATTTACTTTGGCACCCATGGGGACAAGGTGAAGCTGGCCAATCCGGCGCTCATGGCGGAATGCATGATCTATCTGGATGATCCTTCTCTGGCCCAGGATTTCCTGGTGTTCATGATCCGCAGCACCCCGGACAGAGTCATTCATTACTGGTCTTTGATGGCCACCACCTACTACATGCTTTCTGATGAATCCGGTCTGCGGCACTGTCAGGAAATGGTTGAGGCCGTTAAACCCGGCTTTGGCCAGGTGGGTATTATGATGAAGAACCAGGATCTGGCAGACATCGAAAACAAGCTCAATCTGATGAAGGGCGATTTCAATACCTGCAAGTCCTACTATCTCGATATCCTGAAAAAAGGCCCTCAGCCTCTGATTCAGGCCCAGTGCGATTACTACATCGCTCTGATTTCCTTTGTCCAGGAAGATTACTCTCTGGCTGATCTGTATTTCAGAAAGGTCCTCAACATTGGAGGAAAGGCCTACTTTACCGGTAAAGCCGCTGCCTATCTGGAAAAGATCGACGGCATGAATATCAATACCGAACGAGAACTGTCCTACACTCCTGCTTCCTATGAACGAAGCAGAGAGGGTCAGGACAATCAGTAAACGGACCAACCAAACATTTGAATTCACAATAGAAACTGGACCCGAACCCCCGGCAGTCAATGACGAACTGCCGGGGGTTTTTCTGTTTACAGAGAAAGAAGAAGCCAGAAAGAGGAAGCCAGAAGAAAGAACACCTGAGCCAGACCGCAGATGTGGCTGGCCAGGGCGCACAGAACAATGGAAATCAACAGGATCAGCAGCTCACCGGCTGCTGTTTTTCTTTTTCTCACTCCCTGCCATGTCAGAGCAGGGAAAAAGGAGGCATAAAGCGGAGCCATCATGAAAAGACTCCATGAGAGCACCCCTGCCAGTTCCAGCCAGACGTGGATGTCATTGAAAAGAGTCTGAACGCCCGAAGGATCTTCTTTCCAGGGAAAGAAGAAGGAAAGAATCATCACTAGCAGAACCATGCTCATGGCCTTTCTGGAGGATCCGGCAGGAACGGCACGAAGGCTCAACGGACAGAAGGCAGCCAGGGCGGGAATCAGAAAAGCCAGAACGCTCAGCTGCTGATGCTCCAGATAGAACAGGCCGCTGAGATTGCTTCGCCAGAGATCGGCGATCTGAAAAAGATGAATTCCTGCAATGAGAGCCAGCAGAAGAGAGAAGACCAGAAGCCAGAAAACAGGCTTCCTGTGAGATTTTGGATTTTTCGCTGAATGTTCTGGCATGGAAAAACACCTCCTGTCGGAAAACTGTGTGAAGTCGTGTGAAAGAGAAAAAGGCAGACGGATCCCGAAAAAAACGGGTTTCTGGTACTTGTCCCTGAAAACTGAAAGGAGGAACGGAAATGAATCAGTTTGTGGAAATCACCAGCCGAAAGCCAGGATCCATGTGCATCAGATTCCTGGATCCGTCCATGCTCGATCTGTCCTTTTTCTCCAGAAGTCCCAAAACGGACTGGACGCTGTCCTGTCTGGTCAGCGATGCCGAAAAGGGGGAACTGCTGTATTCAACAGAGCAGCTGATTCCCCTGTCCGACTTTCTGGAAGAAACAGTCTTTACCCGAAAGGAAGCTTACCAGTTTTTGAGCTCTCTGCTGGAGAAACTCATTTTTACCAGCCGCAGCCATGCTCTGCTGCTGGATCTGGAAGGGATCTATGTCTCGGCCATGGGGGATGAATTCTGGTTTGCCCCTCTGCCGGTGCTGCCTTCCTGCAGACCCCTGTTTCAGGCGCAGACCACCCTCTGCCTGCAGAGACTCTCTCAGGCCATGCAGATGCCGGGGATCTATGAAATCTTCGGCTATCTGTTCTGCTCGCTCTCCAACCAGGCCATCAGCCTGCCGGAAGTGCTCTGCGGCCTGCAGGATCTGGAAAGCCAGTTTGTCCACAAAAGCTTTCTGGAACGCTTCAAACCCGCAAAAGGCTACCGCCGCAAGGAACCGGCTACCGCAAGATATGCTTCCAGGTCCCCGCAGATTTCTGATCCGGTGCTGGAGCGGGACAGACAGCTGGAAACCATGGAAAAGCGAAAAGAGCAGAAGACGGAAGGCTTTGTCTTTCGAAAGACAGAGGCTTCCTCGTCCTCGTTTTTCCGGAATGATCTGCTGCAGAAAGAAGCTGTCATGCCAGATCCCATCCCTGCTCCCGTCCGAGAAAGCGCTGTTCTGGCTCCCGGCATGAAGACGGAAGTCATTGGATCTGCTCCTGCCAGCTGCAGCTGTCTGGAAATCGATGGCATCCGCCATGAGCTGCAGTTTGAAACCACGGAAATCGGCAGACATGTCTCCTGCACCATTCACCTGGAGGATCCCTCCGTCTCCCTGCATCACGCCCGCATCACCTGCGATCAGGGCCGGTGCTACTTCACCAGCCTGGGCAGCACCAATGGCACCTTCCTCAATGAAAAGAAGGTGATCCGCAAAATGCGGCTGCGCCAGGGCATGGTGCTTCGCTTTGGCAACACCCAGGCGGTGTTCCATGAATAGCCGCTATCAGCTGCTGGACATCCTGCAGCAGGATGAGCAGTCCCGTGTGCTTCTGCTGCTGGATGAAATCTCCGGCAGAAAAGCGGTGTGCCGCAAAGTCCATGTCCAGGCCGATCCCGTGCTGCTTCACCAGCTCCAGCAGGAAGCGAGCCTGCTGTCCGTTCTGGATCATCCGGGTTTTCCCGCTCTGCTGGATGCCTTTGAAGAAGACCAACAGCTCTGTCTGATCCGTTCCTGGTGTCCGGGGATAACCCTGCAGGAAAAGCTGAAAACCAGACTGCCCGCCAAAGAGAAGAAGCGGATTTTTTCCCAGGTGCTCTGTCTGCTGGAAGTCATTCATGATCATGGGTTTCTGTACCTGGATTTAAAAGCCGACAACATCCTGGTGGATGAAAACGGAAAGGTCTTTCTGGCGGATTTCAACTCGGTTCTGCCCGTTGGAAGCCGACAGATTCTGCTTTCCAATCCTCAGGCCCTGCCGCCGGAAGCAAAAGGAAGTGCGGCGCTGGATGAGCGGGCAGACCAGTATGGCCTGGGCCAGCTCTATATACAGCTCTTTGGAAAGGACCGCATCGCCAGAAGGCTGCTCCAGCATAACCCGGAAAAACGATACAGCTCCCTGAAGGAATTGCGGGCCGACTTCAGTCCCCTGGTTTCTTCCCGCACCCGCTATGGCCTGCTGGTGCTCATGGGTGCTCTGCTGGCGCAAAGCTTTTCGGGTACCAGCGCCTTCTGGAAAGAGGAAACACCGGCCATTCAGAAGGATGTGCTGCATCTTCTGGAAGAACCCGGACTATCTAAAGATGAACAGAAAGAACGCTTCTACATGCTGCTCTGCCAGCGCGGTCTGGAACAGCGGCTGCTGGAAGAACCGGATCTGGCCATGAGCCTGCTGCAGAAAGGACTGACTCTGCAGGATCCGGGCCTCTGTACTCTGCTGCTTCAGAGGATCCCGGAACAGGAAGCTTTTGCTTCCACCAGAAAGCTGACTGCCATTGCCTGCGGTCAGCAGGTTTCCCTGGAAGAAATGAGTGCTCTGCTCTGCCAGAGCCTGCTGCTGCAGAATCTGCGGCTTACCACCGAGCAGATGGAACTTCTGCTGAAGATTGCCAAAAGCCATCAGCCCGGACCTGAAGAAGCCAGATCCATGGCGGCTTATCTTCTCTGGATGCAGGCTGCCGGAAATCCTGTGGAGTGGCCAGAGCCCCTGCGCCAGGCCCTGAGCGTGGAAGAGGAGGGAAAAGCGCTGCTGGAACTGCATGACAAGGCCCTCTCTTCTTCCGAAAACAGGGAATGAGAGTTAAAGAGCTCTGTTTTAAACCATCATTTTTCATTCTGAATCATCGTCCTGTTTCCATGGACCGGTCAGTGAACCATTAGAAAGGAAGGAAACAGGACAGCGACCGGTCAATGTCTATTTATGTTGATGACTTTTAATCCTGCCCCTGTTCCTCCTGAACAGCCCGTGAGCGAACAGGTGCCCGCAGATCATTTTGAAGAACGTCCTGCTGAAGAAAGCAGAGAAGAAATTTCTGCACCAGCTCCTGTTCCTGCCCCCGAACAGACCACAAAACCTGTCCAGAACCCTCCCTTGAGCAAATCCCTGCAGGCTTCCATCTTTGGCAGAGTGCTCCGCGTTGAACTGCCTGAAGAAGCTGATTTTGAACGCTCCGTCATTCTGGTCAACGGCACCAGAATGAGCCAGCCGGAAATGGAGCTGGAACAGGATGGCGAGATTCTGCTCTCCTGGCAGCTGTGCGATGAAGAAGGCACCATTCTGGAAAGCCGGGAACAGATTCTGCAGGC
>Tibetan_p1__coassemble_1696_pt1 | contig 8839 bp, 10 predicted proteins | sample Tibetan_p1__metabat2_high_PE_008 | metagenome-assembled genome bin Tibetan_p1
TGCTCTACCCCGTCTCCCTGCAGATGGATCCCTTCTTTCATGTTTATGTTCTGGACATCGGTCAGGGAGACTGCACCATCATCACACTTCCCTTTCAACAGCGCACCATCATGATTGATGCGGCGGGTCATCTGAGCAAAGACAATGCCACCCAGACCATCATTCCCTTTCTGCAGGCCAAGGGGATCCGGAAAGTCGACACCCTGATCGTCACCCACGATGATCTGGACCATGCCGGTGCCGTGGAGTCTCTCATGGATCATTTCCCGGTGGATGACCTGGTGATTCCAGACAATGTGGCCAAAAAGGAAGATCCCTTTCTGCACTATCTGCTGCCAGTGCGGGAAGCTGCCGATGAAAACGACCGCAGCATCATCACTTATTTCTCTCATGACGGCTTTTCCTGGCTCTTTACCGGAGATGCCTCCAGTCAGGTGGAACTTCAGCTGCTGGACAACTATTCGCTGCAGGCAGATGTGCTCAAGCTGGGCCATCACGGTTCCTCCACTTCTTCCGATCCCCGTTTTCTCAAGGCGGTGAACCCGGCCATTGGCATTGTGTCCGCCGGCTATCAGAACCGGTATCATCATCCTTCCCTGGAAACGCTGATCAGCACGGACAGTCAGGGCATCAATGTGCTGGATACTCCCGGCATGGGCAGCCTGCACTTTTTCAGCCTGAAAAACCACCTGTTCATCCGGACTGCCCGAGGCTATGTCAGCCACTACGCCAGACCATCATCCACCGAAGAACACCAGCCCCCTCTGGTTTCCGGCCTTGAATAACACAAAAAGACTCTGCCCGGGAGCCATTCTCGCAGGCAGAGTCTTCATTTTTTCTCGTTGTTTGGTTAGAGATCAGGCCAGGAATTTGGACGATTCCTGCTGACTGGAGTGATCTTCTTCTTCGCCTTCCTCTTTGTCGTTCTGGAGATCTTCTTCGGTCTCTACGCTGTGCATCATTTTGTCGAAAGGCTCTTCTATCTCGTCATGGATCTCGGCCAGAGTTCTGGCTGGATCCTTCTCGGTATAGAGCATGTCCAGAATGCCGCTGGCGTGCTTTTCCACGGATGCCAGCCCGCCCAGCACCAGAAATGCGAAGATGCTGTCAGTGGGCAACGTCTCGACGGCGTCATAGTAATTCCTGAAGCGAATCAGACCGCTGTCCATGTTAATTTCGAAATTTCCGCTGAACAGCCGGTAATTAGCCCTGTGCAGGAATTCAGCGATTCGCCACATTTGCGGGATATCATTGGGATTTGCCCGCAGCGGTAGGGTGATGAAGTACGCAAAACCGGTCTCTGAGAGCTCAATCATGCAGTGCACTGTATTGATCCTTCCACCAATCATCACCGAAAAGCGAAAGATACCGCTGTGATCGTCAAAGGCGTAGTTGAAGCCCAGCTTATCCAACTGTTCTCTGACCGAAACAGCCAGATTTCGAGAATAATCAAGTTCCTTCATCCAATCACCTCACATTCACATGGGTCCTGCTGATCCGTCTGATCAGGCAAAGAATGAAACAAGATCGTCGGGGAGTTCGGGGTCGTCTTCCTCTTCCGAATCATCGTCCTCTTCATCCATTTCATCATCCTGGTCAAGGGGATCAAATGGGAAAACCTGTGTATCTACGGGGTCATCAAAGCTGCCAAAATCATCTGTGAACAGACTGGAGAACAGTCTTACCACATCCAGGTAGCCTTCCATCAGGTACGGTTCCATGCCTGTGTAGGGCTCCATGAGTGTTCGAAAGGCTTCTTCTTCATCCGCTTCGGACAGATTGCTCTCTGCCATCTCGGCAAACCCCTGAAACAGCTCATCCAGCATGGAGAAGATGTTCTCCGTATGAAAGCCGTCGTGACTGTTTTCAATGCTTTCACTGGCATCTGCATGGTGGAGCAGAACATCTGACAGGGCCTCCCCAAAGACCAGGAATGGTGAAATTACTTCGGAGAGCGTCCGAAGAAACAGTCCGCGGTCTTCCTGCTCGGGATCGATGCATTTGCTGAGCCGGTAGCGGACCTGACCGGTGTCGTAGTCCAGCTCGAAATTGCCAGGCACAAATCCGTAGTTGGCCCGGTGCAGGAATTCACCCACTTCCCGGATTGGATACGGGTCTGTCATGTCCGCATTGATTACCACGGTCGCGATCATCATGATCTGGCCGGGCTCAAATTCGCAGACAATGCTCAGGGCCTGCAGATCATTAGGCAGTCGGAATTCAAAGCGGATCAGCCGATCCGTCAGTGTTTCACAGGTAAAACCCAGTCTGGCCAGGCACATCATGGCAGCATCCCGGGGAGAGAGTTTCATTGAATCAGTCATGAAACAAATCCTCCTTTAAAATATCCATATATGTTCTGTTCATTTTAACAGATAGAACAGGATTTAGAAATGGACGCCTCTTGGAGAATGTCGGTCCAGGAGCTGATGCCCCTCAATTACGGTATACCAGATCTGGCGCAAGTGTCAAAAAAGGGATGCCATTCTCCAATGATTTTGGTCAGTTTTCAGAAGAATTATTGCATACCTTTTTTGCCTATGGTACCAGAAGCAGAAAAGCAGCCCAAACGGCGATAGGTACGCGTTTCAGGCTGCTGAATTCCAGGTTTACTGAATGTCGAGAATCTGGATGGAATAGGGTTCTGCCACTGTGTCAATCTCAACCACATCGCCAGCTTTTTTATCCATGATAGCTTTTGCGAAGGGAGAGTCGTTGGAAACTTTGCCGTTCAGAGGATCGGCTTCTACAGTACCAACAATTTCATAGACAGCTTCGGTATTGTCGGAAAGATCGCGGATTCTTACTTTTCTTCCCAGACGAACTGTGGTGGTTCCGCTGTTGTCATCCTGGATGATTTCAGCATTCTTGATCTGTCTTTCCAGTTCCTGAATACGGGCTTCAACCTGAGCCTGGTGATCACGGGCCGCATCGTAGTCGGCGTTTTCAGAAAGGTCACCCTGAGCACGGGCTTCCTGCAGTTCAACGATAACTTCCTGTCTGACAACGTGGATCAGATTATCCAGTTCCGCCTTGAGTTCTTCAAGACCTTCTCTGGTGACGAAAATTTTATTTGTATTTTCCATTGTAATTCTCCTTTGAAAAATCCTACAAGCAGGTTTCTGTCCGAAAAGACAGAATGAACAGAGTCATTTTAGCACACCATCAAAGTCCTGGCGCACTGCCTCCCTTCCTTTTTATCACACTCCAGAGTCTCAGGGGCCTCTTCTGCCTGTTCATCTGAAAGAAACAAAAAAACTGCACCGCTTCGAAGTCTCACAGTTACTGTTGGAGCAGACAGATTTATAATTTTCCCATCGAAAGGAAGGATCAAATCATGACAAGAAAAGCTGCCATTATCGGCATCGGCCACGTCGGCGCCCACGTCGCCAGTTCTCTGGCCACCCAGGGCATTGTGGACGAGATTCTGCTGCTGGATCTCAACACCCAGAAAGTCACCAGTGAAGTCCAGGATCCGCGGGATGCTCTGCTGATGACGCCTTATCCGGTTCACATTCATGCCGGAGACTTTGCGGATCTCAGGGATGTGGACGTGATCATTCACGCCGTGGGAGACATCGAACTGCTGCGCAAGGACCACGACCGCATTGACGAACTGCGCTTCAATGCACCAAGAGCCAGAGAAACCGCCCGCAAAATCCGGGACAGTCAGTTCCATGGCATTATCATCAACATCTCCAATCCCTGCGATGTCATCACCGCCATTCTGGCCGGGGAAACCGGTCTGCCGGAAGGGGCCGTCTTTGGCACAGGAACCGCACTGGACTCCTCCAGACTGGTCTCCGCTCTTTCTGAACGCTGCAACATCAGCCGGAAATCCATTACCGCCTACATGATGGGCGAGCATGGCAACAGACAGTTTGCCCCGCAGTCCATTGCCTCCTTTGCCGGCGAACCCATTCAAAAACTGGCCGGAGATTCCCTGGACTGGAAAGCACTGGAAAAAGAAGCCATCGGCGGAGGCTGGGTCACCTTTGCCGGCAAGTTCTGCACGGAATACGGCGTAGCCGCCACCGCAGCCAGACTCACTCAGGCCGTTCTCAGAGATGAGCATTTCATCACAGCCGTTTCAGCCAGGCTGAATGGAGAATATGGCCAGAAAGATGTCTTTGCCGGCGTCCCGAGCATCATCGGTCAGGATGGTGTGGAACGAGTGCTGGACATGCCTCTGACAAAGGAAGAACTGCAGGAATTTGCTTCCTGCTGCGATGCCATCCGCACCAATATGGCAGCAGCCCGGACTCTGTAAGAGTCCAGGCTGTTTTTTAAATGACCTGGAAAGATTCCCACTTTCCGGAGCGTTCTCTCTACTAGAAGATCACGGCCCGGACTATCCAGTCCATGGCCATGGCCAGTGCAATGCCGATGACTCCCATCTGGCAGACCACACCCAGAATCCAGGAAAAGAGCACCCGGACAAACAGGGTGGAAGAAATGCTGACGATCATGGTAAACCGGACATCTCCTGCTGCCCGAAGGCCCGCACTGAGAGCGCCGCTGAAAGGATAGGCCAGAGCGTTAAAAACGTTGTGGATCACGATCAGCTGGAAGACCAGCTGTCTTTCCTGCTCACTCATCTGGTAGAAATTCAGAAACAGCGGTGAAGCCATCAGAATCAGGGCATTCCAGGCGACGGAAATGACCAGGGTCATTTTCAGAAGCTTTTTGAAATAGAATCTGGCTTCTTCCACGTTGTGTTCGCCCATGCACTGTCCGATCACTGTAATGAACACCGGCCCCATACTGACACCGGCAATGGCTGCCAGAGACCAGAAGCTCTGGGCAATCCCGTTGGCTGCAATCTGCAGGGTGCCAAAGAGTGCCACCATAGAAGACAGAGCCACCTTCACCAGCTGGAAAATGCCGTCTTCCAGACCATTGGGAATGGCGATGTGCAGGATCTGCCGGATCCGCGTGGGTTCAAACTTCACCAGCGAGGCAGGCAGAAAGTCTGCTGCCGCTTTATGCCGGAACACCAGAAAGGTGATGAGAATGGCACTGAAGGCTCTGGCAAGAAAACTGGGCCAGGCTACACCGGCTGTGCCGGCGTGCAGGACGAAGACACCGATGAGGTTGCCGATCACGTTGATCACATTGGCTGCCATGGAAACCACCATGGGGGTGGTGGTATTGCCCCCGGATCGAAAGACGGCCACGCCCGCATTGTAGATGGCAATAAACGGATAGGAATAGGCGGAGATTTCCAGGTAGATCAGACAGTTTGGCATCACATCGGCTTCTACCCGTCCAAAGAGCATCCCCAGCATCTGACTTCGAAAAGCCAGAACCAGAATCACAACAGCAGCAGAAAAAAGCGTTGTGCAAAGCAGCAGCTGGCTGGCCGTTTTCGAGGCGTTCTTCTTTTCTTCTCTTCCCAGATACTGGCTGATGACCACAGCACCGCCGCTGGCCATGGCGGAAAACAGCAGAATGAAGATGTTGTTGAACTGGTTGACCAGACTGACCCCTGATACGGCCACATCACCGGCGTAGCTGATGACCAGAGTATCGGCAATCCCCACAAGCATGACCAGCAGCTGTTCCAGAAACAGCGGAATGATCATGGCTTTCAGCTGGCGGTTCGAAAATCGATGTTCCATGGAATCTCTCCTTTTCTCTGCTCTGCAGGATTTTTGCGATCTGCAGAGCCGGACAGACTCAATTGTGGCCTTCTCTTTTCTCAAAAAGAACCGGTTCTGCCATTCTGGTACAGCGTTTCACATTCTGGCCCATTCCGGCCGCTCTGGTGAAACAGACTGAAACAGAACCGTCAAAAAGGACGAAAAACCGAAAGAAAAGCCGCTCACGATCCAGGTGAACGGCTTTGGTCTATTCAGTAAGATTCAGATTGTATTTCTCTACATTGGCTTCGTGTTCTTCCCAGGTTCTGGCAAAATGCACGCTGCCATCGCCATGGATATCGGCCACGAAGTACAGATAATCATTGTCTGCGGGTTCCAGCACAGCCTTGATGGCCTCTTCTCCGGGATTGAGAATAGGGCCGATGGGCAGTCCGTTATGCACGTAGGTGTTGTAGGGAGAATCCACATCGGGATTGGTCTCACAGTCCTGCGCACTGCTGTATTTGTCATACAGGGCATAGCACACGGTCACGGAGCTCTGCAGAGGCATATCCTGATCCAGACGGTTCAGGAAGACTCTGGCAATGTCAGGCATGACGGCAGGATCGCCGCTTTCAAACTGGACGATGCTGGCGAGGGTCAGCACTTCTTCCAGAGACATGCCGGACGCTTCTATTTCATCCTTGTACTTGTCATAGACGGTCTGGAACTGATTCAGGAACGTTCTGGTGATTTCATCCGTGGTCAGATCCTTGTCCATGTAGTAGGTTTCCGGGAACAGATAGCCTTCCAGCTTGACGAAGTACTGTTCGTTGTCCAGGGTTTCCGGATTCAGGAAGGTATAGGTCTGTGCCAGGGTGTTGATGTATTCGGAATCATTCCACAGATGAATGAAATCATCTGCCGTATAGTCCGGATAGTTTTCAGCCAGAATGGCCGCAATCTGCTTGGCCCAGGTGCCTTCGGGAACCGTAATGACATTGTAGGTGTTGACGGAGTTGTCCGAGTTGGCCAGGTAAGCCAGAATTTCTTCCGTGCTCATGCCCTTGTTCAGAACGAAGGTGCCGGCATAGTGATCCAGGGAACCGTTGAGCTTGGTGTAGATCTTGGCAGCCAGTTCAGAACGGATCAGTCCTTCGCTTTCCAGCTGCTGCAGAAGCGAATCATAGGATTCGCCGTCTTCCACCACAACCGTCACTTCTTCATCACTGTTTCCCGTGGGATTCAGCTCACTGAGATACCACAGTCCTGCGCCGCAGCACGCCAGCAGAACCAGAATGACGAGGACTGTAACGACTACAGGCCATCGCCGGTGATGCTTTTTAGTCATCGGTTTCTTCCTCATCCTCCATGAAGGTGTTGATCACTTCTTCAACCATGTCCCACTCTTCTTCGGTGTCGATGGGCAGAAGGTCGCCGTCTTCATTGTAGGCAGAAGCGTACATCTCTCCGTTTTCACTTTCGGGGTCAAAGAAAACCACATACTGTTTTCCGAAATCTTCGGAATCGAAAGTGAAGAGGATGGTCATCTTTTTCTCTTCGCCGTTTTCATCGGTCACATACAGGCTGTTTGAATCTAACATAGTTCTATTTCTCCTTTTAAAAAAGACGGAGGTCTATCTGACATAGCCTCCGTTCTGTCTGTCCAGATAACTTTGCAGGATCTGCACCGCTGCCATCTGGTCGATGATCTGTTTACGCTTCTTGCGCTTCACATCGCCGGAGATCAGCAGGCGTTCCGCACTGACGGTGGTCAGGCGTTCGTCCCACAGATTGGTTTTAATTCCGTTCTCTTCCAGCTTTTTGGCAAAATCTTCACTGATCTGTCCGCGGATGCCCACATCTCCATTCATGTGGCGGGGCAGTCCAAGAACCACTTCAGTGACCTTGTTCTGTCTGCAGATGTCGAGACTTCTTCAAGGGCTCTGTCATAGTCATCACTTTCAAAGCGGACTGTGGTCAGGGCTCTGGCAATCATGCCTAATGGATCACTGATGGCAACGCCGCAGGTTTTGCTGCCAAGATCCAGGCCAATGAGTCTCTGCATCTACTTCTCCAGATAAGCCCGAACGAGCTCTTCAATGATTTCGTAGCGCTCGATTTTCTGGATGTTGTTTCTGGCGTTTTTATGAGCGGAGATATATGCCGGGTCAGCAGAAATCAGATAACCGGCAATCTGGTTTTCGGAGTTGTATCCTCTCTCCTTGAGGGCATCAGAGACGTCCTGCAGGATTCTCTTAATATTTTCACGACGGATTTCTTCCGTTGTGAAAGTCACTGTCTTAGTGACATCACGCATGGTACCACTCTCCTTTATGGGTCAATTTTACACCGGATAAAAACAAATGAAAAGAACATACAGTCCGAGCGCTGACCGTACTCTTTTCGTGTGCCTGCTTCACAAGCTTTATGCTAGCAGGATTTCAGCCCCGGATGCGCCTCCATGCCCCCTGAATGGGCAAAAAATGGCGCCTGAATATAGAAAACCAGGGACACAGCGGTCCCTGGCTTCAGATTATCGGATCTTCAGGGGTTCATCCCCCCGGATGTCAGTTTTGAAAGCTATTCAGCAGCAGCCAGCTTTTCCATTTCAGAGCGGATGGTGCTCAGGGCTTCATCCACTTTGGAAGCGTCCTTGCCGCCGGCCTGAGCCAGGTCGGGTTTACCGCCGCCGTTGCCGGAGCAGATCTGGGCAGCTGTCTTCACCAGAGCACCGGCTTTCAGGCCTCTGGCCACAGCATCTTTTCCGCAGCCGGCTACGAAGACAACCTTGCCATCGTTAGCGCCAGCCAGAACAACAGCCATATCGGGGTGGTCACCCTTCAGATTGGCCGTAATGTCCTTGAGCGCCTTGGCATCCATGCCGTCAGCTCTGCGCACCAGAATCTGGATGCCGTTGATATTGATGGCTTCACCAGCCCAGTCTCTGGCCTTCAGGGTGAAGATCTGGTTTTTCAGGTCTTCGATTTCCTTATTCATGGCCTTCATCTGGTCATAGGAAGCTTCGACTTTTTCGTCGATGTTCTTGATGCCCTTGCTCTTGGCAGCAGAAGCGATGTTTTCCAGCATCTTCTGCTGAGCAGCAAATTCATCGTAGGCAGCCATACCGGTCTTGGCTGTGATACGGCGGGTGTCACTGCCGATGGATTCTTCGGAAACGATCTTGCAGACGCCGATTTCACTGGTGGAGTTCACGTGGCAGCCGGCACAGAATTCCTTGGACACATCGCCCATGC
>Tibetan_p1__coassemble_1808_pt1 | contig 8401 bp, 7 predicted proteins | sample Tibetan_p1__metabat2_high_PE_008 | metagenome-assembled genome bin Tibetan_p1
ACTTTCTTGTCGTCCTTTCTGCCTCCGCACTGGCTGGTCTGGTCAGCCTTCTGACCTCTGTAGCCGGTCTTCCGGAAGTGGAGAATGCCTGAACTGGAAACAAGCATTGTCTGGCTTGGAGCTTTAGCAGGAGCGCTGTCATCGCTGGCAGCGCTTTTGTCTTTGGCTTTTAAGCCATTCTCGAAGCTCAAAGAACGAGTGAGAGTCCTGGAAGATGAGATTCGAACTCTCAAAGATGAGCTGGCCGAGCACCAGGAAAAACTGGACAGAGACCATCACAGTTTTCTGTTGCAGCAGGACGTGAATCACCTGCTGCTTGAATCCACCAGCAACCTTCTCAAACACAACGTAGAAGGTAACCATTCCAAGCAGATGCTGGACTGCGCAAGACGAATTGACGATCTGGTCTTTGCTAGAGGAAGTGCCATCAAGGAGGAGAAATAATATGACCTATTCAAAACTGATTAGTGGATCGACACCGATCTACGCTAAAGCCAATGCCCGTACCTCGAAAATCAAAAAGATCACGCCACACCATATGGCTGGTAATATGTCGGCCAAAGACTGTGCCTACTATCATTTCTCTGGAGATAGACAGGCTTCTGCCAACTACTACATTGGCACCGACGGTACCATCTGGGGCGGCGTTCCGGAAGAGTTCAGAGCCTGGACGTCCAGTTCCTGGGACAATGATAATCAGGCCATCACCATCGAGGTGGCCAACTCTGCCACAGGAGGAAACTGGCCAATCTCTGATGCCGCGTTCAATTCTCTGGTCAGACTGTGCAAAGACATCTGCCAGCGGTATAGTATCAAGCTTTCCTGGACTGGCACCACAACCGGAACACTGACCTGCCATGATATGTTTGCCGCTACCAACTGCCCAGGTCCATATCTGAAATCGAAATTCCCAGAGCTGGTGAAACTGGTGAACGGCAGTACTGTGAGCAACGAGCCAACACGGAAATCCGTTGACGTCGTCGCAAAGGAAGTCATCAACGGAAAATGGGGCAACGGAGATAATCGAAAGAACAGCCTGACAGCGGCTGGCTACGACTACAATGCCGTTCAGGCAAAGGTCAACGAGCTGCTGGGGCAGAAAGCGAAACCTACTGCTCCGGCAAAGAAGTGCAATGATGTGATTGCCCAGGAAGTCATCAATGGCAAGTGGGGCAACGGAAATGACCGAATCAACCGTCTGAAAGCTGCCGGATATGATCCGACTGCTATTCAGGCTCTGGTCAATAAGAAACTGGGAGCAGGGAAGATGTCCGTGAATGAACTTGCCAGAGAGGTCATTGCCGGAAAATGGGGCAATGGTCAGGACCGTGTTAATCGACTGAAAAATGCTGGCTATGATCCAGCAAGCGTGCAGAAGCGCGTAAACGAAATTCTGAAATAGTAAAACAGCCAGCAGGCTTCACCGTCAGTGGTGAGGCTTGCTGGCTATTCTTGTGTTTAGTCCATTTTGCAGACGTTCAAATTATCATTTCAACAAGTCATTTAGTTCGCTTCAAAATAAAGCCATAGAGCACGGCAACCAAAAGGAATATCACAACACAGCTAAATGTTTTAGAAGTATCGCCCTCTTTAAGCGCTCTGATCAGCACAATAACGATTAAGGTGAAAGCTATGCTGAAAACGACTTGTCTAACCGAACCTTTATTTATCATTCTTCTTTCATTGAACCTCCAAATAAGCGATATTATCGTCTATCCACTCCTGAAATAGTCTTTTTCTACTATATTGATAGCTCACAGGGAAATTATCCTGATTTTTTCCATCTTGGATCCAACTCACCACACGAACAGAGTCAATATTACTATGCAGCAAGCTTTCGAGTTCTGAAATATCTATATTATCTAAATATAAACGCAAATACCTAATTTCGTTTCTGGATGGTATATTTAGACATTCCGATTCAAATTCCTTACAATAATGACAATTCGACATAGCAAGTTCTAAAATGAATGCTTCACCACTATTAACTTCATTTTTTAATGTCTCAAAATCTATATTTTCAATTGTATCTGAAATAGGTTCCGATTTTGAGCATCCAGAAAAACATATCAAATTGAACATTGTTATAAGCACTATTACTAGTTTTAAAATTAACTTTGTATAATCGGATGTACTGCCATTAATGAGTTGCTGCATCTTGGATAATACGATCAAAGTATCCCACCACCCAGCTAACACCGAATGATTGAGCAAAACTTCCTACCGACCAGACGCCTTTGGCAAGCCATGAAAGAAACTCGCCGGCTCCAGCGCCAATTCCAGATGGGGCCAATGCCTGGAGAGCACAACGCCGAGCCACCTCCATATTTCCGGGTTTAACACTTGCGTGTTGCTGTAGCCAAGCTTCAGATCCCGGACGAGGATTTGGATCTCCAGGCCACCATCTTGGTTGGACAGCTGTCGGTGAAGATTCAACGCTTTTCGCATTAATAGGCGCTAAAGGGACGCAAACGCACAGAGTTGAGGCAAGTAAAACAGCACCTAACTTGGCTTTTGAATGAAATTTATGTTCCATCAAAAAAACTCCTTTATATGATCTATGAATTTTTCAAAATTGTCTTTGGTATCTACTTTCCCTTACGCTCAAAAGCCAAACTCCCAATCTTGTATGGCAAAAACAGATTTTCCGCAGTTTAGAGCGTAAGGATTAATATCAGTAATTTCAAGTACCTCATATCTGATATCTCCAGTCATAACTCATGCCTTGCACTAATTGAAACCTGATCGATGCATCTAATTTAATATATGTTATTTACCAAAAGTATAGCCATTATGTTGGAAACAAGTAGCAAAATTGCCCAGATTCTTATCTCGATATTTCTAAGGTTATCTTTACACGTTGGATTCAATCTACTCTGACGATAATCGCTATTCCCGTTGTCTGACTCGTACTGGAAGAGATCCTCAGGAAAGTCACTCGAAGAGCTTCTCGGCGTTCTGAAGCAAATTTCAACAGCCATAAGAATGATACTTGCTCCGGCAATTTTACGGAAAAGGCAAGATAGAGTTCATTGAATCTTGTAAAGCTGGTTTCTTCAAAAACTATGAGGCCCCTGGCTGTTTTTAATACAAAAACAATAACGGGATGTATTCAAACAAAAAGTATTCAAATGGGACAGTCTGAAATAAAATTGTCTAGTAAACCTAAATCGAGATTTGCTGGATTTTTTTCTTTATATAAAGCAAAAGTGGCACTCAGACAAAAAGCGTTTAAATGCGACCTGAATTCCTTGTATCCTTTTTCCCTCTGTGCGATATGCGGAAAATGAGGAACTCCTCAAGGTCATGAGTGCCTGAGAAAGGGCCTCATGGAGAACTATTACGTGCAGACTGTCCAGTCTCTGCTGAGCCTGAAAAACAGCCTGCCCGCCTGGCTGATGGAGGAAGAGCGTTCTTCTGTCCTGCGCCACATCGAGGAAAACATCAATCGCTGCTATCGGCAGCTGGAGGAGCTGAGAAGAAATGATCCTGGACGCACTGGAAGCTGAAAACCTGTCGTCGTCCTTTTCCTCTCTGCAGAGAGTCCACTATTTTTCCAAAGCCGATCTGCAGTGCCGACATAACGCCCTGCAATCCAGCCTGCAGTCTCTGGCAGACTACTTCAGCCGGCTGGCCTGGAGTATCAACAATACGGAAAGAGCCATGCTGGATCCGAGAAGCCAGCAGGAGCAGGCTGCTTCCAAATGGAAGGGCAGCGGCTATGTGGACGGCTCTCTGGAAAAGCTGCTCAAGGGCAAAAAATTCATTGCCGAAGGAAATCAGAAGTATGAAGCAGGCGGCTCTTCTGCCGTGGTGCAGAGTGATCACCTCTTCGGGGTGGCGGATCTGGAGGTCCTGCCGGTCGGGATCAAGGGCAAAGCCGAGGCGGTGCTCAAGGATAAAAACGGAAACTTCAATCCATCGGTGATCCTTTCCGGAACCGCCGGTGCGGCAGCCCTGCACGGCCAGGTCAATGCCGGTCTGAAGCTGGGTAAGCAGAACATCGGCGTGCAGGGCGGCGGGCAGTGCCTGGTGGCTTATGGTTCTGCTGAAGTGGCTTTTGCGCCGGATGAAGTCAAGGTGGATCTGCAGCCAGGGGCTGCGGTGGCGCGCGGGGAATGCTCCGTCGTAGTCGAACTGTTTGGATACCGGATTACAGCCGGTGTCAGCGGATCTCTTGGCGCTGCCGAAGCAGGACTTGGATTTGAGTACTCCACCAGGGAATGGTCCTTTGGCTGCAAGCTGGGCTTCATCATCGGGGCGGGGGTCAATGTCCGCGTCGAAAAGATTCGATAGAACCGGGCAGATCAGCAGACAACAAAGACAGAGGAGAAGACAATGACACCATTTTTACCTTTAGGAACCATCATTACCCTGCAGGGATCCGATGCAAAACTCATGATCACCGGCCGCCTGCAGAGACACAGCGCTACAGGACAGGTGTATGACTACTGTGCCTGCCTGTGGCCCCAGGGATACCTGGATGCCTCCAGCAACTACCTGTTCGACCACGATCAGGTAGACCGGCTGTTTTACATCGGCATGCAGGATGAAGAGGAATTCAATTTCCGCTTCCGCCTGGAAGAAGCAGAAAAAGCCCTGCACAGAGGAATGCAGGTCGAAGAATAAGGCATGACAACTGAATATCCTGTGCAGAAACGGATTTTTCCAGAAGGGAAGACTGTCTGCACCATAAGAAGAGGGATCCCGAAGATCCCCTTTTTCTGTTTTCAGACTTCTCATCCACGAAAAAACCGGACCTCCTGGGGTCCGGTTCAGGTTACTGGAAACTAGTCCATGATGTCGATGGCATCGGGCTCGCGGTCTGCCAGCCATTCCTTGGCCATCCGGTTGGTCTTGATTCTGGAAGGCAGAGCTTCGATTTCGGCATCGGAGCCTTCCAGGGTGGTGTCGATGTCCTTTGTGGGAGAGAGTCCCGGGATGGTGACCAGATAATAGTCGGCGCCGGCAATGCTGCTGGTGCCAAAGACCCACCAGACTTCTCTGGTGAACGTCGTCTTGATCAGATAGTAGATGGTGTCATCCGTTCTGCCGGACATGGTGTCGGTGGTCAGATACTTGCCGATGAGGGTAGCATCTTCAATGCGGACTTTCTGCCCGTAATCATCCGTCATGTTGGAAATCAGAACTCTGGAAGCCAGATCATCCAGGGCAGTGCGGTCTTCTTTCGAGAAATCAGCCCAGGATTCATAGTTGGCCTTCAGGCCGGAGACGGTGAAGCTTTCTTCCGGGTTTTCCAGGTCCAGATTCAGTTCTCTGGCCTGTTCCTCATTGTATCTGGCAGTCCATGTGATGGTATCGCCGTTTTCCAGCTTTCCCTGGCTGCCTCCGCTCATGGCATAGGTGACGCCATCCAGGAAGGTGGTCAGTTCTTCAGAGGATTCTGCCTCTTCGGAGACCACAGCGGGTTTGCAGGCCAGCTCGGCTTTGCCTTTGCCGCTGACACCGGAGAAGGAGGGGGTGCAGTCGTCAAAGAGATTGACGACAATAACCGGTCTGGACCGGGTGTTTACAAACCACCAGGTGCCTGCTCCAATGCATGCGATCAGAACCACCAGCACCACCGACCAGATGATCTTCTTTCTGGAAGATCCGGCCTGTGGTGCGGCTTGATTAGTCTTGCTCATTTGTTGTTACTTTCCCTTTCTTATCTGGAACACTCAGTCGTCGTTGCGGCTGGGCTTGCGGGTGGTGTCTTCTTCCTGGCGGCTGGAGCTGCTGGAAGAATGATCGCTGCCCTGCTGCGTACGCTGATCATCTTCGTCGTCTTCGTCCTCATTCTGGACGGGGGTGTAATCCCTGCTGGGGACCAGGAAATGGGTGTCTCCATCCTGCAGGCAGACGTACTTATTGGAGCCGATCCTGCCCCAGATGGCGCCGCCGGGACCGGTGACGGTTTCCAGAACCTTCACAGGTTCACCGGCTGGAATAGTGCCGGTTTTTCTGGAAGAAGCATCGGGTCTGGCCCGGACGTTCATGGAACCATAGGGAACCCACAGATCTTCATCAGAAGTTTTGTCATCCTTCTGGCTGTTTTTGTCTGTGTCTTCTTCAGAGGGGACGGTGGTGTTGTTCTTTTCAAAGGCCTTTTTGAAGGAGTCTGCGGAATCTTCCACAGTTTCTTCTTCCGGCTCTTGTTCTACAGTCTGATCCTGGGTGTTGGATGCCACTTCGCTCTGGGGTTCATCCTCGATTTTGGAAGGAAGCCGGATCCAGCCGTTGAGGAAGGCCAGTCCCAGGCACACCAGCAGGGCGGTGCACAGACCGGCACCAATGAGGAATCCGCCGCGAAAACCGCCTGCGTCTTCATAATAGACGTCTTCGTCGTCTTCCTCGTCTTCATCCAGGTCTTCGGGCATGCTCTTATAGCGGGTGATCATGCCGCGGATGCCGCGTTCTTCCAGTTCGTCAGCCCGCTCTTCTTCCTGCGCCTGATCCTGCTCTTTGGCAGGCTGCAAGGCAGGTTCATCTTCAGGCGGCTGCGGCATCTCAGGTGCCTGGGCCTGTTCTTTTTTCATGACATCGGTCTGAGTGGGCAGCCAGTAGGGACTGGAGGATGCATCGCTTTCTGTTTTTGATTCTGACGGTTCAGAAGCCGAAGAGTCCAGAGGCTGGAGATCGGGCTCTCTGACTTCCGTGAGCTCCAGTTCAATATCCCGGTTCTGGGAAGGATCAAAGGCCAGAACATCTTCGGATCTGGGTGCTTTCTGCAGATCATCATCGCTCAGACGAACGCCGCATCCCGGACAGAACCGGCTGCCTTCGGGAATGGGAAACCCGCAGTGTTTACAAAATTTCATAGTTGCCTCCTGATTATTGGAATGAAAATGGGACGGTCTGCACCAGAGGGCTCTGGTGCAGCAGCATCAGGAAGATGCTTTTCGCCTGTCAAGATGTGTCTGCTGCCAGATGTTTGATCTTCCTGGATCGCGAGACACGGAAATGGGACCCGTTTCTGTCAGATGGACAGGGGTGGGTGAGTGTAGTTTACGTTGGATGTATGAAATCCAGCCAAGCGAAAACCAAAAGAATGCTAAACAAATCATACAGGATTGACAGAAAACCATTATGTCTGAAAACCATGCAAAAAAGGAAGGCCTATTTTGAGCCTTCCTTTGAACAGTTTGATCAATCAGCACGAACTGGGAGCCAAAGCCTCCGTTTTTATTCCAGTTCAAACGCGCCGGTGTAAAGCTGGTAATAAGCGCCCCTGTCTGCGATCAGACTTTCATGGGTGCCGCGTTCCGTAATGCACCCGTGGTCCAGAACCATGATGCAGTCGGAATTGCGGACAGTGGACAGCCGGTGGGCGATCACGAATACCGTCCGGCTCTTCATCAGCTTGTCCATTCCATCCTGCACCAGTGATTCTGTGCGGGTATCGATGGAGGAGGTAGCCTCGTCCAGAATCATCACCGGTGGATCGGAAACAGCGGCCCGGGCGATAGAGAGCAGCTGCCGCTGTCCCTGGGACAGGCCGCTGCCGTCCCCCTTGAGCACTGTGTCATAGCCCTGGGGCAGCATCCGAATGAAGCTGTCCGCATTGGCCAGCCTGGCGGCGGCGATACATTCCTCATCGGAGGCGTCCGGATTGCCGTAGCGGATGTTTTCCATCACCGTTCCGGTGAACAGATTTACATCCTGCAGCACCACGCCCAGAGAGCGGCGCAGATCCGCCTTTTTGATTTTGTTGATGTTGATGCCGTCATAGCGAATCTTGCCGTCAGCAATGTCGTAGAAGCGGTTGATCAGATTGGTGATGGTCGTTTTCCCTGCGCCGGTGGCTCCCACAAAAGCGATCTTCTGCCCCGGATTGGCAAACAGCGTGATGTCGTGAAGCACAGTCTTTCCTAGTACATAGGCAAAGTCCACGTCGTCCATGGTGATAGCCCCTGTCACCCGGGTGTAGGTCAGCGTCCCATCGTGGTGAGGATGCTTCCAGGCCCAGATTCCGGTATGCTCGGCACACTCAGTAATGGTTCCGTCCGCATCGGTCCTGGCGTTGACCAGGGTTACATATCCCTCGTCGGCCTCCGGTTCCTCATTCATAAAGGCAAAGATCCGGGATGCGCCCGCCAGAGCGGTGACGATGGAATTGAACTGGTTGGAGATCTGGGAAATGGGGTTGGTAAAATTGCGGGTCAGGGTCAGAAACGACGCAATAGAGCCAAGGGTCAGTACGTTCGTCCCGGTCAGTCCCAGGTTCGATACACCGCTGATTGCCATCCATGCGCCGATCATGGCCACCAGCACATACTGCACATATCCCAGGGCGTTCATCGTGGGCATGATGGCGTTGGCGTTTCCGTTGGCGCTGGCGGCGGCCTGCTCCCAGGCTCTGTTTTTTGCGGCAAGCTGCTCTTTAACCTTCTCCTCATGG
>Tibetan_p1__coassemble_2348_pt1 | contig 6853 bp, 7 predicted proteins | sample Tibetan_p1__metabat2_high_PE_008 | metagenome-assembled genome bin Tibetan_p1
CAACGACTCTGAAAATGAATTTGTGAAAAGTCTCATGAATTATTCAGGTTTATAATCACATCTTTTTAAATTGTATACAGATAGGCGGAATGGATCTACCATGCAGTTACAGGGATAGGAGCTGGCCTGGATGAGCCGGCTCTTATTCAGACGAAAGGAGGCACATTAGTGAAAGAAAGAAAGTTCAATCTGGTTGATGAGCCCTGGATTCTGGTGCGAAAACCGGATGAGACAGTGGAAAGCGTATCGTTGAAAGATGCGCTGCTTCAGTCCCAGAATTATCTGGACCTGGCAGGAGAAACGGACCCGCAGAATGCTGCGATCCTGCGGATTCTGCTTGCAATTGTCCATAAGGCCATTCTGGAAAATGATCCTGATGGTCATCCGGACCTGCTTGAAGACCCGGTGGATGCGCTGGAAAGATGGTCTAAGATCTGGAATCAGGGAGTTCTTCCAGCTGTATCCATCGAGCGTTATCTCGAAGAGCATCATGATGAGTTCTGGCTGATCGATGAAGACAATCCCTTTTTCCAGGCGCCCATGGCAAGCATTGGCACTCATTACGATGTATCCAAACTGATTGGAAATCTTGCTGAAAGCAGCAATAAACTGCGCTTATTCAGTTCTCGTGCTCGGGAAGGCAAAAAGAGCATTGACTACGCTGAGTCGGCCAGATGGACCTGTCATCTCAACAGCTACGATGACACCAGTGCTAAGAAGAAGGGGAATGTGGAAGAAAAGCTGAGCCCTGGAGCGGGCTGGCTGGGCAAAATTGGCCAGATCTATGCATCAGGGCAAAGCCTATTCGAAACGCTCATGCTCAACTGCGTATTGCTGCGCTCAGAATCGGAGGTTTATCCGCCTGATCATCCAAGCTGGGAAGAACCCCAGAGCAGGTGGAAACAGCGGCATCATGTTCCACAGCCGGAAGATTTCAGCGGCCTGATGACCTGGCGGTCGAGGCTGATTCTGCTTGAAACGAATGATGACCGCGTAACGGGATATACGCTTCTGGGCGGTGAATTTTTTGACAGGGAAAACTGCTTCGTTGAGCCTTTTACGCTGTGGAAAACGACCAGACCGAAGAAGTCGGAGCCAGCAGTTTACGTACCCCTGCGTCACAGCAGCTCCAGACAGCTCTGGCGGGATTTTTCTTCCCTTATTTTACCGCGCAGCGGAAGTACAGGCTCTGCAGACCGAAGTCCCGGAATTATTGACTGGCTGAGTCTTCTGGTGAATGAAGAAATTCTGGATGATGAGTATCCACTGATTCTGAAAGCTCCTTATGTGACCTATGGAGATAAAGATTTTTTTGTCACCGATGTCAGCAGCCAGAACCTGCGGATTCAAACCGGTCTGCTGGGTGAGCCTGGTCAGGATTGGCTGGAACGGATCGCTGAACAGATTGCGGTCATTGACAAGGCAGCCTTATATGCCGGGTACTACTATGAAAATCTTTTAGCGGCCAAGGGTGCCCCGGCACATGACCGGGGAAACGAACGAGCCAAAGGAATGGCAGCTCTCTACAGTCTGATTAATGAACCGTTCAGCAGCTGGCTGGCATCTATTTCAGTTGAAAAAGAAGCTGGTCCAGCACAGCAGAAGGAAAAGGTTCAGGAATGGGTCGATACGATCGTTGGCCTGATCAACCGGTGGAGGCGGGAACTGCTGGAAGAACAGGTGTTCTGTATGGATCCCGCCCAGCTTTTCGGCCGCGTTGTGGTCGACGAGAAGGGAAATGAACAACTGGAATGCAGCCTCCGGGCTGACATGATCTTTGCTTCTCAGATCCGGAAATTGTACCCTGCCGCAAAGATTTACCAGGAAGAAAGGAGATTAAACGATGAGCAGACGAAGTGATGCGGATCTCGCCTATCAGGCTGCTGCAGCCAAAATCCACTGGCTGGAGAACCGAAAAGGATGGCACGAATCTAAGGCGATGCTGGCTAATCTGCGCCGTGGACTGGGAAAGAGTCCTGCACAGATGCCCGAGATCTGGGGATTCATTCTTGAAGATCTGAACCCGGGAAGCACCCGCCAAAAAGGAATCAGTGCTGCAGAAAATGCGGTCTATCAGGCGCTGACTCTGTATGCTCTGGGATGCCAGGGACAGGATGCCAAAACGCAGAAGATTCAGCAGGATGGAGTGAATGTTGGACAGGCCGTCGGACGCCTTGTGAAAAAGGACCCGAAAAGGCTTAAAAATCTGCAGCTGCGAATGAAGGGGTTAATGCAGAGCAGAACTCCAGCAGCAATCGGAATCAAGCTTCGCGCGCTGATTCCCATGATCTGTGAAGAGGGCGGACTGGATTTTCCAATGCTGGCCAGAGATCTGGTACGGCTTGAATATCCCGAATCCAGAAATCAGGTAGGCATCGCCTGGGCTCGTGCCTTTGTTGCCGAGACAGGTCCGATGAATGAATCAGATGAAACAGGAAAAGGTGAAGAAAATGAAAAAAAATAATCTCTATGTCGATCTCAACGTTATTCAGACAGTTCCTTCCAGCAACATTAACCGGGATGATACCGGAGCGCCGAAATCGTGCATCTACGGTGGAGTGACCCGAGCAAGAGTTTCCAGTCAGTCCTGGAAAAGAGCCGTACGCCTTGCTTTCAGGGATATGCTTCCTGACGAAGAGGTGGGACTGAGAACAAAAAAGATTGTAGGACTGGTGGCTGAGGAGATCAGACAGCTGGATCCATCCATCAGCGATAATGACGCACAAAAGAAGGCGACTGCAGCATTGACCAATGCTGGTCTGAAAATCAAGGACCCAAAAGTCGGAACAGACGCTCTGCTTCTGATAAGCAGAAGACAGGCTCAGGCTCTGGCGGAGCTTGCGGTAGCGGGAGAAAAGGACAAGAAGGCCTACAGAGCAGCTTTTGTTGAACATCCAAGTGTAGATATGGCTCTGTTTGGCCGCATGGTAGCCGGTGAACCCAGCCTGAGTTACGATGCCGCCTGCCAGGTTGCCCATGCTGTTTCTACGCATGCTGTTGAAACCGAGTATGACTATTTTACCGCGGTAGATGATCTCAGCATTGAAGATAATGCGGGTGCGGGACACCTTGGCGTTTCGGAGTTTAACTCTTCTACGCTCTACCGCTATGCGACAGTCAACTGTCGCGAATTGTTCCGTTCTCTTGGAAAGAGAACGCCTGAAGCCGTCAAAGCATTTGCTGAAGCTTTTATCACCTGCATGCCGGATGGAAAAAAGAATTCCTATGCCAATGGTACTCTTCCTGCCGGTGTTTATATTGCGGTGAGAACAGACAGACCGGTCTCTCTGGCTCCGGCTTTTGAAAAAGCTGCGCAGCCGTCAGACAGGGGATTCCAAGCTCCTTCTATGGAAAGACTGGTCGAATATGCGAAAGAAGTGACCGACTACGTGGATGAACCGGCTGTAAGCTTTGTAACCGGTGCTGGACTTGCGGATCTGGGTGAGCCAAAGAAACTGAAAACTGTTCTGGATGAACTGGAAGCGGTCATCACAGATCTGCTGCCTGATGGAGGCTGCTAATGGCTACGCTGCTGCTGCGGCTGGCTGGACCCATGCAAAGCTGGGGCGGAGATTCGCATTTTGAAACGCGCCTTACTGAGCATATGCCGACCAAAAGTGCTCTGGTGGGGATGATTGCTGCAGCTCAGGGAAGAAGACGGGATGAGTCGATCGCCGATCTTGCTTCACTGCATTTTGGGTTTCGGGCAGATCAGCCGGGGCGTGTGATTGAGGATTTCCATACAGCCAGAACGGAAAAAACGTCCTACATCACCAGACGATATTACCTTTCGGATGCGGTTTTTCTGGCAGGGATTGAGTCCGGTAACAGGGAAGAACTGGAAAAAATTGCCGAAGACCTGAATCATCCCAGCTATCCGCTTTTCCTGGGGCGCCGTTCATGTCCGCCTGATCCGCGGCTGGTTCTGGAGATCGTTGATCTGGATCTCTGGCAGGCTCTGAACACCTATCCCCTTCAGGGGAGAAAGCCTGGAAAGGGAGAATCCATCACCTGTTTTATAGAAGGTCCGGGCAATGGATGCCGAAGACTACTGGACGAACCGGTTTCCTTTAATCCAGAGAAAAGAGAGTTCAAAAGCAGGCTTGTTTCTCGCCGGACGGCGAGCCCGGAACTGATGGTGAAGGAAGATCTTCCTGAAACTGATCATGACGCATTCGATGAGCTGGAGGTGAAACTGTGATTCTTACACGAGTTAAGTTGGATATGGAAAAAAGACAGACTCTGAAAGCCATGGCCAACCCCAATGTTTTTCACGGGGTGATCGAGCGGTGTCAGTCTGGCGAGCGAAACCGGCTTCTATGGAGACTGGACCATCTTCATTCCACGTATTATCTGCTGATCCTGAGCTGCAGACCTCTGGATCAGCAGAAACTCGCTGATGAATTCTGCTGCGATTTTCAGGATGTGGAATGGCGCGACTATCAGCCTCTTCTTGACCGGATTACACCTGGCAGCAGATGGAGATTTCGGCTGGTAGCCAATCCGACCATTTCAATTCGGTCCAAAGATGGTCAAATTCGCGGTAAAGTTGTTTCTCCTGTTCATGAAGAAGACCAGCGAAAATGGCTGGAGTCAAAAGCTGAAAAACAGGGGTTCGAACTGGATAAGCCTGTCTTTATTAAAGGTGCGAAGTGGCTGTCTATCAAAAAGGGCAGCCAGCGTAAGAGAGTGACTCTGCAGGAAGTGACTTTTGAAGGTGTGCTGACAGTAAAAGACCCTGAAATTTTTAAAGAAACTCTCATCAGCGGCTTTGGACGTGGAAAAGCCTACGGTATGGGATTGATGACTCTGATGTCCTATGCCGGCTGATCAGGAAAGTCTGCGAGGAGCTCCGCCGCCAAAAAGACAGGAGCTGCCGCAGCTGAAAAACCGATTAAGCTTTATTTATCTGGAGTCATGCCGGTTATCTAGGCATGACTCCGCCCTTCGGGCAGAGGATAAGGAAGGCTTTATTCTGATCCCTTCTCATGCGTTTCTGGTTCTCCTGCTGGGACCGGGCTGTACTCTGACCCATCGGGCTGCCGAACTTCTTTCTGACTCAGGAACAGCAATTGTCTGGGTAGGGCAGGGAGCGCAAAAATTTTATGGATACGGAAGATCGCTGGCGAAAAATTCTAATCTCTTGATCAGCCAGGCAAAAATTGTCTCAAATCCCAAGCTTCATATCGAAGCGGTTAAGAAGATGTACAGCCTTCGTTTCCCGGATGAAGATCTCACTGGACTGACGCTTCAGCAGCTTCGGGGACGGGAAGGGAGCCGCATGAAAAGAGCGTATCGAACAGAAGCGGATAAATGGGGAGTTCCCTGGTCAGGCAGACGGTATGATGCAGATGATTTTTCTTCTGGAGATCCAATTAACCGGGCTCTATCGGTTGCTAATACCTGTTTATACGGGATTGCCTATGCCGTTATCAGCGGAATGGGATTATCCCCCGGGCTTGGAATAGTCCATACAGGGCTGGAGAAATCCCTGGTTTACGATGTAGCAGATTTGTATAAGGCGGAAATCTGCATTCCTTTATGCTTTGAACTGGTATCGCAGTCGGAAGAAGGGATTGAAAAGAGGGTTCGCACAGAACTGAGAGACAGGATCTATTCTTCAAGTCTTATTGAGCGGATGGTTAAGGACTTGCTATGGATTTTTGATCTTGAAAAAATATCTTTGGAAGATGGAGCGTTGTGCCTTTGGAATGGAAAAAGAGGATCCGTTGAAGCCGGCGTTCTCTATGAACCGCGGAAGGAGTAATTGTTGATGGTCGTAATCACACTCTCTTCCTGTCCGCCAAAGCTGAAAGGTGATCTTTCGAAATGGTGCTTTGAACTGGTGCCAGGTGTTTATGTTGGATCCCTGTCCAAACGGGTTCGTGAGCTCGTCTGGGACCGGATTTGCTCCATGATAGGTGATGGTTGTGCAACAATGGTCTACCCGGCTCAGACTGAGCAGCGTCTTCACTTTGAAGTCTGTGGAACCCAAAGCATACCCGTAGATTACGATGGACTGACGATCATGAAGCATATAAGTGGAGAGAGAAGATCCGAAAGTACTCTATCTGCCCCACGCCCGGCAAAGAAACCAGATCAAATCATCTGTAACAACAGGAAATATCTTCCAGGGGACGACTATGTCGTTGTAGATCTGGAAACGACAGGTCTTGATCCCAAGAAAGACAGTATTACGGAAATCGCAGCCGTTAAAATCATAGGGAACCGGTTTGAGAGTTCATTTTGTCGGTATATAAAAGATGTCAAAGTCCCAGAAGAAATAACGCGAATTACTGGGATTTCAGAAGCCCTGCTGCAGGAAAAAGGTATACCAATTCGAGAGGTGATGACCGATCTGGTTGGTTATATAGGAGGATTACCCGTTGTCTGTCACAATGCTGACTTTGATTTGGCTTTTATTAGTGAAGGGCTTAAAAAGACAGGGTTGCACTACCAAATTGATGAGGTTTTTGATACTCTTAAAGCCTCTCGATACCTGGTGAAAGATGTCAGTAATTACCGTCTTCCGACATTGCTGGCGCATTTTAATATTTCAAGTGAAACTGCTCATGAAGCGCTGAGTGATGCAGAAAACACCTATAAGTTGGTGTTGAAATTAAAGGAAATTCAGTGAAGGAGACTGATCACCTCCTTTATTTATCGGGATTTCCGAGTGTATTCCCCGCATAGCGGGGGTGATCCGACCACCATCAAACCAGTCAAGCGGATTCATAGGTATTCCCCGCATAGCGGGGGTGATCCTGCATGAAGTGGACCAGATCCGCACAGATCCAGGTATTCCCCGCATAGCGGGGGTGATCCCAACTACATCTGAGGCAGAGTCGAAAGT
>Tibetan_p1__coassemble_2457_pt1 | contig 6628 bp, 7 predicted proteins | sample Tibetan_p1__metabat2_high_PE_008 | metagenome-assembled genome bin Tibetan_p1
GGCAGAATCTGGTCCGCCGTAGCGGCTTCAATTTCAGGCACGAAGGCCAGACCATGGCTGGAAAAGAAGGTGCTGTAGAAGTCAAAGGCAGCAGTTCTGGAATCCAGCCCGATCAGGGGATACTGCACCAGGTCTTTCAGATCCAGAGGCTTTCCGGCCAGCGCTTCAAACCCGGGACCCGCAATGGGAATGTCCTGCACCCGGGTGATGGTCTGCACATGCAGAGAATCGGGGATCTTTCTGGGCAGCGTGACGATGGCCAGATCGGCCAGACCGCTTTGGAGGGTTTCCACTGCCTGGGGACTGGAACTGTTGAACACCCTGATCAGGATGCCCGGCCAGGCAGCCCGGTATTGTTTGAGCACCGGCAGCAGGCTGCAGTGCAGAGCCACTTCGCTGGCGGCAATGGAAATGGTTCCTTTCTGCAGTCTTTTCTGCTGCTCCAGTTCTTCTTCAGCAGCCTGTATGTTTTCCACCGCAATTTTGACGTGATCGTAGAGCTTTTCTCCTTCCGGAGTCAGCACCACTCCGTTATGGGAGCGGACAAACAGGGCGCAGCCCAGGTTCTGTTCCAGAGTTTTGATGATCCGGGTGACATTGGGCTGATTGGATTCCAGCATACTGGCCGCCCGGGTGATGCTGCCGCAGCGGGCCGCGTAATAAAACACCCGGTAGTACTCATAGGAAATGTTCATGGCGCCTCCATATCAAATCTGTATTGAACTTATGTGAATTATACATTTTACGAATTTCCACTCTCAACCTATACTTCAAACCTGCAGAGACTGCAAAACTCTGCAGGTTCAAACTGAGAAAAAAGGAAGGATTGGAAAACACATGTATCAATGGATCTGTCATTTCAACAGGAAGTCCTGGGATCAAAACGGGATTTCCGGGCCTTCATCTGCCGGAAAAGCCGGCAGAAAAAAGGTCCAGCCGGAAGAAATCGGGTGGACCTGGAGGAAAGGAGGCGGATGGCATGAATAAGGATCTGACCGTCGGCAATCCTCAGAGCGTGCTCTGGAAATTCTGCCTGCCCCTGTTTGGAAGCATCATTTTCCAGCAGCTGTACAACATTGCGGACAGTCTGGTGGCCGGTAAATTTCTGGGAGAAAACGCCCTGGCAGCTGTAGGCAACAGTTATGAAATCACTCTGATCTTCATCGCCTTTGCCTTTGGATGCAACATCGGCTGTTCCGTCATTACCTCCCAGTATTTCGGCGCCAAAGAGTACGGAAAGATGAAAACCGCTGTTTCCACCTCCTGCATTGCCAGTGCCGTTCTCTGTGTCATTCTGGTGATCGGCGGCGTTCTGGCCGGCAGCTTTCTGCTGGAACTGATCCGCACACCACAGGAAGTGTTCGCAGATTCCATGTTGTATCTGGACATCTATATCTACGGTCTGCCCTTTGTCTTCTTCTATAACATTGCCACTGGCATCTTCTCCGCTCTGGGAGATTCCAGAACACCGTTTCTGTTTCTGGCCTGCTCTTCCACAGCCAACATTGGAGCAGACATTCTCTTTGTCACCACATTGGGCATGGGAGTAGACGGTGTGGCCTGGGCCACCTTCCTTTGCCAGGGAATCAGCTGCATCCTGGCAGTTGTGGTGGTCTACTGCAGACTGAAGAAAATTGAAACGACGGAAAAGCCGGTTCTGTTCTCCCGCAGAATCTTCAAGTCCTTTGCCAGGGTGGCCATTCCCAGCGTCCTGCAGCAGAGCTTCATTTCCGTAGGCAACATCATCATCCAGGGCATCATCAACGGATTTGGCACCGGAGTACTGGCCGGCTATTCTGCAGCCGTCAAGCTGAACAATCTGGTGATCACGTCCTTTACTACTCTGGGCAATGGTGTATCCAACTACACGGCACAGAACCTGGGCGCTCATAAGCTCTCCCGGATCCGCAGCGGATTCCAGGCCGGCATCAAGATGGTGTGGATGCTGAGCCTGCCTCTGTTTCTGCTTTACTTCTTTGCCGGACCTATGGTCCTCAACCTGTTCCTGGACAATCCCACGCCGGCTGCTCTGCAGACGGGAACCCAGTTTCTGCGGATTCTCTCGCCCTTCTACTTCGTGGTTTCCGCCAAACTGGTTGCGGATGGCATTCTGCGCGGCGCCGGTCTGATGACCCAGTTCATGACAGCAACCTTCACAGATCTGATCCTTCGTGTCGTTCTGGCCATGATTCTTTCCACTACGGCTCTGGGTGCAACAGGCATCTGGTGTGCCTGGCCAGGAGGCTGGGTACCTGCAACCATCCTTTCCATTCTCTTCTACCGGAATGGTCCCTGGAAAAACGCTGATCTGGAAGATGCATTCCTGGAAGACGAAAACGAACAGGAATATGCGGCAGCTGTTGTGGACTAGCTGTCTGCAGCTGATGGTTCGAGGTTTCCGAGACTGATTGAACACAGAACAAAAAAGGGGAGAATCTCCCCGCTGATTGGATCATAACAATGCTGATCTGATATAAACTTCCATGATTTCGGGATAAGTGAGCCCCGGAGTGATGGAAGTTTTTTTGATCCGGCTTTGGATTATGAGTCCTGATTTTCTGTTCTGTTTGCTGGTCCAGATGTTTTACTCCAGGATCCATTCAGTCCTCCCGGTTTTCGAATGTATTCCATGCTGTAATATCCGGATTCATCATAGTAAAAGCGCATAACGGTTTTTCGGCCTTCTTCCCTGCAGGTCAGCAGCAGATAAGTCTGATAGTCTTCCAGTTCCAGAATGGCACCCGGAATGGTAACCATTCGCTTGAAGGTTTCCTGCTCTTCCAGACACCGCCTTTCCCAGATCACATCCTCAGTCATCTTTCTGGCTTCCTGAATGATCCGCAGATCTTTTTCACTCTGAAAGGCCGCCTGTCGAAGACTCCCTGCCTGAAGAATCATGACACAGAGCAGTGCGCAGAACTGTCCCATGAGCAGAAGCACCAGAAGAGCCTGGTGAAGGGCATAGCCATTGGCTTTTCCGGCTTTTCTGCAGATCTTTCCGTCTTCCTTTCCTGCTCCGGATTCAGTGATCCGTCGTGGTAATCTGCACTTCACGCTGCTGATTCTCCTTTTCAAATCGCAGCCAGATGCCATTCTCCCGCTCTTCAAAACAGGCAGATGACAGATCCTCCAGCAGAATCTGATAGCCAGGCCGTTTCACCAGACGGTTTTTATGGAAGGAAATGGTCCCCTGCTCATCTCCCTTGATATAGACCAGTTCTCCATTTTGAACATTGCAGCGTCTGGTCAGAGCGGCAATCTGCCTGATCTGCAGCATGGCCATCTGATCCTGCGCATCTTGGGTGTGATGCAGCATTCTCATGGATGACTGCAGAATACACAGGGCCAGAAGAGAGACAATTCCGGCACACATCAACGAGAGAAGAGATTCCGTAAAGGTGAATCCGTTGGGTTTCTTTTCTTTCTGCCCTTCGACTCTCATCATCGTATTTTGCCCTCTCTTTCCAGAACAGAGATAGGTTTCTGCAGAAGCTGCCAGTTGCGTTCGGGAAGACTAAGGGACTGTATACAGATAGACAGCAGCAGAACACAGACTCCCATGCAAAGCAGAGCAAGCAGGGATTCCAGCAGAGAAAATCCGTTAGCTGTCCTTTTCATAATGAATTCTCCCACTGCCCAGACCCACAACCAGCTTCCAGGAATCCTGACCGGTGGAACAATGCGTTGTTCCTGCTCTGGATGGATTGCCATTTTCATTCCAGTACAACGTCAGAGGTTCACAGACAATTCCTCCTGGAAAATCAACTACCGCATCATCTGTGACCAGTCTTCTGTTTTCGATCTGGACCTTCCGCACTTCTTTTCTGGTATAGGACTGAGACTGTTCCATCACCAGACGAAGACTCAGGGTCTCCATGAAGACAGCCAGCGAAGGGGAATGTGAACTGCTCAGAGCCGGAATCATCATGACACCGGCAATCAAAAGAACCAGCAGACTCTGGAGAAGGGTAAATCCATTTTCTGCCGGCTGAACTGCAGGATCTGGCTTCGGTGTACAGGATCTTTTAAAAGATGAAATCACTGGGCTGAAGCCTGACCGTTTACAATCTGAAGGACTCTTCCATCGGGACAGGCGGTCTGGTTCTCTCTGAGATAGCCTTCTCTGACCAGTTCCTGCATGCTGGAAGGCGTCCGGTCATTCTCAATCTCGAACAGAATGATCTGGGAATTCACTACGGACTGCAGGGAGTCGCATCCTTTAGCCCGGATGACCTTTTCTTTCTGCTGAATATTGGGAAGCGTGATGAATAACAGGACAGCTATGACGAGCATGACAATCATCATCTCAAGAATGGTAAATCCGTTTTCTTTTCCATTTTTACGTTTTGGGTTCATTTTTCTCTTCTTCTGGCCGAGCGGCCAGTCCTTTCGAGAATCAGAACACCATTTCAGAACAAATCTGTTTTCACAGTACAAAGAAGAGAAACTCTCTTCCATTGGGATGAGATTTGTTCACTCCTTTTGGTAATATCGTCTGCTTTCGCCCACTGAAGAAACAGGTAGACCAGGCAATCTCTCTGTTTGGAGATAAAGATGCGGGTGGAATCGTGCTGCTCCACAAATTCAGTGACTATTACAATGGTTTTGAAAGCAAGGGTAAACATCAGCCAGGTTATGTAGAAATGATTCATGACCTTCTTGAAAAATTCCCGCTTGATCAAGAACATATTGACAGTGAACAAAGCCAGAGAGAATTTATCAAACTGTTTGGAACAATCCTGAGAATGCAGAACCTCCTGAAGTCGTTTGATGATTTCAAGGGAAAAGAAATTATATCGGAGCTCGATTTACAGGACTACCAAAGCCGATATCTGGACCTGAAAAACGAATGGAAAGACAGACAGATTGAGAAGACAGACGTATCCAACGATGTCGTTTTCGAAATCGAACTGATTAAACAGGTCGAGATCAATATTGACTACATCCTGATGCTTGTAGAAAAGTATCGGAAGAGCCATAAAAAAGACAAGGAAGTGCTTGTACAAATTGAAAAGGCTGTCGGAGCAAGTCCTGAGCTGAGAAGCAAAAAAGAGCTGATTAAAGATTTTATCGACCAGCTTAATGGCAAAGAGGATGACAGTGAAGACATCGAAAGTGAATGGAATGAATTTGTCGATGAGAGACGTACAACCGAACTGACGCAGATTATTGCAGAAGAAAAATTGAGACCAGAACCAACATGGCAGTTCATGGAAGAGGCTTTTCAGGCGGGTGAATTGCGAACTACCGGTACAGGGGTAAATGAAATATTACCGCCTGCATCCAGGTTTAACAAATCCGGCAGAGAAGAGAAAAAGCGAAAAACTATCCTCCGGCTTGGTCAGTTCTTCGACAGATTCTTTGACATCAGTTCAAGCGGAAGCTTACGTACAGGAGGTTAAACGCTTGGCGAATCTTTTATGTGACAATAATTTCTGTTTTTGACTCCCTTTGTTTTGCCGAATGAGAACTAGAAAGGACTGACTCCTGCCACGGAGCCAGCCCTTTTCTGCGTTTCTTATGACTTCACAGGTTCTCGCTTGACCTTTCGACCGCCGACAAAGCAATACATCAGCGCCCGGTTCTTGTACACCATCACCTTGTCGACCATAGCTCTGACCAAATCTCCGTCAAATGTGTCCGCGTGATCGAGCTTTTGCAGCAACTCCAGATAATGCTGCATCCGTTCGCCTTCGTACTCCATGTCCCGGATCTTAGCTGCAAGTTTTGCGTGCTCCCTTTCCAGCTCTTCGTACTCCTGGAGCAGTTCGTTGTAGGCTTCGTTGAAATTGCTCGGGTTTTCTTCGATCAGCTTCTCGGCCTTCTCAGCGATCTTGTCCATTCTGGTCTGGATCTTTTCGACCTTCGTCTTCAGTTTGTCCGTGCTGTAGATCCGATCAAACTTATCGCCCCATTCAGCCAGAATTTCTTCTTTTTGCAGGAGCAGTTCATTGAGCGCGTTCACAAACTCCTCTTCCAGAACACTTTCCTGAATGCGATGTGATGGGCATCGCTGGTCGCTTTCATACTTGTTCTTCCAGCAGATCCAGCCAGGAACCTTCTTCTTGGATCGTTGGGTTGCCACGCTTCTGGTATACCAGGATTTGCAGGTCGCGCATTGAACGCGATGGCTGAATGGGGATGGTGTGTTGCAGCCAAGTCGTTCTTTACCGTAGCGGTATTTCCGTTCCTTGATCAGCTTCTGGACTTGGTCAAAATCCTCCACGCTGATGATCCCTTCGTGAGAGTTGGAGATGTAGTAGGAGGGAATGGCACCTTTGTTCTTGACCTGCTTTTTGGTAATAAAATCGGGCGTGTACACCTTTTGGAGAATCAGATCGCCTTTGTATTTCTCGTTTGTCAGCATGGATTTAATCACGCTGCGGTCCCACTTTTCTTTGCCAAACTTGGTCTTGATGTGGTGGCTCTCGAGGTAGTTCTTGATGTCAGTGTAGGTGCTGCCCTCTAAAAACATCCTGAAGATCAGTCGGACGACTTCCGCTTCTTTTTCAACGATTCTAACACCGCCATCTTCTGCTCTTGTGTAACCCATGAGGTTTCCGTACGGGATTTTGTAGGTGCCTTCTTCATATTTCTTCCGGACGCCCCATTTTACGTTCTCAGAGAT
>Tibetan_p1__coassemble_2474_pt1 | contig 6583 bp, 1 predicted proteins | sample Tibetan_p1__metabat2_high_PE_008 | metagenome-assembled genome bin Tibetan_p1
CCTATCAGGGATTCAATAAGAAACAGGGAACCACCCATTCGCTTCATGTGGGGGATTCTGCAGAGGTGCAGATCACCAATTCAGCTGGCGGTGACCGCGGCATCTTTGCCGGCAAGACCGGAATGATGTATAAAAACAAGTCCGGCTATATTGCCTGGCGTCTGAGAGGCAACGTCAACGGGGACGTGAAACTGGGCGGACCACTGCGTATTCATGACAAACTGGGTGAAGGACAGAAACTGTCGGATGACGGAATCTCCATCGGTCTGTACTGGGGAGGTCAGCAGCATCAGACATCCCGTAAAACCTACCCCAGCATCAACGCTTTCCTGGATGATCCGACCTACGGCCATGCGGCCGGATCATCTATCTCCTTCAACAAATCCACGGGAGAAATTGATGTCTATATTCCGGAATCTGTTCTCTCCGGAAAAGAATTTGCGTTTCTGTACAATGTGGAAGTCACCGATCCGGATCTGTGTGAATTCAACAACCATGGCGACTTCTATTTCTATGAAAACGGTCAGCCCGGTCATATTGAACAGGATGCGGTGGTCACCAACACCATGAGTGATGCGGATATCACCGGCAAGACCAGAGCGGCCATCAACATCAACAAGGTTGAGAATGGCACCAGCATTCCCATTCCCGGTGTCCAGTTTGAAGTCACCCGAGAAGACGGCGGTGTTCTCTACAAGGGAAAAGACGATAAGAAAGTCGTTTTAACCACTGACGAAAACGGTCAGATCCGGGCCAGCGGCTTTATTCCCGGAAGAATGATTCTTCGTGAAGTCGGTGCTCCGGGGTACGTTCTCTATGATCCTCAGGAGCTCATTGTTCTGGATATCGAAGCCGGCAACAGTGATGCCATTGAAACCATCGAAAATGATGTGAAGAAAATCGAGATTCCGGTTTCCAAGATCTGGGAAGACCACGACAATCAGGATGGTCTTCGTCCGGAAAGCGTTACAGTGAAACTGCTGGCGGATGGCCAGCCGACAGACCAGAACCTGGTGCTGACGGAAAGCAATAACTGGTCTGGCAGCTTCAGCGGCCTGGATGAATACCGTGGTGATCAGAAGATCGCCTATACCGTTGAAGAGACTCCGGTGGATGGCTATGAATCCAGAATCACCGGCGATCAGAAAAACGGCTTTACCATCACCAACACCCACAAAACGGAAACCGTCAGCGTTCAGGGAAAGAAAACCTGGAACGACCATGACAACCAGGATGGAAAGAGACCTTCTTCCATCACCATCAATCTGTTGAAAAACGGAACAAAAGTCGATTCCAGAAAAGTCACCGGAAAAGACGACTGGAAGTGGTCCTTTGACGGGCTGGACAAGTTTGAAAATGGAAAACCCGTCACCTGGTCCATCAGTGAAGAGCAGGTGGAAGGCTATTCCAGCGAAATCTACGGTTACGATGTGACCAACAGTTATACACCCGGCAGGACCAGCATTCAGGTCACCAAAGCCTGGAATGACCAGGACAATCAGGATGGCAAAAGACCTGACAGTGTTACCATCCAGCTGCTGGCCAACGGCAAAGAAGTGAATGGCAGAACTCTTCTTCTGACCGCAGCTAACAACTGGACGGATACCTTTGAAGGTCTGAATGAATATCAGGCAGGTAAGAAAATCGAATACACAATTAAAGAAGTTTCTGTAGGCACCGGCTATACCAGCACAGTCAGCGGCAATGCCAGAGACGGCTTTACCATCACCAACTCCAGAGAGGTTGAGAAAACATCCGTTGCAGGGAAAAAGACCTGGAACGATCAGAACAACCAGGATGGCAAGAGACCTTCTTCTATCACCATCAACCTGCTGAAGAATGGTGTGAAAGCCGGCTCCAGAACTGTCACAGAAGCTGACGGCTGGAAATGGAACTTTGAAAACCTGGACAAATACGAAAACGGAAAAGCTATCAACTGGTCCATTTCCGAAGACCAGGTGGACGGCTACTCCACTGCCATCAACGGCTATGATGTCACCAACAGCTACACCCCCGGAAAAACCAGTGTGCAGGTGACCAAAGCCTGGGCAGACCGTGACAACCAGGATGGCAAACGACCAGAAAACGTGAAGGTTCAGCTGCTTGCTGATGGCAAGGAAGTGGAAGGAAAAACTCTGACTCTGACAGCCACCAACAACTGGACGGATACCTTCACCGATCTGGATGAATATGCCTTTGGAGAAAAGATCCAGTACAGCGTGAAGGAAGAAACAGTCGGCAACGGCTACACCAGCGTTCTCTCCGGAAGTGCCGAAGAAGGCTTTACCATCACCAATACCAGAGAGCCGGAAAAGATCAGTGTAGCGGGTCAGAAGACCTGGGATGACCAGAACAATCAGGATGGCAAGCGTCCTGCTGCCATCACCATCAACCTGTTGCGAAACGGAACCCGGATGGATTCTCGAACCGTCACAGAAGCAGATGGCTGGAAATGGTCCTTTGACGGCCTGGACAGGTTTGAAAACGGACAGCCTGTCACTTACGCCATTACCGAAGATCAGGTAGAAGGCTATTCCAGTGTGATCACCGGATATGATGTGACCAACTCTTATACGCCTGGCAAGACCAGTGTTCAGGTCACCAAGGCCTGGGAAGATCATGACAACCAGGATGGCAAGAGACCTGAAAGCGTCAGAGTTTCCCTGCTGGCCAATGGAAAAGAAGTCAGCGGCAAGACACTGATCCTCAGCGCAGCCAACAACTGGAGTGATTCCTTAACCGGTCTGGATGAATATCAGGCGGGAAAGAAAATCCAGTATACCGTCAAAGAAGAACCTGTGGGTTCTGACTATGTCAGTGTCATCACCGGCAATGCGGCTGATGGCTTTACCATTACCAACACCCGAGAAACAGAAAAGGTCAGTGTAGCAGGTCAGAAGACCTGGGATGACCAGAACAATCAGGATGGCAAGAGACCTTCTTCCATCACTGTTCACCTGCTCAAAAATGGCAGCCGCATTGATTCCAGAACCGTCTCCGAAGCAGACGACTGGAAATGGAACTTCACCGATCTGGACAAGTACGAAAACGGCAAACTGATTACCTACTCTCTGGAAGAAGATCAGGTGGAAGGCTATTCAACCAGCATTCACGGTTATGACATCACCAATACATACACCCCCGAAAAGACCAGTGTTCAGGTGACCAAATCCTGGGCTGACCATGACAACCAGGATGGTGTAAGACCGGACAGTGTCACCATTCAACTGCTAGCCAATGGCGAAGCAATGGAAGGTAATACACTGATCCTCTCTGAAGACAACAACTGGACCGGTTCCTTCCAGGATCTGGATGAGTATGTACAGGGTCAGAAGATTGATTACTCCATTCAGGAAGAAGAGATTGGGTCCGGTTATACCAGTGTCATCACCGGTAATGTCGAAGATGGATTCGTGGTCACCAATACAAGAGAGACGGAAAAAGTCAGTGTCGCCGGACAGAAGACCTGGGATGACGAGAACAACCAGGATGGCAGGAGACCTTCTTCCATCACCATCCAGCTGTGCAAAAACGGCACCCGGATCGATACCAGAACCGTAACGGAAGCTGAGGACTGGAAATGGTCCTTCGAGGATCAGGACAAATACGAGAACGGACAGGAAATCACCTATTCCATTTCCGAGAATCCCGTCGAATGCTATACCAGCATCATCGACGGCTATGACGTGACCAATTCCTATACCCCCGGAAAGGTCAGCGTACCCGTCAGAAAAGCCTGGATCGATGACAACAATCGGGAAGGAACCAGACCACAGAACATTACCGTGCAGCTTCTGGCAGATGGCAATGTAGTGGAAGGACAGACGCTCACCCTGAGTGAGGAGAACAACTGGATGGCTTCCTTTACGAATCTGGATGAATATGCGGCTGGAAAGAAAATTGTCTATACCGTAGAAGAAACACCTGTCGAAGGTTATGAGTCTTCCATCAGTGGAAACCAGAAGCAGGGCTTTGTGATCACCAACAGAGCCTTCAAACCCTGGAATCCCATTGAAGTCTCCAGACGCAGCTTTCAGGTCACCAAGAACTGGAAACTGGTGGGTGATGAAATTCCGGTCGACGAAATCGAAGTGGAACTCTACAAAAATGACGAAGCCACAGGCAGAAAGCTGAAGCTGAACGCTGACAACAACTGGACTGCTTCCTTCATGGATCTGGAAGCTGCCGAAAGCATTGAAAGCAGCAAATACCATGAATACACCGTTAAAGAGGTGGGCGAGGAAAACGGAATGATCCAGTTTGGCAAGACCAGCTTCAAAGTCACCTGTGAAGGCGATATGGAAAATGGCTTTGTTCTGACCAATGAAGAAAAGCCTGCCAGAACCACTCCGGAAAAGCCTGCCAGAACCACTCCGGAAAAGCCGAAAGAATCAGAACGGGAACAGACCAGAAAATCCCCCGGAACGGCAGCAGGACATTTCACAGCTGCTTATGCGGGTATGATGATTTTTGCCTGCAGTGCACTGACTCTTCTGGGATTCAGAAAAAGAACGAAGTAGAAAGGCGAAATGCATTCCCCCTCTGTTTCCTGAGAACAGAACAAAATCATCGAATGACGATTTGATCCCCTGGTTATAAGGGGATTTTTCTTTTTCTGGGAGGTTCTGACTTCCGACCTTCTTGTCAATCTGTATCGTTAGAGCATCATTGTTATCGAAAAAGAAATACCGGCTGTCCGCAAACGGGGAACAGCCGGTATTGGTTGTATTGGGAGATTCGCATTTAATCCTGGCTTGAAGGAGGAGACTGAATGGCCTCCGCCAGAGCATCATTGTAATTGGAATACACCAGAAACATCCAGACTGTGGCGATATAACCGACAATCACAAAAGTGAGCAGAACACCGTTTGCCAGCTGCTCCATGAAGACGTAGATCAGCTGCAGGGTGAGACTGATTAGCAGGCAGACACAGGCACTGGCCAGAATGATTCTGGTTCTTTTCTTCATGAACTCGATATATTCCCGGTGGGTCTTGTTTCTGTTTTCATTCTCCTGCAGCTCCAGTGCCATTTCCAGTTCCTGGATTCTGTTCTCATAAGCTTCCACTTCGCTGTAGATCTGGGGCTGTTCCAGGTGGACCAGGACTCTGGTGTGACAATGGGGACAGTAACCTGCCAGAGTTCCGTTCTGGATCGGTACATTTTCCAGATCTCTGCCGCACAGGGGACAGTTCATTAACTCGTATTACATGAAAATTCTCCTGAAAATAAAAATATAAAATTTATTTCCTTGCATTAAATCATAAACACAAAATATCATAGATTTACTTTCTGTCAACAAAAGACATAGCATTCATAACTATCCCTGTTCAGGGTCTCCGGAAGACTGAAAAACGGTCATTTCTACCGATAACGAAGCACAGAAAAAGGGAACAGCCTGCAGGTTTCTGCATTCTGTTCCCTGAACTGGTTGGAACTGGATCTGAGAAATGGTTGGTGAGTTTATTTGGAATAGGCCCACATGGCGGCTGTTTCTTCCATGACTTCATCATAGTCCCAGGCTTTGGAGCGTTCTTTTGAGTTGGGATCATGGATCAGGATTTTGCCGTCTTCATCTTCCACGCCGACGATGAAGTGACCGACTCTGGTGAATTTACCGGGAACCATGTTGAGGATCAGGATCTTTCCATCCTTCAGGGCTTCTTTCGCATTGTCAGAAGAAACGGGAACGCCTTCCCATTTGACTCCATAATGATCTGCCGCATCACTGAGGAGCGCATGAGCTGTTCCGACGCCATTGATGTAGTAGCCGTTGGCTTCGGAATAGGCAGCTACCGCAGGAGGCGTAATGGTCGGATCCTGCAGAAGATAGGAGAGCACCATGGACAGACAGGTGGGAGCACATCCTGCAACGGCAATATCAGAATCACCATAGGGAACATAGCCCCATCTGGGATCCCACTGCAGAAGCAGAGGGACGGAACTGAGATCCTCTGTCAGACTGCCGGTAAAACTCTGCATGGTGTTTCGCTGCGGATAGGCAACGACCAGATCGTACCGGTCCGGATTGTCCAGGAAGTATTCTAGGATGTCTTCGGAGTAGTCGTTGACGTGCTCCAGCAGGGTGTAGTACCGGCTGTCCTCAATGGGGTCCGGCAGTTTCATAACCTGCTCGTAATAGCTCTCTTCCACTCTTTCATCCGGATTGTACTGTTCCAGAATGGAGAAATCTGCACTGCTCAGAGCGCCCTTTTTCAGTGCATCGAAGGTTTCCTGGGTAATGTCTTCCGGTTTGGTGATGGAATCTACGGCAGAAAAACTGTTGTCGACATTGGTTTTAATGGTCTGAATCGCACTGTGCAGTTCGTTCTGGTGATTTCTGTCTTTGACGAACTGGACGCCGCCATAAATCCCGGCTCCTGCCAGCACCACAATCAGCAGACTCACAAAAGCAAGAATCAGGACTCTGGATTTATTGACTTTTCTAGTTTTTTTCATGATTCCCATTATACCTGCAAGCAGGTGGTTTCCAAACGATCCATGTCGACTGTGACAATTTGGAAAGTCATTGTTTATTCCACATGTCTGACTGCACCATTCCACTTCGAATGACTGCACCTTTT
>Tibetan_p1__coassemble_2699_pt1 | contig 6142 bp, 5 predicted proteins | sample Tibetan_p1__metabat2_high_PE_008 | metagenome-assembled genome bin Tibetan_p1
GCACAAAGAGGTCGAATAGACCTGTAAAATGCGATATATAAAGCTTTATTTAAAATAAGATCTATCCCGTTAGAACTACTCGTTAGAAAAGGACACGGGAACTACAGCTTATTCAATCCCACATTTCAAAGATTTCAATATCTAATAATGAACCACAGTTTGGACGGCAAACTTTTCTTTCAATACCAGGATTCATAGAATCTGTGAAGCCAGGCACTACAGTAGTATGCCCATTGCAGTGAGAGCATCTATGATCATATTCTTCGAACAATTCGTAATAATCATCCAGTTCGTCAAACGTAACATAATCATATCCTTCACCGGAAAATGACACCGACCAAGGGGTTTTTCTGACATATTTCTTCGGATTAAATCCATCCTTCGGAACATATAGCGAGAGTTCAGGGACACACATCAGTTGCTTGCAATCATTGCATTGTACAACTATTTTATGGCATGTTATCGCGCCATCTGGAAATGCCTCTAGGAATTCTTTACCTTGTTTCCCATACTGGCCTTCCTTCAGTTTCTTAATAGTTTGGCTATATACCCATGGATAAGCTAATCCAAAGCCCACGCTTGCACCAAAAGTATATCCACATTGATCACATTCGCAATAAAGCTCCATGCCCATTAAATTTCACCACCTTTAGATTCAGATTTATCATCGCCCACTCTGTCACAGCGTAACGATACCCTAGAACGTTCGATGAGAAGTCTGGCCTGCTCTGTTTCGCCATTTTTGATCAACTCTCTCTGAACATCCTTCCGAACCTCAGAGACAACCATATCGTTAAAGTTCTTAACGATACGAAAATAGTCGAATACGATAGAAATCTATGGACAGCGATCTTCAAATGCTTCCTGGAAATCGGAATTCATGACACAGACAACAGCCTGAACATGCTCTATCCGTTCGACATCAACATGATCTATAAAATCGTATACAATCTGCTTCTTCTTGCCACTGGCAATTCAGAGAATAAACCCGCTTTCCAGATCAGTGGCCTACATACGGGATCTCCTGTATCTGGTAGTCTTGGTCTATTCTTTCAGTTTACGGAAGATCCTTTTTATTTTCTAGAGAAAGATTTCGGATCGGAGATTCCACAAATTCATTCATAGAACCAAAAATTCACTGATAGAGCAGTCGTCAATTCTGATTTTTGATAAGAATCATTGAAATGATTTCCATGATTCTTAAGGCGTTTTGTCTGGTTTTCGCCGGTTTTTAGTTGATCTAAAGGCCTAGATTACAAGCTGGTCAATTTGCTTGAATTGTCTGAACGAAACAGCTACACAAGGCATTTTTCGTAGGATATGTTACGATTTTTTCGGAATTTATTGCGAATTGCGACAAAAAGGAGATGGAAATAATGTGGACTGATAATAGTGTTTTTTATCAGATTTATCCCTTGGGAGCAGCGGGAGCTCCCTTTGAAAATGATGGAAAACTGGAACACAGACTGAACCGGTTTGAAACCTGGATTGATGATCTGAAAGATCTGGGTGTGGATACCATTCTGTTTAACCCTCTGTTTTCTTCCATGAGCCATGGCTATGACACGGTAGATTACAGAACAGTAGACTGCAGACTGGGTGATAATGAAGACCTGAAGAATCTCATGAAGAAACTGCACGACAATGGATTCCACGTCCTGTTTGATGCGGTCTTCAACCATGTGGGAAGAGACTTTCCACAGTTTCAGGATGTCCTGAAGAACAGAGAAAACTCTCGTTATAAGGACTGGTTCCAGGTCGACTTCAACGGCAACAACAGCTACAACGATGGCCTGTGGTATGCCAACTGGGAAGGCTATGATGCTCTGGTTAAACTGAACCTGCGCAACCCGGAAGTCGTTCAGTATCTGCTGGATACCGTTGATTTCTGGATCGATGAATTTGGAGTGGATGGTCTGCGTCTGGACGTTGCTTATTGTCTGGATCATGATTTCCTGAAGGCCCTTCATAATCACGTCAAGAGCAGAAATCCGGGATTCTTCCTGTTAGGAGAAACTCTGCATGGAGATTACAACACATGGGTAAATCCGGAAATGCTGGATTCCTGCACCAACTACGAGTGCTATAAGGGAATTTATTCTTCCTTCAACTCCAAAAACTTCTATGAAATCCTGTATTCCTTCAACAGACAGTTCGGTAAGGAACCCTGGTGTCTGTACACCGGAAAGAAGCTGCTGAGCTTTGTGGACAACCATGATGTCACCCGCATCGCCAGCATTCTTCAGGATGATGAACTGCTTCCTGCAGTTTACGCCATGTTGTTTACTATGCCCGGTATCCCCTGCATCTACTACGGCAGCGAATGGGGCATCAAGGGAGACAAGAACAACAACGATACCGCTCTTCGTCCTGCCATCGAAAAGCTGGAGCATAATGCTCTGACTAATGACATTCAGGAACTGATCCGGATCTACAAGGAGCATCCTGCTCTGCAGACTGGTGATTACACCCAGATTGCCATCAACAATCCCTGGTGCATTTACCAGAGAGCCAACGATCAGGAAAAGGTATGGTGTGCCATTAACATCCAGCCTGAACCGGCTAGTATTCCCGTTTCCTACCATGGAAATGCGAAGAATCTGAAAACCGGAGAAACAGAAGAGATTCAGGGATCCGTAGTCATGGAACCCAAATCCTGGAAGATTCTCCAGATTGAAAACTAGCTTTAAATAACATCTGAAAACAGAAACAGGCAGGAAAGATGCGGTCGTCTTTCCTGCTTGTTCGTTAAAGGATATCTGTTTAAGGTTTGTCGGGTTTGTAAACTGGCTTAGCCGGCATTGGCATTGAGCCTGTTCAGGAAACGCTGGAGGTCAGCTTCTGTGTCAAAACCATTAGTCATCTGATCAGGTTCCAGATAGGAAAACAGGTCTTCCTTATAGATGATCAGGTTTTCACCGTACTGATCCTGCAGGCGGATTTCCTGGAGCTCTGGTGTGAGAGCCAGAACAATGAGAGCGGTCTGTTTCCAGGCATTGAGCTGAGATTCAGACAGATTTTTGAGTCCCGTATCTTCCATTTTCCAAACCCAGATTCTGGAGTTCGGATCTTCTGTGGCATCTATGGAAACAGATACAGGCTGGTTGTTCACGGTAAAATTGGGTCTGGATAACTGCATCTGCTGGACGCTGCCAGGATAGCCGTTAATCCACTGTGCATAGTATCTGCACATGGAAGTGATGGTCTCCCCATCCATATAGATCAGATTTCCGTTGATGCGGACTTCTTTGGCAGAAAGAGGAATCTCTACTTCGCATTGCTGCTTCCGGTCCAGCAGACCGGAACCGCCATAGACTGTCAGATCGCAGATGCCTGTCTGCTTGTCATAGGAAGTCTTATAATTCAGGAACCCGATATCAGGGTTTGTCGATTTCAGAACCAGTACAGCAGTCTCCCCATTCTTCTGAGACTGTCCGCTGACGAGAACATCATCTGCATTCAGATTTGCTCCCTGGAAAAACAGAGCGACTACACCAATGCAAAGCACCAGACAGAGGATGACGAGAAGTCCCGCCGTTCTGCGGCTCTTGCGAATCGTATCACCTGTTTTTTCCAGGGCGTTTCGTACTGGAAGGTCAGGCAGATCCTCTAGTTTCTCAGGTTCCGGTTCCTGGAGTGCCTTCAGAGTCGAGGAGCATTTGTCACACTTTTCAGCATGCCTTTCAATGATGGAAACTGTAGCAGAGCTGACAAGTCCGTCTACGTACAATGGCAGCAGGTCATGTACCATCGAACACAGTGTTTCATTGTCCACTGTCGACAGATTATTGCCCTGGGTGGAATCACCTGTTTTGTTTGCTGATTCATCAGCAGCCTTTTCTTTTCTGCTGCTTTTGGATTCCGGTTTATCAGACTGTTCTGTAGAATCCTTCTTCTGTGTATCTCCTGCGTCTTCTGGAATGGATGGCATGCCGGATTGATGCGGTTCATTACAGGATGGATCTGTTGCAGCATCTTCGGCAACTTCTGTTTCGCTCAACGTCACGGTATTCAGATCAGTGACGGCTTCTGATGTTAGTTCGGTTCTGGAAGATGGATCAACAGATTCGCTGCGACTGGTGTTGCCCTGGATTGTATTGTTCTGTTTCTTACTGGTATTCACTGGTCTTTCCCTTCTTTCTCTATCCACAAATCCCGGAGTTTTTCTTTGCCCCGGTAGAACATGACTCTGCTCCAGTTTTCTGTCTTTCCCAGGATTTCACCGATTTCCCGGTAACTCATGGAACAGAAAACCCGCAGATAAATAATTTCCCGATAGGGATCTTTCAGATCATGGAGACAGCTGAAGATCCGCAGATCCCGCTTCTCCGGATCAAAGGTCAACAGGTCGTCTTCAAGCGGAATGGTGTCCTTCTGCCTGCGCATGGCATCATAGAAGAGATTCTTCGCGATGGCGCACAACCATGAGGAAAGGGAACTGTCTTTGTGGAATGAATGGATGCTTTTTGCTGCTTTCAGAAAAGTTTCCTGCGTCAGATCTTCAGCCAGAGCCCGGTTCTGGCTCAGTGTAAGAAGATAGAGAAAGACTTTTCTGGAATAGGTCTGGTACAGCTGGTCAAGATCTTGATTCATTTCTTTCTCCTTTCACTTATTAGACGCATAAAAGGAGCTGTTTGTTACAGCTCCGAATCAGATAATAGGATGATTTCTGAAATCAAGATGGAAAAACCGAAATGTTGACAGTATACCAGAATTGAATCGTTTAACATCCGATAGTCGTCAACAATACCATACGAAAGTTCAGCTGGCTGCTGTTCTGCTGCAAGGAAACCTTTATCTGCGGAAGAATACCATCTCTGTTTTGAACTTTGGTTCTCTGAGAATACAGATAAGAATAATCAGATCTGTCTGCTTCCTTACAGGTTTGGTGTAATCGACATTTTGGAAGATGAACTTGAAAAGGCTATCTAGTTCTACTGTCAGAAAGGCAACAACTAGAACTTCACTGCTAACACAATATCTCATGCTGAGTTTGTTAAGAAGATTTTTGAGTTTTTCGCCAAACACTTACCTATAACCCCTATCCATTCATTAGGAATCTTGTTCTGGATGGAGAAGACCGGACCATGTAGTCAGGATGGTTTCGCAAATAATACTAGAAAGTGGCATTTGGCTTAATATGAATGTCAGGCAGTCTTGTCGACAGGCAAGCATCATCATTTAAAAACCAGGAGGAGTTCCAAAAATACTTTCAGAAGTTCAGCCTGAAAGTAACGTGTTTCGGCTTTTTGACGTAGACGAGCTGCGTTATCCATGGAAAGCTTCGGAATCTTTATAGATTTAAAAATCTGTCTTTTACCGCGCTTTCTGTTCGCTCATTTTGATTGGGATCACTCCATTTTGCTTTCAGAGTTTGATAGATACACATTTTTCGATAGCACAATCGAGAATCTCATAATTTTTCTATTAATTTGAGTCGAGCAAACCTTACTCTTCAGGATCTAAAGACGATTTTTCAGACATTGCATCGCTGGACATTCCCTGTGAATAATTCCAGTTGTAGGCGCCCTCAATGAATTTAGGTTTTAGGAAATCGTTAATATACTGTTCTTCTGGCATATCTCGTTTTAGAGCATCGGGATTAAGTTTAGCCCATAATTGACATGTATATGAATGATCCTCCCATCGAAGCAAAGCGGTTTCCTTGATCAATGCTTCTAATTTCTCTTCGACACTGGAAATTAAAGCCTCAATGCAAGCCTTCTCATCAGGACTCAATTGACTTACTTTCGTAGATTTATCTTCGCTTACTTGCGAATCACAAATCAACATTGTGTATAATATCGGAGCGAGAAATTGAAATGCCAAACGATCACTATTACTTACCAAATGATTTAGTAATGAAAGCTGTCGATGATATTCGGGTATCCGCTTGATAATTGGATGTATTATGTTTTTACTGATCCATTCCAAATCAAATCTAAAATTACTTTTTAAGTCTTCGATGCCAGAAGACTTTTTTGCCTCTAAATCATAAATTTGAGAAGCTATTGAGAAGTCTAACAGGAATGTATTGAGAAAAAGTTGAACTCGTCCAGCAGGTATTAAATTAATTCTATATTTTATACGTTAACTTCCGTGATTTCGGGACTAATTAGAACCGCAATTATGGAAGTTTTTT
>Tibetan_p1__coassemble_3085_pt1 | contig 5513 bp, 2 predicted proteins | sample Tibetan_p1__metabat2_high_PE_008 | metagenome-assembled genome bin Tibetan_p1
GACAGAACCTCCTGTCATTCATCCTTCAGGAAAACTTGTCTGTGAAGGAATCAGTCTTCTTTTTTCTTTCTGGTCAGAACAGCAAATCCCAGGGATGCTGCAGCGGCAGCAAGCAGGCCGGAAACATGCAGGCTGGCAGCGGTAGCGGGCTTCTTAGCGGGCTCCTTGTCGGCCGGTTTCTTTCCGGGTTCCTTGCCAGGTTCCTTACCGGGTTCTTTGCCAGGTTCGGGATCCTTGCCGGGTTCCTTGCCGGGTTCTTTTCCGGGATCGGGGTTCTTGACTTCTTCCAGGCTGTTGAAGGCCTGTTCGAGAGCCTTGGCGGCATCGTCGATCATCTGCTGGTCAGCAGCTTCATTGTTGTATACAGCCTTGGCTTCTTCCAGAGCGGTGTTGAGAGCCTTGACGGAATCAGCGGTGCACAGAGATTCGTTGATGCCTTCGGCCTTTTCAATGAGATCTTCCAGAGCCTTTCTGTCGGTTTCCGGACGATCCTGCAGGCCGTTCATGGCGCTCTGCAGAGTCAGGTAGGCATTTTCCAGATCTTCCTGAGCAGGGTTTTCCTGTTCCAGAACGGTTCTGGCGTTTTCCAGAGCACTGGAGAAGGCTGCAGCAGATTCTGTGGTCGTGCCTTCCAGGCTGGTATGGTCGCCCTTGTAAACCAGGGACTTCAGGGCATCGGTCACACGGTCAGCGGGTTCGCCTAACAGGGAAACCAGAGCCTGATGCACGTTGGAGGCATGTTCATCCAGTGCGGGCTGTTCAGCAGCTTCGTCATTGAAGGCAGCTTTTGCGGCATCATGCACATCCATGATGTGGTCGTTGTAGTCAGCTTCTTCAGGATGGAGCACTTCCAGCATGTTAAGCAGAGTGCCAAGCTGGGCGCGGTCGATTTCAGGAACAGGTTCCAGAGCGATCAGCGCAGCAGCCATGTCTTCGATGGAGCCTGCAGCAGAAGCTTTCAGAGCATCCATGGATTCCGGTGTGAAGTGAGCAGCATCGCTTTCGGCAAAGCTGTCGATGAATCCGGTCAGCAGGGCTTTACCGGCTTCGGTGGAGTTGTCTGTATCCAGGATGGTGTTCAGTCTGTCGCAGAGCTCCTGAATGGCTTCGTCAACGTAAGCAGAATTATCGCTGTAGAACAGAACAACACTCTGTGCGTCGGCAACGGCAGCCAGCACTTTGTCCAGAGCGGACTGGGTGTAGGCAGCTTCAGGTCCCTTTTCAGAGATCCAGTCGGTGAGGCCTTCCAGAGCTCTGCTGCGGGTCAGTTCGCTGCGTTCCATGCCGATGATGGCATCCAGCAGGTTCAGAGCAGCCTGATCCAGTTCTTCCTGGGTGGCTTCGGGGTTGTCCAGCACATCGTTGGCTGCAGAAATGGCATTTCTCAGTGCGGTGCCGGTTTCAGCGGTGTAAACATCCACTTCCATGTCAGCAGCGCTGACGAGGTTTTCCAGAGTGGTCAGATCCACAGGATGTTCGCTGATGGCCAGACGGCAGTCCAGACCGGTGGAAATCACGATGGGAACAAACTCTTCCACATCCAGGTGCAGATCCTTTCTGGCTTTCAGAGTGATCTGGGCCAGATCCTGATCACCGGCAAGACCGGCATGATTTCCTTCAAAGGAAGCGGCAATGACGTAGTCGCTGCTGCCGCTCTGGAACTTGGAGTAATTCTGCATGTCAGCAGATTCTCCCAGCAGGGTGGTGGTGATATCGCAGGAAGCCAGCACATCAGCTCCCAGAGTAACACGGGCGCCAAAGGCGTAAATGTCCTTGAGGCTGGAACCGGTGAAAGTCATCACGGCTGTTTCTCCGGCTTTCAGGTCATTCTTGTCCAGAGTGACTTTCAGAGCACCGCCGGCTCTGCGGTTGTCTTTTTCCAGGCCTTTCTGAGACAGGGTGAAGGCCAGGTCATAGGCATCAATTTCATTGTTGTAGTTGATGTCTGCAGGTTCTCTCTGCAGCCAGGCTCCGCCGGTTTCGGCAGCGGTGGCACCGATGTAGTTCTGCAGGAAGGTCAGGTCGGCATCGCTGATTTCAGCATTCTTCTGGTTACTGCCAGGGTTGAAGGCGCTGGTGCCGTCCTTTTTGTAAATACGGATTTCGTTGGCACTGTTGTGGTGTCTGTCATAGGAAAGAACCTTGACATAACGGGCAGAAACGCCGCCAAGATCGGTGAAGATGCGGTTTTCGGCCTTTCTTTCCCAGACGCTCTTTTCAACGGTCTTCCAGTGGACGCCATCCAGAGAAACCTGGATTTCGTGGTCCTTAATCTGGGCGGTACCGTTGTTGAAGTATTCCATCTGATCCAGTTCGTAGGCATCATGCAGATCCATGATGATCCACTTGGTGCCGCTGTAGGTTACGGGATCATCCCAGTTGGTGTACCACAGAGTGGATTCATCACCGTCTACGGCATAGAAGGCAGGATAGCCGCCCACATCGCCGCCGTACTGGGAGTTGGTTTCTACAGTCACACCGGTAATGACGTTCTTGTAGGGGTCAGCGGAAGTCACAAAACGCTGAACGGGACCGGCCTGTTCGTATTTTGTATTCTTCGCAATGAGCTGATAGGTGTGTTCTTCATCCGGATTCAGAGAATCATGACGGAAGGGAGAGGAAACGTGGTTATAAGGAACAGCTTCGTTTCCATCAATGATCAGGCTGTAGTCCTGACCTTCCTTTTCCTCCCAGGAAAGGGTGATGACGCTGTCAGTGGATTCAGCTGTCAGCAGAGGCACATCTTCTGCTGCGATGGGCTGATCGTTTTCATTGACTTCTTTTGCCTGGGCATTGATGAAGCCATGAACGGTCAGAACCACATCGTTGGCTGTGATGTCTGTCTTAGCAGTCTTGACCAGAACCTTGGGTCCGGTAATCATCTTGACGTTTTCAAAGTCGGAACCGGGTGTTGCGTAGTGGTTCAGATCATAGGCATCGTCGTAGAACCAGACATTGCCTTCTGCTGCGTCAAATTCTTCTCTGGAAGAAGCTTCTTTCAGATCAGCAGCTTCAGAGCCGATGGTGGCTTCTACGGATTCCGGTTTTTCGGAAACGTTGACGATGAACTGGGTGCCGCGTTCATTCACCATGTCATCAAAGCTGCCATGGGTCTTTTCGACAGTGATCACAGCAGTTCCCTTTTCCTGAGATTCAGGAGCAGAGGAAGTGATGTGGGTTGTGGAGTATTCGCCCTGACGGAAGTCCTTGGACATGCCGTCGTCATCGTACTGATCAAAGTCTGTTTCGCCTGCAGGATAAACTTCATAGATTCTGTCGTCACCCTTGTCGCGGAACAGGTCAGAGTTGTTTTCGGTGTCTCTGGGCAGGATGGCACCGTTCTTGACAAACAGGGGCAGTTTCCACAGGGGAGCGTCAAAGCTGTTGAGCACCTGGCCGCCCTGGTACTGTCTGCCGCTGAAGAAGTCGATCCATACCTGGTTTTCATTAGGCAGATAGATGTTGTTGCGGACGTCATTGCCATCTTCATCCATCTGCACGTCTTCGTAGACGGGAGCCACCAGCAGGTTTTCACCCCAGAGGTATTCGTACTGGGTTTCGTTGGTCCAGGTCTTGGGATCGTTGGGATATTCCAGAACCAGGCCGCGGATCATGGGTGTGCCGGTGTCGTAGGCTTCTCTGGCATAGGAATAGGTGTAGGGCATGAAGGAAGTCTTGAGCTTCAGATACATGCGGTTGATGGATTCATAGGGATCGCCATGGAACCAGGGGTTCTTTTCACCGCCGGTGGTCCAGCCGTCCATGTTGATTTCGATGGGTGTGAAGGCTTTCCACTGGAAGTCACGGGTGGAAACGATGTTTCCGGATCCGTAGATGCCATCCAGGTCAGAACCCACGTTGGGGTTGCCGGAAAGGCCTGCACCGATGTAGGTGGGAATGTGGAAGCGGATGTATTCCCAGTTGCCGCCTGTCTGGTCACCGGACCACAGACCGGCATAGCGCTGGGTGCCGGCCCAGCCATCCAGGGAAACAACGAAGCCGCGGTTGTCGGAGTTGTTTTCAATGCCTTCATTGGCCTGTCTGACCGCATTCAGACCAAAGGAATAGCCATCGCCAACCCAGGCAACGTCTGTCTTGATCATCTGGGTGCCGCCGTTGGCTACTTCTCTGTCCAGCTTGTCCAGGTCGTTTTCAGTCCACAGACCGCTGACAAAGCCGTATTCCTTGGCCTTGTCGACAAAGACGCGCAGCTCATCGATGTTTTCATCGGGATCGCTGTTCTTGCCATAGCCGCAGCCGTAGCCGTCATTGGGCAGGAACCAGCCGACAGGCATATCGTGGTCCTGGTATTCCTTGGCTCTGGCAACACCGTCTACGATCAGAGATTCCCCGTCTCCGTTGTAGCAGTTGGCGTGCCCTGATAGAAGGCATACTTGGGCAGCAGCAGAGGATTGCCGGTGAGTTCCACATAACCGGCCAGAACGTCTTTCAGACTGTCTCCGGCAAAGTAGTAGGAATCAAAACGGTCTTCATCATGTTCCAGCAGAGCAGTGGAAGCAAAATCGTAGCTTCCGGGCTGGAAGGTGTTTCTCATGGCACCATAGCCGTTGGTGGACATGTAGAAGGGGTTGGGAGAAGAAACGCCTCCGCTGACCCAGGTGCTCTTGTTCTCAATGAGAATCTTTCTGTTTTTGTGAGAGAAATAGCCGTTTTGCTGGCCGCCGCCGTAGAAGTACTCGTTTTCTCCCGTTTCCAGACTCTGCACGGTCTGGGTGCCGTCAAAGGACAGCGGAGCAGCTTCCTTCCACAGCAGAGTTCCATCGGCTTTGGAAGTACTCATGCAGGCGGTTTCTTCATCGATGGTGATGACAACATTGCCGCCCTTAATGGTAATGACGCCATCAGCTGCAGAAGCAGAAGCTTCTACCAGCTTTTCCTTTTTGAAATCGTCCTCGCTCTTGACGGTCATTTTCGTGGTATGAGTGGAAGCCATGGGTTTTGGATATTCGCTGAATTCAGCATCCGCTTCTTCCACGTCAATCCGGAAAATGTCGTCACTCAGAAATGAAATACGGGCTTTCTGTCACTGGCAAAGTTGACATAGGCAGCATTTTCACTGGTGTTCAGCAGACTGGCTCCATGCAGAGTCCAGGTGCCGGTTTCCTGTTCTGCAGCCTGAATCATGAGAGTGCTGGCAGCAGAACTGGTGATCAGAGAAGCGCAGAGGCAGAGCTTTCCAATCACGTTGAATTTTTTATGCATTTTTCCTTCCTTTCTGCGAAGATCCAGCCTCTCTGCAATCAAAAAAACTGCAGACTTCCAGTACAGGGCAGCGGTTCTGGGAATCTGCAGAGACTGTTACATAGAATGAGTTCTGATCGTTCTCTGCGTTTTTTGCATGGAGCAGCAGGCTGTTATCGCTTACAGGTATACTATACCAAATTTCAACGGTGAATCTTTGTACATTTCGGCAATCAGTTCCCCCATATTAATGAAAAGAGTGAAAGCGAGAATTGAAAATAGTCCTGATGTTTTTGTTACATTCCTATTCG
>Tibetan_p1__coassemble_3646_pt1 | contig 4842 bp, 5 predicted proteins | sample Tibetan_p1__metabat2_high_PE_008 | metagenome-assembled genome bin Tibetan_p1
AACGGGAAACGTTGATGTTACCCTTGCTGTCGCATTCAGCCAGGCCCAGGAATGCCTGATCCAGTCCACCGCCGTCGTAGAAGTCGAACATGGACGGAGAATCAATGGTGCATTCAGGGTTGGTGCAGGCACCAAATCCGACACCGGAGGAAGGTACACCGCCGATGTTGCCGGCTTCGACAGTCATTTTCAGACCGGGGAGGCCTTCTTCATTGGCTACGTTGGCAATGCCTTCAGGCATACCGATCCCCAGGTTGATGATGGCACCGGGAGTCAGTTCCATGGCTGCTCTGCGGCTGACTACCTTGCGGGCATTCAGAGGCATGGGTTCCAGAGCGTTCAGAGGTTTCTTGATCTGGCCGGACAGTTCGGGTTTATAGGGAGCCACGTAAGTCTGCCAGGAGTTGTCAGGTGTTCCCTTGACGATATAGTCCACCAGAATACCGGGGACTTTGACGTCTTTGGGGTTCAGGCTGCCGTTTTCAACAACGTCTTCTACCTGTGCAATAACGATACCGCCTGTGTTCTTGGCTGCTTCGGCCATGGCCAGAGCTTCCAGGAAGGCAGCTTCCTTCTGCATGGTGAGGTTGCCGGATTCACCGGCATAGGTGCCGCGGATGACCGCAACATCCAGTTTCTTGAAGGGTTTGTAGCGAAGGTATTCTTCACCATCAATTTCCATGACTTCCACCAGGTCTTCCTTGGTGATGTCATTCATCTTGCCGCCCTGCAGTCTGGGGTCTACAAAGGTGTTCAGACCGATTTTGGTGATGACACCGGGACGATGACCGGCTACTTCACGAAGCAGCTGGCCCAGGGTTCCGATGGGCAGGTTCCAGGCCTGAACCTTGTTGTCCACTACCAGTTTCTGGATGGCAGGGATCAGATTCCAGTGACCGCCGACAACGCTGCGCAGCAGTCCTTCATGGCCAGGTGGTTCATGCCCAGAGCAGTTGTTCCATCACCAACGTTGGTGGGAAAGAACAGATCCACTTTTGCTGGAGGTCCGCTGTCCAGGAAGCGGTCTTCAATGGCATAGGTGACTTCCTGAGGATGGCACATGCCAATGAACCCCAGCATGGAAAGACGGTCGCCGTCTTTAACCAGTTCGGCAGCCTGCTGCGGAGTAATTACTTTAGACATATAAATCTCCTTCTATTCAAATATGGATCCAGGTTTATTTGTTCTTGAACTGTTTTTTGGGTTTTTCTTTATTCTTGTCCAGGAAGTATTCCATTCCATATTTCTGATCTTCGGTAGCGAAGCATCCGGAGAATTCGCCCACTTCGAGCTCGATGCCTTCATCCATGGTACCTTCCAGGCCCTTGTTGATGGCTCTCTTGGCAGCTGCTACAGCCTTGGGAGCGTTCTTGGCAATACCGTTTGCCATTTTCAGAGCAGCGTCCATCAGTTCATCATGAGGATAAACTGCATTGACCAGACCGATCTGCAGAGCCTTGTCAGCTTTGATGTTGCGTGCGCCGTAGATGATTTCCTTGGCAATGCCTACAGGAACGATACGGGCCAGTCTCTGAGTTCCGCCAAAGCCTGGAGTGATGCCCAGGCCTACTTCAGGCTGACCGAAAACAGCATTGTCAGCAGCCAGGCGGATGTCGCAGCTCATGGCCAGTTCGTTTCCGCCGCCCAGTGCAAAGCCGTTGATGGCAGCGATGACAGGCTTGTCCATGGTTTCGATGGCACGGAAGATCTTGTTTCCGTAAGCGCCGTATTCAGCAGCTTCTTCCACGTTCTTGTCTTTCATTTCAGCGATGTCTGCACCGGCAACGAAGGATTTGTCGCCTGCACCGGTGATGACAACAGCCAGAGTTTCCTCATCGTTTGCAACGGTGTTGACAGCTTCTTCCAGGTCTTTCAGAACAGCTGTGGACAGAGCGTTCAGAGCTTTAGGGTTGTTGATGGTGATGACAGAAACAGGACCCTGTTTCTCGAGCAGTACATATTCCATTTCAAGTTTCCTCCAGAATTCAAATTTTAAAAAAGGGAGAAACAGAACAGTTTCTCCCGGAGTTTTTTCTGTTTATTACTTCTTATAGTTGTAGAAGCCTTCGCCGGTTTTGCGGCCCAGTTTGCCTGCACGTACCATTTTCTTCAGGTATGTGGAAGGACGATACTTGGGATCGCCGGTTTCAGAATACAGAACGTTCATGATGGCCAGAACAACATCCAGACCGATCAGGTCGCCCAGAGCCAGAGGGCCCATGGGGTGGTTTGCACCAAGCTGCATAGCGGTATCGATATCTTCTGTAGAAGCGATGCCTTCCTGCAGGATGAAAGTAGCTTCGTTGATCATGGGGATCAGGATACGGTTAACAACGAATCCGGGTCCTTCGTTTACTTCAACGGGAGTCTTTCCGATTTCCTTGCTCAGATCGATGATGGTGGCTTTGACTTCATCAGGGGTGTTTGCACCGGAGATGACTTCAACCAGTTTCATACGGTCAGCAGGGTTGAAGAAGTGCATACCAATAACGGGATGTTTGATTCCGTTGGCAATTTCTGTGATGGACAGAGAAGAAGTATTGGTAGCGAAGATGGCATCGTCTTTTACGATTTCATCCAATTTGCCGAATACGTCTTTTTTCAGAGCCATGTCTTCCAGAGCAGCTTCAACGATCAGATCTGCATCAGCGAGATCTTCGTATTCACCGGCATGCAGGTTAGCCTTTGCAGCATCAGCAGCTTCCTGGCTGATTTTGCCCTTGGCAACCAGTTTGTCTTTTCCTGCGCAGATTTTGTTGATTCCGTTTTCTGCCCATTCTTTTTTAACGTCGACAACAGTTACATCATGGCCGGCAGAAGCAAATGCGTTAGCAATGCCCTGTCCCATGGTACCGGCGCCGACTACACCGATTTTTTTGCTCATATATTTTCTCCTTATTCAGCTCTTTCGAGCCTGTTCTGCTTCTTAAGCAGCTTTAGCCTTTTTGATTTCTTCTACCAGCAGAGGCAGGATCTGGTTTACGTCACCTACAAAGCCCATGTTGGCAATAGTGAAGATTTCAGCAGAGGGGTCTCTGTTGATTGCGATGATCATGTCGGATTTTTCCATACCGGCAACATGCTGGCAGGCACCGGAGATACCGCAGGCAATGTACAGAGAAGGACGAACGGTTTTACCGGTCTGGCCAACCTGAACGGCCTTGTCCAGATATCCGTCCTCTACAACAGCACGGGTACCGCAGACTTCACCGCCCAGTTCTTCGGCAGCTTCTCTCAGTGTATCCAGGCATCCTTCAGCACCACGGCCGGCACCGATCAGGATGTCACATTTTGTAATATCTACGCCTTCCTGAACCTTGGCGATGACTTTTTCTACTTCCACTTCGGGATCTGTGGTCTTCCATACAGGTTTGAATTCAACAACTTCACCGGTGCGTGTTTCATCAACGGGTGCCATGTCGAATACTTTTGGTCTGATGGTAGCCATCTGAGGACGGGTAGTGGGGCAGATGATGGTACCAAACAGGTTACCGCCGAATGTAGGACGGGTAACCAGCATGGTAACGTCATCAGGCTGAACGGCAGCCTGACCAACTTTTTCAACGCCGGACAGCATTTCGATGCCGGTAGCATCAGCAGTCAGACCAGCATTGATTCTGGCAGCAACACGGGGAGCCAGGTCGCGGCCCAGAACGGTAGCGCCTGTCAGCATGGCATCGGGTTTGAACTCTTCGATAACCTGTGTCAGAGCATCTGTATAGAACTGGGTGCTGTAGTCTTTCAGCAGAGGATCATCAACAACGATGACTTTGTCGGCACCGTGTGCAATAACTTCCTGTGCTTTATCTTTAACGTTTTCTCCCAGCAGAACGCCAACTACCTTGAAGTCTCTTTCAGGTACGGAAGCAACCAGCTTGCGTCCTTCGGAGATCAGTTCGTAGCCAACATCAGCGGGCTCGCCGTCTTTCTGTTCTACAAAGACGAAGAGATCCTTGTAATCTGGAAATGTAGCCATGTGTTCTTTTCCCTCCTACTTCTTAATCAGCTGCTTTTCTTTCAGAGCAGCAGCGATCATCTTAGCTGCTTCTTCTGCAGGCACATCATATTTTTCAGTAGCAGCGGAAACTTCTTTAGTGAATGTGCGGTATACCTGAGTCGGAGATCCGGCCAGACCTACCAGGTTCTGGGGAAGAACATCAATGATGTCATCGTAGGTCATGATTTCAACGGGTTTGCTGAAGGAATCTACGATGTCGTTGCAGTTCATGTAACGGGGCTTGTTCATGCCGGACAGTGTTGTGATAACTGCGGGCAGTTTTACCTTGACGATCTGTTCTTCGGTGTCCAGGGATTTCTTGACAACTGCGTATTCAGGGTTCAGTTCGATGATTTCATCAACATAGGTAACCTGAGGGATGCCCAGACGTTCAGCAGTCTGAGGACCAACCTGAGCAGTGTCACCATCGATAGCCTGACGGCCGGCGATGATGAAGTCGTAACCAACCTTGTTCAGGGCTGCAGCCAGTGTACGGCTGGTAGCGCAGGTATCTGCACCACCCAGACGACGGTCAGTCAGCAGGATGGCCTTGTCAGCTCCTCTGGAGATGGCTTCCTGCAGCATGCCGGCAGCCTGAGGAGGTCCCATGGAGATGACATCGATTTCGATAGAGTCATCTTTATCCTTGAGAGCCAGGGCAGCTTCCAGGCCGGCCAGGTCATCAGGGTTCATGATGGAAGGTACGCCGTCACGAACCAGAGTACCGGTATTTTTATCTACGGTAATTTCTGTGGAATCGGGTACTTGTTTTACTAATACAGCGATTTTCATATAATCCAGGTCCTTTCACTTACTTCAGCAATGCACCGGAGATAACCATACGC
>Tibetan_p1__coassemble_6013_pt1 | contig 3228 bp, 3 predicted proteins | sample Tibetan_p1__metabat2_high_PE_008 | metagenome-assembled genome bin Tibetan_p1
GTCGGAGAAACATATTAGATTAACCACCCCCGCGAAGCGGGTTGGTACAAAAAATTCTTTTTGGACAGGATGAAGCGAAAGAGCAGAAAGACGAATAACCAGTTTCCTACTACGTTTTCCAGGGTCAGGAAGACCTCCTTTTTCCAGAATCCGAAAGCCCCTCCTCCGGTTTACCAGTCTCACAAAGCGAACAGGAGAAAGCCTGAAAACCAGCAGGTTCACCAAGGAGACCGCTTCCCTTCCGCAGAGGACAAAGAGAACAGTCTATGCTCTCCAAAGAACATGCCAAAAGAAAAAGGATTCCGGCTTTTCTACAAAGTCAGAATCCAGGTGAACAGCGGCAGAGTAATCAGAGAAAAATACCGTCGAAACAAACACGAGGCGGGAAGCAAACTCCGTATCTCCGTTGTAGTTCTGCGCCAGCATCACTGTAGTGCTGGCAGCCGGCATGGCCGTCTCCAGAACACATACTCCCTGAACTGTCAGATTCAGGCCGGTAAAGTGCAGAGCTGCCAGAACCAGAAGAGGCATGAGAATCAGGCGAAGGGAGGAATAATACAGGGCCAGTTTGTCAAACAGAGCTTTGAAGGGAACATCCGCCAGAATGGCTCCAATGACAAACATGGACAACGCTGTGTTGCAGGAAGCTACAGCTGACAGGGTCCGGTTCAGAACACTGGGCAGCTGGAAGCCAAAGAATTCCAGAATCATCAGCACGATCCCGATTTCAATGGCAATGATACAGGGGTGGCTGAGGACCTTTTTCGCCGTCTCCTTTGGAGTAACCCCGGGAGCAAACATGGACAGGCCGCTGCTCCACATGGCGACCCGCATGGGAATCAGGAAGATGGAGGCATAAAGCAAGCCCACTTCTCCATACACCGCCTGGGCAATGGGCATTCCCATGAATCCGGCATTGGATGCGATTAATCCATATTTCAGGCAGGTCTTCTGCGCTTTGGTTCCTTTTCCCTTCCAGACAAAGCGGTTGAGAATGGAAGCCGCCAGCTGGACCAGAAGAGAAATCAGAAGCACGTACCAGCAGGACCGGAAGATCTCTGCAGTCATTCCGATCTGGAAGGACGCGATGATGGAAGCCGGTAAAACGACGCTCAGAACAATGCTGGTGAGCTGTTTTCGAGTGGAGAGAGACAGCATGCCCGTTTTGCGAAGGATATAGCCAATGGCAATGAGCAGGACAATCTCAATCTGAAGTTCAATCATTTGCATGAAGCCATTATAGGCCGGACAGCGATAATGAAAACCTGTTTCTGAAATATTCATGAAAATAAGGAACAAGACGTGTCTTCTCACATCCTGGGTCCTTCACAATCAACGTGACATAGCTGAGAAAATGACTTCTGATCCTACCCAAGTCCTCTCAGCAGGAGTCACAAATGACCCAGTTGGAATTGCAAGACAGCGTTCTCCTTGCATTTTGTAACTAATCTGTTCTCACAACGAAGACTGCCTTTCATTCCAGATCAGCACCAGCTCGAACTTATCTAAGTTCTCAATCCATATATCCCCTTGGTGTTTACAGGATCAGATGTCACCAACACAATGAGTGAAGTGCTGTCTTCTGAAACTTTAGATTTCGCGAAAAAGATAGGATCTCGTCTGATCTGGCAATACCCGTAAATAACCTGAGAATAAGAGAATTGGCTGATCCTGCAATCCGGCTTCAGAAGAAAGCCAAAGAAAGAGGCAATTTGAAATGAAACGAAACTATTACTCCCTGGCTGCCTTCATCGGCGCCTTCTGTCTCCTGCTTGGTGGCTGCACCAGCAAGCCCAGCAATGGCATGGTGGAATCCACCAAATCATCCACCGGTAAAACCGTTCAGGATGAACAGAAAGCGCCCGTAGAAGAAACGGAAATGTCTGCAGCTCAGGAATCTGAATCACCCAAAGACTAGAATCCATTCACACAGGCTTGAGTAAACCCGTCCACTCAAACATCCGTTTTGATTTTCAAGGCGGATGAGGTCCTCGGGCATCAGCTCTTTGAATTCGAGGAGACCGGCATTGGTCCGGCAGGCAGAAGCTATGACGTTTTCGGAGATGGAAGCTTACTTCTGATCAATACTCCAGGTCACATCGATGGTCTGTTCACAACAAAGATCACAGCGCCCAACGGTCAGTACATCCTGGTGGCAGCAGATACGGTCTGCCTGCAGAAATCAATCCGGAATGAAATTCTCCCTGGCTGTTGCATGAGCACTGAAGATGAAAGAAATTCCGTCGAGTGACTGCGTGAGTGCTCGAAAGCCCCAACTGTCTTCTGATTGCCGGCAACCATGATCCAGCCATCCAGCCTCAGACGATCTCTGCCGCTGAAGATGATGACCATTCCATCCGGTTCCACCGGCATAAACTCTTAGAATGACAATATTTAGCCTTCCTGGAAATATCAAACCAGACTGAAACAGGAATCTGACGATTGCGGCCAGATTCCTGTTTTCTTTATGACGCCTGATGCCGCTCCAAAAAATCTGAAGATTCACATCCCCTGTACCATCCTGTTTGTGGTCCCAGTGCCAGAGCTGTAATTGATTCAACAAGGCAGAGAAAAGATCGAATGACCATTCGATTTAGCACTACAGTGATCCATCTCGGAGAAAACCCAGTTCCATGTATCACGCTCTGATGGCGAAGGGAAAAACAGGGAGATTGGTATCTCGATATCAGCGAGAAAGCCCCTTATCTACCATCAGTGCACACCGATGAACTTCACCGAGAACCAGAAAACCGAAAAAACAACCAGCATCAAAGACCGGTTGTATTATTCTGCTCACCCATTACTGTCAGCAATTCCCTGTAATACTCCTGCCTGGCTCCCGGGATATCCAAAAGTGACATAGCTTCATCGGTGGAGATGTGCAGGTTAGCCTCAAGATTACGAATATAATAAAGGCTAGCCTCTGTCACAGCTTCTTCAGCCACACCTTTGCTTAGATTACACGTCATTGACTTCTCCTTTTCGGTAGATTGCATCATTCCTGTTACTTATTCAGTTTATTGACTGCACGTTTTCAGTGTTGGTTCTGTAACGAATATCGTGCATCGTTTAACGCCCGCAGACTGGTTTGTCTACAGCATTCATTCAACAGACAATAGTTTCCATCTCTACTCTCCATAACGGAATGGTGAATCCCTCAGACTTCTTTCAATTTATTTTGTACCAACCCGCTTCGCGGGGGTGGTTAATCTAATATGTTTCTCCGAC